>Ga0233426_10000136_pt1 | contig 84000 bp, 62 predicted proteins | sample SI_118_April2016_6_FD_179875 | JGI IMG/M metagenome (GOLD analysis project Ga0233426, IMG submission 179875) | Seawater microbial communities from Saanich Inlet, British Columbia, Canada - SI_118_April2016_10_MG | ecosystem: Environmental > Aquatic > Marine > Inlet | place: Canada: British... | reverse complement strand
TGGTGTTTGAAGATGCACGACATAATATCGGCCCTCATCCAGCGCCAGCGGCCTCGTTTGCCACAGACTTTGAACTGGGCCATTACTTCGATCCCAGCTGGGATAGTGAAACCATTAATCGGGTTATCGAGCATATGAGTCTGGCATTTTTAGACTGCCATGTTAAAAATGATAGGACCCGCTGTGACTATCTACCCATGCGACAAGATAGCCAGCAATACGAGGGAGCTGACCATAAGTTTACAGACCCCTGGCCGGGCTTTCCCCATCTCTGGGCCAGCGGCCTTAAGTTCTATCGCAAATAATTGAATTAGGTAACCCTATGTTTGGAGTCTGTTACTACCCGGAGCACTGGCCTCAGTCGCAATGGGACAAAGATGCGACAATGATGGCCGAGCTGGGGTTAACCTATGTGCGTATTGGCGAATTTGCCTGGTCGCGGCTAGAGCCCAATCCCGGAGAGTACGACTTTGACTGGCTGGATGCGGCAATCGAGAGTCTGACCAATGCCGGCCTTAAAGTGGTGATGGGCACCCCTACCGCCACACCACCTAAATGGCTGATTGATCGATACCCAGAGATACTGCCAGTAGACCCCGACACGGGCCGCACCAGAGGCTTTGGCTCACGCCGTCACTATGACTTTTCCAGTGCGGTATATCTGCGCGAATCACTGCGTATTACCGAAGCTATGGCCAAACGCTATGGCAACCATAAGGGCGTGGTCGGTTGGCAAACAGATAATGAGCTTTGCTGTCATGACACAGCCCTTAGTGGCTCTGCACTTGCCCGCGACGCATTTCAAGACTGGTGCCAGCAGCATTACACCAGCATAGATAAACTCAACAGCGACTGGGGCAATGTCTTCTGGTCGATGGAGTATCGGGATTTTAGTGAGATAGAGTTACCCATAGGTGCAGTGACCGAAACCAGCCCAGCCCATCGTCTGGCCTATCGCCGCTTCTCTTCAGATCAGGTGATTAACTATCACAACCCCATGGTTGAGATGATTCGCCAGCATGCACCGGGCAAATTTATTACCCATAATTTTATCCCCATGAATGAAACAGCCGTGGATAACTTTGCCCTGGCCGCACCATTGGATTTCACCAGCTACGATAACTACCCACTAGGGCGTACCGATCTATTGATGACCGGCGCTCCAGCGGAACAGCTGCGACCCTATATGCGTACCGGGCATCCAGACTTTGCCACCTATTATCATGATCAAACCCGCGGCCTGTTAAATCGTGGATTCTGGGTGATGGAACAGCAGCCCGGGCCGGTTAACTGGGCCAATAATAACCCGCGCCCCGCACCGGGCATGATTCGCTTTTGGACGCTGGAAGCCTTTGCCCATGGTGCCGACTGTGTCTGTTATTTCCGTTGGCGGCAGGCGCCCTTTGCTCAAGAGCAAATGCATGCCGGGCTATTGCGCCCGGACAATTCCAAAACCGAAGCCTGGCCAGAAGCCGAGCAGGCCATGGCCGAAGTAGCGGCACTGGATATTGTCAATCAGCCTTTACAACCAGCGTCTGTGGCCATTATTACCGGCGCCGAAGGGCTATGGGTAAGCGATATTGAAAAGCAGGGCCAAGCCTATGACTTTAATAATGTGCAGCTGAGTTACTACAGCGCACTGCGAGAACTAGGCGTTAATATTGACTTTATCTCGGTGGATTCTGACTTCACAGCCTACGCATTAATTATCGCCCCCAGTCTGCCGATCGTTGATCAGGCCTTTGTGGATAAATGCAAAGCCAGCAGCGCCCACTTTATTTTTGGCCCCAGAGCTGGCGCCAAAACCTCAGAGTTTGGCTATCCCGCCATATTGCCGCCAGGGTTATTACAGCAGCTAATCCCCATTCGCATACTCTCAGTCGAAACCTTGCGCGCCGACTGTATGGAAGGCCTGTGCTGGAATAAGCAGCAATATCAGAGCGGCAGTTGGTGCGAGCAAATAGAGGCTGGGGAGTCAGAGATTTTGGCCCGCTATGATAATGGCGAGGCCGCCGTGGTGCGCCAAGATCGCACAACCTATATTGGCACATTGACCAACCGAGAGTTTTTATTGGATTTTTTCCAGCAGTATTGCCAGCAGGCGAATATCCAAACCTATAGATTTGGCACTGATATCAGAGTGTGCCAAAGAGGCGATCTGATGTTTGCCTTTAACTACTCAGATAAACCTCAGCAACTGCCACTAGATTCCGGCGCGAGCCTGATGCTGGGCAGCAGCCAAATAAAGCCCCACGGTGTTACAGTCTGGCGGGGCTCTGGCAACTAATAACAACTGACTAAAAATTATAACTAACAGGAGTCTTCCTTGAGCGAACAAGCCATTCAACTAGCTGTATTCTGTTTTGTACTAGGTGCTATTGCACTGATCACCTATATTAAATGTCGCGGTGAAAATCGACATTCAACAGACTCCAACAAAGAGTACTTTCTCGCCGGCGGCGGCCTGACCTGGGTGTTTGTCGCAGGCTCCATCACTCTGACCAACCTCAGTACCGACCAACTGGTGGGCATGAATGGTAATCAAATGTTGTTGCTAGCGCTTTGGGAGCTGGCAGGATTTGTAGGCCTGATGGTATTGGCTAAGGTTTTTCTGCCGGTGTACTACCGCAATAATTGTACTACGACCACTGAGCTTCTTGAGCGGCGCTACAACAGTAAGCATTTGCGAGCGCTGGTCTCTACCATGTTTCTGTTTATCAATGTGTTTGTCTTTCAGCCTGCGGTTATCTATACCGGCGCGCTATTTATGATTTCCATGACTGGTATTGATGCGGATCTAATGACGATTGCCATCGCCTTTGCACTGGTGGGCGCGGCGTATTCCGTGCTTGGTGGCCTGCGAGCCGTAGCAGTATCGGATACCTACGGTGGTGTGCTGGTGTTGCTTATGGGGCTGGTGATTGTGGTGCTATCTCTGATGGCCATCAACTTTGACTTTAGCGGTATCCCCGCCGAGCGATTAACATTGATTGGCGACAGCGCGTCGCCTATACCTTGGCATACATTACTAACCGGTATGTTTCTGATTCAAATTTTCTATTGGAGTACCAACCAGACCATCACCCAGCGCGCTATGGCTGCACCCACGGTCAAAGAAGCACAAAAAGGCGTGTATGCAGCGGCCTTTATTCGCGTTATTTTTATCCCTTCGATGGTGGTTATCCCCGGTATTGTTGCCTATAAACTCTACGGCGATATTGGCGACCAGGCCTATGGTCGTATTGTGGGTGATCTTTTGCCTGGCTGGTTATCCGGTGTATTTGCCGCAGCAATTGCGGCGGCAGTGCTCAGTTCATTTAACAGTATGGTCAACTCTTCCGCTGCCATGTATGTCTGTGATCTGCATGAGCGCTATATTAATGAAAAACCTAATGTGCGGGTGCTAAGTGGTATGGCTACAGGAGTGTTTGTGGTGATCGCGGTTGCCATGGTGCCGGTCTATGCCCAGTCCGACAGTATTATTAATCTACTTCAAGAGCTCTGGGGTCTTATAAGTATGCCCATTTTGGCCTGTTTTGCTGTGGGTTTGCTATTTAAAAATGTAGATTATCGCGCAGCGATTGTAGCAGTGATCTTTGGAGTCTTTATGTACGCCTGCTTTATATGGCTATGGATGCCGTTGCACTATATTCATATGACATTTTTCACATTCTTCATCTGTGTCGGACTGGCACTGAGTATCAACCGATTGGTCTTTGGTAACAGAGCCGAGTTTATTGGTCTGAACTCGTCAGGTGAAAAATCAGCAGACTTGTCGGCTGCATAATCGGCAGTTGTAGCCCAAAGTTCATGAGGGCATCGCCACTTAGCATCGAGCCATCAATCACATCCACAATGGATGATGGACCATTGCTCGGTGCTGAGGGCCAGATAATAGTCACCTTATAAAGCGTATTTGCCTCCAACCCACGCAAGCGCAAATGGCCCATTGAAGTGGTTGCTGGACTGTCCAACAGTGCATAGGAAAATAATGCCTCTCGCTGATTGGCGGCAATAATGCCAAAGCTATTTTCATGTTCACTGGTATCAAGCCGTACCAGGTCACCGTTATGGATTAACTGGCGGTGCTGTTTGTGCAGACTTACAGCCGAAGTTAGAACCTGTTTTTCTTTGTCATCCATTTCCAGAAGATTGGCCTCAATACCCATATCCCCGAACATGGCTACCCCGGCTCTGGTGGCCATACTGATACTGCGCCCAGTGATATGGCAGTCTCGAGGCCCCACGTGGGCACCCATAAATTCGGCGGGGAAAAACATTGAAAAGCCTTTTTGGATCGCTAAACGATCCAGCGCATCATTACTATCAGAGGGCCAGATCCGATCTGTGTACCCTAAAATACCAAAGTCGGCTCGGCCACCCCCAGAAGAACAGCTTTCGATTTCAACCATTGGATGCGCCGCTCGAACACGGGCCAACAATCCATACAGAGCCAGAGTCTGATAATGGCTGACCGCTCGCCCCTCGGCATTGCCCGGCTGATTAATCACCCGGTTCATATCCCATTTTAAGTAGGCAATTGGATACTGAATTAATAGGGCATCGATACAATTAAACAAATAGTCCTGAACTTCAGTGCGCGTTAAATCCAGCACCAGCTGATTTCTCGACAGGATCAATGGCGCTGGTGGCGTGCTCAGTATCCAGTCAGCGTGAGCCCGAAACAGGTCGCTATCCGGGTTAACCATCTCCGGCTCAATCCACAGACCAAACTCCATATCCTTGCCATGGACATAATCGATTAACGGGCCTAAACCATCGGGGAAAACTGACTTATCAACAGTCCAATCACCCAGCCCAGCGCGATCAGATTTGCGGTTTTTAAACCAGCCATCATCGAGCACAAAACGCTCGGCACCCACTTTAGCAGCACTGTCTGCGAGTGCCTGAAGCCGCTCCAGAGTCAGATCAAAATACATGGCCTCCCAAGTATTAAAGTGTACCGATTTGGTCTTTTCGGCCATGCGCCCATCGCTAAGATGAGATCTGATATAGGAATGAAAACACTTGGATAAGGCTGATAAACCATTATTAGTACTGGCCCCATAGAGCACCGGTGAACAATAGGACTGTTTAGGGTCAAGGTTTAGTTCACCGGGGAAAAATAGCTCTCCCAACTGAGCATAGGCACGGCCTCTAAACTGCTCTTCAACGCGAATACGGTGATTGCCACTCCAGCCCAGATGCAACCCATAGGCAGCACCTGAAGCTTCGCTGGTCTGCTCGGTATGGATAATCACCCCAGGAAATGAATCATGGGAGGTTCGCCCTGAGCGATTCTCCCGCAGATAGGTGCCAGAGAATCGATCCACCGACTGAAGCTGAAATTCTTTCGCCCAGCGGCCCTGAAACCCGAGAATTTTATTGTAGTTAATGGGTACTGGAATACTGGGGGTATTGCACTGCTCGACCGATAACCTGCTGTCACCAATATTGCATAGCTCGGTGCTGGCACTTAAAACATCAGTATCGCAATCTAACCCAAGTCGATGGGTAATTCTTAGCTGAGTGCCCTCACAGACAGAGACAATGGTTAGATGGCCATCATTAGCTTGGGTAACAGATTCAATGTAAGCGCTCACCGCCCATTGTAGCCCTTGCCGATGAACCTGAATTCCCGGATTACCCTGAAAACCTGCTCCCAATTCTGGCGACAGAGAGATAGGCGCTTCCTCAGCAGGACAGGCTGGAGCCTCCTGCTCGGTGGCCAGCAGGGCTAACATATCAGGGCTTGTACTTGGTCGCAGCCGCACACCCCAGTAGAGGATTGCAGGAGCAGTGCCACGGCAATCCAGTACTAGACTGCTGTGACGGCCATGGACGGTATAGAATGGGTCAATGACTTTACGTACTGACTGTAAGGCTTTAGGCATAGACAATTTTCTTCTTATTATGCTGCATTGCTACTGATTAAATAGACATCAATAATGCCCCAAATCCCCCGCCAGCGGCCAGTTAATTTTTACCGATCAAATTCTCAGAAAATATCGCATAATGGCGTCATTAAATTACAAATGGAGCTTTAATTTTGGGTGCCACCATCGATAGTCAGCTACCTTTTAGGGAAATCGTAAAAGTAAGATATAGCGATCTGGATGCTCAGGGACATCTGTATTTCGCCAATTATTTAATCTTTGGCGATGAGGTACTAGGCGCCTATATGGAGCAATTAGGCCTAAATATTATGGATCCGCTCACCGCGCCCTGCCTTATCTTTACCGTCAATATTCATTGTGACTATCACAATGAAATTGCAGGAAACTCTGAGATTGCAGTCTATGCAGGCTACGGGCGCCTGGGTAAATCGAGCGCCGATGCGGTATTTGAATTGTACAATAATGCCAGTGGGGTTATCTTAGCCAGTGGCGGTTTAACTCAGGTATTTGTAGATCCTAAAACTCGACAGTCAATGCCCATACCGGCATTTTATCGAGAAAATATTGTGTCTCAGCAAAAGAATTTAGGAAACTAGGGAAAAATTTATAGTGGCCGCCTCGTTTTAGAGGCGCCCCTTGCCGCTAAGACCCCACCGATATAAAACGGCCAAGCCTTAGCTATTCTTTAGCAACGATTAGCCCATACGTAGCAGCGCACAGATTTTATTGCCCGCGGGGTCACGCAGATAGGCTAGGTACATGCTGTCCTGACCGCTACCGCGCACGCCGGGGGCGTCTTCGCAGTCAGAGCCACCATTGGCCAAGCCAGCTGCATGCCAGGCATCGCCCTGTTCTGTGCTGGTAACATTAAAGCCAACAGTTGAGCCATTACCATGACTTGCAGGCTCTCCGTCAATGGGCACGCTGAGGGCAAAAACGGCGTTCTCACCAAAGTAAAAGCAGCGGCCCTTGGGGTCGATAATGCCAGGCTTGTAACCCAACTCCCCTAGGATCGCATCATAGAATTTTTTTGACTCGTCGATGCTATTAGCACCGATCATGATATGACTAAACATAGTTTTCTCTTCAAAAGTTGAGGGATCGATAAAAATAAGAATGCCAGAGGAAAACTTCGTTTTTGTTCATGTCCTCTGGACGCTCAGTTTGCTATAGAACCATCTGCATATCAATCAGCTGAATGGGATAATATCGATCGATCAAGAAAATCGACAATCCCAGAACCAACAATACTGGGCTGCATATAGGGAATATTATGTCCTCCCTGCTCAATGGTCAGTAACTCAGCATAGGGGATCGCCTCGAGCATATGCACAGTCCCCGAGTAAGGCACTGTGGCATCCTGAGTGCCCCAGATAGCAAGCGTTGGAATACGGTGTTCACCACCGATGGCGCTAAAGGCGTCTTGGGCGTCAAACAGGTTAAAATATCTAAAGGTCGAAATCAGGGACTCTACATAACCACTGTAGGAAAGTTGTGCACTAACCTGGGAGATAAAATCTAGCTTTTCCATGGCCAGGGGGTCATCAATATTTGCCATCTCTGTATCACTTACATCGCTGACTAACATATTTTTAGCAAACATATGGCCAAGCCACTCGCCCACGACAGGTAGAGTCACCAAACGATTAACCGCCTGAGTACCCGGCATAAATCCTGCTGGCGCAATGAGTGATAGAGTTTTAGTTTTAGTTGGGTAAGCTTGGGTAAAATGGCCGATCACGGCCCCACCCATAGAGTAGCCCACCAAATGGACAGATTGCGATACCTGTTGATGAGCCAATAGCTCGTTTAGAGATTCGACATAGACTGCTTTGTCGTATCTGATGTTAGGCCTTTGCGAGAAGCCCCTGCCAAAATGATCATAAACTAGCACCTTATAGCCGCGCTCTATGAGAAAATTTTTGATCTGATCCCAGACGAAATGTGGCGTTGAGAAACCATGAACTAAAACTACAATTTCGCCATTTTCATGCTCAGGGATATACCAGCGATAATAGAGATTGCCCTGACTTAATTCAGCCCAGCCCCCTTCGACAGGCAAGTCTGATGCAGTGATATTTTTAAGGCCGTAGGTCTTTGCCACATAGGGTAATACCAGCAGCAATACTAAGACTAAGAGAGCCACGTAAATTTTCATCTATCTCTAACTCCCATTCTAGCTAGAGCTGCCATGATAGATGATCTGCACATATCCACGTATGCCCTGAACATAGTCAGCAACAGAAATTCGCTCGTTAGTGCCATGAAAACCCGTTAGCAGCTCAGGGGTCAGGCGGATAGGATTAAAACGGTAGGCATTATCAGCTACCTTGCCATAGTGACGACTGTCTGACGCCGCTACCATCAATCCAGGCACCACCGGAATATCCCCATACACCTCACGCATACTCTGAGAAATCACTTCAAATCCCGGCGCTACCCAGTCGGAGATAGGAGAGGGTTCACTACCCCCTAGACGATGGACACTAATACTGTCGCTGGCCACCAGATCAGTCACGTAGTTTTCAATACTGTCCATAGAATCTCTGGGATGGATTCTAAAGTTTACTGTGGCGACAGCTTCAATAGGCAGTACATTACTCTTAACACTGCCAGACAACATCGTTGGTGCAGTTGTGGTGCGCAACATGGCATTGGTGGTTGGCGCGGTGCTGAGTTGGCTATCCATAACTCCACCAAATAACCATTTGTTAGCAAATAGTGCTTTGGGTATAAAAGGCATATAGCGGCTAACAACATCGAACATCTCTGCTGCCAGACCCTCTAAACCGCCGGGCACAGGGTTTTCTTCAAGTTTGATAATTGCCCGAGCCAGGTCTGTGACTGCACTTTTCTGTGGCGGCATTGAAGAATGTCCACCTTCAGCCTCAGCCACTATATTCAAATTCAAACTTCCTTTTTCTGCAACATTTACCGCCGCAACTAAACGATTGACGCCGCTAATCAGTCCGTCAAATATAAAAGAACCCTCATCCAGAGACCAAGCCAACTGAATCCTCTGCTCTTGGAGATAAGCCGCCACCGCAGCAGCACCCTCGGAGCCGCCAATCTCCTCATCATGGCCAAAACTAAGATATACCGTTCTGGTTGGCTGATAACCCGACTCTAACAGGTAAGTCGTCGCCTCGAGAATACCCAAAACTCCGCTCTTGTCATCCAGCGCACCGCGACCCCAGATAATACTATCGGCAATAACCCCACCGAAAGGAGGGTGCTCCCACAGATGCTCTGTACCCGGAATAACCGGCACAACATCATAGTGGCCGGTAACAAGAATCGGCTTTAAAGAAGCATCCGAACCAGTCCAGCGATATAGCATTGTGTCGTTGAATTGAAGGTACTCTAGCCGTTCATGAACAAGGGGGAAGGTATCATGGACCCAGCTTATAAAATCCGTGAATTGGGACCTATTTTTATACTCGGGGAGCTGAAATGAGACTGTCTTAAATCGAATTGATTCAGACAAATTCTGGGCTAATTCAGTTTCATTGAGCTCGATTTCAACTTGCTCAATATCAAGTGCCGCCGATGGCTGATGCATCTGTGTACGCACAACGATCACCACCACCAGTAAAATAATAAACACTGCAGTTGCAATAAAAAAACGTTTCATATCATGATCTTATTAGGGTTTGCAGTAGGCTCGAAAGTTGGCAGCCAAATTTGTCGCTAATTGAGAAAATTCCAAAGCGGCTTGAATTTTTTTCCCAGCCTCTCTTTTTTTTCCGTCCTCGTTTAACACTTTAGATTCCTCCAGTAATCCTTGAGATACCGCAAGTAATAATCCAGATCCAGCACTGAGTTTTCTGCAATCTTCAGCTTTCCATAAACCTATCGATTGTTGTTCACCAGAAATGAGTTTAGGCTCCTGACTATCGGCCCAGGCTAATCCCGGAACCATCAGCGCACATATTAATGACAATAATAATTTCACCTTATTTCCCTCCGATTTTGATTTGGTTAAAACCTTTTTTATAGAGTAAATTTTTTATACTAACAGGCCGGATTTGAATTATCACCCGCTAATTTACATCTTATAGTTTTCGCCTTGAACTGACATGTTCCACCGTCTCCGCCAAGCTTGTGCTGAAGGACAAGGAGAAATATTATCTATCTATCGAAAACCGAGGCATTCCATCTTATGGCTAAATTAACCAGTAACGAAAATAACCTTACCTGGGCAGAATTTGAACGCATAGATCTGCGAGTCGGCACAGTCGTGGCAGCAGAGTTTTTTGTGGAGGCGATTAAGCCTGCCATTAAAATGAGCATAGATTTTGGCCCTAATCTGGGCATCAAAAAATCTTCAGCACAGATAACCGACCACTATGATCCGGCCACATTAATCGGCAAGCAAGTCGCTGCTGTAGTGAACTTCCCTAAGAAGCAAATTGGCCCAATTATGTCGGAATGTCTTGTCACTGGCTTCACTCAAGAGGATGGTAGCATCATACTGGCGGTACCTGACCAGCAGGCTCTCAACGGCTCTCGTCTAGCTTAAAAATAAAACCGATATAGGATGAAAATCGCTTCGCCCCTATCACATTAACAAGGGCTGTCCGATTTAGGCCTGTGGGCATATATGATAAAATTTTTCGTCAAAATGTAATCTTTTTTGGGTCAGTTAACCTAGAAGTTAGATTTAATAGCTAAGTTTGTACCAAGTTTTTCGACAAGGTTATCTGCTATGAATGAACAATTTTTTCCCCATATTACGCAAGATAACAATAAAGTTGCATTAGTCGATGCTTGCGGCTCGCATACCTACGATCAGATTAATTCTCGTATTGAGATGTTTGCCAAAGGGCTTGTTGAGGACCAGCAGGATTTACAAGAAGAACGTGTCGCCTTTTTGCTAGATGCCAGCCTAGATTATGTTACCGCACTGCATGGCATCTGGCGGGCGGGCGGCATGGCCGTACCACTTAATGTAGCTTCTGCAGAGGCTGAACTTGAGCATTATTTAAGTAGCGTTGGTGTGACGCGAATGATCGCGCCTGCAGAGCATCATGGCAAACTTAACAAGCTCTGTAGGCAACTCCAAATCAGCTTACTGACCATGGATCAAGTACTTGCCCAGCAAGGCTCAGTGTTACCTAGTCTGTCCTCAGAGCGGCCGGCAATGATTCTTTTCACCAGCGGGACAACCAATAAGCCTAAGGGCGTGGTGATCACCCACAAAGCGATTAAAGCACAGGTCACCACTTTGGTAGATGCTTGGCAATGGTCCGACGACGATGTGATACCGCTATTTCTGCCGCTGCACCATATTCATGGCATTATTAATATTCTCAGTTGCGCCCTGTGGTCGGGAGCCACTGTGCACCTGATGCCGAAATTCAATATGCCTGACCTGTGTTCCGATATTATCACCGACACCTACAGCGTATTTATGGCTGTGCCCACCATTTATGTAAAATTAATAGACCATCTGGAAGGGCTGGATAACGCTCAATCACAGGCCATCTGTGAGGGCTTTGGTCGTATGCGTCTAAATGTGTCAGGGTCAGCTGCTTGCCCAGTCAATGTGTTTAATAAATGGCGAGAACTTACCGGCCAGGTACTGCTTGAACGCTATGGTATGACCGAGGTCGGCATGGGAATATCAAACCCTTATGATGGCGAAAGACGGGCTGGCTATGTTGGTCAGGCGTTGCCAGGAGTGACGGTGCAACTATTTGATGAACAGGATCAGCAAGTCACTCAGGAGCAGACCCCCGGAGAGATTCGTATGAAAGGCGACAACCTATTCAGGGAGTATTGGAATAATCCTAAGGCCACACAGGAGACCTTTAAACAGGGCTGGTTTTGCTCCGGTGACATCGCCGTTATCGAAGATGGCTATATTCGTATTATGGGTCGGTCCTCAATCGATATTATTAAGTCCGGTGGCTATAAGCTGTCGGCACTCGAAATAGAGGGCGTTTTGCTGACCCATGAGGATATCAGTGAAGCGGCCGTGATTGGCATTGCAGATGATACTTGGGGCGAGGCAGTTGCTGCTTATATCTGTTTGCGGCAAGGTGCCCAGCTTGGCTATGCAGATCTAAAAGACTGGTGCTCTAGCAGAATGTCTGCCTACAAAATACCCAAGCAACTGAAAATATTAGACAGTCTTCCACGCAATGCCATGGGTAAGGTAACCAAACCATCGCTTAAATAACAACTCAATAAGGGGACATCTCAATGATCATATATGGCGTCGCACTTCTCGCCTTTTGTATGCTCGCCGGAGTATTTGTAGGCGATCTAATAGGGTCTTTTATTGGTGTACAGGCCAATGTTGGGGGTATTGGTATTGCCATGCTGCTACTTATCTACCTTTCTAACTTAGGCAATAAAAAATTACAGTTTGGCCCATTAACGGAGTCCGGCATCCACTTTTGGAGCGCTATGTATATTCCGATAGTGGTTGCCATGGCGGCCAAACAAAATGTAATTGGTGCTCTGTCTGGCGGCTGGATGGCGCTTCTGGCGGGTGTAGGAGCTGTAGTGGTAAGCTTTTTACTGATTCCAGTGCTGGCCCATTTTACGCCTGCAGCCGAGCGAGGAAATTCAAATGCTGACTGAAACCCTCACCGCTGTTTTGTCAAAAAATGCTTTGATCACTGCATTTTTGTTTATTGGATTCCTAATGTGGTTATCCTATTTTCTTTCCGAAAAACTCACTCGCGGACAAATACATGGGTCTGCCGTGGCCATTACCATAGGACTAGTATTGGCCTATCTGGGAGGACAATATACTGGCGGCTCTAAGGGCCTTGCCGATATCGCTATCTTCTCTGGCGTCGGCATAATGGGCGGTGCCATGTTTAGGGATTTCGCCATTGTCGCCACCGCTTTTGGTGTTAAAACCGATGAGTTAAAAAAAGCAGGTTGGATAGGCGCAGCCTCAGTCATTATTGGCGTGGCCCTGTCCTTTTTTATCGGCGCCTTAGTCGCTGTCAGCTTTGGCTATACAGACCCAGTGGCTATTAGCACCATTGGCGCTGGCGCCGCGACCTATATAGTCGGCCCAGTCACGGGAACAGCTTTGGGGGCCAGTTCAGACGTCATTGCCCTCAGTGTGGCTGCCGGCCTCACAAAATCAGTGCTGGTAATGGTAGGTACCCCATTTGTCGCCAACCGCATTGGCCTGAATAACCCCTATTCGGCGATGATCTATGGTGGGCTTATGGGCACAACTAGTGGTGTTGCCGCTGGCCTTGCAGCAACTGACCCCAAGCTGGTGCCCTACGGAGCCATGACCGCAACATTTTATACTGGCGCGGGCTGTCTTTTAGCGCCGTCGCTACTATTTTTGATTGTCAGGGCACTGGCTTAAACTATCTGATCAATGATTCCCCTGAGTTCAACCTGACTCGCTCAGGGTCTAATTGTCAAAATCGACGGCTAGAGACACAATCTCAGCCAGGAAGGTCGTTATGCTAGCCTATTCGGGCTAATTTAATGGCATTGGCCTGTCAAAAAGGTTTAGCAAAAGAGGCTGAGGGCACACAGGCATTATGTGCCTGCTGCCCCTTAGATCCTAGTATATATGGGCTTTAAGCAGCGTCACTGTCCACAGACGTGGTCTTATTTAACCAGCGGAACTGCACAACGATGCCCACCACAAAAATCAGTAAAAATGCCTGATGAAATCCAGCCAAAAGCGGATCTTCGAAGGAGTCAATGAACGGATCACCTAGAGGTAGCCGGCGTAAAAAATCAGTGATCGCTGGGATCATATGAAACAGTAGCGTACTTGAGTACCCCAGGGCCTGAAAGTACATAGAAAATCGGCCAAACCACTTAAACTTTTCCATAATAATGCCGCCACTAGCGGCCACCAGGGTCAAGACCGCGAGCCAATGTGCGATACCAAAGCCACCCTGGTTATATATCCCCAAGGCAGAACCGGCAACAATAATGGTTATCAACACGTACAGCTTCCCTGACTTGGTTTCCAGAGAAATTACCTTGTATTTAAACAGGGTGTAAAACGCCGTTACCAACGCTCCTATTCCCATTATTGTGTGAAACCAACCTAGCAAAGTCATATCAGGCATAATAATTTTCTCTTTTTAATTGTTATTGATTATTTGTGAGGATTAATCAGGTATTTTTCACCAGTAGCCTGCTTTGCATAGCCTCTAATGATCTCTGGTTGGAGCATTTCTGCCAGTGATATTTCCCGGGTGTAATGACTGGCAAAGGTGGTTTTAATCTCTTTGGCAACACGCTGACGCATGGCACCAAACCGTTCCATACCGATGCGTCCGATCATTGGCGTTAACAGCCAGCCGCCAAGTCCCCATTGCATACCAAATGTTCTGTTTAATACCGTGGGCTGCATATCTAAACCACCATAGATATAGACCTGCTTGTAGGTATCTGAACCATAGCGACTGTATTCCTTGGCAGTTTTGTTGGCGGCAATTTCCATTGCGGCTAGTATCTGTCCGGGAAGCTTGCCTTCATTGCCGCCGCCCGTGGCGTCAAAGCCCAGCGTGCAGCCAGTTGCTACCAGCGCGTCAACTAAACTGGTCATAAAGTCGGGATCACTAGTGTCGCAAATATACTCAGCACCAAGCTTTTTAAGAGTTTCTACCTGTTCAGGTTTCCTGACTACATTAATCAGTGGAACTCCATCGTCTTGGCAAATCTTAACTAGCATCTGTCCCAGATTTGAGGCCGCAGCGGTATTGAGTAAGGCACTGTGATTTTCCATTTTCATGGTTTCAACGAACGCCAGCGCCGTGAGTGGATTGACAAATGAAGATGCCGCTTCTGCAGCCGTAGTGCCGTCATCCATTACCAGACAGCTCTGTGCAGGCACACAGCGATACTGGCTGTACATAGCACCGCCAGCAACACCAACAGTTTTACCAATCAGATGCTTGGCATTGGCGCCGGCATCCACAACCTGACCACCACCCTCATTACCTACCTGCATAGAGTCATCTAGTCTTGGTTTCATTGCGCCCATCAGCCCCGGATGTATTCTCATGGTAGTGACGGCCTCGTGACCCTCGCCGGATGTCGCCAAGGTATCTAAGTCAGCGGCAAAACTGATCAAAAGACCTAGGTCCGAAGGATTAATGGGCGAGCCCTCTACTTTGATCACCACATCATTTTCGCCAGGTGTAGGCATATCCCCGGTAAAGATAGATAACTCTAATACACCCTCACTGGTTATCTTTGACCGTATTTCTTTTGACTTTTGCTCTGACATTGTGGCTCAACCCCTCTCAATTTGATGTTTATATTCGATCACTATTTGTGAGGTTTTATAATAGGTCTAAAGGGATGGTTTACACAAGTAGACATAATAATCATACTGGTATATAAATACATACTATGACGCAATGCAAAAGCCCAGTGACCACAGCCCTAAGTCTGATAGGCGGAAAATGGAAGATCGCTATTATCTATAATCTGCGCGACAAGCCAGTGAGATTTGGCGAGCTAAAACGAATCCTCGCCCCTATCACTCAGCAAATGCTAACCAAGCAGCTACGAGAACTGGAAAGAGACCGATTGATCGACCGTAGGGTGTTCGAGGTGATACCGCCGAAGGTAGAGTACTCCCTGACGGAATTTGGCCAATCTTTTATGCCAGTGATGGTTTCTCTGTGTCGATGGAGCACGGAATACAAAGACCTGATGGAATCTATCGCCAGAGATAACCTAGCTCGATAATCCGTGTTAGCCCCTCAAACTACTTTAGCCCGCCTGCATGGCCGCGCCATCGACATAGATTCCGTGGCCTGAAATAAAGCTGCCTTCCTGACTGGCCAAAAATGCAGCCAAGGGTGCAATATCGTCTGGTTGACCGAGCCTTCCCAGCGCCGCTTTGTTTTCCCAATGTTCCCTAAAAGCTGTGTTTCCCTCAAACTGTTCCGCAGTAATGCCAGTCACTATCGCTCCCGGTTGGATACAGTTTACGGTAATACCATGGCCACCAAACTCAGAGGCAAGAGCTCGTGTGAGGCCAAGTATCGCATGCTTGGATACGGTGTACGCCGACATTCCCGCTGGTGCGAACTGTGAACATATTGAACCAATCATAATAATTCGCCCTTGCCCAGAATCTTTAAGAAACGGCAGTACTGCTCGGGTTAATAGGGTTACCGCATCCAAATTGATCGCCATAGTTTTGTCCCATACTCCACTGTCAGGATCATCAAAGGGCGACACCACACTTATACCAGCGGCGTTGACCAAAATATCGCAGCCTCCGCCAAAATGGTGATTGATGTTTTTAATGATGACCTCGCCCAAGGATTCGCTGGTGACATCCAATTGCACTGGCGTCACAGTCTCGTATTGTTCGGCCCAGGAAATCTCATTGAGGTCAACAGCTAGTACGTTGACACCTTCATCGCAAAATCGCTTGGCAATTGCAGCTCCGATTCCCGATGCCGCGCCAGTTACAACAGCTTTACGATTAATTAACCCTCTCATCATGCTCGCCCCTGCTAGTATTCTTTGTTAGTCGAAACAATCATTTCTGTACTCTGTATCTGTTAATGGGCTACCACTGGGCAGTCTTAGTTTATAAGGCCCTTTGCCAAAATTTTGTTTGGTAGACAAAGCCTAGATAGCCGCGGACAGACAGTACATCATTGTCCAACCAGACCTTACCCTTATAGCTATTGCCCGTTTCTGGATCAAACACAGTGCCTTGCTGCCAGATATCATTCTTTAAAGTAAGCCCATTAATCACTTCCATACCAATCACAGGCAGGCCATATAGGTCACCCTCACACTTCTCGCAGATTGGGTTCTTCTCAGCCTGATTATGTATGCTGACCACGGTGGCATATAACTTCTCATCTTCTATTCTAATCTCCACAGTAGATCGAAGCGTGCCAGTTTTATCAAATGTATTCCACAACCCAGAGATCTCGGCGGCCGGTTCAGCCCAGATAGTTGTGCCCAAAAAAGATGTGATCAAGACAAATAGAATTCTCATAAATTGCACCATATATAGTTTAAATCACTCACGGATCGTTCTTCGCGGCCCGGGAAAGAAGCGATTGGTCTGCCGTTGATAGTCGGCATACCCTGGGCGCTTGTCCACTGAAAAATGTTCAGAGGGAATAGCACCCGTTATGTAGACTAAGGTGGCGTACATAAATCTCGAGGCCAGCAGCAGACCCAACCCAAGCAGATACCACACTGGTTCGGTTTCAGCCCCTGTGAGCGCCAACCAGGATGGAATTGCAGCGATTATCAGACCGTTCCAAACCATCCATTCCGCAAAGTAATTGGGGTGCCGGCAGTATTTCCATAAACCAACATTACACACCTGGCGTTCCTTACCGGCCCTCTTCATAGCTTTGAGGAAACCTACTTTTTGCAAGTCAGCAATAGACTCCATAGCAAAAGCCAAAACCCAAATTACCAGCCCTACTATTTCCAGTAGCACAAACTGTTCGCTTTTATTGGAGGCAATAATAAATACCGGGAATGCAAGAAAGGATGCATTTGCCAGCCCTTGAGAGATAGCATCCACCTGCAAAGCTAAAGCTGTATTATCTTTGCCCTGTTTGGCCCAAACAATACGCTGGTATTGATAGCGGGGAAATTCCTTGTTCAGCAGACCTAACCGCCACATCTTTAGTGCGCCCAAACCCATACGCAACCCAACAAGGATAATCACCGAACTCACAATAACAGAGCGCAACCAATAACCTTCGCTATATACCAGGCTGATAATGCCAAGTAAAACCAGACCCCAGGGCCAGCCGATATCTACATAGCTCATACGCCCGGTGCGCCAAATAGGAATGCATACTACTAGAGCGAACAAAATGGTCTGACCGAAAGTATTTAGTAGGGCTAGATGATCAAATGTTGAGGTAGATAAGATTAAAACCAACCCTAACAGGAAGGGATAAAGAGGGCGAAAGTAGTGCATAGAGGATCTCTTGGTGTCAGTCACTAAGCCGGTGTAATATTCTTATACTGACGAATTTTTACTTAAAGGCTAGATAAATTATTATTTTAAACGGCCTACGGCAGTATCTTGTTTTACTTTTAATACTTTGTAATTTGTGGCCGCCGCCAAACCGAACACAGGTATATTGCCATAAATAGCCTATACTTTTTACTCTCTATCTTTTAGGTCTCGTAGCAACAATCAAAAGTGCGGGCATACATACCCTCTGCTAGCTAATGTACAAATAGTTGTATAGATAAGTCTGGGGTGAACTTATTTGCATATGCATTCACAACCCCAACGTATTAATCATAGGTAAAACCATCCTTGTAAAGCCAGTAATCGATTAACCTAAAAACCTAGCGCCTCCAACATATTCGGGTCTCCCGTTTGTGCGTTATAGCTACTTAAAAAAAGTTTTATGCTGGGCTTCACTGCCTGTATCATCGCTCTCACCAGTGTTAGGCTCTGTTAAAACACACTAGCTTTGCACCCTTCAGATAACAATAGAATAGTAAAGAATTGATATGAATGAAAAAAGTAATATTTCCGCCAACCCAATGATTGAAGACATCGAACCTGGGTGCACCGACACTAGCTGTTGCCCGCCTAAAACGCCAATCACACGTGACGCTCCCAAAACTGGCCGCAATGATCCATGTATCTGCGGTAATGGTCGTAAATTTAAAAAGTGCTGCGGCAAAAACCTGTAGCCAGTTAGTTGGATCCTGAGCTCGCAGAACAGTTATTCTGGCTTTGATAAAAAGGTCAGGGCCCGAACTCAGCACTAACCGCTTTTAATTCTTGCGAGCAATAAAAAAGCTAACTGATACAAGGGGCTAAATGGTGACTAACCTAAATAACTCGGCCCGGGTTAAGAATCCCTCTGGGATCCATGGCCAACTTAATGGTTTGCATCAGAGCAATCTCCTCGGGACTCCGCGATTGCTCAAGAAAATCTCGTTTTAGCACACCGACACCGTGTTCTGCGGTAATCGCGCCAGAATACTCTCCAATCATCAACATAATATCTTCATTGATGCGCGACTTGTCTTCTTCAAGACCAGTATAGGCGCAAACATGTAGATTGTTGTCACCAATATGACCAAACAGTAGCACCCCAATATCTGGGTATTTGGTTTTCAGACGTGCCTCCAGGTCTTTAGCAAAAATACCAATTTCATTAATTGGCAGGCTCACATCCTGATTAGATACTGGCCCCAATACTTTAAATAGCTCCCCGATACCATCTCTTATACGCCAGAATTCTTCTGCATCCTGATGGGACTGAGCCACTACCGCATCAGCCAAAAGCCCGGCCTCTAGGTGGCCAAAAAGTTCGGTTTCAAATCGCTCTGCACCCTCAGTAGTTGCATTGTTCTTATACTCAACTAGCAGATAAAAGTGATGGTCTTCAGCAAAGGGGCTCTGCAAATCCGCCTCAACCTCTAGCACCTTGTTGAAATAGTTGGCCCACATCAGTTCAAAACCGGTTAGGCCAGAGCCTAAACTGCGCTTGAGCTCTACTAACAATTTAGTGACAGATTCGTAGTCGTCAATAGCACAGAGGGCTGTATGGGAAGCCATGATTTTTGGCTGCAACTGAACCACCACTCTGGTAACAATACCTAGGGTGCCCTCAGAGCCAATAAATAGGTGTTTTAAGTCGTAGCCAGAATTATTTTTGACCATTTTATTCAGAGCATTTATTACTGTACCATCGGCCAAAACCACTTCCAGCCCAAGTACTAATGCACGAGTCATACCATAACGAATAACTTCGGTGCCGCCGGCATTGGTAGCGACATTGCCGCCAATATTGCAACTACCGCGAGCACCGAGATCTAATGGCATAAACAAATCATGCTCATCCGCCGCCTCTTGCAAAACCTGCAATGGCGTTCCCGCAAGAACAGTAGCAGTCATTGCCATTGCATCGATATCCTCTATGCCATTCATACGCTCAAGGGAAATAGCATATTCACCTTTTTGAGGTGTAGCCCCGCCAGCTAGACCCGTCAAGCCACCCTGCACAACAACAGGCTGATTATATTCATGGCACAGGGCCATTATTGCGGACAGTTGTTCGGTAGTTTTAGGCTTCAGTAGCATCTCAGGAGCACAGGGATAGGCACCACTCCAATCAGCATGGTATCTCTGGCTTATATCGTCCCCCAGAAACATGGCCGAGGGGTCTAGGAGCTCATTCAGTCTTTCGGTTAAAGTTTGCATCGAGGCCTTTAGTTATTGGTACTTATATTTGAGCATATCATATCCGACAAATATCATTTTAGTCTCTGGCAATGAAAGTTATAGGCGTATTTATGGGTACTCAGTCCTTGCTAGGAGTCTTTTCCCGCACGCTATAAGGCACTCAAAAAGTCTCTGTGACCTCCAAATAAAATGCTTAACACCAAAATTAGGTAGCGGACCACCAGATTCGAATGTATAGTTGATTAGTCATACGTTATGCCAAAAAAAAATAGACTAAAAAGTGTGTCAACGCATATAAAATTATAGGGGAATAATCATGAAGAAACTCACTCTCAGTTCGTATACTGCAGCCGCCACGATGGCTCTGGCCGCAAGCACTTCATCACTTTCTCAGGACTTAACGCTTGAGGAAATCATCGTCACTGCAACTAAGCGCGCAGAGGGGCTTCAAGAAGTCCCCATCGCTATCTCAGTGATGAGCGGGGAGGAAATAAGTGCCAAAGGACTAACTAAAATGGAAGATCTTTCCGCCTACATGCCCAATGTGCATGTTGCTGAAGCTAGCGGCGGGACTAACCTCTTTATTCGGGGTATTGGGTCAGGGGTAAACTATGGCTTTGAACAGTCAGTCGGCACATTCGTCGATGGCGTTTACTTTGGTCGTGGCCGCAGCGCACGGGGCAAATTCCTTGATCTAGAGCGCGTTGAGGTCCTGAAGGGCCCCCAATCGACTCTATTCGGTAAAAATACCATTGCCGGTGCAATCAACATCACCACAGGCCAACCGACCGACGAGTTCGAAGGCTATGTGAGTGCAGGATACACCAGTGAACTCGAAGCTAAGACAGTGACTGGCGTAGTTTCCGGCCCACTAAGCGATTCAGTTCGCGGGCGTTTAGCCGTACGTAGCTATGAAGATAAGGGCTATGTTCGCAATCTGGCGGCCTCAGGAGTAGATGGCCCGCAAAACGAAAGTGTCTATGTTCGCGGAACCCTCGCAATTGATCTTACAGAGGATTGGACTGCTACCGTTAAAGCGGAATATGGTTACCATGATGTATTGGGTCGCCAGGAAATAATTTCAGAAGTTAACCCCGCTATTGGGCCTGCGGTTGGGCTTTACGCCTCACCGTTCGGATCATCTAATTTTGTAGCTGGTTTTGGTTACACCAACTACCAGCAAAATATTAATGATGCTCCACTATTTGATGACACCGAATCCACCATAATGCAGGTGAATATCGATGGCTCCATGGGGGAATTCGGTATTAAAGCAGTTGTCGCTTACACCGAGTATGAATTCACTAATAGCCTGGATTCTGACTATGGTCCGCTCAGACTAATCAACCGCGGACGCAACGAAGAGCATGAGCAAATCAGCGCTGAGTTCATTCTGAGTTCGCCCAGCGATAATGCATTCGAATACCTGGCTGGCGCTTACTATCAAACTGAAGAACTTTCTCATGATCGCTACAGCTTAGTTGTTCCTTCGGCTGCACCCACCCTTCAAAACGGCATTTTCGGGCTTTTAAATACACCGAATCCATTACTAGGTGGCCTTAGTTTTGCTCAGGCAGTTGTGGGTAGCAACCTGTCGCCCATTGCCAATAATGGTATTTTGGATGGTAGAGCTACCAACAACCTTGAGCAAGATGCCGATAGCTGGTCAGTCTTTTTCGAAGGAACCTACCACATCAGCGATGCGTTCCGCGTTACCGCCGGCTTACGTTATTCTGAAGACGACAAAGAAATGTCCAAAAATGCTGTTTTATCCTACTTAGACCCAACCGCTCCATCAGCTACGTTGGCGCCTGCTCAGTTGAACGCTATATACAGTCAGGCACTTAAGCTAGCCAAGGATCACTCCTATGAGCGTGAGCGCAGCGAAGACCATGTTACGGGTCATGTTAACTTTCAGTGGGACATGAGTGACGCAACCATGGTTTATCTTGAGGTTGGTAATGGATACAAAGCGGGCGGCTTTGATGAAGACAATGGCATGGGTCGCGAATTAGAAACAGTCAATGGTGTTACCGATGACCTAGCCGACTTTGAAGACGAGACCGTAGAGACCATCGAAATTGGCGCCAAGATCAATCTCGCTGATGGTCGGGGACGTTTGAATGTTGCTGCATTTTCCAGCACCTATGAGGATGTTCAGGTGTCAACCTTTGACGGTACTGCCGGCTTTGTTGTAGGCAACGCAGCCGAATCAGAGGTCCAGGGTATTGAAGCAGACGTTCTCTACCGCGCAACTGAAGAAATTACCATTAATGGTGCATTTGCTTACATGGACGCCAAATACAAATCCTATCCTGGTGCCGGCTGTAACGTCGCGCAAGTGATAGCAAACGGTGGCCCCACTGGATGTACACAGGATTTGACTGGCAAACAATTGCAGTTTGCTCCGGACTACACTGCCAATGTAGGTATTACCTATGCCACTGAGTTATCCTCGGGTTTGTCACTTACCGCCGGATTGGACTATAACTGGACGGATGATGTGAACGTAGCTGCAGACATGGATGAAAACTTGGTTCAGGAGAGCTATGGCAAAGTCAATGCACGTATCTCATTTGCCAGCGGCGATAAATGGCAGCTTTCATTGGTTGGCAAAAACCTTAATAGTGAAGATACTTTCATGTGGGGTAATGATATGCCACTGGGAAATCTGGGCTTCAATGGCGCATACTTTAAGATGATAGATCCACCGCGCACTGTTGAGCTCACTGCCCGTATGAATTTCTAAGAGACGACATTAGAGTTCATGAAAAACCGCGGCCTTGGCCGCGGTTTTTTTTGCTCACCAATTTAGATTTAGTATTTACTTGTCGATGAGAAATTCAAATTCCAAGAGCAGATCTCACCGCATCACAACAAGCATGGCGACGTCTGATTGACTGCTATCGGTCACAGCTTTTAAATGCTGTTGTTGCTAAAAATTTACCCTTGCTGGCAGTATTATGTAATACCCTATGGGAAAGACTTAAAAATCTCAGTACGCAATGCAAAATTAAATAGCTGTAAAAAGGTGTTGTGAAGCCATTTTTGAAATAGAATAATCACTGCTTACACAATCATTGATCGTTAACATTTGACGGGATAATTATGACCAAATTAAAAATATCATTATGGCTGCTATTTGCGATTCTAGTGGGCACACCCATCGGATATATTGGCTACCTTAATCATAGCTATTTCCTCCAGGCTAGTAGTCTTACACTAGTCCTTGAAAAACCTATTAATATTAACTACGCCAGTCCGGAAATTACCAATATTGGCTATTGGGTAGGCTGTATTATTGTAACTTGGCTAGTTATCAGTATCATCCGCCTTCCCAAATACTTTAGAACTAAAAAAATAATCAACCTGCTCCAAGAGCAGGTTGCGGATCAAAAGATAGAGATTGCACAGCTACTAGCGAAGCAAAATTCTGCATCGCTCGCGCAACCTGAGATGGAAGATACAGCTGAGCACAGTGAAGAAACTGAAGAGGTAATAGAGGTAGAGGCAACCCAAAAGAGTGCACCATAGTAATGGTTAACCAGAGTTAGTCATTGTGATTAACTCTGGTTTCGGGCTGTATTAACTAACCGACTTCACTTGGCGCTGTCTGCCTCGTCAGCCTCGACTTCACTGTTGTCAGCCTGTGACTCGTCTGGCGAGGGTAGCTCAACCTCGGGCCAAGCTTTGAAAGGAAAAGGCTTGTCTTCAGTCGTATAGGTAAGATAACCAAGAATTTCAGAGATGTACTCTGCTAAGCCTGTTCCCAACTTTTGCACATTGTCATTTTGACCGCCGGTTACTATAGCAAATAACGCCTGAACCAATACGACCGCTCCAACAACAAAACTTGCAACATTAAAAATTACAGCGAATAGAACCATATAAATAATACGAGTCCATTGATTTACATTCTTCAGATTACTTTTAATAGCCGCCTGATCCATACTATTCTCCATCTAATATTAAGGGTTTATTTTTTCATTCAAAAAGCACGATATAGTCGTTCCATAATAAGTCAATTATGCATAACTTTCTCCATCTATCATTTAAAGTTTGCTTGCCCATTTAAGGGCACGTCATATGGGTTCCATTGCACATGAATTCACCGAATTCTTCGCCATCATCATCCTCATACGCAGGAGACTGCATACGCACGATGGCCTCAGAAAACAGCATAAATCCGGTCGATCCAGATGACCGATCATTAGCACCGCCGCGACCACCGCATAGATCATCATAAGAGGCTAATATTTGATGCCTAGATGCCGCCTCATTGCTTACGCCGCGGTTTTGATCCGCGAATCGAGGATCATCTACATTGTCATAATTGTTGTAGGCCTCAGTATTCGCGCTATCATTTAACTGACTTAAACTGGCAATAATGCGGTTTACTATCGGCACCATAAGTTTATAGCAATATTGCACCCGGATTTTTAACAGATTTGAGTCCTGCAGATTAGCCCCGTTAAAGTCATCATTACTGGGGCGATACATCAGATTGTCGTTAGGTATTTCAACCGTGCCATTTGCATTAACATTATAGGCGTAGCTGGTGAACGCATCTGAATTTGGGCTCACTCTGATAATTCTCGTATAGCTATCAACTTCACTTTTGGCATCACGGCGAGTAGCGTCGCTATCAACGCCTTTTGCTATATCAAATTTAATACCGTCCATATCGCTAGATTCGGTATATAAGGGTGCCAGTCCACGAATCAAACCGCGACGGAGGGAACTGTAGGTTGCATTATTGGTGGCTCCTAACCGAGCTGATTGAAAGGTCGCATAGTTTAGGGTCACCTTGGCGGAGTAGATCAGACCAATTTGTAGGGTACCAAAAATTAACAGAATCAACACGGGAATTACTATCACGAACTCGGTCATTGCGTGACCGTCATGGAATCTTCTGAGCCTGTTACTCATTGGCAGCGGGCGCCCGATCGCTTGAATTTTCACCGGCCTTCGCAGAGGAGTCTTGAGGCTGATCAGCACTAGGCTTCACCTCAGATTTAATAGTTATTGCAAATGCATCCAGCACCACCTGAGACAGGGTGCGCATCGCATCCATAGAACTGTCCGCTGGGTCAAGATAGCTCCCCATTTGGGCCATAGTTTGCCCCAACATCTGCGCCTGGATCAATCCTAGGTTGTACCATGCACTACTATAATAAGGATCTCTGGCTACTGCTTCTTTGTATGCCGAAATGGCATCGTCCTGTCGCAGATTACGCGCATGGCAATTGCCAATACGCAATAAGCTTTGCGTGTTTTTGGGCAATTGCTTGGCCAGCTTACTATATAATTCTATCGCCTCATCACAGCGATTTTCTCTATAAGCTTGGTTGGCGAGGATGTCTAGATCCAGTACTTTTTGAGTTGGGCTAACCGGAGTGACACAGCCAGATAGAATAAGCAGCGTAGCCATCAATACAGCTTGTTGCGATAATTTGACTAGCTTAGACAATTGACATTATCTCCTAGTTGGATACCGAGCAAATTCACCTGCCCCTGCCCCAACTCAATAACTGACCGCGCTGACCAGCATACATTGCAGCGCCAGGGCGGCATATTTTCAATGATGCGTAATACCATATTGTTCTTATCCAAATACACAACATCAATGCTAAAGGCCATAAAAAAGCTGTGGATTGAATTACAGCTGTTAATCCACAGCCCAGAATTAGGCGCTAACCCGGCAGTTCCAAGCAACCCACGCATTCTTTCAAAAATGCTTTCGGTACGCTTAACCTTATCAATACTGCAGACAACCCTTTGCTCAGCTCCGCGAAAAATTTGTATGGCCGATATCTTCATAGACAAATGGCTACAGAGTGCCCTGTTCCATAAATTTAACCACGATCGGAAACAACAAAATAATAAACGTAAGAGGGAAAATAAACAGCACCAGGGGCACTACTAGTTTTACCGGTGCCTCCATAGCCATTTTTTCAGCTCGCTGAAAACGCTCAGTCAAACGTTGCTCGGCCTGAATCACCAGCGTCTCCTTCATGCTTGAACCCATTCGCTCGGCTTGTATCACTGCGCGGACAAAAATCGATATATCATTGAGATCTACACGTTTTTCCAATCGAGTTAATGCATCTGCTCTGGTCTCACCCGAGCTAATATCTCGCAGAACAATACGAAATTCGTTGCGCATTGCTCCTTTTGGACCCTTCTCGACAGACTGCTTGAGCGCTCCGGAAAAGTTCAGACCTGCATCAACACACATACTCAAATACTCTAGATACACAGGCAGGTTGCGCACCAACTCAAAGTCTCGTTTGGTCCTGGTATCACGCATCCATAGCTCTGGCAAAACAGCGCCAATCAGTGCCAGTAGGATAAGCAGGGCTGGATCTGTATTGCCTGAACTGGACATGGCCAGCCAACCCAAGGTCGGAAACAAAAGCACAAAGACCATAATCGCTGCAAAATATTCCTCAGGAGTGACTGAAAAACTAACTCCATTCTTTTGTAATTTTGCGTCGAGATCTTCTAACCATTTTGCTGGCAGGTTCGAGGTCACAAAAAAATCAACTAGGCTAATTAAAGGCCACACAGCTTGCATAAAGGCTGGCGGTGCATCCATACCTTTGCGGTGAGTGCCTTTAATCATATAAAATACTTTAGCCACAGCAAGTATCAGGGTACTTACCGCAATCCAAACAGCTAAACCGGCGAGGCCTGCAATTATTTCTTCCATATCAAATCTCTAATGCTGTGATTACAATTAACTGTCGATCGATGTCAGTTTACGAATGAATACAAAGCCCATTACCTGCATGACTATCATACCAGTCAGGATCAACAGTCCATTGCGTGTAGTGTAGAGCTGCGCCATTGCTTCTGGCTCAAGGAAACTAAGAGCGATACCCAGCAAAATAGGCAAAGCACTCATAAACCGACCCTGGGTACGACCCTGAGCAGTCAAACTATCAATTTTGCCTTCCATCTGGTGCTTACGACGCAACGTTCTAGCCATGTTATTAATGGTCTCGACAAGATTACCACCGACCTCGCGACTGATGCGTATCGCTGAACTGGCCATTACAAAACTGGTCAAGGGAATACGTTTCTCCAGTTCAATTAAACCATCCTCCATTGGCACTCCCAGTCGCATCCGTTTGACTAACAGCCCAAATTCCTGAGCCAGCGGCTCTGGTGCCTGGCGCGCCATATCTTCCAGTGCCATAGGAAAACTAGCACCGGATTGCAATCCGCTTGAGATCATCATAAAGGCATCCGGCAACTGAGCCTCCAGTTTGTTCAAGCGCTTTTGTCGCATATGCGACCAAAATAGACCGGGCAAAACCATCAGGAGCGCACCTACGATCGCAGTTAAAATCCAAATATCAAAAATGGTATGTACCAAAAGCGGTATGAGTATCAGTGCCATTAAATTAAGCGCAAATAACATACCTGGGCTCGTCGTCAGAAACATATCAGACATGGCCATATCTGCCGTTTCGGTAAATCTATTTTTGTAGATTTTGGCCATCGTTTGAAGACTATTAGCCGATGCGGCGGTGAGTGCTGCAACGCTGATAAAAACAAAAATTACAGTCAACCCAAGGATGGCGATAATCACAAAATTTTGTATCATTTAAAAATCCCCATATCGATATCAACCCCTTTCTCCCTCAAGTCTTCATAGAACTTAGGTACCAACCCAGTGGCCTTAAATTCACCAATTATCTTGCCATCACCATCAAACCCTTTTTGCTGAAAGCGGAATATTTCGCTCAACTGCACTGTATCCCCAGACATACCTGTGACTTCAGTGATACTGGTAATACGGCGGGAACCATCACTGAAACGATTTTGCTGAATAATGATATCTACCGCAGAGGCGACCTGTTCACGAATAGCCATCACTGGGAGATCCATACCGGCCATAAGTACCATGACCTCAAGTCGACGCAACATATCTCTGGGAGTATTGGCATGTCCTGTAGTAAGTGATCCATCATGACCTGTATTCATCGCCTGCAACATATCTAGTGCCTCACCGCCCCGACACTCGCCGACCACAATTCGATCCGGACGCATACGCAAACAGTTTTTAACCAACTCTCGAATGGTTACCTGCCCCTTGCCTTCCATATTTGCAGGTCTTGCTTCAAGAGCTATCACATGTGGCTGCACTAACTTTAATTCCGCCGCATCCTCAACCGTGATTACTCGCTCATCCAATGGAATATAGTTCGACAATATATTTAGCAGCGTGGTTTTACCGGAGCCTGTACCACCGGATACTACTATATTTAGTCGCTGTTCCACGGCCATGCGAACAAAGGAAACCATAGCCTCATTAAGAGTACCAAACCGGATCAAATCTGAATCAACTAACTTATGCTCAGGAAATTTACGAATGGTGATACATGGACCGCGCAGCGCCAGCGGAGGAATAATGGCATTTACTCTGGAACCGTCCTGAAGCCGCGCATCTACCATCGGCGAACTTTCGTCAATACGCCGACCCAGCGGCGACACAATACGCTCAATAGTCGACATCACTGCATCTGGGCTACTAAAGGTAACATCGGTTTTTTCCAGCCGACCTGCGCGCTCAACATAAATATCATCATGGCAATTGACCATAACCTCAGTGACATCTTTATCAGCCAGCAGTTCTTCAAGGGCACCTAAGCCCACAGTTTCATCGAGGACAATTTTCAATAACTTGTCACTATCAACCGTAGCTGGGAGTTGTCCCTTAATACCTGCAATAATCTTTTCCAGAAGCGCAGAGAGCTGTTCTCGCACCTGCTCCGGAGTTAATTCATCAAGATGTAAGCGGCGCAGGTCAAGCTGCTTCATCAACTCTTTGTGAATAAACTTGGTCCATTCCATATAGGCAGGGCGATCAAAAGAGACAGTCTCATTGGCCTCGACATGAGCCATATCCAGTAGCTCATCATCTTTCGCCAAAGTCTCATTGGCCTCAGCTTGCTGCTCTGTAACAGACACGCGCACACTGACTTTATAACTGCCAAATTCGATCACATCTGTTTCTTTCATTGGGCCAAATTCGACACAGGCCGAACCATTGACCTTGATACCAAAACCGCGGCTGATATCTTTGACAAAAATACCGGCTAGATTTTTTTCCAGTGACACATGCCTAGGGGCCACTTTCCAACCGCGCACTCTCAGGATGCTGTCTTTAGACTTTCCTAACTCACAGCTATCGAGTGCGCAGCGAACTTTTTCTTGGTCACCACTCTCATTGTTTTCAACCGTTATTTCAAACACTATGTTTACTGCTCCGAGTATCTATTCTTTAAGCGCGTCTGATGCTTCATTAAAGTCTAAGACCATCTCTTTTGATCGCTTGACCAGCTCATCATTGATACCTTTGGAGAGATCTTCGATCACTCGCGGAGTTACCAAAATAACAAGTTCTGTCTCACCTTCAACAAAACTTTTTGACTTGAACAACTGACCCAAAATTGGGATTTCGGACAACCACTTCAAACCACTGTAGGCAATTTGCTCTTCACGAGTGATTAATCCAGACAGAGCCAGAGTTTCGCCAGGCTTAAGCCTGACATCATTTTCGGTAAAGCGCTTTTTGAATGCGGGCTGACCGTCCACTGCGTTAGCCAAATCAAGCTGACTTACTGATACAGAAACTCGCGCTACAATATTGTTGTAAATATCAAGTGTGGGTTCAATGCCTAGAATAATGCCGTAGTCCTTGTAGGTAACTGTTTGACCGCTGGTGGAACTGGTCACCACAGGCACCTCACCACCCACTGTCAGGGCTGCAGTACCACCACTACGCGAACTGAGGCGTGGTTCGGCCAGAGTGATCGCGGAACCAGTCTGCTCGAGCATATTAATCACTGATAGCAGTGAGGTATTAATACCAAAATAAGCAAATTCTCCCTTGGCGGCATTCATCAAAGTTTGCTGCTGAGCTATCGATAGCTTGTCGTTTGCAATATTGCTTCCAATTGCCAAGTCGGCAGCCGATGCTGCGCCAGACAGTACGCTGCTCATTGGCGGAACGCCATTGCTGTTGTTAATAACCCCAACATTATTAGTTTGCCAGGCCTTTTCATAGCCATAGGATGGACCGGAAAAGCTCTTACTCCAGTTAATGCCATACTCCTCGGTAACATCCCGGTTGACTTCTGTAACCTGAATATCAAAGTAAATCATCTTCTGTTCGTAATCGGTAATCTCACGAGCCAGTATAAGCATTGCCGGATAATTTTCTTTTATCTTGTTAACTCGATCCAAATCACGAGCTTCAATATTGCCGTCAATAACGATCCTCTGACCCACAGTATTAATTTCAACGCCGGGAATATTTTTCAGCAACTGTTTAACCTGCCGGGACTCACGTAATAAGCCATTACTTTCCACCACGCGAACGGCAACAGTCTCACGATGCCCATCAGCAAACCAGAACTGCATATTGGTTTCACCGGCCGTTTCTGCAATTAAAACAATCTCACCATTTTTCAGCAGCGTTGAGGACAATATGTCCGAATTACCCACCGAGAGCCGCGACACATTAGCCGCCTGAATTACTTTGGACTCCCCGGCAAAAAGCATAATGGAGTCTTTTAAAACCTTTGTCTGAGCTGCCCATAATGAGGCAGATGAAAAAACTGACAGCAGTGCTAAAAGTCCGGCTAGTAAAAACTGGGGCATGGAAGATCCTCGATTTAGAGAGTCGATAGAAGTGGGAGATATTGCTGTACGCCGTTGGGCATAACGCTGGTGTTTTTGCTTGGAAGTTATATTCATTTACTCGACCCTCACCTTGACTACTGGAGTGATACCATCTTTAGCCGTACCTCCAGAGATAAAGTCGACAATTTGGATCCTAACAGTTTCGCGTTCGCCGGCAGTTGAGCGCAGTTCTGCAGCAACTGCGCTGACAGCTTCAGCAGCAAGAGACGTATTGTCATACAGGACATCGCCATTACTCGCGACAACCTGGCCATTTTTGTATTCGCCAATAACATTACCCGATTTATCAACGACTTTGCCATCGACTATTGTACCTATGATATTGCCATCAGCATCACGGATAACCTCGGCGGATGACTGCAATTCTCGGCCATTCTGGCCCAACACTACTTTTTCAAGTCCACCAATAACATTGCCACTACTATCAACTGCTTGACCATTGACAACCTGGCCAACAACATTGCCATTAGCATCGAGAACCTTGCCATCGACGACTCGACCAATCACATTGCCCTGAGCGTCTCTAACAACTTCAGCAACAGCAGCTACAACCTTTCCCTGTTTATCAACCATTACAGTTTCAACAGAACCAAGTTTGCGGCCATCTGAGCTGCGAGCAATACCATCTGCACCAACTACGCCTACGACATTGCCATTTGAATCCAGCACCTTGCCATCGACAATCCTGCCAACAACCTTACCGCTGGCATCGCGGACAACTGACTGCTCGCGCCCCACAACGTTGTTGTTACGGTCAACAAGCACCTCTTCTACCCTGCCCAGAGATTTACCATTAAGGCCCACGGCAGAGCCGTCTTTAGCAATGGTTCCAACCACTCTGCCGCTGCTATCCAACACCTGCCCATTGACTACACGACCTACAACATTGCCATTGGCGTCACGAACCACTTTACCTCGGCGTTTGGTGCCTGCAGCTACCGTTGAGTTACTGATATCAACGGCCCTGCCTTCACTATCTAGCGCGACACCGCGCTCAATAGTGCCCAGAGATTGTCCATTAGCACCCACGGGTCTGCCATTTTTCATGGTGCCAACAACATTTCCAGCTTTGTCTAACACAACCTCTTCTACACGTCCGAGTACTCGGCCATTTGATCCTACCATTGCGGTTTCAACAGAGCCCAGAACCTCTCCACTGGCGCTGCGCGCTACTCCATCAGCACCGACCTCGCCAACCACTCTGCCATTAGCATCAACGATTTTTCCATCGACGACTCGGCCAATCACATTACCATCAGCATCGCGCACAACCTGAGCTTGTCTGCCCACCACATTGCCATTGGCGTCAACGACCTTTCCATCGACCACGCGACCGATAACATTACCGTTAGCATCCCGCACCACTTGGGAAACAGCACCAATAATATTGCCATCTTCGTCTCTAACTACATCGGCGATAGTATCAACGCGATTGATGGCATCATCGGGACTGACGTTTTCAATAATAGTACCCAGGGGCTTACCGTCCAGACCTACCGCCTTGCCATCTACAATTTTGCCAATAATATTGCCTTCATCATCAACTACATTGTCGCCAACAACACGACCAACCGGATTACCATTTGCATCCAAAACAATATCGATGGCTTCCGCGGCGTCAGCCTCCATTAGCAGCTCAACACCCAGATACTTATAATTAGCTGTACTCGTATCTAAGGTATTGCGTAAAACGGCAAAGATTTGGCCGCTAATATCAGCCATTTCAATACGCGCAACTTGGCGAGGACTCAAATTTAGGGTAATCAAAGTAAAGTCGAGGTTGATACCGTCAGCGGAATTCTTATCCGGCCGCAGTTCATAGCGAGTACCATTTAAATCTACACGTGCAGCTTCTAACACTTCGACCCTCTCAAGTACTGGCATTACTACTTCACTTGACCCTCTAGCAGAGCTCGATACCGACATACCGAGGTCTGCCATTGCGAAAGTTCCCATGATGTCAATAATATCGCCTGGCCTGAGCAGACCGTCAAAGGAATCTATTTTCTTTACCTTAATTGATTTAGCTCGCCTCCCCTGCTCGATAACGTCGGAGAACTTATCTGTATCAACGCCAGTCAACAGATCCCAGGTCATGGGGCGGCCGCCCTCTACCGGAAGCATAAGCGTGCGATTAATGGCTTTTTTATAATCTTTAGCCAGTACCACATTGGATGGAAGATACTTTACCGGTATCGCCAGCGCACCTATATCAGCCTCGCGAATCTTTTCACCTTTAAGCATGTTTTTACGCACCATAACAACGCGTTGCATCTCAAGTTTTGGTGGTTCGGCGGCTTGCCGATACTTGCTGTCGATCTGCTGCATATAGAATACGGTAAGACCTGCCGCTATAAGACCGCAGACAATCGCTACGATAAATAAGGTGGCACCTGAAAGTTGCTTCACTGTTAATCTCCTAAGGGTGTATCACTAAGAATTAAAGAATTTGGATCTACTAGCGCCTCTACGACGCGACTGTCCTCTGGGCAGGGGACATTTTCGGTAGGGTCGAGAGACCCTAGGCGATTATTAGTGCCCACAGGGTTGTCCGAATCTGGCTCATCTCCGCTGTACCAGGCTCTAAGCTGTTGATCTGTATACTGGTTTGGGTCTTGGAATTGCGGCAGAACAAATTCAGTTGAGTTGAGCATGACTGCACAATCCTGAGGATCCGCGAGAAAGTTAATCACCTCCGCTCGCGGCTCTTGAATGTTATCTGTATCGACAGAAACTGACATTGTGGAGTCATAATATTTATTACCCACGATGGCGCCAGAGGTTACTTCTCCATCGACATTAACAATTCGAAAGGCATCTTCAGTGCAGAAATTGCTAATATCCATGACACCTAGTGTCAGAGAATTATGAAAATCGCCCGTTAATCCATTTCTATAGCCGAAGCCCACAACAGAACTTGTGCCACATATAACTACTGCTTCAATGGGCACAATATTGCCCTCACTGTCGACAACAACGTTGACCGCTACTGCCGCTTCTTGCTCGCCAGTCTCGGTAAGGGTTATCTCTCCAGTATCTGGATCATAGGTGCCCACAACAACATTGTTTTCATTGATAACATCATTACCTACCAGGGTGCCGTAGTTTGTGGTTCCATCCCCACTGACTAGCTGTGAGGACTGATTCAAGTCATTGCCCACAGGAATATCACCCGCGCCACCACTAGAACCTGAATCCGATCTGTCGCTTTGGCGCTCTTCCCACTGGGAAACAAAAACCTCTCCCGAAGGCTCTCCATAGCGATGCACTGCAGTCATTGCATTACTGTAGCCTTCATACTTGTTGTGCATTGTGGTTAATAAATTCTGTATGCAATTGCTATATTGCAAGTCACTATTGGGATTTGGGCAGGTCGCGTTAGCCCCCCAGAACATAGTGGATACTAGGGCCGATACCACTACTAGGTATTCAAGCATAGTCTGTCCCGCGTTCCTGCTTATCACCGGACAGTCTCCTCATTAATAAGGATTTGCGTTACTTGAGGGGTTGGCATAATCAACACATTCATAACATTCAGCCCTTTGCGAAATACCAGTACGCGGGTATTCCCCTCAGCAAAAGAATGGTCACTTATCCAGCCTGCAGCAGACATAGCGGATTGGTAAAAGGTACTAACCTCGGCCGGAGAATCGGCACTCGCCAAAAGAGACAGACGCCCCTCTTTGATACCGTCTTGAGTTATCAGGTCGGATACAACCACAGCATCTGAGGGGGCAATAAGGCCCTCACCCATCTCGGCACTAGGGTCTGCGGTAGGTATATTGCTAATAACTAAGCGTCCCTGGGCACTATCATCCATGCTGGCAACCTGCACGGTCATCATGCACTCGGCCGTCAGTGTAGAAACCTGATACCAGGGCCCAATGGTGGAGTCATCAAATCGACCCTTCCATTTGCGATGATAAAAATCAATGACCTCCTCAAGCTCAGAGTCAACCGTAAAACCCTTAACCATCATGGGTCGATTATTGTATTGAGAATTGTCAATCACTGAATGGAGCTTCATACCCCACATTTTAGGGAAATCGCTAAAATCGCAATTAGCCTCAGCCAATATCGAACTGGCCAATAAAAAAGCGGCTGTAACGGGGCGCCATAATGTGCCAAAGGAGATCATCAGTCCTCACCCTCAAAACTGCAAAAGCCATCTCCACAGACTGCGGTCGCAGGCTGACCATCTTCAGCTGGCATCGGCTCTACCCCAACCTCACCAAAGCCGAGTTTGCCGATGGCACTATTACTGCGACCATTCTCAAGAAACGAAGCTAAATCAATAATGGTTTCAAACATTTTGTTCTGGAACAGGGTTGAGGGAACGTAGTCATCTGCCCGATCTTTGTAATGCTTGATACTCTGTGCATTCCAACCATCAGCGAGGATTGCCGACCGTGATTCAAACGTGTTCCACTGACGCTCTCCTTCGCGCTTAAAGAACGCACTTTCGATACCAGGGGTGAATTCTGTGGAGCCATCGACTCGCTCCCAGACCGACTCTCCTGCCCCATGAGCGTTTCCAACATTGAGCCTTGTCGCCAAAATGGGGTTGTAGTAATTTCTGCTGGTTACCAGAGGAAACTCAAACATATCTTCATTATTATTGCCTATGGCACTGAGCAAGAAGTCAATTGGATCTTTGACGGTTTTGATACCTGAAGCCAACGCGTCTCCAATCTCGTAGGCGATGCTAGGCGTTTTTTTCGCATCGAAGGATCTTAAGGTTGAACCACCGTACATAGTCTTTTTGCTTTGAACGTAGGTCCAAATGGGACTGGCCGCCCCTCTCGGGCTATTAAGGTCGTCTTCAATTAGCGCCATGGGCAGCAACCCTCCATGATTCAAGAAGAACCGAGTTTCGGCACTGTTCATAATATCGCTATCAGTACGAACCGCGACACTTTCAAATTCGTTATTGCTGATAACAAAGTCATCTCGATTATCGTCATTAATTTGATCAAACCAAACAGTTCTCTCCCAGGCTATATACCGGGAGGCCATTAGATTCTGTAGTTGCAGATCCATTAGCTTGCCAAAAGTGGGGACAAAAACAAAGATAGCCAGAAACACAAATGACACCGTCACAGAGAACTCGATCATTGCCTGACCTTTTGAGTCGAAAGATCTTGCGGGCTGGTTATTTACCCTCATCAAAGATCCCCCAGCTCGGAAGTGATCACACCGGCGGCGTCACCCATATAGCCTTTGGTGGCATCGCCAGCGGCGTCAAGGCCGGGCTCAATCAACCTATCAAAAGGTGACTCAAGCTGATCCTTTATAAAACCAATACCCTCATCTACAACCGTATCCGCTACAGACGTTAACAGCCAGTCAATAATCCCAGCTGAGTCTGTTGGCACGTCCCCAAAAACCTCCTGCCAATCCACTTCACCAGTGGCCAGCAGAAGCGAAATATCGCTGGGCTCACGCAATCTAGCATCCCAGAATGGGCTGAATAGGCTGGCCGTTTCATCACTCCCATCAGCGTTAGATTGCATAGGGTTAGCAAAGTAGACCTCGGCAGCACTGACCGTCATCATAGGCCGATCACTGTCCCAAACTAGTCGCTGGTAGGCTCCTTCATCAATACCGCGGCCCTCAGCTCGAGACCTTGTGGTAGTCTCAAATCTGGTATATTTAATGGAATCCCCAGCCTCATCCCAGTCCGCCTCATTGCGGGCCCCTCCGATGTTGAAGGTTCCGGCGTGGTCTGCAGTAGAAATATCATCAAGATGTTTAGCCAGAGCAACAGTAAATTCGTAGCCGACCCCCCTTTCTTGAAAATGCTCCCCAAGAGAATAGAATCCCGGCGGAGCGCCGTAGGAATCTGTAACATCGCGCGCCAAATTCGCGCCAAATACTCCGCCCGGTAGCATGGGAGATATTTGACCCCAGGTCAGGGCCTGGGAATGAAACATATCCAATGGGCCATCATTAACGCTGTCGTTGGGGTCCCCTCCATACATACCATCTTCTGTACCTAAGGTGCCCCAACTGTTGTCAAACCACGTAGTCTTAGCGTGGCGATTATTACTGACCAACTGATGCGTGGACGCTGCGAGAGGAAAACCAATGGGGAGGTTAAATTGAATATCGAGCAATACCCCGCCCGTGCAACCAACAATTGGTAGACAGAATTTAAATTCGACAAATAGGCCAACATCAAACTCAACGCCAAATGAAGTCACATCAATTGCCGACCAACCGAGACCTTCAATGTCGTTATTATCTTCTAGATCACTTTTGGTTACATAGGCGGCCCCACCATCATTTCTGAGACCAAATCCAACTTCAAAATCAAGATCGATAGTGAGCTTAACAATACCCATGTTGAGCGTGATTCTAGGGAAAATATCTGGGATCTCTTCCCAAATACGCCAATGTCGGTCTCTGGTAAATGGGTCCCTGTTGCTGTTGACGATGGCTGCGTAGCGCTTGTAGGAATCCACCGCATCGTCGCTGGCTGCACTGGTATTAGGAGAATTAGTATTAATGAAATTCTCTAATTCCCCGGACTGACCTCCTAGAAAATCACCCACCAGGTCTTCCGAGCTAGCATTTCCTGTATTGATGTAGCCTACTGCCGAGGTCAGGTTTGAGGCATCAAACTCTTCACCATGATAGGTGAGAAGATAATTCTGCATCAAAAAGTACCATCCCAGAGGTGGTGTGTATATTTTGTTATCCTGATCACCGATCTGATGCCCATCGACAATATTCATGTTCATTTCAAACTGGGCTGCGAGCGTAGAGAGCCCAAACAGTTGCTGAAATGCGCCAAGAGCACTATTAAAGGTTGATATGACAGTTGGCCACTTGTCGACAATAACCTTGGTTGGAGCGCTGACTGACGTCCCCATTATCTTGTAGGGCAGAGTCATGACCTCTAGGACCTGCGAAAAGGTAACCGGTGAAGGTGGCGCTACAGGGAAGTTGTATGCCGGATACTTAACAAACGCACCGACATTTTTATAATGGTTCGCCCAGGATAGGAGAGCCACCATTTGCCCTATGGAGACCTCATTCGCGACCATGGCGCGGTTAGTATAGGCGGTAAAATTTTGACTGCGTGCGGCCAGCTTGGCCTGAGAATAGACTGTTGCATCAGCTGCATTTTCTAACTGCACCCGATTTTTGATTAACTGCCCTTTGTTATAGAGAGACAGCAGAGCCATAAGCACAGCGGCAAGAAAGAGCAGACCAAAAATCATGGCCTGCCCCTGCTGTCTCTGCTGTCTCTGCTTAAAACATCGGTTTTTTAACATTAATTAAAGATCTTGATAAATCGCCAACGTTAAATTCGAAGTGTGCTGATTACTCATCCTGCTCGAAATCAGCGAGAGTTGTCCCACGTGTTGCTGCTTTTTGCGCGTCACCACCAAGCCCTGATGCTTTTCCGCTAGAGCTGCCGCCGCCTAACTCAGCAGCCAAATCACCCACCTGCGTACGCACAGTCTGACCGAACAAGTTGTAGACACTGATTGCTGCGACCGCAATTAGAGCAACAATAATGATGTACTCAGTCATTCCCTGGCCTAGTTGTTTTTTTCTATTTCTCAACATATTTCCACTCCCAAAAAGTATTTACCTAAAAGATCCAATCAAAACCTTCCACCAGCCCTTTAAAAGAGCTTGTCCGAGCTAAAGATCGCACAGGAAAAAGTACCACTCAGGGTCGAAGATTTACTAGTTTAAACTACCATAGTCAGTTTTTATTCGCCAGTGATTAGTATCGATTTAGTTATGAATATCCTAAAGCCCTATAAAATATGACAATGGCAGCAGAAGCGACTAAATTCATAGCCTGGAGGAACAGGGGAACCACTATCGGCGATGTCATAGAAGTCTTTGGAGACCTTACCTCTTCTCATTCCGCCAAGTTGCCAATTACAAAAAAACCCCACAAATTACTTTATGGGGTTTTTTACGGGCCTGACACAGCCGCATGTTGCCGGCAAGGGGCCGATTAGAGGCCTAACAGAGCTTCAAAATTCTTTGAATAGAAGCTGTCCAACTCTTCTGATGTCGCCTGTACTGCATCAAGACTGCGCTCGAAGGAGCCGAACGGATCTTTGCCGCCCTCTGGATGTGGGTAATCTGTATTAAACATCAACATGTCCTTGCCAACATTTCGCATCACCCAGCCGGCGTCCTCAAAATGTAGAGGCGTAGCTTTCACCTGGCGTTGCATATATTCAGAGGGCTTGAGTGATAACTTTCTTAAGCCCAGATCAAATCTGCCTAATTCAGCTGCACCGATATCTAGATTTGACATACAAGCTGGCAACCAATTTGAGCCTAATTCAACTAAACCGATTTTAAGTTTAGGAAAGCGCTCAAGCACACCATCATAAATCATGCAGGCCAACCAGCGCTCGATCGAATGGTGTAAAACCGGCAGATCTTTGGGCGAAGTGGTTTCAATATTCATTGATTCAGGAGCCAATTCTCGCTTCACACCAGTGTTGCGATAGTCATCAGTCAATTTCGCACCACTGCCAATATGCAATGTAATTGGTACTCCTGCTTCTTGCAACACGGCCCAAATCGGGTCATAAGCAATATGTGATGGTGCACGACCATCCACTGCATCTGATGTCATCCAGAAGGCTTTAATACCCATCTTGATAGCTTTTTTAGCTTCCTGTAGAGCCTTGGCTGGATCCCTTAACGACAGATATCCCACCGCTTGTAGTCGATCGCTATCGCTGGAGCAAAAATCGACCATGGCTCTATTCATGGCATCACAACCACCCCATACGACCTTTTCGTCGTTAGATCGGGCAAAACGGGACACGAATACCAAACCCGGAAATACTAGCTGCTTGCTGATTCCAGCGATGTCCAAAGAATCAGTACGCTCGATATTATTAACCGCACCATAGGCACCGATCATATTACGCTTGCCCTCACTACCAAAGATATCTGCCTTTAAACTCTCTGTCATAGCAGGGTCATTGCCGGCTAAACGATTATGGGCCTGATCTATCAGTGGCTTGAGCTGAGGAACATTTTCAACTCTGAAAAACGGCTCGTCTAAATTAGCCCTAACGTACTCCGACGCATAGCCTTCGATCCAACCGTCATACTCGGAAATATGGCTATCTGCATCGTGAATTGTGCGATTTACTTGATGTGCGCTTTGTTGATTCATTGGTGACTCCTCTTATATATTTTTACGAGCTTTGGGGCACTGCTTACATCACAGTTATAGCATCACTATAATATACTATACCCTTATTACATAGCATATATAATAAAATAATAAAGCTAGAAATTAGTCCTTTAAGGCGTCATAAACAAACTGCTGAGAAGTTTTCCTAAAGTCCGGATTTGCCGCTGGCGGTTGTTTTGGAAACTGTTGCACCATGCCAATAAAAAACAGATCGTTCTTTGGGTCAATCCAAAACCAGGTGGACGCTGCCCCACCCCAAAAATAAGAACCATCGCCATAACCTGATATCTCAGATGCCTCGCCCATGATGATGCCAAAGTTCAATCCGAAGCCAACTCTCTGACTGGTTGTGCCATTTAAATTTCCAGTGGAATCGATTGTTTGCGAATCTGTCAGCACATTTTTAGCCATTAGATCTACACTCTTTTTGCTTAGAATTCGCGCACCATCAAGTTGCCCGCCATTGAGCATCATTTGGCAAAAGCGAGCATAATCAGCCATGGTCGACACTAGGCCACCGCCCCCTGACTCCATGCCGCGAGTCTCTTTGCGATAGGAGATATCGCCCAAAATATTAAACGCCGGCTCTGCAAATGGCAGTGCTTGGAAGTTTTTTGTAACTGGATGGTAGCCAAACATATCCGCAAGTCGCTCGGCTTTCTCTGCTGGGACATAGAACGATGTATCTACCATTCCCAATGGCTTAAATATTTTTGACTGAAAAAACTCGCCCAAGCTCATCCCGGAAATACGTTCAACGATTGCGCCCTGCAAATCTACTGACACCGAGTAAGCCCAAGCCGTTCCTGGTTGATGCATGAGCGGAATCGTGGCCACTGTATCGACCAGCGATTGTAAATCTGGTGAGGCTAAGACCGCTTTTTTCCTGAACTGCACATTGCTTGGATCAGCGCCGCTAATGCCATAGCCAAACCCAGCAGTGTGACTCATAAGTTCGCGGATGGTTGGCTGACGTTGCAGAGGCTCTAACTCTACATTGCCTTTGAGGTCATAGCTCTTGACCACCTTCAGGTTCTCAAACTCAGGAATAAATTTGGACACCGGATCATCCAAAGAAAATGCACCCTGCTCATGCAATATCATCATTGCGACACCGGTTATCGGCTTGCTCATAGAGTAAATACGATACATGCTGTCCTGGCTAATAGGCTCTCCATTAACCAGGTCACGAACACCGGCCTGTGTATAACTGGCAACTTCGCCATCACGCACTAAAAGTGTCGCAATACCCATGCTGTCACCTTCGACCACAAATTGGCGCATGCGCGACTCAAGAGCGGCAATTTTTTCAACATCTACACCTGCCACTGCGGGTTTAGAGGTTAAATCTGGGAAGTCGGAACCGGTAATTTTTGAGCAGGCACTGAGGTTTACCAGCAGCAATCCAGTTAATGTGGCAGTCTTGAGAAGGGTTAATATATCTTCCATTGTTGCTCTCTCTATTGTTATTGTTGATTTCTAGTTTGTACTTCAGTGGCGTTGACTACAGAGTCATCGTATGGGACGTACCAAATCGGTGATGAATATGCGCGTTCCTGGATGATCGCAGGGCCTCGGTCAGGCTTAACCATGCCCAGTGCCAGCGCGTCAGCCAATGCATGCCTTGGAGTTGGGATTTCAATCACTCGAACATAATAAAATGCTGAGAGTTCGGGCTTAAAATCAGGGTCTCGCCAAACCGTTGAAAGAAGTGGGGCCCCTATAGAATTTGTAAAGGTAGCCGTTTCCAAATTAACTGTGTTGCCTATGGCCGCTAGTTTTTTACCTGCATCCAAACGATCTTCGCCAGCCCAGGCTACGTCATACACCCTCTCAAACGACTGGCCTTGCGCATCAACCCAGCCTTTGATTACCTGTACCCGGTCAAGGTTAGCGCCTTTCGAATCACTGCCTGCGTGAATCAAAAAGCTAGGCGGATTGGTCCCTTTACGTTCAGGTAGATCACCCCCCATTGGCACGCCCTTGGCATAGCCATTTGTAGGATAGCTTTTATGATTTAGGTCTGGCTCGCTAAAATCCCAGCCACCAAATACCCGCAAGTAGATACGCGGCCCACTAGTAGCATAAACCTCACGGCGCTTAAATGCCTGCATGATTGAGGTGCGATCATTGTAATCTGCCCAGACTGCCGCCAGCCCCTGGGCTGCCATCGCCCAGCCGCTTGTCGCATCAGGGCGATCAGGATTTATTAACTTTCTCTCTGGCGTACCATCCCTTGCCATCTTACCGTGAAAATTTTGCTCCTCTGCTGAAGCCATGCCTGTGTGTGCGTCTGTAGAACCAATCATGCCCAGCTTATAGGGATTAGTGCCTAACGCCTGCTCCAACTTGAGACCGCGCCGCAAACCACTGCGCAAGTAGTCCCCTTTAAGCGCGGTATACCCCTCGTTTTTAGCCTGAATGTGATAGGCGTAAGTTTCAAAATCGGCAAACTCATCTTCCGGTGACAAACTAGAAATAGTCTCGCTATCGCCTTTAATTTGGGTGACTTCGGCTACTGGTTCCCATTTGGCTCGAAGCTCGGCATATTCCGCATCAACCGGTACGTCCTTGATAGTGGTCTTAGGAAACATATAGCCTTTTGAAATATTGGAATTGTGCGGTATAGCAATGAACTCAGCATTGGTGCTTTTACTTACATCTTCTAACCAATTCCATAGATCCTGCGGATAAGCGCTATCGCCTGTATCGAAGGGGCGAAAGGTTTTGGCAGTTTGGGCATCAGCATCGCTAAACACCACACGATGCAAATTTGCACCACCGGGAATCGGACTCCATTCCCAACCAATCATGGCGGTAAACTTTCCCGGCACGTTGTGCTTGTCTGCAAGATCTGCGGCCTCTTCCCATGCGGTACGGGCCATAAGTCGCGAATTGGGGATCGCCTCCTGATAGAGTTCCGTGGTTTTAGCTGAATTCACTGGGTCGCCATCGTATAGCTTGGCGATTTTCATCATCACCCTGTAGAAGGTATTGCTCTGGATGGATTCGCGAATCAACTTTTCCATGCTGTCTTTTTGCTTCAATTCTTCGCTATTAAGACCGTCTTGAGGAATACCCGAGTTATAAACAGTACGCATCACCCCTAAAAATTCTGCATGATCTGCAATAACTAAAAAATCCAGCTTCTCTTGAATACGGATTCTTGCCCTATGATAAGGGTGCACCACGGGAAGACCCTTCGCATAGCGATAAGCGGTGTCGACATCAGCCGATTGGTTGCCGCGAGGAAAGGCATCAAACGAATTTGATGTATGCACATGGGTATCACCCCATAAAAGCTCTTTAGCATGACTCATGACTGGGACGCAAAATAACCCGATCACCGCCATATGCAAGAGCATTTTCATTTATAGACCGCCTCTTTTATCATAGGCTTTGACCGAAAACGGGCCATCTAAATCGACAGGCTGACGCAAGGAAAAAATATTGCCGTCAATATCACGAGCATAGGCCTGAATAAAACGGCCTAACTTTACCGGCGCGCTAAAAAACTCAACTCCTAGCGCTTGGAGTCGCTGATATTCCACTTCAATATCACTTACCTCTAGAGAAAATGAATAGCCTAGAGAGGTTGGCTCTCGCTCTTTTGTGCTCTGAGGAGTGGCCGGATCTATAAACTGTAGGATTTCCATGACTTTGGACTGACGATTAAGCCTAAACCATCCTATTTTCACCTTGGCATTATCAATATCAAATAGATTGTCACCAAACTCACCTACAGGCACCTCAACTATTCTGTGGGGGTTGGTCTGAAAAATCTTATGATAAAATTGCATCAGCCGATCCCTGTCAGGGGTAAAAAGCGATACCTGAGACATCCAAATTGACTGATTATCCTTATCCCAATTGTCCAGATATCCCGCATGTTTCAACAATTGTTCGCCATCGAGTTCCTCCATTTCTAGGACGTTGCCCTCTGGATCATAGGCATACACATAACTAACGCCGTAGGTGGGGGAATACACAGGCTTGCCATGCCGATTCAAGAACCTGGCCCCCTGAGCAGCAAACTTTTCAAATAACCCCTGATGTTTTGGCGATTGATAACAAGTGTGTGACATGCCTGGGCCAATAACGGGCATATCGGTCAAAGTGACAGAGTCATTATGGGCAAATTCACTGAGCTCCAAAACCCAATTCGGTGCTCGCAAAATCGCTGTCCGTACCTTTACATTGTTGCGAGCAAAGAGCCTATCGGCCGATGCGTCATTTTCAAAGGATTCATTATGGGTCACCTCAAAACCAGTCGCTGATCTGTAAAACTCCAATACCCGATCAAGGTTTTGAACCGACAGACCAATGTGATTCACTCCCTCAATATTTGTGACGGAGTCAACCAGAACAGAATTTGGATCAAAATCAAAATTTATAGTCATAATATAAGCCTTTTTATTTTTGTAATTGTTAAAACGACAATGACTGCAGTTTGCTGAATTTTGCCAGCGTCCACTGGCGGCACTAGTCAATCAGCCAAAATGCAATCGCCGATACTTACCGCCAAAATATAAAAGTGGGTCACGGTGTGGTTCAAACTTTGCCCTTACCACTTCGCCAATAAATATGGTGTGGTCACCCTGAATAATCATGTCTTTTTTTATGCATTCAAAACTTGCCAGCGATCCTTCAATAATCGGTACATTTTGCTCCCATATGCTCCAATCAATCCCTGCAAAACGATCAACTCCTTTAGAGGCAAATAGGTTTGAAGTAGACTGCTGTCCGGTATGTAACACGTTGATAGCAAATGATTTTGCAGCTCTAAAAACATCTAGACTGCCTACATGGTTAGCTAGACAAATTGATACTAACGGCGGGTCGAGAGAGACCGAACTAAAGGAATTAACCGTCAAGCCAACAGGTTTTTTCGTATCATCAAGGGTGGTTACCACAGTGATTCCAGTGACAAAACAACCCATTGCATCTCGCAGGGTTCGAGCGTCTGAGCCACTCACATATTGCAGTGGTTGATGGGGCACATGATTTTCTAAAAACTCTAATACCAGAGCACTGAATTCATCCCCCTTATCGAAAGCAACATAGTTGCCAGCCCCTTCAATTTCCGAGACCTCGGCCTGGGGAATTAATTCAGCGAAATGTTGGGTTGCGTCGTATGAACTTATTTGACTGTCGATACCGCGTACCAAAAGTGTGGGTAGCTTCAAGCTCTTGGCCGCGGGTTCAAGTTTGTTTTGCAATTCAATAAAATCGAAGCCACCTGCAAACAAACCTTGATCAAAATCGTCGCTGGATGCTCGCTCGCTGACTGTTTTGGCAATACTTTTGTTGTCGAGGCTGCGGAACTCAGGCGGTGGGTTGGTCAAAACCAGTCCAGTGGCAATGGGTGAATCCGTGCTGCCTAATGCTGCTAAGCCAATCCAACCACCGAAATTTGAGCCCACAAGCACGGGGCGAGATTCCAACTGAGATAGAACTGCAACTAAATCACCCATGAAAGCTTCTAAACTGTAATTGCAGTCCTTGGGACTCTCACTGCGACCATGACCTCGGAGATCTAGACTAATAACATAACGCCCAGCCTGCGCTAGGGCCTTTGCCGCGCTCTCCCATACCTTGCGGGTCTGTGTTAGGCCAGGCAGTAAAACTACGCAGGGATGCTCTTCGCTACCATACTCGTCCGCAATTAGCACCACACCACCAACGCCAATAAACTCTCTCATATTTATCCTACTGTTGCATAAGTGCGGTAACGCTCGGTCGTGACCGAACTGATTGGTACCAGGCATTTAGATTTTCTAAACTCGACTCAGGCTTTAGATCCACTAGGGTGCTCGCGAACTCAATCGCTGTATAAAGGCTAATATCGGCGATAGTAAATCTATCACCTGCAACATAAGCATTCTGCGCAAACTCACGATCCAAGCGCTCAAAGTACTTGCGCGCCGCCACATCGCTAGCCGCCTTAGCTTCAGGTATCTGTTTGACCAACCCTAGTTGAGCAACGATTGGTCCATTTACCCAGGAGATACCTATTTCACGCCACATCTCGAACTCAATATGTCGATTTCTAGACTCAATATAGCCCAGCTCGAAAGGGCTGACGCCAAGCAAATTTGGCTCTGGGAAGATGGCCTCTAAGTAACGGCAAATTGCCACAGACTCTGAAATACATCGGCCATCGTCTAATTCCAGAACAGGTATCTTGCCGCTGGGGTTTTTCTTCAAAAACTCGGATGATTTATGTTCTCCACCACGCATATCACAGACAACTAGTTCGAGCTCAACGCCCTTCTCGTTGGCAAATATTTTTACTCGCTTAGGATTTGGCGCATTTGGAAAATCATATAGTTTCATCAGTCGTTCCTGCCTGGAAAAGAGTTGTTAATAATCTTTCTCCTAGTCGATAAAGATTCAATAATCAGCCACTTTCACTAATTGTTTGCCCAGATTGGCTCCGCCCAACAGGCCGATAAACGCCGCTTCGGCACTATCTAACCCCTGCGCTATAGTCTCGGTATATTTAATCTCACCGTTTAGTACTTTTTCCGTTAGCAAGCCGGTAATCTGGCGATATTGATCGTGCCATTCTCGGACCTGAAAATAGCGGAATTCAGGTGGCTCCGACAGGGCGCCAAAAATATCCATTGGTGTCTCTGCAGTATCCAAATCCTGTGAATTATAGGCCGACACATATCCACAAATTGGCACCCGCGCGCCCTTGTTTAGAAGGGGTGCAACGGCTTTGGCCACATCGCCACCGACATTCTCGAAATAAATATCTATGCCATCAGGGCATGCACTTTCAAGCTGGCCAGCCAGATCACCGGCTCTATAATCAACTGCGGCATCAAAGCCCATTTCATCCAATAAGAATTGGCACTTTTGTGCGCCACCAGCGATACCAACGGTACGACAACCTTGCGCCTTAGCAAGCTGTCCAACCACAGTGCCCACTGAGCCGGCAGCTGCGGAAACTACCAAGGTTTCTCCGCGCTTGGGTTTACCGATAAAGGCTAGACCGCTATAGGCAGTTCGACCAGTCATACCCGCCGAGCCAAGAAAAACTGAAAGTGGCAAACCCTGATCGTCAATATGATAGATATTGTCCATGGACTCATGAGCTAGAAAATATTCCTGCCAGCCTGAAAAACAGGTTACAAAGTCACCCTGCTTATATTTTTCGGACTTAGATTCGATAACCACCGACACAGTCTCGCCAACGATGACTTTGCCAATACCGATAGGTTGTAGATAATTTTTGATTTCACTCATAAGAGGCCGCATATAAGGGTCAAGCGACAACCAGATAGTTTTAAGTAAGAACTCTCCCTGATTTAATTCCCGGACGGGTTCGCTGAGCATGGAGAGATCGCCATCCCGCAATTCACCCTGCGGCCGCCTATTTAGAACTATTTTCCGGTTGGTGTATTCGCGCGTCATTGTTAACCCTCAGATAGATTTAAAATTTTATCCCAGTGCCAAGTTCATTGAATGTTTGAGCTCAGCTATATTATATATATACTATAATATAGAGCCGGGCAAGTATAGCCCGCGAAGGACTCGTTTTAGTAAAAAGGTGTCTTTTTTATTGATTAGCGTTCACAGGATTGAACTCAATAGTAGGCTTTCAAGATTGGTACACCAAGGCCTGCTCGACTTTAGACATGCGGGTTGGGCGGGTAGATGATAAACGTTAGCTGTCGGTATCTGCATAGGGAGCAGCGAAGCCCCCCAGAATAAAACTGACGGTATTGTCAATTAGGCGCTGTCTGCTACGTCCCGTTCGACTCACTCTTTCAGCAGCGGCAATAGAAGCCGCAGAGCCCATGTAGAGCAGATGCTCTGCCTGCTCTAATGTCATGGTGCGATTCTCTTCAATGACTCTCTCGATTAAACTTCGGCCAATCTCTTTGTGGTTCCTCTGTATCGTCTTAGCAACTGCTTCTCTTAGATCAGCCTGACTGAGCAGAACATCTCTTACATTTCCAGATTCAGATTGCTCAAAGTTAACCTCAACAAAGACTCTTAAAAGTTCCTCAAAACTCTGAGTACTGGCTACTTTAGCCCTAATCTTCAAACGGAAATCTTCTAGTTCCCGCAATAAAAGCTCTTTAAAGATCTCTTGACGAGAGTCGAAATATTTATACACCAATGGGTTACTCACGCCGGCTGCCTTAGCCAGAGTCTCCATGGTAAATCCTGCAAATCCCATATCTTCGATAATTGCCGCGGCCGTGTCCAGCAGCTGTGATCGTCTCCCTTCCTTCGACAAACGGGTTCGAGGTTTTTGTGTCATCAATGTTCTACCTTACTTGTTTGCACCCTGAAGGGGCGCGCTTAATAGAAGTATTTTAACCCCAATTTTAGCTTATGTCGCCTTGGCATTAGTCCGTTGTTGATTTCGCTCACGCTCCTCGATGTCATTAATGATTTTGGCATGCATGGAATGGGTCAGATGATATTTGCTATAAAAGAATACGGCGATAAACGACGCTATTCCCATAATGGGTCCAGCCAATATACCCATGCGAAATAACACGTCTGGGTCAACCGCTCCCGGGACTGCTAGCGAGGGGAAAAGAACAAATTTGTCCAGCCCTACGCCACCCACCAAGTGACCAAAGGAAAACGAAGCTTTAGCAAAAAAAGCTCTTGCAGAATAGAATAACCCTTCCTGGCGCAAACCGGTCTCCAACTCGTTTTCATCTACCACATCACCAATCATGGACATCATGGCGACAGCACCAAGGCCAATCACAAACGCGAATACGCCTGCGTTGCATAGTAGCAGTGGCAGCAATGAAGAGGCGTAATTGTCAGGCATTAAACCGAGCAATCTCAAATCCACAACCAGTTGAGCAGTAATCGCCATACCAATCAGAGAGAAGATTACCACAGGCTTGCGATCGAACTTGCGCATTAATACGGGTGAAATTAAAGCACCAAATAAGGCACTGGGTGCCGACACGAGCCCAAACCAGCGAATTTGTGCCGGCACGAGCTCCCAATAGTAAGTGTTCATAAAAACACCTAGCGTATCGTAGATTCCGCTAGCGATCATAAAGAAAAAGTAACCACCAAGTAGTACGACATAATTGCGGCACTTTAATGTAAGCAATATCTCTTTAAAGAAACCTTTAAACGAGAGCGGTTGTTGCTTTGATGGCCCGGATAATGATGGTACATGCTTATACGTGCCGGCAGCGGTAGTCCAAATCGCTACAAGAACCAAACTACAGGCTAACAATATTAAAGGAGCATAGGAGGCTGCATTTAAGTGCCCTGGAACAACCATGCCATCAACAGCTCTTATATGGTCGCCATCGAAGAATACGCTCCAAGCCAAAAACCCAAACAAGGCTCCAGTTACATAGGAAAATGCAGAATTGGCACTAAACAGTCTGGATCGTTGATTATGATTCTTCGACATTTCACCCCCCAGGGCGAGATGCGGAATTGAATAGAGCGTCAGGAATATGCGACTCAAAATAGTGCAGGAGGCTAACCATGCGAACAGGACATAATTAGTGAAATTATCTACTTCGTTTAAAATAGATTCAGGCGGATTAAAAATTGCATAGATTGCCAGTGCCAAGGGTATGGGCGCAGCGAACAAAAATGGATGTCGTCGTCCGTGCTTAGATTTCCATTTGTCAGAAATTATCCCAATCAATGGGTCGGTAATCGCATCGACCAGCAGGGCCACGAAGATCGCAACACCGATGAGGGTATTCGATAGGCCAATTACCTGATTATAAAAAATAGTAATGAAGGTATTGAACAGCCCCAAGTAAACTGCCTCACCTGCGGCGCCGATACCAAATGCGGCGACTGACCAACGAGACAGTTTTTCGTCAAGCTTTGCTCTCAGACCAGTATCCTGCGTATTAAAAGGATTCATGAATCGTAATCAGCCCTGTATTTAGATGACAAGCACCGCCACATTTAAGTATCGAAATTAGCCTAGCATTTTTCAAACCGAAACTACGCCAAAGACATCAAGGCCTGCATATTGCCATGATAAAACTTACTCATGGTGACTTCATCACAGCCTTCCATTGTAGCTTCGAACTTGCTGATAGGATCTGATCCACCCTCTGGATGCGGATAGTCCGATGCGTAGCAAATCATATCCGGACTGGTATTTTCGATTATCCATCCAACAGGCTCACCGGCAAAGGGCGAAAACTTAAGACATCTTCTCGCTGTATCTGAGGGTTTTTCCACAAACTTTCGGCGCGGCATATAAGCTCCGTAGGTAAAGTCCAAAGACTTTAGCCAGGATGGAACCCAAAATGCACCATGCTCCATACACATGCCTCGCAAACTAGGGTGACGATCAAAGACACCATCGAAAATTAGCGCTGATAGAAATAGTTCAGCCGAATTTTTAATCGTTATTAGGCCGAGTTCGCCTGCTGGGGCATCACCGCCCAGTGCAATAGTGTCCTTGCCATTGCGCTTAAAGCTTTTTGGCACAGCCTCATAATGACCATTGGCGGCCACGTGTATTCCAAAGGGTACCCTATGCTCTACAAAACCGGCCCAGACAGGATCAAAATCTGGATGAGCAAAACTAATCTTGTCATCATTTGGCTCATTGGTATCGATCATAAAGGTATAACACCCATCATCGAAGCCCTGCTTCATCAACCTCAGCGCCCTCTCTGGCCCCAGGGTATAGGGTAAATAACCAATGGCAAGCAAGCGTTCATCATGAGCACAAAAGTCGGCCATGGCTTTATTTAAGGTACGAGCACCTGCATACAGTGCATCCATATCACCCACATGGGCCACCTGATGAAATGAGAAAGTGGGCAGCACCCATTGCTTCTCATAGCCAAACAAATCTAGCGCATGGGAGCGCTCCTGAGGGTCAAATGCTCCAATTCGGGACCAACCACCCAGGTTGTTGCTGACAATAATATCCTCACATTCCTGCTTAACAGCGGCATCATGTTTGCGCCGCTCGAACAGTTCTACGCCGTCATCGTATTTTTGCCTATCAATTGGTAGCGCTGTTTGGTCATCCATCCTTTGCAGAAGTTCTATATCAGCTTCTCTCGCTGCATTTAATAGAAAGTCATCGAGTTCTATCACATGACTGTCTGCATCAATGATCTTGCGGTGTTGTGCGTAACTCATAGGGTACTCCTTGCTTTCTGATCCTGTTTTGAAACCCTGGTTATCCAACCAAGTGAATCCTCTAAAGCTTATATAAATGAAGTAAATTAGCTATCTGGTTAGTTGATAAACCCACTAGTAGCATCAGGCTGCACGGAGACGCCAAACACTCCTAAAATGTTCTTGCCATCGGCTATATTGGGAACCCACAGCTGTACGCTAGGGTTTTCTTTTGTGGTTTTATGGCCAGCGCACCAGCGCTATCTGATTATTTGCGCTTAGTCGGCCACTAAAAGCAATGGTTTCCCAAGATCAGGTTCTTGGCCTGAACTTTCTTATAGAAATACTGTAATAAGATTATTATATAGAAAATCTATTAATGCAAACCTAAAGTTATTGTTTTGCTGAACACAGTTAAAGTTTAAAAAGCGCCTCTCAGAGAGGGCTTTCTCAGCTTCTAAATGACTCAGACTTTCCATGCTGCAGACAATTGAGTTCTATTCGGCAGTCGCCCCATAAGAGGGCGTCACTATTACTTTGCTTGAATCTCGCATTGAACACATAGAACTCGAACGTTAACTGTTTTTGAGAACAGTTCGCTGATCCACGCTTATCAATATAGGTTACGAATCTAAACTTTTTGCAAGGTGCTGGTGAAAATTAACAATGGCTTTTTCAAAGTAGCCAAACGTCAAATGACTGTTGGCTTGGGCAGTTACCGTCTGCTGAATTAAGCAGGCCGCTTCTCGGTCTTCATCCTGGCCTGATTCATTGACAAACTGGGCATCTTTTTTAACATCCTCAAGAGAAATTGGGTTCTCAGCAGTTTGTTCAGGCGTTACCAAATAGATCACCATCTGAGTGCTATTGGGGCTGAGCGGCTCCATAATCGTCAAGTTTGAATGTTTGGATAGTACTGAGACACTGGCATTGGGAAAAAGATGATAGACAGAGGTCAGCATACCTGCAGCTCTGCGCTTTTCTGCGGGCACATCTCGTAACTTCTCAATGCGCCGGAAAGGAAAAGTCACTCGAGCATTAGCACCGTAGGTCTCGACCAAATTGACATTGTCTAAACCATAGGGATAAAACGACTTTTTATGCAGTGATTTAATATGGTAGCCCTCTAGGAGAGTTTCGGTTAACAATTTCCAATTGGCTGGGTCTGTATTTTCTGACTGTTTAAACAGCTCCTGCTCGGGAGAAAAATAGTCGCGGCTATTTTCTAGCATCTGCGGGCTGATGGTTCCCTCCTGCATCACATAGACAAGACCGCCCTTTTCCATAGCGCTCACCTCCACCAGACTGTGATCTTCAATGACAAGACCAGGAAATCCCTCCTCACCTGGAATAGATTTGAGTGAACCATCAAGGCCGTAAGACCAAGCATGATAGGGGCAGACAAAGGCATGGGCACGTCCAGCACCACTAGCTACTTGCATGCCACGATGCCGACAAGCATTAATAAAAGCTCTAACCTTGCCATCTTTGCCACGTGCTACTACCAGAGGGGTGCCCGCCGATCTTCGAGCAATATAGCTTCCTTGTTCGGGCAGCGCCGCGGAGGGGCAAAAAGGTATTGGCAGACTGCGCAACAGCGCTATTTCAGCATCAAATCGCTCTTGAGAATGATAGTTTTCAACAGGTTCTTGCCAAACAGTATCACCCAGGTCAGTTGTGCCATTATCGATGTGGGTAAAGACTCTCTCAATAGCCTCCTGGTCACTTAGCAGCGACACCGTTGGAATAATATTGGACTCTGATTCTGAAGATAACATTGGGGAAACCTACTTTTAAATTTTAAAATTTTTAGACAGTTAGATTGAGTAATTCTGCTAATAAATTGAGCGCTGTCGCTAACAATTTTCTGCACTACTAAGGTACCTTTAACGGGCGATTAGGTCAACCTTAATATAGAAACCATATATTAAAATATTACCCAACTTTAATTTAGATTGATGAAGTCAACTCACTCGAACGCAAACTAAAGATTATCACTTATTAAAGACGCCACCGCGGAGTCAAAAACCTGTATGCGATTACACCGATAACACTAGCGCTCTCTACTATCGCAATAGATACGCCCAAAGCAAACCTCGCAATTGCTCTTGCTACTTTGCGCCCGTGACAAGTCGAGCAGATCATGTTCCCTGTCAATGTATCTTTGTTATATTAAGTCTATAATAAACCTTGATATCTTCTGATTTTAAGCCTATTGTCTCGGCGCGTTGTTACAAAATAATAGCAATCAGTAGCACGCCAGAATTTCTAGCACAATATTATATTTGAGCTTTGAAAATCCCAACTACAGAGCATGCATTGGGACATGCAGTTGGAATGGGTATGAGCAGACCTTTTGGCGGAGCCTGCACTAATCTTTTTCAATTACATCCCCGTTACTGAAGGCTGCAACCATGTGGTAAGAATGTACCGATCAAGAGCTGAATTGCTCAACGGTACCTAAACCCTCCCTCAGCTTAGCGAGATAAAGTCATACTATGAATATATCTAGAGGCAAGATTAGTAACCTGACCAAACCGATAGCAAAATCCTTTGCTGGAATCCTGACGCTTTTAATCATCGGATGCGGCGACTCAACCATCAAAAAAGTGGCCCCTGGGGATATCTTCGTTACCGAATTAATGCCTGTATCATCAGCCAACGAGCCGCAGTGGTTAGAGCTCTATAACAGGGCCGAGGACTCAATTAACCTTCAGGGCTGCGAAATCACCAATACCCAGGGCCAGATATTTACTATTACTGACAACCTAGTTTTAGAATCTCAACAGTATGCAGTTGTTTCCAATCAAAACTCTGGAGCTGACTTCACCTATCAGTCTGATGTATTTGAGTTACCCCCAGCCAGCGGCATAAGCCTGGCCTGTAATGATAGCGTTATTGATAAAATGACTTACCAAATTGGTCCGCCAACCATCGCAGCAACAGCCAGATCTTGGCAATTAATGCCGGATACAGATAGCAACCAACCTCAGACTGCTGAGGACAATGACAGGGTAGAAAATTGGTGTTATACCATTTTGATAGAAGATTATATGATTGGAGATCGGCGATTTGCGACGCCAGGACGAGCCAATTCCGTCTGCGAAGCGGCTATGCCCTATATCAGTTATAACGATCAAGAGTCAGTGTTGATAGAGGGCGTAGATTTGGCTGCAACGCTAAAGGTTGCAGAGGCAGAACTTGCTCGCAAGTTATCCACATCAGAGCTACCAATATGGGCGATTAGAGATCAAGTGGTTACACCTGAAATCGCCTCTGAAATCGCTAAGCTGTACTTTGATAATATCGAGATGCTCTACACTACAGAGCCATTTACTATCATCGACTGGAATCATGCGGTTTGGCATTTTTCTTGGGCAATTTCTAACCTCTACCGTAATGGTGATGCCGCAGTAAAAGCCGCTTTAAATTTGGCGTATGAAGATGCAATTACCCGCCCCGAAACGCTTGAGCGCTACAACCATCTTGCGATTCACCATATCCGAAATGATATTGTGGTGATGGGTGATATTCATACCCCGGCTCACAACCGCATGCAGCAGCTAGTTGTGGCGCCGGGAAATCCAGCATACCTGCAAAGCTTTGCAGAGTACGAAGAAAACAAGAGAAGTGAATTTACGCTTAAAACAATTCATATTTTGTTTCAGGCAAAGGCTTTTTTTGAAGGTTTGTTGTGAGGACCTTTTGCAAAAGGATGGTCAATCGATACCGCCTCACCGCGCTAGAGGCTATAGGTTAGACGGCCTTTATTGGTTTATCCCCACATTAGCGTCTAATGCCTCACCTCATTTTACAGCAGTATTTGCACTCAAATGCCAAAGTTGACTCCCATGGGTTTAAAAGTTAGCCTTATCTTTATTGAAATAATAGTCAATAAGAGATAATCATCCATTTAGCCTTTAATTTGTTAGCTAAAAGGCGATCAATATCTCAATTATTAATGAGTTTATCGCTCTTTAAAAACAAATATAAGGGGTTTAATTGATGAAATACCTAGTACGGTTTATTAGCGGTCTATTTTTGGTTCTGGTAATTGTCGCAGGTGCGGCCTACGCCTATCTGGCACCCGAGGATAAGCCAGCCCCTGTAGCATCTGACAATACTCTGATTAAGCTAGACACTGGCGATATTATTGGCTTTCAAAATAGCCTTGGAGTGTCGATATGGCGAGGTGTACCCTTCGCTCAACCACCGGTTGGTGATTTGCGCTGGCGTGCTCCGCGGCCTCCGGCATCCTGGCAACAGCCAAGGCAGATGTTAGATGCTGGCCCAGATTGTGCCAATCAAGCCAACAACACGTCAGAGGAAAAAAACCTTATCAATGGTAGCGAAGACTGCCTGTATCTCAATGTCTTTGCTCCCGAAAATGCCAAAGATCTACCGGTGATGTTTTGGATCCATGGAGGAGCTAATAATGGAGGCACCAGTAATCACCCAATGCTAGACGGTTCTCAACTGGCCTCTCAATTTGATGTGGTGGTGGTAAGTATTAACTACCGCTTGTCGGCTTTTGGCTGGCTGTCTCACCCTGCGCTTCGAGCCAATGCCGAATTACCTGAGGATCACTCCAGTAACTTTGGCACACTCGACCAGATTGCTGGACTAAAATGGGTACAGCGAAACATTGCCAAATTCGGTGGCGACGCCAACAAAGTCACTATTTTTGGCGAATCTGCAGGCGGCTGGAATGTCATGGCACTTATGGCCTCTCCCCTGGCTGCCGACCTATTTCACGGTGCCATCGTTCAAAGTGGCGGTTTGGATATCGAACCCATCGCCAAAGCTGAAAACTTCATAGAGGATGGGGGACATGAACACAGCTCGCGGGAATTTATTAATCAATTATTGATAACCGAGAAGAGAGCCGCAAACAGAGAGGACGCGAAGAAATTACAGAACAGCATGACCGCTCAAGACCTTGGCAATTATTTACGCAACAAAACAACGGCTGAGATATATAAAGCCTTCCGCAGTGATACCGGTGGCAAAGTATTCAGAAATTTGGATCTTATTGGCGATGGTATCGTTTTACCCGAAGCGGTTGCCTCAGAGAAACTCTTTGCAGACCCTACCAACTACAACGCAGTACCGGTGATACTGGGTACTAACCGCGATGAAATGAAGTTGTTTTTAGGCTTTAGCCCCGATCAGGTGGACCGCTTTATGGGTATACCTATTGCCATTAAAAACAGTGCGCGTTATGCGGCATTTAGCAGCTATGCCAGCGACCAGTGGAAAATTAAATCGGTCGACCAATTGGCTACAGTGATGCGCAAGGGGCAAGGAGATAGTGTTTTTGCCTACAGGTTCGACGCGGATGATCTGCGTGACTTTGGTTTTCTCAGTCTGCAAGAACTGATGGGTGCAGCTCATGCCTTTGAGATACCCTTTGTGTTTGGAAACTTTGTTACATTGATGAGTAATGTTATCCATCCGGAGTCCGCTCGAGCAGCGAGAAACGCCCTATCACAGAGCATGATGTCCTACTGGGCGTCATTTGCTCATTATGGTGCGCCTGCCAAGGGATATCATGGCAAACAGATTGAATGGGCAGCTTGGAGCAATAACGATGAGCAAAATCGAATAATAATCTTTGACTCCTCCTTAGATCGCGGCATTCGTATGTCTCCAATGAAGTCACAGATGCAAGATCTAAAACAAAACTTTATTAACGAGACACGCTTCAACGACCAGGAAGAACATTGCCAGGTTTACAAACTTTTGTTTACCAACGCGGACTTTGTGCAGTCCGAGTATGACAACCTAGGTGACAGCGGCTGTTCTGGATTGGACTCATAGTGCGCAGCTGGAGCCACTAATTCTCAAGACCAATAAACTCACTTACAGCAAAAAGCCCCGCAGATTTATGCTGCGGGGCTTTTTAAATGGTACTGAGTATTAATTTTGTACGGCGATGCTTCGCACTGAACTTGGCAGTGCATCCCAAAGGAGAGTGGGTGGGCGTCTTAACCAATCAAGTCAATAAAGCCAGAGCGTCTTGACGACGAGCAAAACCGAATAATGATCTTTGATGCACCTCTAGATGGTGGCATTCGAGCGTCTCCAATAAAGTTACCATTCCTAGATCTAGAGCACATATTTTTGGCTAGACCGGTTGTAACGAGCAGGCAAACATTGCCAGCTATACAGGCTTTTGTTTTGCAGCATTAACTATACAGTCCGAGTATGAGAACCTAGGGAACAGAGGTTATTCTAAATTTGATTCATAGCGAGACCGGCTGCAACGACCGGGAAAATATTGCTAGGTTTACAGGCTTTTGTTTAGCAGCACTAACGATACAGTGCGAGTATCAGAATCTAGGGTACATAGACTATTCTAGAATCGATTCATAATCGGCAGATGGAACCACTTATCCTGAACAACCAATAAATCCGCTTACAGAAAAAAGCCCCGGGGTTTTATGCTCCGGGGCTTTTTAAATGGTACTAAGTATTATTCTTTAAAAGCTATGCTTCACACTGAACTTGGCAACGCGCCCCAAAGGAGAATGGGTTCTCGCATCATAGCCCATGAAGTGCATAACGCCAGGGGCCTTCTCGTCTGTAAGGTTCAAAACGGAAACCGATGCCGAAGTATCACCGCTAGGCAGCGTGTAGGTATAGTGAGCATCATAGGTCAAGAATTCATCAACCTCGCTGGGATTCTCAACACCACCTAAGCCAGCAAAGTAGGATACAGTGCCAGACTTATTTTTAGTGTCTTCGATATACCGCGCATAAACTCGGAAGAAATGGTTGCCTTTCATCACAGAAAGATAGGCATTTGATCGCAGTTTTGGCAGTGCCTCAACAGCGAACGGTGCTCCGCCATACAGATTATAGAAACCTGCAGCCTCATAGACCAAGTCGCCTGAGGTCTTACTATACATATCATATCTGTTCAGGTAGGTCCCATTTAAGCCGAACTGCAACGCTGCAAAACTTGTATCCCAGGTGTAGTCAGCCTGAAAATCCCAACCCTCAAGCTCCACGTTACCGCCATTGGTCAGTTCAGTAATAATCTTAACCAGGGCACCGGTAGTAGGATCCAAAACCCTCTCTGCATCAGCAGAAGTTGAAGACTCTTTTTGAAACGGATTCATCAATTTAATTTCCCAGTAATCCACCGAGATATTTAAACCCTCAATAGGGCTAGCTATAAGCCCAACACTCAAGTTTTCCGATTCTTCTGGCTTCAGGCTGTCCGGAATCGGTGTTTCAACCGAGACATAGGAAGTCGAGCCCGCCGGCTGAGTAATACCCACCGCAACGCTCGTAGGAATTACAGGACGTCGGAAGCCCTCTTCATAGGAGGCACGCAGTGCAATATTGTCAGTGATATCCCAGCGAGCAGAGAGCTTGGGTGTGGTCACACTGTCGATCTTGTAGTCCACATAACGCAGACCGAAATCTATCGACAGGTTGTCCAGAACAGGCACCTGAGCTTCAATAAAGGCACTGGTTGTTTCCTCTGTAGTCTTGGATTTATAACCTGTAGGCAAAGCACCAAATGCCACATACCCGTCTGGATACAGAGCCGCATTGTTGTCACCATATGGAGTCGTTGTTGTTTCAAAATCGATAAACTGCATACCTGCTGCCCAGGCAACGGATCCACCAGCCAACTCAAGAGAGGGTAGATCACCACTGAGCACTACATCGACCAACAAACGGTCGAGTTCTACTAGGGTGTTGTAGTCGCCCATCATGTAGTCCATCACTTCGTCACTATTTGCCAAGGGGCTGCTTGCTGATGCACCTATTGCGGAACCAAATGGATTGTACCAAAGGCATCCAGCATTTGCGTTACCACGATCAGCGGCAAGACCAGAACAGTTATCTCCACCCAGACCGCTCAGCGCATTGCGGAAGTTTGCATTCAGTACTTCCACCGCATCCGGCTCATCTCGGGACTCATGAGCGACAGATATAGACGCGTCATATGAAATTGACTCGCTCAGATCACCACGACTACCAAAGGTTAAATTGTATTTTTCCCACTCCTTCTTGACATTGAGTGAAGGTCCTTCTGCGCCCCTGATACGGCCAACAAAGACAACACCATCAGTTCCTGAATTTGCAAAAGCCGCTGCTTGAGCTGGGTTGTAACCTACATTGGTTTCAAAATCTACTAGCCCTGGATTCTCCGGATGAACCACTGCTGGACTGACGCCACTGTAGTTAATACCTTCCGCCGAAGGGAGATAAGACGGCGAGGTGAACCAGTTGGTATCAATGGTTGAATAGAGTGCCGACCCATAGAGCTCTTTTGAGTCATCGAGGTCATAACGTCCCTGAACAAAAAACTTGGTACGCTCAGCGGGATCCGTCACATTTACGAAGTTAGTGTAGTAATAGGCGCACTTGCCACCAGCAGCTGGGAAGCTTGCAGACTCGCCGTAGACCGTACCACAGGCGGGATCTCGTGCAGCACCGAACGATTGAACCGCTATATCTGATACTGGGTCATAGGGTAAAAAAGCGCCGGGATGACTGACATCAGACTTTCCCAAGAACCAGGAACCATTACTTGGATTTGGGTCAACGGAAAGATTAGCATCATTAAGACGCAGGCCGCTTCGATCTTCAATTTCAAGTGAGGCCACTATATTGTAGTTATCGCCAGCAAAACCTCCGATAGCAGAAAATCTGTTATCGCCATCACTATTGTTTATGTCCGAGTGGCTGAACCGTACCTCTGCACCCTCGAAGCGATCGCGGGTGATAAAGTTGAACACCCCTGCAATGGCGTCGGAGCCATAGGTTGTGGAGCCACCATTTTTAAGTAATTCGATGCGGGACATTGCAATCTGCGGATAACTTCCCACATCAGCCCCCATGCCGCGCTTGCCGTTTACCAGATTCAGAGTGCGGCTAGAGCCAAGTCCACGCATATTAATGTTTTGCGTACCGGTATTACCGGTACCGCCAGTGTATTGGTCTGAGCGATTATCTGAACCGGACACCGCAGGCATGTTTTGAATAATATCTAACATGTCCGGCGAGCCCTGGGACTCGTACTCATCTCGGTCTAATACATCGACGGGCATGGACATCTCTTCACGCGCCCTAGCGATGTGCGTACCGGTAATCAGTACCTCTTCAATGGATTTATCCTCTGCCGAGCCAGCAATCGGTATCACCGCTAAGAGGCTAGCCCCTGTTGCCACGAATGCCGTGCTTAAATGATGAAACTTTTTATTTAAGAACATTTTTATTATTTCCCCACTATTAGTCATGAAAGTAAAGTTACAACCAGATTTTCGATACTAAGACCTATTATTTTTTAACACTTATTAAGGCCTTTCTATAATAGTAAGTCTTATTGCAGTAACCGTCAATATAGCTCCAACAGAATTACAGTCCGATTCGAAAAATTGGAGAAAATCCTTAAACCCCATATCTATAGGCTTAATTAGGTCACTTTAATGGTAATATTTGACGCATTAGCCTGCCGTGAGCTAAGCACATATCCTAGTAACGAGATCAAATCTGCTGAAATTGATAGTTTTATGGTAGATTTTTAAAACTCTACTAAGCATCGGGTCAATAGTTAACCCATATTGCGCGAAAAAAATGGCATAGAAGCAAAATTCATGACCTGCTCCTACAGCAACTTGAGTCCAGTGACCACAGTTTACAGTGTAACCGCGCATGTATAGTTAGCATTGTGCTGGCTAACGACTAGAGATTAATCGAAAGATGGGCTGGCATAGCCCCGCAACAGTTGCTAAGGTTGCCACACGCCATGTACTGTTAAAGCTATGAGTAAAACTGAAACGAGCAAGAAAACCCGAACTCGGCTGTCGCCAAAAGCCAGAAAAAATATGATTCTGGACTCTGCGGCCAAACTCGTGGCAGAGGAAGGTGTCTCCGCTGTGACTATGGAGCGTCTGGGTACTGAAGCAGAAATCAGCAAGGCATTGGTTTACAACTACTTTCCCAGCGTTACATTGCTATTACAAACATTATTAATGCGCGAATATCGTCACTTACGTAGAGTCCAGCTGACAGCTGCTGAAAGCGCGGAGACACTGGAGCAACTGGTTCGCCGGGTCACTAAGGTATATCTCTCCTACATCAGCGATCGCGGACTCATCATTGAGCGTCTATCCCTGGAGCCCTCTGTGGCCAATAGTGGCGATCCCAACAAATATGGTCGAGATCCAGCGGTAAACTATCTCGCCGAAATACTCTGTGACAACTTCAATATAAACATCGAAGTCGCTAGAGCAACAGTAGACATCTCCTATGGTATGCCAACCGCTGCAGGGCAATATCTTATCCATAATGACATCAACCTGCAGACGATAGAAGATATTACTGTGGCCATGATTTTGGGTAGCTACCAGGCGATTCAGAAGAAATATGAGACCTCCCTAAAAACCCTACTCAAACGCCCTCGAGGTAAAGCTGTCTAAATTAGGTAAGTGGCAGCTTGATACGATCTCCGATACCGCCCTAATACTCATGCAGGTAGCAGCAAAATGCTATTGACCAGAAGCTCAATAAAAGCCAAGGATTGAGGTCTTTGGGGCTATTGCAACCATAAAAGCGGTCTTGGCAAAGACAAGAAAGCGAGCTGGGAGCATTAAAAATTCGCCTATTATTTTTGCCCTGCCATTTTTGACAATCTCATTTAGCAGTGTTCGGCTACCTAGCGCCCCAGGCGTCCAGTTCGCGCACCGACAAAGGTGACTGGGGATCAACCGCCTGGCGCAGGGAAAAGATATTGCCATCTAGATCTCGGCTGTAGACTTGCCAGAAACCATCCAGCTCAACAGGCTCGCTTACAAAACCCACTCCCAGACTAGTCAGACGCCGGTACTCCGCCTGAATATCTGTAACCTCGATAGAGAACGAATAGCCCAGTGCAGTCACAGCACGCTGGCCAGTAAATTCTGCCGTCTGTGGGCTGACATATTGCCAAATCTCGATCACCTTAGATGCCTGATTTAACTTAAACCAACCACCAATCAAGTCCACATTATCTATGTCTACTATGTCGTCGAGCCTAGGATTGTCAGTAACATGGGCATATCTGTAGGGCTTAAATCCTAATACCATTTGATAGAACTCCATCAGCCCAACAATATCATGGGTCGCCAAACCCACCTGGGACATCCATAAATTTCCATCCAAATCCTGCCCGCTACCGCCGTAGCCTGCGCGTTCTAATAATTTACCGTCCAGCTGTTCGAGTTCAATCATGTTGCCGTCCGGATCATAGGCATAGCCATAGGTGATGCCATAGCCGCCAAGATCAATTGGCTGATCATTGCGAGATAGAGGATCTATACCCATAGCCACAAACTTATCCCAGCCAGAGTCATAGTCAGGAGATTGAAAACAGGTATGAGTCATGCCTGGCCCCTGAGGTGGCATATTACTCACTGGGACGTCCTGGTTACCCTCGAACTGGGTTAATTCCAACAGCATATTGGGGCCTCTGAGAACAGCTATCTCATAGGCAATATTGTCTTGGCCAAATAGCTTGCTGGCCTGGTCATTGGCGCTAACCAACTCTCGTCGCAACAACTCAAACTGAGTGGCTCCCTGATAGAACGCTAGCGCAACATCCAGATCTCTTACCGACAGTCCAATATGATTTAATCCAATGACAGTAGTGTTGGCATCGGCGACAGTTGCGGTTTTATCCACATCTACTGAGCTCGTCGGCTGCAAAACCAGATACAGACCAATACCTAGAGCGGCGATTAACAGTACAGACTTGTTGATAAGGTTCATAAGGGATTCCAAAACAGTTAAGGTTTAGTTGGGGAGAGAAAATACCAACAGCATGTTGCCTGGCATTTCAGCCCACTTGTCATAACCAGAGGTCACAAACAGCTGACCATTAGCAATGACCGGGCCGTCAGCCTCAATTGAGCCGCCTTGACCCTTCAGCCCATTGACCGCTGTGAATTCTCTATAGGTATTGTAAGACCAGAGAGTATCGCCACTGCTGGCATCAAAGGCGCGCAGCCGACCATCCATGCCACCCGCAAATACCAGACCAGGACTACTGCTCACTGCGGCAGAAATACCCTGAAAACAGGCGAACTTGATACCTTCAGGACACAGAGATGGAAGGATATTACGCCACAAAAACTCCCCTGTATCTGGATCCAGCGCATGCACTCCAGGGTAGGGATCGCCTTGATTATAGCGATTCCTAGTAGGAAGGTCAGACACACCCACATAGAGGCGCTCACCATCGCTGCTCATACCCCAGTGCACGCCACCCATAGTGCCACCACTACCTACTCTTTGACGCCAGAGTATTTTGCCCTGCTGATCTGGATCCATAGCATAGGTGAGCCCAGATTTTTGCCCCACTAACAAGAGATCTCGGTTAGATTTTGAGGTCACCAAAATTGCTGAGGCGCCAATATCATAATCTGGTCCATCTTCCTCGGGACAGTTGATCATTGTGAAGCCACAGGCGCCATTCCAGGCATCGTTGGCGGTCACCTGAGATACCCATTGCACCTCACCTGTTGTGGTGTCCATGGCAATTACCGAATCACTGGTTCCTGTGGCTGGCGACGAGTAGTTTTGCCCGGTGGTGGCATAGACAAGATTACGCTTGGTGTCCAGCGTAGGGCCAGACCAGATAGGCGCTCCCGAGGGACCAAAGCGATCCACACCAACGGCATTTTTACCCAGCCGCTGGGGTTTATCTGTGGTGTAGGTGCGCCAGGCAATACTACCGTCCTCAAGGTTGAGCGCAACCAAGGCACCGCGGAAGGTACAGCAGGCATAGTTTGACTGAGCCGCAGGCACAACTTCCGATGATGACAGGGGCACATAGACTCTTTTATTATCAGCAGTCACCGAGCCAGTAACGCTCGCTAGAGGGTGGCTGTGAACCTTGGTTTTCCAAAGTAAGGCTCCGGTCTTTGCGTTTAGCGCATAGGCATTGGCCTTGTAGTCACCAAACAATAGTCTGGCTTCCCCAGCGGCCTGATTACTCGCATCGCCCTGCAGTTTGATAGCACCGCGAACCTCATTCTCAGCCTGAAAGGTCCAACGAATGCAGCCAGTATCTGTATCCAAGGCGTACACAGTTCCATCCTGACTCCCTATATAAGTCATACTTTCTGTCACGGTAGGCTGGGATCTCACCCTAGTGGAATCGGGGAAGGCGAAGGCCCATTTCAGTTCAAGATCTTTAACAGTCTGTTTATTTAATTTGGTTTCATTTGCCTGAAAGCGCTGGCTATTGAGCTCGCCACCCCAACCTGCCCATTGGGCACTTGCTGAGGAATTGGTTTTAGCCAGAGAGTCTGCAGCGCAGAAGGCATCTGACAAATCAGCTGTTTTTCCTGATACCATTTTCCCGGTTACATAATAAGCCACCTGCTGCATCTCGCTAGCCGAAAGAGACAGTCCGGTGGTGCTCATCACACCGCTGGTGAGCGATTTAATAATACGTTCGGGCTGATAGAGCTTTAGAGCGGCCATCTGCGGCGCCTTAGGCATAGCACCGGCATGGCAACTGATACATCTAGCCTGATATAACTGCTTACCAAGGACATAGTCTGCATCAATAGCCTCAATTGCAGAGTTCTCCTCGGCCACAGAGGTCGCACAGAGGATCGCAACTGAGACCCCGATCAGAAATTTAACCAAATTGGTATTTGGAAGAATGTTTGAGGAAGCGTAACTGTGTTTGGGTGTGATCATCTTTATACTCGTTTTTCAGATCTTAACCTAACCTGATGCATTTTTCGGAGCTTCCCTTAAATCGCTTAAAAGCGATCCTTGAGGGGACATAGGCGAGCGCTAGATCGAGCATAAAAAGTTCATGTTAGCCAAGTTACAGGCCAACCCTTTTTACCTTCGGACTCAAAACTGTCAATACTCCTTTTAAACCTAGGGTAGCAAAACGCCTATCCCTCAGTATTTATTACGTATTTAGTCAGTAAAGCAGTTTCAATGACTGCATCTATTATTACAATATACTTAATTTACAATATAATTCAATTTTACCCGTATAATTTACTTAAATATGCAAAATTTATCCAAAAACTGGCCTAAAATCTTTGCATATACTGTATTCACAGTTATTATTCAAATAGTTAATAAGTAGCCGCTGGGCACATTATAAAGCAGGTCAATTGCTAATCGTCGATAGAAACTATCGAATCGGCCTTAGTTAAAGGGCCTATAACCAGGATCCAAAGGAGTTGTTTAATGTTTAATTTAGAAGGTCATGTAGCACTGGTCACAGGTGGAAATGGGGGAATTGGCTTGGCCTATGCCCGGGGACTTGTGAAATCAGGCGCTGCCGTTGCTATCTGGGGTCGCAATACAGAGAAAAATCAGGCTGCGATTGATGAACTTAGAAGCCTTGGCGGCAATGTGCAAGCTTTTGCATGCGACGTGACTGATGAGACTGTGGTCAAACAGGCTTTTGCTGACACCCTCTCTCATTTCGGCAAAGTAGACTCCTGTTTTGCCAATGCCGGTGGTAGTGGCGAACCAGGCAGGCTACATGAAACAGACAGTGAAAACTGGAATCGAGTCATGGATATGAACGTCACCAGCGTAGTGCACACTTTTCGTCCAGTTATCGCCCACTTGATAGAGCGCAAAGCGACAGGTAAGTTACTGGTAACATCCTCAATCGCCGCGCTGATGGGCATGGGCTTCCAGGCGTCCTACTCAACCACCAAGGCTGCGGTGCTGGGTTTGACTCGCGCTCTGGCCGTAGAATTGGGCGCCAACGGCATTACCGCCAATGCAATTCTGCCCGGCTATGTTGAATCAGATCTTACGGCATCTGCACCCAAAGCCTTTAAAGAGGGGTCTAAAAGGCGTGTGGCTGGCGGCCGACTGGGGACCTGTGAGGATATGGAAGGTGTTGCAGTCTTTTTGGCATCGCGTCACAGTGACTATATGACAGGCCAAACAATTGCTATAGACGGCGGACATAGTATATTTCCACTATGACAAAGTCTGCGCTAATAGTCGTCATCGTACTCATACTCTGGCCAGTTTCGCTTTGGGCCGAAACGGTTTCGGCCCAAAGCCCATCAGTCGAATTTATCAACCAGCATAACAGTGATCCGGCGCTGCAGTTTTCTGACCACAGCATTGATGTTGATGGTCAGCGACTACATTATGTCAGTGCCGGCACCGGTAAATTAATTCTGTTCTACCACGGCTTTCCCTCCTACTGGTTCATGTGGAAAAATCAACTACTGGACCTAGCCACGGACTATCGAGTAGTGGCCGTGGATGGTCTGGGCGCCAATCTATCAGCTAAACCCAATGAGCTAGAGCCCTACCATGTCAGCGCCTTATCGCGACAGCTCAAGGCGTTGGTCGGAGCACTGGCGGGCGATGAAGGCTTTGTGCTTGTGGGTCATGACTGGGGCGGAGCCCTAGCCTGGTCCTACGCCCAACAGTATCCTCAGGGTCTGGATAAGTTAGTGGTCCTAAATGCACCACCTACCAATTTGTTTCTTGAATTACTCCGCTCCAATCCAGATCAACGCAAGGCATCCACTTATATCGCTCGTTTAAAGGACGCTGCTCAGAACCAAACTGTAGACCAGAAATATGCCGACCGAATGGCAGGTTTTGCCTATGGCGGCATGGTCAATCGCGGCCTAATCTCAGCGTCAGAGGGTGAACTATACAAAACCGCACTGACTCGGCCCGGAGCTGTAGTGGGCGGCATCAAATGGTATCAGGCTAATATCCCTGAGCTAGACAAGATTACGGATGATGATTTCTGGCCTTCAACCAAGGCCAGCACAGAGGTAGAGAGCATGCTGATTTGGGGTGAGGACGATACTACCTTTGTCCCCGCCTTTATCGACCAACTACCCAACTATGCAAAAGATCTACGGATCGAAGTCCTACCGGGCGTGAGGCATTGGCCTCCGCTGGAGGCTCCGGATAAGGTAAATCGCCTGATAAGAGAATTTGTTGAGGCGCCTTGAGGGCATTAGTACAGGGCTGCGATTGCTAGATAGCCATCGGGATAGACCGAAAATGAGCAACTTTACTTTGTCGCATAAGCGGCTGATGGGGCAGAAGAATGGCCAATACCAGCAAGGGGCTGCAGCCTTCCGTTGATAGCAAAGTTACAAGCGGTACGACCGTCGCCGACGATCTGGACTTTGCTCGCGTTGTGCAGATTTTTTTACGTACCTGGCCTTTCATCAAGCCGCTGACCTGTCACCTAATCATCTTTGTTCTGTGCTCAGCGCTGGTTTTTATTGTGACTACCTTCCTTGGCTTCGTCATCACCGGGCTAGTGAATAGTGGCATCATCGGTGGTCAGCCGCTCGGGGTTCTGCATGCCCGTATTTATGGTCTCGATCCGGCGGTGTTTGTCGAGGTGGAGGAACTATCTGCGAGCGCTCGGCGGCAGCTACCCCAACTCGCAATCTGGTCCATGATTCCCATGGTCGGATTGGTACTTATAGCTGGTATGCTCCTTTACCAGTATAGCGTCTGGATTTTTCAGAGCATAAATCAGTTGATGCGTGTGCGCCTCATCGATCAACTGCAGATGCAATCCCTGGCATTCCACAGCCAGACGCAAACGGGCGATGCGATCTACCGGATCTACCAAGACAGCGCCATGGTGACATCGATCATCCGATCGATTTTCCTGGATCCATTGATGTTCCTAGGGCGCTACCTATTCGGCCTTGCAGTGGTTTCCGCATTTAACCCCTGGCTATCGCTGATACTAGGCATCACATTAGTCCCCGTGCTGTTCCTTGGACGCTATTTCTCATCACCGCTAAGGGTTGCCTTCCGACGTGCCCGAGAACGCAACAGCCAACTGACATCCTGGATACAGGAGAGCATGGTCGGCATCCGCGTCATTAAGGCCACTGGAAACGAAAGCCAGCGTGAATCTAGATTCAAACAGATGTCCGAAGATGCCTTTGCCGCGGCGTTTGAAGCCAGAGTCTTGCTCACAGTATTGGGTATCCTAGCATTCGTAGTCGCGGGTCTAGCAGTTATTACGACCCAATCCATCACCGCGCTCTACGCCAATGCGGAAGCGTCCACCTACGCACGGGATCTACTCCTCGGTTTCGGCTTTGCCGTATGGAACCTTGGTTCGTTCACTGCGGCGTCGACCCGCATCAACGACAGCGTGGGCTCGCTGGAATCGCTTATCACAATCTGGGGACGCGCCCAAGATATGGCTGTTGGACTCAACCGCGTATTCGAGATCCTTGATCTCGAACCGGAAATAATGGATGCCCCAAATGCCAGCGACCTCGACAATATCGGGGACGGCGTGATCTTTCAAAACGTAACGTTCGGCTACGACCGAATGCGCCCCGTCCTATCCAATGTCAACTTTACGTCGCCTACGGGTCAGATCACAGCGATTGTTGGTCCCACGGGCACAGGTAAGTCGACCTTAATGTCCCTGTTGCTCCGGCTTGCCGATCCCCAAACCGGCGCCATTACAGTGGGTGGTAAGGCAGTCAATAACGTTACGATTGCATCACTGCGCCGACAGGTTTCAATTGCCACGCAAGAGAACATCTTATTTACCGCTTCTGTACTAGAAAATATTCGCTACGCAGTACCGGAAGCAGATCGGGACGCCGTGATCGCCGCCGCTCGAATCGCATGCGCTGATGAATTCATCGACCAGTTGTCACAGGGCTATGACACCCCACTTGGTGAACGCGCTACCAAGCTGTCGACCGGTCAGCGTCAGCGCATTGTTATCGCTCGAGCACTGGTCAAGGACTCGCCCATACTAATACTGGACGAGCCCACCGCTGCCCTCGATGCAGAGACCGAATTACGGGTAATGGACAATCTGCGCCAATGGGGTGCATCCCGCTGCGTGTTTTTGATCACTCATCGGTTGTCGACCATCCGCCAGGCACACAACGTGCTGTACCTGCACGATGGCCATGTTGCAGCCTTCGGACCGCACGATCAGTTATTCCAAGACAACAACACCTATCGGTCATTTGTCGAAGCCGAAGCCGGGATGTCAATGGAGAAAAAATCTTGAGCGATAAAGAAAATATGAGCGCAGAACCAATCAGCACCCGCGAGACGCTGAACCTTGTCGCCCGCTCGCTACGTTTTGTCTGGCCGTACTGGCCACAGATCTTGATACAACTGATCCTCAGCTTCATCGGCATTGCGATGATCCTACTCCTGCCCTGGCCACTGAAAATCCTCATAGATTACGTGATTATGGGGCTACCGGTCGGTTACTCACCCACCCCCTTTCCGCCCTATATTCAACCCTTTGTCGACCTACTGCACGGCATGACCCCGTTAGAAATTGTCTGGGTGGTCATCGCCATAAGCTGCGCTGGTATCGTGCTGATTGGCTCATTTGGGAACGGCAGCTCTCGTGATAACGCTGATGGCAACCTAGCGCAGGGACTTGATACCGCCACTCAGAGTGAAAATCTGGCGAACGAGGCTAGCAGCCGGGTGAGTGGCCTGCTCGGTCTGTTTGAATACCGTTTCCAACTAAAGACTACCCACCGCTTTAATCACCGTTTACGCAGTTTGGTATTCCAGCGCCTGCTGGCCTTACCTATGAACCGATTCAGTGACGAAAGTGTGGGGGATGCCGTGTATCGAGTGATGTATGACACGCCAGCCATCTCCAAAGTTTGTTACGACATATTGGTTGTACCGCTGAGCAATATCTTCCTCATCGCAGTTGTTATATGGACCATGCAATACAGCTATGCATCCGTACCATCGCTGGTGCTGTTGGCTTGGCTCGCCGTACCCATGCTACTGATATCCTCACTGATGATGACCGGTGCTACCCGCCGCAGGTCGCTGGCAAGTCGCAAAGCCGGTGCCAATACAACTGCGACCGCCGAAGAGGGGTTGGTTAATATACGCGCCGTGCAGAGCCTCGGAGCGAACGACCGGCAGCGCGATGAGTTCAAGCGCGATAGCAATGAGTCGTTCAGCCGATACCGGTCGTATGTGTGGTTGAACGTGATCTTAGTTGGCCTGCAAGCCGCGATCGCCTGCGGCCTAATTTTGTACGTGTTCTTCGACATCGCCGAGGCCATCATTGACGGTCGCATGTCACCGGGGGATGCAGGTCCTCTGTATGTCTTCTTTGGGCAGTTGCTACTCAGTACTCTGGCTCTTGGCGCACTGTGGTTCAAACTGCAAGACAATCTCGTCGGCATGCGTCGGGTGTTCCAGATCATTGATCAGCAAGCGGACCATGAACGCCATGGTAATGAGACACTGGAAACTGTGCGTGAAGGACTGAAGATTGACCAGGTCAGTTACACCTATCCAGATGGAACGCCTGTACTTGATAGTGTTTCCCTAGATGCCCGAGTGGGCGAGATGATAGCTCTGGTTGGCACGACCGGTTCAGGTAAAACGACGTTGTCTTATCTCATCCCCGCATTTATACAGCCCACGGCGGGGCGTGTGTTACTCGATGGCATCGACACCCGCCAGCTGTCAGTCGACAATCTACGCGACCTCGTCAGCTTCGTTTTTCAAGAACCGGCGATATTTAACGATACAGTGGCGAACAACATCCGCCTAGGTAACTCAGGCGCCAGCGATGCAGACCTTACCTCTGCCGCAGCAAGCGCAGGTGCGCTGTCGTTCATCCGCAATCTTCCAGAGGGTTTCGACACGCCTCTAGGGCGTAACGGCGACACCCTATCTGTCGGGCAAAAACAGCGTCTGGCAATTGCCCGGGGATTGGTTAGCCAGTCGCCGGTGCTGGTGCTTGATGAACCCACCGCAGCACTGGACCCGGAGACCGAAAACGCCTTGGTGCAAGCCTTACAGGTGGAGCGCGAAAAGCGCATCCTAATTGTGATCGCCCATCGCCTTAGCACCATCCGCATGGCCGATCGGATCTGTGTGGTCGATGACGGCCGAATTGTCGAATCCGGGCGTCATGAAGAACTAATGCAGAACCCGAGCGGGGCCTATCGACGATTTGTCGAACTTCAGTTGGGTTAGATCACCTTTAATAAGTCACTAAGAACCACTCAACTTTTCTTGAAACCGATCGCCGCGTTCCGCTGCCAATTTAAAAGCAGCCTCTGTTTCGGCCAGCTCTTCCTGCTGCTGTGCAGCTCTTAATACTGCAAACTCTTTTTCCCACCAACGGCCTGTTAATTTGGGATAGGTTCTCATGAGATTAGCAGCCGCATTAGCCCCACGATTACGACCCGCATTGTAGCCCACATCGTCATTAGTTGAAGCGCCAGACTTACCGAACGGTATCAGGTCCCCCTGCATCGTCGGCAGTAGGAAGTAAGGCATCGATATACGTGTATCCCCATCAGGAATCATGGTGGTATTCACCCGGTGGACAGTGGCCGAGTAACGTCCTTCGCTCAGATGCATCAGGGATCCTCCAGTATTAACTACCACAGAGCCCGGCACTACCGGCACATTGTAGTCCCCCTCTGCCGTGCGACAGGTCACAGGAGCATTCATCCACTCCCCTTCACCGGCGACCACCTGGAGCCCAGGTCGGTCATTGATTAACAAGGCCACAAAGGGAGGTCCGTCAATGTGCGCACCTGTAACCGCGCTCGAAAATTTAGCATACTCATCACGAATCAGATCTCGCTTATCCGCTAGGATGGCGTCCATGCTGAAGTTGTGGTTCAAGCTCGCGAAAAGGTAGGGTTCGTCGAGATTAAAATATTGTCGGAATTCGGCTGGATCCTCGCCGAGCGACTCAACGATCAGCTCGCCCAGTTGCAATGTCAAACGATGATAGGCCGAGTTGAGTTCGTTCAGCGTTGGCTTGAAGCCGGGCAAACTCTGTGAGTCTGGCCACGTATTAGGCCCTCGAAAAAATCGTTCGTGGATAGGCTGAGACTCGTCGTCGTGAGCACAAAGTGGCGCCTCATCAAATCCGTACTGAAAGCTTTCAATCACTTGAGCACGGCCAGAATCTGGCGGCCTCGGTGAAGAATAACCGCGAACATAAGGACTATTTGCAATGGATGATGCTTGCTTAAAGTCCATGGGTGAATCAAAAAACTTCCTAACTTCGGTGAACGCTCGCTGTTGGAACTCGTCCTCAAAGCCGGGCGCATTGGTTAGGATTAGAAATCCGCATTCTTCCAGCGCATAACGAAGATCTTTAAAAAACTTATCCCGATTGCGTTCAAGATCAAGCCAATCAACTGATGGTATCTCGTTTAGCGAATCAGGACCGTGGTTAGTATTATTAGGTTTATCGGACATAATGATCTTGTTCTCAACTATTTGTAATTGTTAAAAAGAGTAATGGGATCAGTTTTCTCTGTTCCTGTTCTATTTCGTGTCTTTATCAGGGAATTTTTAAACTTTTCTACCTGCGTCAGGTAAACAGAGATCTTCCATCGCTAACCCTCACGAAATTGTTCAGTCGATCAAAGGGGTAATACAATCGGGAGACGTGCTAACTTTTTAACCTACCCTTTACCCTTTAATTCTAATTGATACCTTCAACCTTTTTGCTTTAACTCAGATATCACCTGATCGTCGGTCAGCCGATACGGCAGACATTCAAAAACATCAAGACTGACTAGCTCATTCTGCACGACAAAGACCGATCCACTTTGGATATCAAACGAGGGCACTGGTAGCAAATCATGACCCTCGTTATCAAGACCAAGCAACCCATGTTCATGAGTTACTTACTCTAACCGGCCACCGAATCGGAGCGCTCAATCGAGATTATACAAGCTAGCCTTTATTATAGATACCCTACAATAGCGCCCTTCCTCTAGACGCTCTGCTACAGTATTTCCCCCTGCATGTGTAAGGGTCAGCCCGCTAAGGTTTTCTATTCAAAACGCTAATGGCCCCTATATTCAAACCAAGCTCAGCACCTTTAAGGCCATCGGCTCTGACATTAATGGCCGCATCACCAACGCTGGCCTTACTTTGCACAATTAATAGAGCTCGACCATTACGGGTAATAATTTCATTGCTCTTGTGGGGCTGAAGATTATCTTCCGCGCCATTATCTACCCCCAAGGACTGAAGTTTTGGATCGATATCAAAGGTCAACTTTCGCTCCTGAGTCGTTACCGCAACACCGTTTTTATCGACTACCTGAGCGATGATATGTGCGACATCGTAGCCATCGGCATCCAAGCGTTTTTGATCCACACTCAGGACAACAGCGGCAGGCTCCAGACTAGAACGAAGGCTTGTACCGGCATCCACACCGGTCACCACGGATGTCGCCTTCAGCTCACCCGGCTCATAGGCCACCGCCCACTTTAAAATGTGGTCATCGTTGTTAACTAAACTCTGTACGCCCTGCGACTTGCCGTTGAGGAACAACTCCACCTCTGCCTGGTTGGTATACACCTCAACCACAATGTCTTGACCGGGGCTGTAGTTCCAATGCGTATTAACGTCATGCCATCCCCAGTTCCTCCACTTCCACTGACCCTCCGTTTCCTCGACTACTTGATTGTCTTCTACACGGTAGATCGAATCATCAAGATGGGCCGTGGTCATATAAACATGGGGTTCCTCGCTCCAGATTGATTTCATCATATGGTAGCTGGGCTTCTTGAAACCCGCAAAATCCAACATGCCACTGGGTGCGCCCTTGGATGGCCAGCGACCTTCCACCTCGCCTAGATAATCTATGCCTGTCCACACAAAAATACCCGCTACAAAAGGCCTATCTAGCACGGCTTCCCACTCAGCCCACTGAACAAAGTTTTCAGTACCCATCACCATCTTTTCGGGATAGTGCCGGCGGGCATAATCATAAATCGGTCGACGATAACTGAAGCCAGCGATATCTACAGCGTCGGCATAACCTGAATGTAAGCTAACCGATGGCAGTACCATGTTAGTGGTGACAGGCCGACTGGTATCAAGCGCTCGCAACCACTTTGACAAACGCTGGGCAGTCCCCGCAAGGGTTGGTTCTTCAACTTTAAAGCTATTGAACACCGCTTTGCTCTGCGCCGGAGTTATCGGGGGTTCCTTATGTGTTGCCCCCTTAGACTTGCCGTTTTTGCCAAAATAACCAGTAGCGGGAATGTATCTTGGGTAGCTCCATTCAATTTCATTACCAATACTCCATTGAAAAATAGATGGATTATTAATATCTCGCCTAATGATGGCAGTGAGATCTTTTTCAGCCCACTCAGTGAAAAACTCACTGTAGCCTTGCTCGATATAATCAATCTCTCCCTGATGACGACCGTTTCTACGCTTGTTTTTGGGTCTTTCCCACTCGTCGAAAGTTTCTTGCTGAACCAAGAAACCCATCTCATCACACAGTTCAATAAATTCTTTGGAGGCGGGTTTGTGACCAGTCCGTATGGCGTTCACTCCCGCCTCTTTCAAAACTTCCAAACGGCGCTTCCAAACTCCTATGGGCACCGCAGCTCCGACTAGCCCAGCATCATGATGAAGGTTAACCCCTTTGATTTTTACATTTCTGCCGTTTAGAAAAAAACCGGTTTTGGCGTCGTTTCTTAAAGAACGAATACCCAAACGGGTACTCTTAGAATCAAGTAACTGCTCCTCACTTCGAACCTCTGTCTGAGCGAAATAAAGATTAGGATTATCAATATCCCAAAGCTGCGGATTAGCCACAATAACCTCTTGGCGAAGTAATTCGGTGCTGCGTGCGGCAATTTCCAGACGCTTCATATCCCTACCAATGTTAAGACCCGAGTCATCGAGTAGCGTGGTTGAAACATTCACCACTCTGGCTTGCTCACTATCGTTTCGTAGTTCCGTACTTATAAGCACCTTGGCACGCTCTGACGTAACTTCCGGAGTTAAAATAGTAGTTCCCCAAATTGGTACATGAACTTCGCCTGTGACAACTAGCTTCACATTGCGGTAGATACCAGAGCCCGTATACCAACGAGAATCAACATAGCGGCTGCGATCAACATGCACAGCAATCACATTGTCACTACCATCTGTATTGAGAAATGGCGTGAGGTCATAATAGAAAGCTACATAACCAAAGGGGCGATAGCCGAGTGAATGACCGTTAATCCAAACCTCTGAGTGATTGTAAATTCCGTCGAACAAAATTTGGGTTTTGGCTACTTCGCCATTTGCCAGCTCTGGTGTAGCAAAATGCTTTCTATACCACCCCAGGCCACCTGGCAGATAGCCCGTCGCACCCGAGGTATTCTCCTGGGAATACTCCGCCTCAATGCTCCAATCATGGGGTAAGCGAAGATCACGCCAGCTGCTGTCGTCAAATGCTGGTACTTGCGCTCCACTGTGTTCGCCCAGACTGAATTTCCAATCAAAATTAAAATCTAATTCCTGGCGGATGCTAGCATCGTCATTTGCGGCAAGTGCAGAACTGAATGCTAGCCATAGAATATGGGTGCAAAATACGAATGCGGACAGGAATGAACGATAAGTGGGCATATAAATTACCTTGAAACCAGTAAATTAAAGGAGTTATATAGGGTCTTTTTAACCCTAATTGCATCTCTATTATATAATACTTATAATAATAAAACATCCACTAGTCAATCGCTGTGATCAAATCCCGCCGCATTTTCATCAAGGTCGAGTCTGGATTTAGCCACAGTACTAACGAAGAAAAAAAGGTTTTCCAGGCACATGATCATATTCTTTCCTCTTTTTGGAACAATCCACACTGTACTTACTGTTTTGGCGATATTAGCGGGAGGCTATGTTCTTTTTCAAACAAGATCTAAACAGATTTCAAAGGTCGCTACCCTTATTTATATCCCGCTAATGGTGCTCGTTAATGTTATGGCTCTGCTCTTGGTCAAGCTCTTTCATTTTGGGCCCTTTCATGTTTTGGCCTACAGTTTGCTGGCCCTCACCCTGTCAGCACTGCTTTGCCTTGCCCTATGGAAAAGCCAATTCAACTGGCGCTACTGGCATTTTTTGGCATTGGTATGGTCTTACATGGGCTTACTGACGGTAACTGTGTCAGGGTATTTGGTTGAACTTCCATTCATTAGCTATGGAATTCCTTTTGTCGCTTCGGTGGTTGGTGTCAGCTTGCCGATGCTGGCGGGCGGGTTCCAGATCATTCTAAGAAAAAAAGCTTTTTTTCTATAGGGGCTTATTGGGCGAAAAGCATTAGTCTACCTAGCAAGTTAAGCCTCGCCCCAGTACAAAATAGACTGCGCCACAACATCAAATTGCTGGCTCCTGTGCCCTCTATGGGGCCATAAACGTCAATAGATTATCCTCGAGATAACCAGCTTATGATCCAATTAAACAAAGCAGAGACAGGGATGCGCCAATCTGTGCTCGCGCCTACTATTAAGGTCGAATGGCGAATTTATCCTGGGCATAGGGGTCGGCAGTTGCCTGATGCTCAGAATGAGTAAATCCCAAATAGGCATCAAACGACTTAAAGCTGCAACTCTGAGTGTCCGCCACTTGGCGCAAGCCATGGCCATGGCGATGGTAGGCATAAGCAATCACCGCACAATGACATCTCTGCGCGCTATGAGGCGCCTACATGGGAACCAACATCAAAGTAATTTTTAGAGACCCATCTTCCCTAGTTAACTAATACTATTACAAGTTTGTATTACAGATACTTTGTTAGCGCTGGGAAGTTTTTTCTAACTCCTGCAGAATCTCAAGATGTTTGGCTCGAGTGAGCCGATACCGCGCATAAAATGGCAGAGCACAAAAGCCTGCGATGCACATGATTGGTCCGGCGAACAAACCCAAACGCCAGATGACATCAGTGTCAACTTCACCGGGCACCGCATCAAAGGGGAAAACTATATACAGATCCAGAATTATGCCACCGAAAAAGTGACCCGCTGAGTTGGATGCTTTGGCGAAAAATGCGCGCGCTGAATAGATCAAACCCTCCTGGCGCAGACCGATAAGCAACTCATTTTCATCCGCTATGTCACCCAATATCGACATCATCGCAACGGCTCCCGCCGCGGCACACATCGCCGCAACCATCGCAACAAAAATAAGTATTGGGAGCAAATTTGGAGACCCATTGGCAGGCATCAGATCGAATAAGCGCAAAACTAATGGCGTCGGACCAATAATTAGTAACCCAAGAAGTCCACCTATCAGTACCGGCTTACGGTCAAATTTTCTCATCAACCCCGGAGACGCAGTCGCGCCAATGATAATGGCCGGGACTGCCATCAGACCGAACCATTTGATTTGCTCAGGTTTTAATTCCCAAAAATAGGTTGCGACAAAGACCGACAAGGTGTCACTAAGCCCAACTGAAATCATGAGCAAGAAAAATCCAATCATCAAAAAGGTATAGTTAGGATTGGCGAAAGCGCTCATCAACTCTCGATAGAAACTCAAGAGCGATCTTCGCGCTTCGCTCTTAGCTACCGTACTTAGATAGGGCACCCGATCCAGCGTACCAAGAGCACTAAGATTTATCATCACCAAGATAATCCCACAGGCGGTTAGAACCACTGGTGGATACGCTGATGCGTCAAGGTGCTTAGGTATAACAGATCCGTCTGCCAAAACACTTTCGCCACTGAGAAAAAAGCCCCAGACCGTGAAAGAAAATAGCGCGCCTGATACATAGCCAATAATCGCATTCGAACTGAACAGCCTTGAGCGCTCATTGGGGTCCTTGGCCAACTCAGCCCCTAACGCATGATGCGGGATGGTATACAGCGTGACAAACAAGCGCCCGCATATAGTCCAAACAGCTAACCAGGCGAACAGCCATAGCTGATTGGGTTCACCTGCTACCCCCCCCGTTAGAAAATCCGGCGGGCTGAAAATTGCATACAGAGAAACAGCGAGCGGAATAGGAGCGGCAAAAAGAAAGGGGTGGCGTCTGCCTAGCCGCGAACGCCAGCGATCAGAAATCATCCCAACCATAGGGTCGGAGATAGCGTCGCCGATGGTAGCAAGCATGATTGCAGTACCTATCAAGGAATTGGAAAGGCCTATTGCCTGGTTATAGTAAATGACGATAAAGCTGTTAAACATGCCGAGAAAAACGACCTCGCCCACCTCCCCGATTCCATAAGCTAATGTAGTCTTGATTGGCAAAGGTGTTCGTGTAATTTCCATGTGGCCTCAGTGCAACTGGTTGCTAAATCGGTTAAAACAAATATTTTTTAGGAGACTTCGACGAAAAAGTGAATTATTTTTTTACAATATTATTAGTAATTATATCAAACACTGTCAGCCCCTTTAATACGCCATTAATCGCTTCAGATGTTCTTTTTTTAATGAGAGCTTCCCCCTCGACGGAACGAGCGCTGTGTACAAATCCGCCTTTATTAGGGGTGCAATGGCTTTCCGCTATTCAACAAAACATATAATAGTGGAAAGAAAATTGCAACATGCATTAGGCACTTTTTTCTTCAGGTACCTCGTTACATTGTTATGAGCATACATCATCGTTTCTTTAAAATTCTCAGAGCTCAATGAACTTTTAGCCTCGGCAAAAGAGCGTACTTAGTGCCACAAAGTAGCTCGTCTAGTACATCCGATGTTCAACTACTGCAACATTTAATTAGAGGAGCCCAAAAGAACTCAGAACTTGTAAACTCACCCTTTACTTTTAATTTAGTATTCATATAATAAGGAAAATTCAAATAATGAGGATTTAACAGAATGAGTACACAGCAATCACACCGCGAAGGCAGAATCATTCATGACGCAGATAGTCACATCATCGAATATCCTGGCTGGCTGGAAAGTTATTCCAGCGAGTACGTTAAGGCCAACCTTAAGCCCAGCCGATTAACGACAGACAATCCCATATTCAAGCGAATCATAGATCAGGCCGATAAGCGCCTGGCAGGCAATGACCCCGAACTCACAGAAACGTTAAAGTCGAACATCTTCGGCGCGCGGGAAAAACTTAATATGTGGGCAGCCTTCGGTGCAACAAAGAAGGAAGAAAGAAGCGAATCACTGAATATAATGGGTGTTAGCTCGCAGCTGATCTTTCCAAGCATCGCGATGGCCCGATTTTCGCGCACCCCTGACATGGACTTGATGTACGGCGGCGCAGACGCATTGAATCGTGGCATGGCAGACTTTTGCGCCGACGATCCTCGCATGCTGGCAGTAGGCCATGTACCTTTGAACGATCCAGAGCGCGCACAGGACTGTCTTAAAAAAGCGCTAAAACTTGGCATTCGCTCAATCTGGGTCATTGCGGATTCCGTCGAAGGCCGCGCCCCTTCTCATCTGGACTACGACCCTCTCTGGGCGATGATGGAAGAAGCCGGGGTGGCAGTCACCTTGCACATCGGTAGTGGGGTAAACATGCCTCCCGAGTATATGAATACCGGTGAAGAGCGTGAACTGAAAGGCAACCCGTTCAACATAGAAAGCACCAAAGCCCATGACATACCTGTACTGCACCATGCCATAGAACGCTGGCTGACCTGCATGATCTATCACGGTGTTCTGGAGCGCTTCCCGCGCCTCAAAGTCGGCATTATAGAGTTGGGCGCCAATTGGCTTCCCACCACTCTCGCCAACTTAGACATTGGCCGTTTTCATCTGGGGAAGTTTGACACGAGCTTAGATAAACTGTCTCTGAAACCATCAGAGTATATTCACAGACAGGTTCGAGTCGCGCCCTTGCATATGGAAGATACCGGTTGGATTTTACGCAATGTTGGCAAGGACATTCTGATGTTCAACACTGACTACCCTCACCCTGAGGGTGGCAGCGACCCCTTTGGTGACTTTGAACGTAGTCTCAATGCCGTAGATGCTACCCCAGAGGAATTGGACAACTTCTACAGCAAGAACTTCGAGTATTTTATGGGCCTGTAGTACTTCTCTAATCGCGCGCGGCTAGCCGAGACTGGTCGCTGCGCGAATTCTTCGTTACGTTTTAAAAGCCTCTACACCATTGAGAATAAATCTAACTGTATCCTCCACCATTTTTTTCGGACTACCACCGTATCTGGCATAGTGCCTGGCCGCTTCGATAGAAGCACCGGATGCCAGGGCGATGACATGAGCAGCTTGGGAGGGTGTTAGGTGATACATGTCTTTAACAGTAGTCACCAGAAACTGCCCGGTTTTGCGGACATTATCTTTCTGCCTCTCTTTGGTCACTTCGTGTAGTTCCGGCTGCGCGCCTAAAATATGAGTAATTCCGCCCAGAGATAACTGTTTGAAATTGAGATTTACAAAAAGCCTCACGACATCCTCAAAATTGTCTGCTTCAGATAACTCCTCTCTAACGCTAAGGGCATACCGCTCATACTCTCTCGCCCAGAGATCCTGCAACAACACTAGCCGGGTATCGAAGTACTTGTATATCAATGGAATGCTAACCCCCGCTTCGAAAGCCAGAGCGTCCATAGTGAAACCAGAAAAGCCCCTCTTCAAAAGCAGATCTCTGGCAGTATCCAGTAGTTGGTTTCGACGGCCTTCAGGAGAGAGGCGAGTGCGCTTATTGCCACTCATAATTGTGTTTCCTTATTGATGGGGTATTGATAATACACCAACGCGATCTAAGTTAGGGTTAACCCTGCACGATACTACCTAAACCATGGAACTTTCCACTGCTCGGAGATCTCAACCATCAAATCAACACCCACATTAGCTTTTGATTACTCTCAATAAAAGCATCATTCTTACAATCTTTGCATGATCTAACTACTATTGCCCCAAATGTATCAAGTCGATCATTCCGTCTGTTTTAATTAAGATCGATTTACCTTAAAAGTCCGCCTTAGCGAGGTCTTTTGATGAAGCGAATCGAGGCACGTCATAGTTGAACTAACTCGCGGCCGCGGCTTTTAGCGCATATTTGTAAGCCCTTGCGCGTTATTCCTCAGAATCGGTATACCCGATGAAGTCGTGCAATATTAAATATAGGCAAGGAACGAGGAATAGAGTGATAGCAGTCGCGAATAAAACACCCCAGGCTAACGAGATAGCCATTGGAACTACAAAAAATGTCGCAGGGTTTGCAGATATCATTAATGGTACTAGGCCAATAAATGTCGTCAATGAGGTAAGAAATATCGGACGAAAACGTTGTGCTCCGGCTGTCGATACAGCATCTACCATGCCCATACCCTCTTCTCGCAGGCGATTGACAGATACAACAAGCACCAGACTCGCATTCACCACTACACCGCTCAGCGCGATGATGCCCAGAACTGAAAAGAAAACGAGATCAGCCCCCATAATAAAGTGGCCGAAAATTGCACCAATCGCACCAAAAGGGATCACGCTCATAATAATCAACGGTTGGAAATATGACTTGAGCGGGATAGCCAATAACGCAAAAATGATCATCATCGCGATCGGGAACGTGGAAAGCAGCTCACCAAACGACTCTGCTTGCCGCTCACTTTCGCCGCCTACTACTAGCTGCACATCTAACTCGCGCTGCCACTTAGATTGGAATTTACGAATAACCTCACGACGAATCTCATCCGGGACAACAACCGTTCGATCTACGTCACCACGGACAGTAATAATTCTCCGACCATCCTGGCGATTTATACTCGAATAGCTATTACCAAGTGAGAAATCGGCGATGCTTAGGAACGGGACCTCTGCTCCTGAAGGAGTTCTAATCAAAAGCTCCTCCAGATTAGCAAGTGATTGGCGCTCATCCTTCGGATACCGCACCATCACACGAACGTCATCCGAACCGCGTTGAATCCTCTGCGACTCTGCGCCGAAAAATGCCTGCCGTACCTGAGTTGCAATATCATTGAGCGAGAGTCCTAGTGTCTTACCGCGTTCAAGTATTTGGATTTGGACCTCTTGTTTTCCTGCACGGAAGGAATCAGAAACATCGAAAACGCCGGGGTAGCGATTAAGTTCATCGCGCAACTGTGCTGCTGCAATTTTCAGATTTTCTTCGTTGCGACCTGCGAGACGATAGTTGATCGCATCACCCGCAGAAAATGCATCTGATACAAAGGTGAGCTCTAAGGCATCCGGAATGCTGCCCACTTTTTCGCGCCATCGGTTTCGCACCTCTGCAGAGCTAATCTCTCCACGATCGAAAAATGGTGAGAGGTACATTACAACTTCGGCAACTTCGCTGCTACCAGATCCACCACGCCCAGGAGAGCTGGGACCACCGCGAGGTGCCCGACCGCCGATTATCGTGAGAACACTATCAACGACTCTCTCAGTTGAGGCGGGCGCCAGACCATTAGCTTTTAGCTCAATTAATTCCTCTTCGAGCTCCGCGGCTAACTCTATAGCTTTTTCTTCGATTGCATTGACCGCATTCTCGGTAATATAGCCGGGAACTCCTACGGGCATAACTACAGTCCCCCAGACCGTGTCACCCTCAATAGAAGGGAAAAACTGCAGCCCTACTCGACCGCTGAACATAAGCGCAGAGGTGACCAAAATAACTCCAGTGGCGGTTGCCCATGCGGCGTAGCGATACTTTAGTACTTTCTTGAGCGCACGCCTATATCGGTATTCTGCGAAGACCTCCATGGCGTTTGCAATTCGACGTTGCAACACTTGCCAAGCAAGAACTATTCGTGAGCCGTCCCCAAAGTACCCTTCTGTCTTACGATGGGCGATATGACCCGGCAAAATAAGCTGAGATTCAATGAGACTTGCAATGAGACAAAAAACGACGACTCCGCCTATGGTGTTAAAAAATGCACCTAACTGCCCGCCTAACAGCAGAATAGGCAAGAATGCAGCGATGGTGGTCAGAACGCCAAAAACCACCGGCACTGAGATATCTATAGTCCCCTCAATCGCTGCCTCCTCTTTTGAAAATCCTTTCACTTCGAAAGCATGAATACGTTCACCGACAACAATTGCGTCATCGACAATAATTCCGAGCACAAGAATAAAGCCCATCACCGTTAGCGAGCTAATAGTCAGCCCTACTGAAGGGAACAGAGCTAGGGCGCCGGCAATCGCAATAGGTATACCCGCAGCCACCCAAATCGCGAGTTTGAACCTGAGAAATAAAGTAAGGATCAATAATACAAATAGTAAACCGGTATAAGCATTACCTGCTACCGTGGCAATGCGGTCCTCAGTTGAGATGGCTGAGTCGGAGATAATTGCCAAACTCATACCCTGTGGCAAATCAAAATCGCTCGAGGCCATCCATCGTTTAACCTGTTTTGATGAAGTGACGATGTCTTCGTCACCTACTCTGAGTACATCGATAATCGCTGCGTTGACACCGTTCAACCGCGCGTCAAGATACCCCTCTTCAAATCCATCTTTGACCATGGCAATTTGACCAAGGCGCAATTGAGTGCCGTCTGGGTAGGACAGGACCACAATATTTTCATATTCATCCCCGCTGTACACTTGTCCTTTCGTACGAAGCAATATTTCGCCCGATGCGGTGCGAATTGTGCCGCCAGGTAAGTCAAGTGAGGCGCGATCAATCGCGCGGGAAATTTGATCTAACGTTAAATTGTATTGCCTAAGAGTCACCTCTGAAATTTCTATAGAAATTTCAAAAGGCCTGAGATAGGCAATGTTGACGGTAGAAATCCCGTCGAGATCCAGTATGTCATTGCGAATTTTATCAGCTACAAGTTTAAGACCGGTGTCATCTGTATTTGACGATAGCGCAAGAGTCATTACATTGCCGCTTGAGCTAAAGGCTCTAACGAGCGGTCTCTCAGCTTCAGCAGGGAACGTACTTACCGCGTCTATTTTACCCTTCACATCATTCAAGACGCGATTTAGGTCGGCACCGCTTGTTAACTCGATAGTGGCGTCGCAACCCCCTTCTCGCGCGGTGCTAGTGAGGCGATCGATATCTTCTGCACCCTCTAACGCCTCTTCTATACGCAAACAAATAGCTGATTCCGCTTCATCAGGCGTCGCTCCGAGGTAAGCGACGCTGACCTGCACAAGCCCAAAATCAATATCGGGAAATTCTTCCTGGTTAAGATTTAGGTAAGAGACAAAACCTCCAGCTAGGAAGATCATCATCAACAAATTAGTGGCTACGG
>Ga0233426_10000135_pt1 | contig 84034 bp, 70 predicted proteins | sample SI_118_April2016_6_FD_179875 | JGI IMG/M metagenome (GOLD analysis project Ga0233426, IMG submission 179875) | Seawater microbial communities from Saanich Inlet, British Columbia, Canada - SI_118_April2016_10_MG | ecosystem: Environmental > Aquatic > Marine > Inlet | place: Canada: British... | reverse complement strand
AGCAAGAGCAGGACTCTGAGCAGTCTGATAAGAATGGCGACCCTAGTGAGCAGCAACCCCCAGCGCAAGACTCTGAACAACAAGACGAGTCAGCAACCCCTGAGGAGGAATCTGAGGAGGAATCTGACGAGGAGTCTGAGAGTAAAGAACAACAAGAAAGCGAAAACAAACAAAATGAATCAGAACAGCAGGCTGAGCGCCAAACGTCTGAGGTTGAAATGAGCGAAGAGGAAAAACAAGAACAGCGAGAAATTGACGCTATGCTGCGTCGTATACCTGACGATCCCGGCGGTTTACTGCGAGCAAAGTTTCGCTATGAATCGCAACAGAGAAAACAACAACGATCACCACCTGACCAAGAGCGCTGGTAAATGAAGCTTAATTTAAGACGATTATTAATCATATCAACCCTCTGCCTGAGCACTATGGTCGCTTCAGATAGTTATGCTGCACTGACTGCGAAGGTTGATCGAACCGTATTAGACAGCAATGAAACCCTCCGTGCTGAACTGCGCTATGACGGCCAAGTGTTTACTGGCGAACCTGATTTTGGGCCGCTTATCAAAGACTTTGAGGTGCTGTCTAATAATCGTCAACAGAATTACTCCAATGTTAATGGAAAGACTGAGTCATACACAGCTTGGACCTTAGAGCTACGTCCCAAGAGAGCAGGAATACTACTGATACCCTCACTAACGTTCAAGAAAGAGGTGAGTAATGCTATAGAGTTACGGGTTCGCGCTGCTCCTAGTAACTCTAGCGCCAACCCTGGGACTCAACCGATTTATACCGAAACCACCGTTGACGCAAACACTCCCTACGTTGGGCAGCAGGTCATTTTAACGCATCGACTGTATACCTCAGTCCAACTACGGGACTTTGCTCTGTCCGAGCTAGCCATCGACAAGGCCGTCTTACATAGGCTGGGAGACACTCAGTATCAAAAAGTCATTAACGGTAGAAACTATCTCGTACTAGAGGTCAAATATGCCATTTTCCCTCAATCAGAAGGTCCGTTAATCATCCCCAGTTTACGTTTCGGCGCTTATGAGGTAAATAATCGCAGTCAATTTGGGGTTTTCAATAATCGGGGTAACCAGATTGTTCGGGATACTGAGCCAAAATCCCTAGAGGTAACCGCTCGCCCCCCTCAAGCAAGTGTCGATGGATGGATGCCAAGCACCTCGGTGACAATGGAGCAAAGGTGGAGTGGCGACATTGACTCAGTTACCGTGGGTGAACCTGTTACACGTACCATTACAATACGCGCCGAGGGGCTTAGTGCCGCTCAGATTACCCCTCTGCAAGAGCCCCAAGGGAATAATTATCGCGGTTACCCGGATCAGCCACAATTAGATGAAATAGTCACCACCAACGGATTGACCGCAACACGCATCGAATCGCTGGCATTGGTGCCCAATAACTCTGGAGAAATCACTTTACCTGCAGTCGAGCTGATTTGGTGGGATACCAATAGTAATAAGCGGCGAGTGGCGTCCCTACCCTCAATAACTTTGCAGGTTAGCCCAAGTGAAAATGCCGATGTAGCCGCAAATGACAACAATGTCATGCAAGGCACCAACGATGCAATGACCACTTTAGCCTCCGATGCTTCAAAACCTAAAGTATCTTTCATGACGAACCTATCTTTGGCCCTCAACGCATTACTAATGACCTTGATTGTTACACTACTAATAGGCCGCAAACGTAAGGCCTTAGCTGCGCGCTCACAACAGGCTGCCTTATCCTCTGATTCTGCCCGACTCAATCTTAAGCAGCAACTCAGAGCTATTGAATCTGAGGCTAAAGATGACAATCTGATGGCCATGAGAGAGGCTATTTTACGCTGGGGTAAAACACTGTTTGCGGAGAATCCACCAAGTACACTAAAAAGTCTCGGAGACCTCTTGGGCAACCCCAGTATTAGCCAACTCTTCGCTCAACTGGACCAACAGCTCTATCAACACAATGGGGTTCCAGCTACAACGCTAGATGTGACCTTATTACTTGCAAGCCTCAAGAAAGAATCGAACTTTAGTCGTGAATCAGCGTCAAAAAGTAAATCAGGTAAAGCGCTACAATCACTTTACCCCGATTAAAGGCACGTCAAACCACCCCTTAATAGGACTGAAAAATGAAGACCACCTCTAGCGATAATAATAAGGCGTATTGGAGGGCAAATGTCAGCCTGCTCTCTAAGTTACTTGTGGTCTGGTTTGTCGTCTCTTTTGGTTGCGGCATTATTCTGGTGGACTGGTTAGACCAATTTTCGCTCTTCGGTTTTAAGCTTGGTTTCTGGTTTGCGCAGCAGGGAGCGATCTATGTCTTTGTGGCCCTCATCTTTATTTACGCCTGGCGAATGAAAATTATTGACCGTCAATTTGGTGTTTCCGATGATGAGGACGAAGCATGAGCACTCAAATGCTGACTTATCTTTTTGTTGGGTTATCCTTCGCCCTCTATATTGGTATCGCCATCTGGTCACGCGCCAGCTCTACAAAAGATTTTTACGTTGCCGGCGGCGGCGTTCACCCCGTGGTCAATGGTATGGCTACCGCAGCTGACTGGATGAGCGCTGCATCATTTATCTCTATGGCAGGAATTATTTCTTTTGTGGGCAGAGATGGCTCTGTTTACCTCCTTGGTTGGACCGGTGGTTATGTCTTACTGGCCTTTTTATTAGCGCCCTATCTACGCAAGTTTGGCCGATTTACAGTCCCCGACTTTATTGGTGAGCGTTATTATTCTAGAGCCGCACGAATCGTTGCCGTCGTCTGCCTTATTTTCGTTTCATTTACCTATGTTGCGGGCCAAATGCGCGGCGTCGGTATTGTTTTTTCGCGCTTTTTAGAAGTCGACGTCAGTACCGGTGTGATCATCGGTATGGCAGTGGTATTCATGTACGCCGTACTCGGCGGAATGAAAGGCATCACCTACACCCAGGTTGCCCAATACTGTGTGCTCATTTTTGCCTACATGGTGCCGGCTATATTTATCTCGATCATGATCACAGACAACCCTATCCCGCAATTAGGTTTTGGCTCTGAGGTGAATGATGGATCTGGGCTGTCTGTATTACAAAAGCTCGACAGCGTGCTCTTAGACTTAGGCTTTAGTGCTTATACCGAGGGCAGTAAATCAACCATTGATGTTTTTGCGATCACCGCAGCACTCATGTTTGGAACTGCTGGTTTGCCCCATGTACTGGTCCGATTTTTTACCGTACCTAAGGTATCTGATGCGCGCCTTTCTGCTGGCTATGCTTTGGTCTTCATCGCAATTTTGTATACCACAGCTCCTGCCGTAGCGTCTTTTGCGCGGTTAAATTTGGTCGACACAGTACATAATACTCCGTATGCCGAAGCCCCTGAATGGTTTGGAAACTGGGAGAACACTGGGCTGATCGCCTGGCAAGACAAAAATAATGACGGCATCATGCAATACGGCTCAGGCGCTGCCCTCTCGCCAACCAAGCCATCGTTTAAAGGAAATACAGGCGCCCATGGTGAGCGATTATTAAACAACCAGCCCACAGAGTCGATCAACGAAGTGTATATTGATCGAGATATTATGGTACTTGCCAATCCCGAAATTGCGGGCCTCCCCGGCTGGGTCATCGCACTCGTTGCCGCTGGCGGGGTAGCTGCAGCGCTTTCTACAGCAGCAGGTCTATTATTGGTCATCTCCAGCTCAATCTCTCACGACCTGTTAAAGAAAACCTTACTACCTAAAATAACCGAAAAACAAGAGTTACTCTATGCTCGCATAGCTGCGGCTGCAGCGGTCTGCATTGCTGGCCTGTTTGGCATTTACCCCCCAGCCTTTGTGGCCCAAGTGGTAGCCTTTGCCTTTGGCCTTGCCGCGGCATCACTGTTTCCGGCGTTACTGCTTGGTATTTTCTCCAAGCGTGCCAACAAAGAAGGCGCCATTTCAGGCATGTTAGTCGGTTTGGTGTTTACCTTTAGCTATATTGCCTACTTTAAGTTTGTCGCGCCGGAACTTAACAGCGCAGAACATTGGCTATGGGGTATTTCACCAGAGGGTATTGGCACTATTGGCATGATATTGAACTTTGTCATTGCCATAACGGTTAGTCGCCTAACGGCCAAACCACCACAATCGGTACAAGAGTTGGTCGACAACATACGCATTCCCAGTGGCACTAAGGCAACCGCTAATCACTGAGTATAACGCTAATTCAATTGGTGTAAAAAAGGAGGCCTTACAGCCTCCTTTTTGTCTAATGGAAACCTGGTTGCTTAAAAGGTGAGTCCTTCATCAATGTTGTACCCAGCCTGATCAGCGGTTTTTAAACCCTCTGTTAGGTGTATACCATTGACGGTATTTTGAATTCCGATAACATCCGCTGGCGCTGCGTAAAATTGCGAGTACCATTTCCTGCCCGTTCGAAAAGGGCCGTCTGTTTTTAATTGCAGGATCTTTAAAGCTGGTCGCTTGTTTTGCCAGATATTAAAATCAGCACTAAACGCTTCCAAAGCACCCGCCTGTGACTGTTTGGCTATGACTATATCAGCCTCAGTCGCCACGTCTTCACTGCCTTTGACCAAACAACCATGCCAACATTTTACCAAGCCATCTTCAACTGGAGTATTAGCTATTAATTCAAAGACAACCATGCCTGAAAATTCTTGCTTGGAGAGCAATATGCCTGGGCCGGTATACCAAGTACTGGTATTGAGATAGGTCTGGTAGAGTTGCATAGGTCCGCCTTGCCGTTGGATGCAGACGTGGTCTTTAATTTCATTTTCGAAATACTCACTCGGTGCACCATGGGTAGGTCCTAAGTGCTGTACATCAACAATATTGTCGATTATTTCTTGAGGATGGATGTTTAGCTCACCTAAATGGTCAAGTTCCCATCGAACCCAACGAGGGTCATCCCATTCTGGCAGTTTAGGCGGCTCATAATCAGGTTCTCGGCCGTCTGGGTCGTACCAGGCCATTACGCAACCCATGTTGTCCACCACTGGATAGGATTTAATAGAAGCAGATTTTGGGCAAGGTCCGTCTGAATAAGGAATATCATCCACATGACCTTCAGCGTTGTAGCGCCAACCGTGGTACGGACAGCGAATGGAATCTCCTTCGATCTGCTCATTATTTTTTACAATCATCGAACTTTTACTGTCAGTCAAATGAGTACCCATATGTCCACAGTAGGCATCTAACAGCACAGCTTTTCCGCTCGCCCCTCTGAACAGTGCCAAATCCTGACCAAAAAACCTTACCGCCAATGGTCCAGCATCTAGCTCGTTGCTCTCAGCGACAATAAACCAGCCTCGCGGAAAAGTATTGGGGCCTAAATTGTAGTCTGCAGACTTCGCCATCATTGATCTCCAAAATATTTATTGTTTAAGACGTTATAGTAATAGCACCGATTCTGGAATCGTCCATTTGGATGTAGTTCAGCTAAAAAATATAGGACAACCAATTCCCCCTTTATTTCAATATTCTTTATCATGCACCTCTTTGCTTTAACTTAATGCCTTTACCCCTGTAAAATAAGATATCACATCAATGAATGGAACCATCATGACTTCTTTTAGTGTCTGGGAATGCATAGTATGCGGCTGGATATACGATGAATCCCAAGGTTTTCCTGAGGATGGTATAGCCCCCGGCACCCTGTGGGATGATATCCCTCAAGACTGGAGCTGTCCCGATTGCGGTGTCACAAAACAAGATTTCGAGATGGTTAAGACCGGTCTCTCTGCCATTGCCACCAAGGTTGCTACCCCTGAAGAAAAACCCAGACAGCCTAAAGGACTGCCCGAAGCTGTTCCCGTGGCCGATAATTCAGGAGAGCCGTTCCAAATTTGGGAATGTGTTATCTGCGGCTGGGTATACGACGAATCCAAAGGTTGGCCTGATGACGACATTTTAGCTGGCACCCGATGGGCAGATATTCCAGATGACTGGACGTGTCCAGACTGCGGTGTGGGCAAACAAGATTTCGATATGATATCGGTCAGCGCACAAAGTAGAGAATCAGCGACTGACAGCCTACAAGAATCTCCTGAAGCAATCGAGCACAGCCAAGCACCGATCGTAATCATTGGCACTGGCCTAGCGGGTTATAACCTTGCCCGCGAGTATCGCAAGTTAAACAGCATTACACCGTTAGTCATGATCACAAGCGATGATGGCCGCATGTATTACAAACCAGCCATATCTACCGGCTATCATAAACAGAAGACCGCTGACCAATTAGCCACTGCTAACGCTGGCGAAATGGCCCTGCAATTGCAAGCCGACATTCAGGTGTATACCAATATCGAGAATATCGATATCGACAACAAAAGCGTGCTCACCTCTAAAGGTCCTGTCCAGTACTCCAAGCTCATACTGGCCACCGGTGCTCGTTGCATCGAACTGCCTATGGCTGGCAATGGTTTAGACGCTGTCTACTCGATCAACAATCTGCTGGACTACGCTACCTTTCGGGACGCCATGAAGGGTAAAAACCATGTCCTTATTATTGGTGGTGGTTTAATCGGCTCAGAATACGCCAACGACCTCATCCAAAGTGGTTATGAGGTTAGCGTGGTTGACCCTCTGCCCTCAGTGTTAGGTACTCTGATGCCAAAACCTGCCTCTGATTCAGTCAAAAATGCTCTAGAAGCAGCAGGCGTTAACTTCCACTTTGACACGGTTGTTGAGAAAATTGATACACAGGCAATAGGCGTTAGAGCAACCCTTGCTAATGGCCAATTCGTAGACGCGGATATTGTTCTATCGGCCGTTGGCGTAAGGCCAGACCTTACACTGGCCAATTCTGCAGGGCTGCAAACCAACCGAGGGATCATAACTGACAGAGCGTTACAAACTAGCGCCAAAAATGTCTATGCTCTAGGTGACTGCGCCGAAGTTGACAGCCATCTCTTGTTTTATGTCGCACCATTAATTGAAGGGGCTAAAAAATTAGCCGCAACCCTTAATGGTGATGTGCAAGACGTTTACTACGGCACTATGCCCGTGGTTGTTAAAACAACTCTATTCCCAGTCACGCTATCGCCACCCCCTAAAACCGACGGGCAGTGGCACATAGAGATTAATACTCCAACTGGCGTTAAAGCTCTGTTTAAAACAGTACAGGGACAACTACTAGGTTATGCACTCACCGGTGACTGCACAAGGTTCAGAGAAGAGCTCAACCGGGTATTACAGCCAATAATGCATGCCCGATAGACCCTACAGCTGGTACTGCTGAATATACTTATCAAACCGTTGTCGCTCCCCTGCCTCACTAAGGCCAAAGTCAGCCAAGTCATAATGATGCTTGCCGTATTTGTTTTGTGGGTTTTGTGCCAAAAAATTGGTGATTCTCTGACCCATGTCATCAGGTAGAGGCAAATTGAAATTTTTATAAATATCTTTAATTGAACCCTCTGGGTCAGCCACAAGGTCACTAAAATAAAGGTCATGAAACTGATCTTTATGTTGAGGTAAGGCTGCTCGATCTATCATCGCTCGCTCTAGTAGCTGGTTCCAACTCAGTGACTGCTCTTGTCCTATTTTTAGTGGGTCCATGCCCTTATCTGAAGCCATCCCAGAAATACTCCATACAAGGCTGCAAATAGAACCAATAACCTCCACCGGATTACGATGGGTGAACACCACTTGGGCATCGGGATACACCTTAAACAAAGTGGGTAATACATTCAGATGTCCTGGGGACTTTAACAGCCATCGGTCTGCCGCTTTAGTCGCCTGTAGCATCTGTAAGAAACGCTTATGATAACGCAGTGCCGGCTCTGGGTCAGTTTGCAAAAGCCATTGTCGATAATCAGGGACATGCCAATGTAAAAAGAGCGTAATGCCATAAAACATGTGCTGCGTAATACCGACACATTCCTGAGGCAAGGTCGCCGCTACCTCATGGATAGCGAGAAAGTTGGTCGCTAACCGGTTTAAGGTATCTAGGTTATTTTGATTAACGGCAATCCGTGGATCATCATGCCAGTGATCAGCTTCTGGCCGCGGCATTGGGTCATTAATCTCCCACATTAGAGGCGCTCTATTACTCGGATCCTGCCACATTAAATTGTGAAGTATCGTAGTGCCCGTTCTAGGTAAGCCTATGATAAATAATGGTTTTTCTATTTTTTGCTGTAATTCTTCAGGGTGATTGGTAAACCAATCTTCTAACTGTAATCGGTTACTCATAAACCCGGTAAACATTTTCTGACTCGTTAATCTACCAATCGTATTAAGCTTTGACTGTCGCTCAATAGAGGCAACTAACACCTCTAGTCCTTCGTAATCAGGGTTATTCCCTAGATCATCAAACCCAGACTGTTTAATGGCTTTTTTAAGAATATAATCGGCCTGAATTGATGGCCGTATTCCCACTGTACTGAGCAACTCGCCCATCGCATTGATGAGCCTGAAGTGCCAGGGTCGATAAGGTTTACTCAGGGCCATAGTTTATTAGTCAGAAAACTTGGCATCACGTTTTTCGACAAAAGCATCTCGCCCTTCTTGCGAGTCGCCTTCGGTGTATGCCTGAAGTGTAAAACCCTGCTCCCATCGATATTTATCCTCAAGATTGCCGTCTTCAATGCCTGTCAGGGCTTCCTTAGCTAATTGAATCATCGGAGAGCTTTTTGTGGCTATCTTGGCGGATATTGCCATCGCCGTGTCACGCAGCTCAGAAAGGTCTACGACCGATTCAAGAGCGCCCAGGCGATAGGCTTCTTGTGCGTCGATAAAATCTCCTGTGAAATACATATGTCGTACTTTTTGCACCGGGAATAGTCGCTGTAAATGGGCACCACCGCCCATGGCGCCGCGGTCCACTTCAGGCACACCAAAACTAGCACAGGTTGAGGCAACTACAATATCTGCAGCACCTGCAATACCGATTCCTCCGCCTAGAACAAAACCATGCAAGGCCACAATCACAGGTTTAGGATTACGGTGAATCGCCTCGAAGGTGTCGTAGTTACCCTTATTCACAGCCACGATCTTACTGCTGTCTGCAGCCAGCTCTTTAATATCAACACCGGCACAGAATCCTCGGCCTTCAGCCCTAATGACAATGACATTAACTTTGTTATCTACCCCCAACTCACTAATAACCTGAGCAATACTCGCCCACTCAAGGCTGTCAAACGCATTGACTGGCGGTTTGTTGAAAACTAACTCTGCTATGCCGTCTTTAATTATGGTTTCAAATGCCACGATAGACTCTCCTGAATTTTTAGGTTGTAGTGTATGGTTCTAGCCCTAGTTAGGGTCGAGGGTTTCAGAATTCACTTCGGCCAATCTCTTAATAACCTCACCAGACTCTTTAATGATAGAGCTCATCAAATTTTCCACAGAAGGCAGATCATCAATAGCGCCGGCAATTTGTCCACTGGGCATAATGCCTTGATCCGCATGTCCGTCGACCATAGAGTGCTGAATCATCATTGGAGCATTAGCCGCCATCATCGTTTGGCCCAGGCTTAAATCGCTTGATCCCTTCATTGCCCATGCTGAGCGCAACATTGAAAATAACGAACTCCCGGTTAACTTACTAAAAGCCAAGCCATTTTTTATGGCTAGCAGCAGCATCCCAAGCGTTGATGTTCCCTCGAGTGTTTTCAAGTATTGGTTTTGGATCATTCGTTGAGGTATACCATCGAGTTTAGTACTAATGATGATCTGCTCAGTTGCTGTCTTTAAATAATATTGTTTGGTGGTTAGAGGAACAGGGCTTTCCTGAGTTAACAAAAAGCGTGTACCCATAGCAATACCAGCCGCACCAAGAGACAGAGCTGCGACTAACCCGCGACCGTCCTTAAAACCACCAGCAGCCACAACGGGAACATCGAGTGCCGCTACGACCTGAGGCAATAAAATGGTGCTTGCCACCTTTCCGGTATGACCACCACCTTCGCCACCTTGAACGACCACGGCGTCAGCACCCAGCGCGACTGCCTTAACGGCATGTTTTAAAGCACCAACCGTTGGAATACACACGATACCCGCTGCTTTCAACTTTTCCACTGAAGACGCATCGGGTGAACGGCTGTAGCTAACCGCTCTGACCTGATGGCGAATACAAATATCAATAATTTCACCAGCACCCGGTGTATACATATGAAAATTAACACCGAAGGGTTGGTCTGTTGCCGATTTGATCTGCAAAATACCCTGCTCAACTTCCTCTGGAGTCATTACTGCCCCAGCCAGAAAGCCAAAGCCGCCCGCTTTGCAGGTAGCGCTGACAAGGCCAGCATCAGCCACCCATCCCATCGCGGTTTGAATAACGGGATAACGGCAACCTAAAAGTTTCGTTAAAGGGGTCTCCATCAAGCCTCCGAATTTAGTTACAACGCTCTACATTTAAAGCAGCATCTTTGTCGCTAATATGCGGACCACCGGACTTTCAATCATCGTCCAACAAGACTATAAGCCTCAATTAGGCAATTGCACCTGTCGCCAATAAGGCGTCAATTTCCTCTTGCCCATAGCCAAGGCTTAACAAGATGGTTTGACTATTCTCACCCAAAGCAACCGCTGTAGACCCCGCATTTACAACGGTGCGGGAAAAGCGGGGAACCGGAGCTGGTTGCCATACATCACCATCATTGACAAAGGTTTCTCGTGCAATGTTATGCGGGTGGTGCCGCGCCTCGTCCATCGACAAAACCGGTGCAAAACAGACATCGGTGCCTTCAAACAGATTACACCAATCATCACGACTCTTAGTTTTTATTAGTGCCTCTAATTTATCAGCCATTTGAGGCCAGGTTTGTGGAGCCCACTGATTCTGAATCCACTCTTTACTTTCAATCTCGCCCAGACCTAATAGGTCTACCAATAGCCTGAAAAACTGCGGTTCAATTGATCCAAGTGAGATATAGCCTCCATCACTAGTTTCATAAACATCGTAAAAGAACGCCCCAGAATCCAGCATATTTTCACCCCGCTTATCGGACCCTATTCCAGCCTGTAATTGTGAGTAAAAGAAACCCATTAAACTAACAGCACCATCGACAATTGAGCAATCAATAACCTGCCCCTGCTCTGAATTTTGCGCCTCCAAAAGCGCGCAAACCAGTCCGAAGGCTAACATCATGCCTCCACCTCCATAATCGCCAACTAGGTTGAGCGGAATCGTCGGCTTCTGTCCCTTCTGGCCAATAGCATGCAAAGCCCCGGTCAGCGCAATGTAGTTAATATCATGTCCTGCCGTCTGGGCTAGCGGCCCAGTTTGCCCCCAACCGGTCATGCGGCCATAAACCAATTTAGGGTTAATTTTCAAACATTCATCGGGCCCTAAGCCCAGTTTTTCCATAACGCCGGGCCGATAGCCCTCAATTAGTGCATCTGCGCTGCTGATCAGTTTTTTAGCACAGGCAATACCCTCCTCTGACTTCATGTTAATACAGATAGAGTATTTGCCCCGATTGTGTACGTCGTACTTAGGATCGCTGCCTACGGTTAACCATTGGCCGCCTGGCCGCTCCACACGAATGACCTCTGCACCCATATCAGCCAACATCATCCCTGCATATGGCCCTGGACCCAATCCAGCGAATTCGATAATCGTCTTACCTGACAAAGGGCCCATAGCGCCTCCTCATTTAGTAGTGTTATTGGTTAAAATTTATGTTTATGTACTATTACTAATGATACTACAGGTTAGTTGGAGGCTAGTAACATGATTCACTCGAGGTTAGCAATAATAAAACATTTATATTAAAATGTTTTATTATTGCTATTAAACAGGTACGGTTGGCAATCCTTATACCTACATCGCGGAAGGACTATCATGTCAGGATTCAGCGCCCCATTTGATCAAGCCATTAAAGCTGTCACTGCACCAGGCTCCCCATTTGAAATAACCTCGCACCAGTCTGGGGGGGTTGATTACCGTATTTACGCCAATGCGCCTAAAAATCTCATCGAACTGCTTGCCCCAGGCCGCCAGTTCTCTGAGCAAGAATTTGTTATATACCAAGATGATCGCTGGTCGTTCAGCCATTTTCATCGTCAAGCTGATCTTCTTGGCGTACAGCTAATCCGCCAATTTAATATAGGTAAAGGTGATCGAGTTGCCATAGCCATGCGCAATTGCCCGGAGTGGATGGCTGCCTTTCTTGCCATAATCTCAGTCGGTGCAGTTGCCGTTCCTCTTAACAGCTGGGGCGCTCGAAAAGAACTTCAACAGAGCCTTGCAGACGCACACTGTGCGTTCGTATTTTGCGATCAACAGCGTCTAGATATCATTCAACCTCAGGACTTAGGACTAACAGCTATTGTCGTTCACCACCAAGGCACACTACCTCTAAACTGTCACAGCTATCGTGATGTCATCAGTGATGTCAGTGTCGTGGATCTGTGCGAAATAGAATTGCGCTCCGCACTCTCAGCGATTGTAATTGATCGTAATGACGAAGCCATGATCATGTTTACGTCGGGTACCTCAGGATCGCCAAAGGCTGCCTTGTTTACACACTTCCAATGCTGTCAGTCGATGACCAACTTCGAAGCAGTAGCCGCCGCCGCCTACATGACTAATATCGACGCCTACACTAAACATCTTAATAGCGGCAGACCCTCAAAGGCCCTAATAACCGTACCTCTGTTTCATGTTAGCGGCTTATTTGCTCAGTTTTTACTGACCCTGCGCGGTGGAAGGAGCCTCGTCTTGATGTATAAATGGGACCCAGCCGTAGCTTGCGAATTGATAACACAAGAACAAATCACCATTTTTGTAGCCGCACCTTCTATGCTGCTAGAGCTTGCTCGACATCCTAAATTTAGCTCTGTAGATACCAGCACTATTAGCAATGTTAGTGGCGCAGGTGCCGCAACGCCCGCAAAACTCGCTCAGCTACTAAAGGAAAAATTCTCAGACTCATTGCCTGGTTCAGGTTGGGGAATGACCGAGACCGGGGCGGCTGGAGCCTCACTTACTGGCTGCTTCTATGACTTAAAGCGTGGTTCCAGTGGGTTTTTACACCCTATTGTAGATCTGTGTTTTTGTGATGAAAACGGAATCGAATTGCAACCGGGCACACCTGGCGAGATATGGATCAAGAGCCCCACTACCATTGCCGGCTACACCAATAATCCTGAGGCTAATGAAAACGAGTTTAAAGGTGGCTGGTTTAAAACCGGCGACATAGGTTATCTAGATTCTGATAAGTGTCTGTTCATCTGCGATCGTGCTAAAGATATGGTGATCCGCGGGGGTGAAAACATTTTTCCTGTAGAAATTGAAAACATCATTCAATCCCTACCCTCTGTTCTAGAGGCCTGTGGATTTTCCATCCCCAGTGAACAATATGGCGAAGAATTGATGGTGGTTGTGCGAGTTGCCCCAGAGGATTTAGCTCAAATCGATGAAAAATTAGTTCAAGAGCACGTTCGAGGACAACTGGCTAATTTCAAAGTGCCTAGCATTGTCACTATTACCGATCAGGCCTTTCCCTTGAACGCAAGCAACAAGGTCGTGAAGAAACAAGTTAAACGCTTATATGGTCCGCAGTGAGCCCTATTATGATGATTTTAAAAATCAGACCCGTAAGAGAATATAAATTAGCTAACAAACTGTATAGAATGCCTCATTGTCAATTTGCGCCTAACTCTAAAAGTGAATGATTGTGACTGTTAAACGAACACAAAATAAAGATGGCCATCAGGCGTTAAAAGCAAAAGCAACCCGCGAAAAGATTCTAAACGCAGTTGTCATGCTAATTAACGAATCAGGGTATAGCTCTGCTAGCTCTACCGCTATTGCAAAAAAGGCAGGGATAACCTGGGGCGCGGTTCAACATCATTTTGGCAACAAAGAAGAGATATTGGTCGCGGTAATGGAAATGTCTCGCGATGTTTATATTCAGTCATTAGATCAGGCTGATATAAAGGAAGGTACCTTAGAAGAGCGTGTCAGTCATTTTGTAGATAAGGTCTGGGAACACTACAAAAGTGATCTTTATTTTGCATTTTCCGAAATTGTCATGGCTACTCGCGGTGTCAACAGCAACCTACCACTGCGCCAAATTAGAGTTAACAATGGGCTGGACGAGCATTTGAAAGGCATGGTCGAGATCTTTGATGGCTATGACGTCCCACAGGCACGGCTTAACGAAGCCCTAAGATTTACCCACCGTTTTCTCGGCGGTTTCGCGATAGACCGCATTCTAGAGCCTAATATGCCTTTTGAAGATATTCATATAGAGCGCATCAAACAACAACTCCTGGCTATTATTCACCGCTGATAACGCATTCCGCCTACTATCAAGAATCTCTATAAACCTAGCACTTAAGTTAAAGTCTAAAAACATTGCAACTTAAATGTTTTTTTGCGATAGTCTCCCTGCCACTATGGAAAAATCGCCTTGCTAGGACCAGAATCATGGAAACAACAGAACAGTTCAGGCTAGACATTCGTAATTGGTTAATCGCCAATTGTCCTGAATCCCAACGCCAACCCATTATCAAAGACCAACAAATCTGGGCCGGCCGTCGTCGCACTTTTTACTGTGAGGATGCCAAGCTTTGGTTCGAGCGCATGAGAGACCAAGGATGGACTGCCCCTTCTTGGCCGACCCAATACGGCGGCGGTGGCATGTCCCTCGAGCAGGCGAAAATACTCGATCAAGAAATGAAAGCCCTCGGTTGCCGTCCTGCCCTTTACGATATCGGGCTTTGGATGTTTGGCCCCGCCCTACTTGAGTACGGCACTGAAGAGCAAAAACAAGAACATATACCAAAAATTGTGCGAGGCGAGATCCGATGGGCCCAAGGCTACTCTGAACCCTCAGCTGGGTCTGACTTGGCATCGCTCAAAACACGAGCCGAAGACAAAGGCAAACACTTTATCGTCAATGGCACCAAAATGTGGACCACTCAGGGGGACAAGTCTGATTGGATCTTTTGCCTGGTGCGCACCGACCATCAAGCCCCCAAACAGCAAGGCATTAGCTTTTTACTCATTGACATGGCCACTGAAGGTGTTGACGCCCGGCCCATGGAGCTGATTAATGGCGACCACGAGTTCTGTCAGACCTTCTTTGACGACGTTAAAGTCCCAAAAAATAACCTTGTGGGTAACATCAATGAAGGCTGGTCTGTTGCCAAAGCGTTACTTAAATACGAGCGCAATATGATGAGCATCATGAGCTCTATCGTCGAAAAAGAAGAAGGCGATATTATCGCCATCGCCAAACGCTATGTAGGGCTGGATAGCAATGGCAAACTGTCTAACAACGGCCTGCGAGCTCAGTTAAGCGAACATTTAATGCGCGCCCAAGGCGATGCCTTAAGTGCTCTTCGGCTCTATCAACAACATAAAAGCGGGGTTATTGATGGAGGTCTTGGGCTAACCATGAAATATTTGAGTACATCAGAACAACAGCATAAGGATGAGCTCCTACTGGCCATTATGGGCAATCGCGGGTTGAGCTGGCATGATCAGACATTCTCCATAAGCGAAAAAAAGACCGTCAAGAACTGGGCCTATAACAAGGCTCATACTATCGCTGGAGGCACATCGGAAATTCAACTCAATATTATTGCCAACAAGGCTCTACAGCTACCCGTTTAGCAAAAGGGCCAGCAAAATAGATACGAGTGCCATTTTATGAGAACAGTTTTATGAGTATGGTTTTAAATGAAGAACAACGTCTGTTGAAAGACACTATCGACGACTTTCTAAGTACCAACGCGCCTACTGATCAACTGCGGCGTCTTAGAGACACCCACGACGATAAAGGCTATTCAATCATTCTGTGGAACCAACTAACAGAACTTGGCGTCCCATCGATTCTCATGCCTAAAGAGTTTGGCGGTTTTGGGTTCGGCTTTAAGGGGCTAGGGGCAGTCATGCAGAGCATGGGCCGCAACCTAACGGCCTCTCCTCTATTTTCCACCGTGGTATTAGGTGCCTCGGCGATAGAATTAGGCGGAACAGCGTCACAACAACAAGCGTTATTGCCAACCATCGCCGCTGGGCAACTCACTCTGGCTCTGGCTATTGATGAGACTCATCACCATCAACCTATTAACACTGCTGTTCGCCTGAAGGAACGAAACGGACAGCTGACTATTACTGGGGAAAAAGTCTTTGTCTTAGATGGACACAGCGCTGATAAGTTAGTGGTTGTGGTGCGCAGTTCTGGTAATCCTGGAGACACAAAAGGCCTGTCACTGGTATTAGTTGATAGTAACGCTGCAGGGCTTCAAACAAACAGAATACAGTACATGGACGGACGCAATGCCGCCAATATCATCTTTAACAATGTGCGAGTAAAACAAGATCAAGTGATTGGCGAGCTAGGCGGTGCTCACACAATAGTACAGCACGTGTTAGACCGAGGTGTTATTGCCATCTCTGCCGAGATGCTGGGTGGCTGCCAAGAGGTATTTGACCGAACCCTACAATACCTTCGGGAACGAGAACAATTTGGCGTCAAAATTGGTACCTTTCAGGCGCTACAACACCGCGCTGCGCAAATGTTCTGCCAACTTGAGCGGAGTAAATCTGCAGTGCTCAGCGCGCTATCAAGTCTAGACAAGAATAGCCCCGACATCTCGTTGCAGGCTAGCTTGGCCAAAACACTCATCAACGATTGTTACCAGCACGTGAGCAACGAGGCGATTCAAATGCATGGGGGTATGGGCATAACCGACGAACTCGATATAGGGTTATTTTTAAAGAGAGCTAGGGTAAGCCTACAAATTTTAGGGGACAGCGATTATCACAAAAATCGCTATGCTCAACTCATGGGTTACTAAAATAATGTTAACCACCTTACAAGACAAAGTAGCCATCATCACCGGCGCAGGCCAAGGCATAGGCCAAGGCATTGCCTTCGCCCTAGCAGCGCGGGGTGCGAAGGTCGTGGTGGTTGGTCGCACCCTCTCAAAGTGCCAAGCCACCTGCAAAATCATCGAACAACGCTTTTCAACAGAAACCATACCCATGGCCTGCGATGTAGCCAATCATGACGACCTCAAGCGTGTGACCCAAGACACCGCTCAACAGTTTAAAACCATCGATATTTTGGTCAACAACGCCGTTGCCACCTCCATTGGGCCCTTAATCGACCAACAAGACGACAAAGTCATACAGGCTTTCATGGTAGGCCCTATGGCCACATTGCGCCTTATGCAGCTGTGCTATCCCTATTTGAAGCTACAGGGTGGTTCAATCATCAACATGGCCAGCACAGCGGCAAAACGCTGGGACATGGCTAATTATGGTGTCTATGCCGCTGAAAAAGATGCGATTCGTGCCCTTACTCGCGCAGCGGCCAGCGAATGGGGTGCCGACAATATTCGAGCCAACAATATATTGCCTCACGCAAACTCACCGGCCCTTAAAAACTGGATGAAACACCGCCCAGAAGAAGCGGCCGAATTTATTAAAGGCATCCCTCTGCAACGTGTGGGTGACTGCGAAACAGACATAGGTCAATTTGTGGCGATGCTATGTTCACCAGAATCTTCATACATTAGTGGCCAAAGTATCGCCATAGACGGTGGACAAGCCTATATGAGCTAAAGGCTACGGCTCTTTTAGGATATGTTTCATTGGCTTTATGAAAGTATATTAATAATTAATAAGAAGGTGTCATATGTTTTTTGGCTGGTATGTAGTAGCGGGCACCATGCTCGTGCAGATGGCTGCGCTTGGGTTTTTTAGCTATGCAGTCAGTTTGTTGATAGCTCCGGTTCGCGCCGAGTTCGGGGTCAGCATGGAAGAGGTAATGTATAGCCTCACGGCGGGTACTTTATTTAGCATGGTGTTAATGCCTATAGGTGGAATTCTGGTCGATAAATACCCAGTTCGCTGGCTGATAACTGGTGGCTTATTGGCTTTTTCCGGTGGCACCTGGTTGCTATCAAAAAGCACTGACGTCTGGGAATATGTATTTCTGTTCGGTTTGACCATGTCGGTGACTATGTCGCTAACAGGCACCCATGCAACATCGTCAACGGTCTCGAGGTGGTTCACTAAAAGCCGCGGTCGCGCTCTAGGTATCTCTGCCGTGGGCAGTTCTCTGGGTGGCGTGGCTGTACCGCCACTATTTGCTTACTGGGTAGCAAGCGATGGCTGGCGAGTAGGCCTAGAAAACCTGTCTTTAACAATTTTGTTAGTGGTTATTCCGCTGACTGTTATCAGTATTCGCGGCAAACCCTCGGATATTGGGTTAGAGCCGGAAGCTGGAGGTGGTGATCCACCTGCCAGTGAAAATAAGCACTATACAACTAGGGATATTTTGACCCATCCTGCCTACTGGTATATCGGCGGAACGCTTGGTCTGCTATTCAGCGTTTACACGGCGATTCTGGCTAACATTACCCCCTATGTTGCCGAGGCTGGTATGGGCGAGGGAAGCGCCTCAACACTGATTATGCTAATTGCGGTATTTGGACTGATAGGGAAGGTTTTTTTCGGGGTGATTGCTGACAAAGTCAATCTTAAGTTGGGATTGTGGATTTCCATAGGACTAGTTATTTTCAGCTTTTCACTACTGGCGGTTAAACCGAGCTTTGCCTTCATGGCGATAGCGGCCATAATCATGGGCTTGGCCACCGGTGGCATGTTGCCGGTTTGGGGCGCAATGCTGGCAAAGATCTTTGGTCTGGCGAGTTATGGTCGAGCTATGGGTTTAATGGGGCCCTTGATTACTCTTTTAGTGATGCCTAGTTTCCCTATTGTTGGACGCCTCTACGACGCCTTTGGCAACTATCAGGTTGCGCTCTTTGTTTTTATCGGAGTATGTTTAGTTGCTGCGGCTTTATTAATACCGCTTAAATTGCAATCTGCTGAGAGTTAAATCAAGAGGTTTGTAATGACGCGTCTAACCAAGCAAACGAAACAATGGCTTAAGGCCCTTTTTATTATCCTAGCCCTAGTCCTTATTGCCGTGATCACGCTGTTTAACCCGGCTAATCTGGTCCTCAACCAACAGGCTAAAAACGACGCTATAATAGCCGAGAAAATGGCCTACCATGTCGGTGTGTCTGCCTATTTATATGGCTATCCTATTGTTGAAATGACAACCCAAATGCACAACGAAACACATCAGGTAGAAGACAACCAACAAGTGTATGCTCCCGTTAACCGCCTCTATCGTTTTGGCAATCTCGTTAACCCCGAAACCGCAGGAAATTTAAGAGCACCCAACAGCGACACGCTCTATTACCAGGGCTGGTACGACATTAGCCGACAGCCTCTAATAGTACACACCCCTGACACTAGTGGCCGTTACTTCACCATAGCAGTAACTAACCTCTATTCTGAAGTTGTGCATATTGGTCGTAGAACCACAGGCACCAAGGAGCGGCTGTTTGCCTTAGTAACACCTACCTGGACTGGCACCTTGCCAGACAATGTCACCCCAATAGTGACCGAAACCGCACAGGGCTGGTTGTTAGGTAGAATACTAGTCACCGGGCCTGATGATTTTACCGCCGCGCAAAGTCTTGTGGAGCAAATATGGTTGGCACCCTTGGATGAATTTAACGCCGAAACTAAATATCAAGCACCAGAGCCAATGAACGCAAAAAAACAAGACGCTAAGACATCCCTAGAATTTTTCGCCGTCCTTAATCGCGTCTTGAAGACACTGCCCTCACGCCCTGGGGAGGCCGCGTTGATAGCCCAGTTTGACCAAATAGGGGTTGGCCCCAATGCAACCTTTGATGTTGACCAGCTTAGCGCTGCCCAGCGCAAAGGGCTACAACGAGCCATGGACGACGCCGAACAAATTATTAAGGCCTCTACCCAGCGCACCATTGCCTCGTTTAATGGATGGATGATCTCCAAAGACATAGGTCGTTATGATTATCGCTATATGCACCGTGCCGCAGTGGTTAAGGGCGGCTATGGCAATGTACCCGAAGAGAGCCTGTACCCCGCCGCCGTTTTTGACAGCAACGGTAACTTGCTTGACGGCAGCAATGAGTTTCGAATTACCTTTAAAGCCGGCCAACTACCCCCAGTGAATGGGTTTTGGTCACTCAGTGCCTATCAACTAACCAGCGCCAAACTCGCGCCAAATAGTATCAATCGCTACAGTATTGGCAACCTCACACAAGGGATCAGTTACAACCCTGACGGCAGCCTAACGCTCATACTGCAGCATGAAGTGCCAAAACATAACCAAACCAATTGGCTGCCCCTGCCCAAAGGGCACTTTATGCTGGTAATGCGCCTGTATGAACCACAACAAAAAGTGTTAGATAACGAGTGGATTTTACCTAGTATAGAGCGGCTCTGAATTTACTCTTGACGCTTTAAGTATTGATCTCCAATGGCGATTAGACCCTTGGTTGTGATCAATTAGGATGGCCCCTTAATTCTGGGGCGGCGTATCCGGAATAAACTGCCCATACCATTTCCGGAACTTGGCAAAGGGACCGTCACCATCGCACAGTAATGGCTTTTCGTAGTAACGCTTGCGGTTCCAAATAATGATATCTTCTTCCATTTGCGATCGGATGTTGGTAACAATAGCGTCTCCAACACCCCCAGAAACTGTTTCTCCATTGACCTTTTTCTGAATAAAAGCGTACATAGCCCGCGCATGCTCAGAGTGTACTGGGGTTAAGTTGGCCAGTAATAAAGTGTCGCAGATACCAGAGAACTTAATAACAGACAATCCAGGGCCTGTGCTGACATTCTCGATAAAACCTTCAATCACACCGCGGGGAGTTTCGTTGCGGGTTTTTAAAAGCCCATGGCGAGTAAATTCACCAAACTCTTGCTTCTGCACATCGGGAATATCATCAGTCCCGTGTACAAAATGAAAATGAGCTGCGTCCACTGCATTCTCTCCAATCTCTTGCATATGGGTACTAATTTCCCAGGTGAAGGCTTTAATGTCGCCCCACTCGTCGTTGTCCAGCTCGGCCTCGGGTACCACCGGTGGTTCAAAGGTTGGTTTGATACCATCCGGGTGGTACCACACTAGAATGCACTGGTTAATTTCGCGCACCGGGTAGGGTCGAATCAGTTGTTCACCTCGTGCAACGCGGGGCGGGAGATTTGTCGCGTACGGGATGTGTTTACACTGTCCCTCACCGCTAAATTGCCAGCCATGAAATGGGCAGACTATGTTTTCGCCGACAACAGCGGCGGCAGCCCCTGCGTGTTCCCGTATGCCGTAACCTAGGTGTGCTCCCATGTGGGCACAGTAGGCATCAATCACCTTAGTAATACCTGATTCAGTACGAAACACCACTAAGTCAGTATCAAAGTAGGTAATGGGTTTAGCCTCACCTACCGCCAACTCGCTGGAGTAAAGCACTTGATACCAACCAAAAGGTATCGCCAAAGGTACGCGGGGTGAATTTCGATCTGTTGCTATCATTATCTATTCCTTAAGTACGTGGTTATTTGTATCGACCACAGAGTGTCATTTAACGGCAGAGCCGCCATCTACAGAGATTAATTGTCCTGTGATAAAGGACGCTTTGTCTGAGCACAGAAACACCACCGCCTCAGCGACTTCAGAGGGCTCTCCAATGCGGTTCATGGCTGCTGAACGCTCTAAAGCCTCTGCTATTTTTGGCTGTTCTTTAAAGTACTTCTCGATCCCTGGTGTCCGAATAACGCCAGGAGAGACAGCGTTGATACGGATGCCTTTTTTTCCGTATTCAACAGCCGCGCTTTTGGTCAAGATATTAACCCCACTCTTGGCCGCGGCATAGGCGGTATTGTAAGGCTGGCCTCGCAAGGAAGAGTTAGACGATATATTGACGATACTCCCCCCTTTCCCAGACGCCAACATCGCTGTGACTTCGTGTTTCAAGCATAACCAAGTGTTGGTAAGGCACATCTCTAAGGTGTCATCAAACACACTGCGCTCAAACTCATGAATTGGGCCAGAACCTCGGCTTACCGCTGCACTATTGCAGGCTATGTCTATCCCACCATAGACACTAACAGCCGCCTCAATCATAGCTTTAACTTGATCTTCATCGCTTACATCAGCGGCAACAAAATGGGCATCTCCACCCGCAGCTTGAATGGCGGCAACGGTCTCTTGACCAGTTTCAGTGTTAAAATCGGCAACGATAACTTTGGCGCCTTCTCGGGCAAAAGCCTCACAAATGGCACGGCCAATACCAACACCACCACCGGTCACCAACCCAACTTTATTCTCTAGCATTTGCATCGTAATCGTCTCTTTATTAGCGCGTTTCTTAACGCATAATGTTTATCTTTTTTAACTCTGGTATATTTTTGTACTATAGTATATTATTTTTAAAAATCATAGCGGTTATATACCCTAAATAGACGAAGGAAATGAACATTGGAAAGCTTGCAGCTAGTGCCTAAAGAGGGTATTCGGGAGCGTAAAAAACGCTTAACCCATGAGCGCATTTGTGATGTTGCCTCTAAGTTATTTGTCGAGCAGGGGTATTCGAATACAACCATCGATGCGATAGCCGCGTTAGCGGATATTTCTAAGCCCACGTTTTTTAACTACTTCGCCTCCAAACTCGCCGTTTTACATGAAATCATCGACATCATGGATGAGCAGTTCGTCAGCTATATCAGCGATGAACTCGACAACCATAACAGCACCTTGGAGCGACTCAGGCACATGATGCGGCGATCGGCCTTGTTTATCGAAACCGCCCCTGAGATTACCCGCCTCACACTAGTAGAGGGTATGGGTACTATTGGCGATTTCGACAAGTCTCAGCCACGATTTGAACGCATGCATGGCGCCATGGGGCAACTTATTGAGTCGGGTATTGTTAGAGGTGATGTGCGCAAGGACTACCCTATAGAGCTTCTTATTCGAATTCTGTTTGGGAGTTATTTGTACGCATTGCTTACCTGGCTATCAGGGCAACAGCATAGTTTGGCTGAAAATTTAGAGGACACAGCTATTTTCCTCGCAGAGTCGATTGCACCGCGAGCCTAAGAAGGCGCTCGCAAATGCATATTCAAATCGAAAGGAGCGATATTTATAATGGTTACGACACCTGTTGATTTGGACTATAAACAACATCCAAATAATTATAAATTGGCCCATATTCCTGGCACCAAGGGGCTCCCCTTAATCGGTAACGTCCTACCCTTTATCAAAGACATGCTTGCAGACTCACGAAATCGCGTAGAAAGGTTCGGTGAGGTGTCACGCTTTGTTATTGCTGACCAAACAGGTCTTCTAGTAGTTGGAGCTGACAACTATAAAACCATTATGCTAGATCGAGAGAGCAATTTTTCTGCCGAGATGGGTTACGCACAGCAGTTGGGGGCATTTTACCGTGGAGGCCTGTTATTACTGGACTTTGATGAACACCGTATGCAACGAAGAATCATGCAGCAAGCGTTCAAGTTCACCACCATGAAACATTATATGGACCCTCTGAACGAGCGCTTTGACCATCACTTGCTGAGGTGGCCTAAAGACACCGAAATTAAGTTTTACTACGAAATCAAGAAGGTACTTCTGGATATAGGTAGCAGAATATTTCTCGGTGAAGATGAATTCAACCAAGACGCAGAACTGGTTAATCACGCTTTCGCTGATGTTAGCGGCGGTTTAGGCTCTGTATTACGGTTTAACCTCATTGGTACTAAGTTCTATCGCGGACTAAAAGGCAAGGCTACCTTAGCTGACTATGTCGCCCGTAAAATACCTGATAGACGTGCTGGCGATGGCGAGGATGTACTTAGCCATATGTGCCGTGAGCGCAACGAGTATGGTGAGTTTTTTAGTGATAAGGAGATCACACAACATACTACATTTTTATTGTTTGCCGCCCATGATACTACTACCAGTGTTCTCAGCCATATGGTGATGTACCTTGGTACCCGCCCTGAGTATCAAGAACGTCTGCGTCAAGAATGCTTGGCCTTAAACACTGATGAGCTTGACTACACAGACCTAGATAAGCTTCCAGAGTTTGAACGTTGCTTTGAAGAAGTGATGCGATTGCATCCTCCGGTGCCTATGAGCATGCGTAGAACCATTAGAGAAACTGAATTGGGTGGTCATAAGGTCCCTCCAAATACATTATTGTTTATGCCAACCTGCTACAACCAACGTGATCCGCAGTATTGGACAAACCCCGACGAATTTGACCCCAGCCGATTTGACGAGCCTAGAAATGAACATAAAAACCATAGTTATTGCTACCATCCTTTTGGCGGTGGCGCCCATAAATGCATCGGCATGCACTTTGCGCTCATGCTGTCGAAATGCTTTATTTTTCATTTGCTGCGCAATTACAAGGTGACCACTCCGCCTGGTTATTCACCGACATTAGATTGGGTGCCTATTCCCAAACCAGCTGATGGCGTACCCATTACACTCACGGCCTTAGAGAATTGAACGCAGACTTTTACGAGAAATCAGGGGCAGAAGAGTGTAAAACACTTATCTGCAAGCTCTTAACCAATTTGATTAATCATTATTAAACGACTCATAGCCGATTCAACAGAGGAGAAACGCAAATCATGCTTTTAGATGCATTTAGGTTAGACGGTAAAATTGCCATAGTGACAGGGGCAGGAAAAGGTATAGGCAAGAGCATTGCCATCAGCTTTGGAGAGATGGGCGCTACAGTCGTCTGTGTAGCACGTAGCATAGAAGATATTGAAGATACCGCCGAAAAAATTCGTGCAGCAGGCGGCAAAGCCCTGGCTCTGGCCTGTGATGTGACCAAGGAAGATCAACTTAAAACTGTGGTTGCCCAAGTGCTTGAGACCTATAACGTTATCGATATTCTCATCAACAATGCAGGCGCGCCCGGCCGTGGTTGGGGAACAATTGAAGAGGTTGATATGTCACGTTTTGAACACACTATGCGTATCAACTTAACCTCGGCTTATACCCTAACTCACCTTTGCACACCTGCTCTGCGCACTAGCAACGGCACTATCGTTAATGTCTCATCTGCGCTTAGTTGGATGGTCGATAAAAACTTTTCAGCTTATGCCGCGGCCAAAGCGGGCATGAATCAGATGACTAAGGTCATGTCTTATGAACTAGCCCCGGGTGTTCGGGTTAATGCGGTAGCCCCGGGGGCCATTGAGACCCCAAGTTTAAAATTCATTACCAGCAACCCAAAACTTAAAGCCGAAGCAGAGCGCTGGATACCACTTCAAAGGCTTGGCCAACCAGAAGATATTGCTCTTGGTGTGCTTTATTTAGCCTCCTCTGCTAGCAGCTTTGTTAGCGGTAAAATAATCGAGATAGACGGTGGCATGCAAGCTCTGCCAGGCAGTGCTATACAAGATATTATCGCTAAAGGCGAATAACCTAACAGGAGTTTATACCTATGGACCGTTTTACAAACAAAGTAGTTATCGTCACTGGCGCTGCATCCGGCATCGGAAAGGCATCGGCACTGCGAATTGCCGCAGAAGGCGGCACTGTTGCCTGCTTGGATGTACAAGAGAAAGCCCTGCATGATGCGGTAAAAGAGATCAATGCTCACTCAGCCACCACTGGGTCGGCTTCGACTTATCTTTGTGATATCGGCAACCCCCAAGCAATAACTGATGCTGTTGCAGCAGTTATAAAAGATCACAAGAAACTAAACGCCCTTTGTAATATTGCTGGCATTTTAAAGTTACAAAATACCTTGGAGGCCAGCCTAGAGGATTGGAACCAGATAATAGCGGTAAATCTGACTGGCACTTTTTTAATGTGCCAAACCGCATTACCGCATCTTATTAATACCAAGGGCAGTATTGTCAACATGGGCTCCACTGCCGCATTGGGAGGTCACGCATGGACGGCAGCCTACGCCGCGTCAAAAGGTGGTGTTTTATCGATGACAAAAACGTTTTCTATCGAATTTTGCAAACAGGGTATCAACGCAAACTCACTGAGCCCGGCCTCGGTCGATACCCCCATGAGTAGTCATCCGAAATTACCTGAAGGCGCAGACTATGACCTATTGAAAAAGATACTACCCTTGCATGGCTTAGTACGCCCAGCCTCAGATGTGGCTAGCCTGGTGGCCTTTCTGGCGTCAGAGGACGCAGTGCATATTAACGGAGTTGATGTGCGAATTGACGGAGGATTGATGACTTGATTATTTAGCCTGCCAATTGGGTTTTCTTTTTTCCACAAAGGCGGTTAGGCCTTCTTTGATGTCCCTGCTTTGAAACATAGTTTCTAATCTATCGAATTGACCGTCTTTTTGCGCCTGCTGCAGTTCATCAAGGCTCGCAAAGTTCAATCCCTCCATCACTGCCTGCTTAGTCGCTTGAATAGCGAGCGGCGCACACTGAATTATTTTAAGGGCTGTATTAAATGCTGCTTCCATTAACTGATCGCCAGGCACCACAGAGTTGACAAAACCTAAACGATGGCCTTCTTGAGCACTCACCGAATCAGCAGTTAGCAAGATACCCATTGCTGCCTTAAGGCCAATTTGGCGCACCAACCGGTGCATTCCTCCTGCCACTGCCGCCGTGCCAATTTTTGGCTCAGGCAGACCAAACACGGCCCCTTCAGCAGCAATAATAATATCTGCCGCTAGGGCCACTTCAAACCCTCCGCCTAGCGCCAACCCATTAACAGCGGCAATAATCGGCTTATGGCAACCCACGCGTGAGGTTAAGCCTCCATAGCCACTTTCAGGTAAAACATAGTCTTCGGCTTGTTCGGCATTAACCATCACTTTAATATCACCACCAACACTAAAAGCCTTGTCACCGCTGCCGGTAACAATAGCAACCCAGAGGTTTTTGTTAGCTTCAAATGTATCAAATGCTTCGGCCATTTCAAAAGACGTCGCCGGACTGAGAGCGTTTAGAGCATCAGGTCTGTCTATCGTAATAATACATAGATGGTCTTGATGAGAAACCTTGATAAATTCGTAATTCATTGCCTAATCCAAGTCTAGTTTATGGACTTAAAAACCATGTAAGGTTGCAAAATCCTCGACTGCTATGCGAGGCTGCTTCAACTGATTAACCGCAGACTCAGGATTGGCGTAACCCATAGCCATGCCCACCATAACCATTTCGCTATGCGCTAAACCTAGCACCTCGCGAACTACTCCGGCCCACATACTCCATACAGCCTGGGGGCATGTTGCTAAGCCTTTTTCATCGGCAACTAACATCACGCTCTGCACATAAAGCCCCAGATCAATTATTTGAGCTTCACAAAAGCTTCGGTCTAGCGTAAAAATAAGTCCAACAGGGGCATCAAAAAAACTAAGATTTTTGGCGCCCTGGCGCATACGCGCCACCTTGTCTTCACGGCCAATACCTAGTGCAGCGTACATCACCTCACCGCAGTCAGCGCGACGAGATCGCCAAGGATCAGCGAGTCCTGAAGGATAAATAGGTATGTCAGGGTCTACGCCTGCCGGGTTGTTCATGGCTTGTTCGATAGTTTTTTCAAGCAGGGCACTCTTTACCTCACCACTTAAGGCGTGCACTTTCCAAGGCTGCAGATTACCGCCAGAGGGTGCATTGCTTGCGATTTCAAGAACGTCCAACACTAACCCTGCGGGAACACCTTCTTGGGTGTATTCGCGGATAGACTTACGTCTTGCGAGAGCTTCAGATACAGATATTTTTGTCATTCCACACCTTATATTTAGTGACATTTATAGGCTAATATTAATCTTTCCCTAATGCTTTCTCGATTTTTATACTTTGCAGGCGTAAGGCTTCTCTTGTTTCTGCGTCCACCAACACGCCTCTATCGCCAATTTGCTCTATAAGGGCTTCAGAAAAAGGTAGCTCGTTAGTCCAACCCAGCTGTAAGTCTTCACTTGACTGGGCAACACTAGCCCAGTCTTTTGGAGGTATCCATCCTGGGTGTGGGACCAGAGTCCCTCTTGTTCCTGCCAGAGGGTGCAAAGCACGTCGTTGCCGAATTAATTCGGCCAAACGCACTACCTCAGACGGAATATTAGTGGCGAGATTATTTTTCTCGGTAGGGTCTTGGACAATATCAAACAAAAAACTGGTCACGCGGGTCTCTGTTTGCCCTTCTCTTATTATTTGTACTAATTTCATTGAGCCATCGATAACTGCGGTCCAAACCATACCTGGAACCGGGATTTCTGAGACAAAAAATAACGGCTGCTGTCGTTCAATCAAGGTGCCGTTATGAAGTGCGGACCACATGTTTTCGCCATCGATGGCATTGGGTAACCGGGCCTCAATGCCGCTTGCCGCAATAAGTGTCGGCACCAGATCAAGGTATGATACTGTTTGGTCAATAATGGTGCCAGCTGTTAACTTCTTAGGCCAGCGAATGACAGCTGGAACACGAATGCCGCCCTCAAAGGTTTGGCCCTTCTGCCCTCGCAATGGCGTATTGTTACCGCCAAAATAGTTTGAGCCACCGTTGTCACTCATAAACACAACAATAGTATTGTCCGTTATTTTCTGCTCCTCTAACGTCTGAATAATCTTCCCTATGGCGACATCCATTTCATCCACCATAGCAGCGTATACCCTGCGGTACCCAAGCTTTGTAAGATGCTGGTACTTTTTTATCGTTTCTTTAGGCGCCTGCATGGGGCTGTGAGGCGCGGTAAAGGGCACGTATAAGAAAAATGGTTTGTCTTTGTCTCGATGTTCAATGTAGGCCTTAGCTTCACTCGCCTCAATATGTGTTAAATAGTCGCCATCCCGATACACGCTGGTTCCATTAATTTGTAGATCATGGCCATTCTCACGACGGTGCGTGTAAAAATCGGTGTTGGTATGCAGATGACCGAAAAAGTCCTCAAACCCTTGAGAATTGGGTAATTGATGTTGCTGAGTATGCCCTAAATGCCATTTTCCTACTATTCCGGTTTGATAGCCTCCATCACGCAGAGCTTCTGACAATAAGTACTCTTCTTTTGCCAGACCAGCGTTATACCAAGGGTGGATCTGATCGTAGGCTATGCCTAAACGCACGGGGTCTCTTGCGGTCAACAGCCCTGCTCTTGTTGGTGAGCATATTGGAGCGACATAGAAGCGCTCCAGAGTAATGCCCTCAGCAGCTAAACGATCAATAGAGGGTGTATGAATCGGGCTGCCATGATAGCCCACATCCGCCCAGCCTAGGTCATCCGCCACTATTAGAACAACGTTAGGTCTATCTTCTGCAAAGCCACTACCACTTGATAGCAACGCTAAAAGTAAAGCCACCAATAGAAATGGTTCTAATTTTAATAGCGACAGTAGTCTGTTTGATATTTTATGGAATAGATCTTGCTCCATGCCGTTACTCCAAATATGTAACCGTAAGTGATAAGTATACTAGCCACTCTTCAGTTTTTAGGACAGCACACAATGATTCAAGTTACTTGCGTTATTCATTCACCCAGGCAGGTTAAGGCGTCTCAACTGGTGGATTTCGCCAACCAATCTGACCCCTACAGCCCTGTTTTGGCCGTGAGATATACCGTATTTTGAGCCCGCTAAAGCCTGAATAAAAATTATAGAACACGCAGATCGCAAAAAAGGAGTCGAATAATGGGAATCTACGCCCTCACAGGTGGTGCCACGGGTATCGGCGCTGCAATCAAAGCGCGCTTAGAGGCCAAGGGCCACCGCGTTATTATGGTCGATTTAAAAGGTGCCGATATTACGGCTGACCTAGCCACGGCTAAGGGTCGTGCAACTGCCGTTGAGGGTATAAAAGCTGCAGCACCAGAGGGGCTAAACGGACTTATTACCAGCGCCGGCGTTGGTTCCCACATTCCTGACCACCGTCTTATTACCAATGTTAATTATTTTGGCACAGTAAAAGTAGTTGAAGAGCTGGTAGATTTGGTCGCGCTCAAGAAGGGATCTATTGTGCTGCTTTCTTCTAATTCTGCACCCATGTCCACCAGTGAGCACTATGTTGATTTATTACTAGAAGGGAATGAAACCGCAGCCTTAGATGAGAGCGACAAAATCGGCGGTCATGAAGCCTATAGTGGGTCAAAAAAGGCTGTCGCGAGGTGGATGAGGCGGAATGCCCCAGCATTTGCAAGACGCGGCGTAACGATAAATGCTATTGCTCCAGGCTACACTGAAACACCGATGACTAAAGTCGTTTCAGATGATCCTCAATATGGAGAGTCTATTAAACGCTTTAAAGAAAGCATTCCCATTGGGCGAGCAGGTGAACCGAAAGATATAGCCGCCCTGGTGGATTTTCTAGTAGGAGGAGAATCTGGATTTATCTGTGGTTCGGTTGTCTTCATCGATGGTGGCCACGACGCTATGCTGCGAGCAGATGAGTTCTAATTTTGCTCGGCTTTTAGTGTACTAAAGAAAAGGGCTGCATTTAGCAGCCCTTTTTTATGTTCAGCTAACAAGTAGCTAGCTTACATTTCCCAAGTGAAATCTACACCCCAAACTCTTGGTTCGCCATACTGAGCAACACTAGTACCCAGGGCGTCACCATAGTTAAAGGAGAAGTTTCTGTGGTCATCATCAGTTATATTGCGTCCCCACAAGGCGATGGTCACGCTGCTGTCAGACAGCTGCTTGGTCCACGCTAGGCGAGTATTAATAATGGTACGTTCATCATTTGTTAACTGCTCAAATACCACTGGAGTATCGCCTCCTGGCACAGCATCGGTATTGTAAACAGCTGTATTCAGCGCGATGGGGGTTCTCTCATCTTGCCAATTACCATTAATGGTCCAATGCAAATTACTGTTAACGCCTCTCATGAGGGTCCAGTCAATATTAAAGTTCAAAGAACTATCTGGTGAGCTGCGCTGGGCCAAGTGAGCCGTTTTCATCACAGCGCCTCCATTAGCCGCATCAGTTATTAACGCGGGAAAATTCTCAAAATCGCCGTTATTAATCGTGTAAGCCAATGAGACAAGCAGGTCTTCTGTGGCACTAAACATTAGACTAGTTTCAAGACCATCTCGCTTGGTTGAGCCGGAGTTGGTGATTGAACTTGAGACTGTTCCATTGTCGTTAGCTAACAATTGAGAGACTTGGAGATTATCATATTCATACTTATACAACGTTGCATTTAGGCGAGCTCGACCATCCATAAGATCAGATTTAAAGCCAGCTTCAACACTTGTGATTTCTTCTTCATCAAAGGCATCACCTGTATCGTTGGCATCATCATAGTGAGAGCCATTGAATCCCCCACTACGATAACCTGTTGAGTAGCTTGCGTAGAGGTTGGTGTCTTCATTCATAAAGTATTGAACACTTACTTTACCCGATAAGTTATCAAAGTCTTTACTAAACTTCTTACCATAGACTCCAGCCTTCTCTGGCTGATTTATTGCGTCAGTATCGGCTACGTAGTATGCGCCTGGCGCTTGACCACAGAAGAATCCGAAGAAACAGGCTGAATTAGCTGAAGAACGATGCAAATACGTAATATTTTTCTCTTCTTCGGTGTACCGCAAACCAGCTGTATAAGCCCACGCGCTATCATCAGCTCTATAGGTCATCTGGCCATACAAGGAGGTTGATTCGGTCGCGATGTCATGCGACGTAGTTCCTGTAAAGGCGATAGGGAATACCGATGTTTGGTTGTTACGGGATTCCGACTCTTCGTCAAAGTAATACACACCAAGGACATAATCTAAGTCGTTGCTTGAACCAACCATTTGGAACTCTTGACTAAACTGCTCCTGCTCAATAGTGCTATAGTTATTAAATAGCGGCGCACTACCATTATGGTTAATGGCGTCAATGAGTGTCTGCGCAATCATAAACTCGTATGATGCGGGAACATAGGGGCCACCGACCTGATCAAACATTAGTCCCCCAATAGTGAGGAGAACTAGATCAGGAACTAGACCAGTGGAAATCCCATTAGCGCCCATAGTGACGGTATTATCCATACCATCAAGATCACCCTGGTTCATATTACTCACTTCGCGAATACCCGTAATTGACTTAAACTCCAGATCGCCTGAAGCCCACGACAAGGTCAAAGCATGAGCATCAACATCTTGGGTAGATGTCTGATCCATATCATTTGAGCCAGTGCTAGGTCGTGAGCCGTCTTTGGCCAACACGCCATTTGCAAAGGCAGCATAATCCGTTATCCACTGGCTAAGCTGCGCAATATGGTTGGCACCAGCCGCAGCCTGGCCTGCCGAGATAGGCGAGTATGGAGGGCCATAAGACAGGTAAGGTAGCCCGCCCTGAGTGGCCAGCAACGAGTTCAGGCGGTCGGTGCTCGAGATAGTCACATTATTGGGGTAGCCTGGTGCGCCCTTAATCCCTCCACCTAGGGGGTTAAAACCAACAACGTTGAGTGCTTGTGCATACTCATCGAGTTCATTGTGCGCATAAGAGTAGCTTGCATTGAAGTTCTCTGACAAATCCCAATCTACCATCACTCGATGACCAGATCGATTTATATTTTCAAGGTCGCCCCCACCTTCACGAGTGTTTTCATAAAGGCCATCCCTCGTACGATCATACATAGAAACCGCTAAAGAGAAGTCATCTGATAAAGGCAAGTCTATTCTAGCGTTCACAGCTTCATGGTTGTAATCGCCGGCACTCAACTTAAGTTTCATACCCATTTCATCGGAGGGCTTTTTGGTGATCATGTTGATCGCGCCACCCGTAGAGTTTCGACCATACAAAGTGCCCTGAGGACCCATTAAGACCTCAATCCGCTCTAAATCCATTACGTCGACGCCATTACCCGCTGACTTTCCTAGGAAAATACCATCGATATAGACCGCATTGGCTGGGTCTGTAGAAATACTGTTTGGATTACCCGATCCAACCCCGCGCAAATTAAGACTCACACTTCCTCGAGCAGAAGGTGCTTCGAAACCACTCAGACCTGGGGTTGCTGTGAATAGATCTATGATATTAACAACACCGCGCGCTTCAATGTCATCCGCTCGAAGCGCCGTCATTGATATTGGCGTATCTTGCATACTTTCTGCTTTTTTCTGGGCTGTCACTATAACTTCTTCCATAGTGAATTCGGCTGCACTAGTAATAGCTGCATTAGCAGCCAGCACAGTACCAAATAAAACCGTTTTATAGAATTTGACTTTACTTGAGTTTGACATATTCATCCCCACATTCCTCAGTGACTTTATTGTTTTGTAGTTACCTCTGCTAAGACAGATCTGGTTCCTTTGTTTTTTAAAACCATAAATATAGTTTACGAACAAAAATATAGGTCCATTTAGCACCTACAAAAATATAAAGGAGTGTCCTTCTTGCATGACAGGTCAAAAACGGTCAACTTCTTATACCTAAACCGCCACGACAAATCATCTATAATCGCCACGCTACGCCTCTTAACCACAGGGTTACTAGGTTAGGAGCTATCTATATAAAAGTAGGAGAATGATATTTTTTACACGGAAATAAACGATTTAGCCTATATGGACTATATGGCCTTAGGCATACATAGAAGGTTAACAGGCTAAAAGGAGGAATTTTCTCGATACATCTTTGGGGTCATTCCAGTCCAGTTCCTAAAAGAACGGACAAATGAGCTAGGTTCGGTATAACCAAGTAAATAGGATAAATCATTTATTTTAATCTCTGAGTTCTTAAGATGTTCGATGGCCGATGCACACCGCAGTTCATCTTTAAGAATCTGATAACTGGTTTTTTCTGTTAATAAACGACGACGTAAACTGGATTCTGACATATGCAGTTTTGTAGCAATTTCTGAAAAAGTTGGCATGCCCCGTTCAAAATCAAAGCCCACCAGTGACTTTATTGCCGCGCTAGTACTAGCGGGTTTCTTCTCTGACACCATCAATTCATAAACAGCGTTCTTAAGAAACTCCTCTAAAGAACCTGCAGTCTGAACCAATCTAAAATCAAGAAATTCATCGGAGAAGATTAATTGATTCTCATCAGCGTCAAACTCTACTGAACAATCAATTAACTGCTCGAGGGAGCGCGTATAAGCCTCACCAACTTCTGGTGCCGAGACCTGCATTGCATGAACCTCTATGGTGCGCCCAATGAACCAACCGCAAAGAGCGTGCCAAACAAGCAGGCCCGAGGCCTTCATTATCGTGCGATAAGAATCAGAACGATCCCAATCTGCAGGAATAAATACCTTGTCGACGTCGGGAGGGTTGATATGGTACCTCAGACAGCAAAGTCCATCGCGCTGATGAATAGAAATTTTGTAGCCACTAATCGGACTCAATAAAGCATCGAACTTCTCAGCGCGCAGCAATGCCTCGCCAAGAGTGCTGCAACCGATCAAACAGCGGCACTGCATTTCAAAGATTTCACTGCCGACACCCGCACCCCAAGGTAGAGGACGACACAAAGTTTGCATGTCCAACACCGACTGTTTAAACAATTGGGAATAATCATACGCTGACAGCATGTCGGAATCAGGCATTTCTTTGATCGTATCCGCGTTTAATCCGGCTCGCCGTGCGATGGCCGCATGATCTAAGTCCAGCCGCTGCAGATAATCTAATAGCCGCTTAAATTTTCTCGCGGCAATACCTATGTAACTTAAGTTCATCCTCTACCCGTCAATAGTCCTCAAAAATCACCTTTCGGCGACGAACGCAAATGCTAACGACTTCGGATTCAAGCGCCATGTCATTTGCTCTATATAAGTATAAAAATGTTTCTTATTATAGTATGGCTGAGAATTGCTCTTATGACACAAGAATTAACAACTTATTTGAAGCATGAATGTAGTGTAAATGGACTAACCAATGCGTTTTTTAATGGTCTAATTTGCTGGTTAATCGTCAAAAATAGCGGCACCATAACTTGGTGGGGAGCACATAACTTTGGCTACGACATGCTTGCTACGAGCTTCATCCTCCCCTTTATTGTGACGCTCATCGTCATTCCAATACAACGCCGCAAAACCGCCAAAAATAAAACCCCCGCATTTCGCTTAGACACATCCAATACTACTCAAGCTATTCTCGGTAAGTTCCCAGCGTCAAATATGGGTAGAGCATTTTATTTTGGTATTATAGGCATGGTGATCATCGGTGGCATTAGTCTGCTTGCGCTTGTACTTGCTGGCGTGCAACATTTTACCCCCCTTGAATACTCTATTTTCAAAGGTCTTTGGGCTGGCCTTTTATCTGCCATTTTGGTGGTACCTATGATTCTACTCGCCCTGCACAAAGACTAAGTGTTGGCGAATCTATGAAATATCAGCAACTCCTATCATCAGGATCAATCGGTAACCTGACGCTCAAAAACCGGATAATTCTAGCGGCTATGGGTTCAAACTATGCCGGCGCCAACGGTCACGTCACCGAGCAGCTACAGGCATATTACGAAGAGCGCGCCAAAGGCGGTGTCGGTCTAATCATTCTAGAGACATCTGCCGTTAGTTGGCCAGCTGGGGCATCAATGCCTTACATGCTGGGTTTTTCTAAAGATGAATTCATTCCCGGCCTGCAGTCACTGACTAAAAGAGTGCACAGGCATGGCGCAAAGATTGCTGCCCAGCTAAATCACAGTGGTAAAGTCGCACAAGAAGATACGATTGCCGGTCGTTTGATTCCGGTACCCTCAATACCTGACAAGCAACGTAGTGATCTCATGCCTTTGCTGTCATCCGCAGAGCTTTCCACCTTTATTAAAGGTGCTGGCCCCGATGGAAAAGGTCCTCGTTATGAGGTGCTCACCACAACTCAGATTAAAGTTGAAGTACAACATTTTGCAGCCGCTGCAAAACGAGCTAAACAAGCAGGTTTTGACGCGGTGGAAATTCATGCCGGCCACGGCTATTTAATTTCCAGCTTTTTATCTCCAGCTGTCAATAAACGTACTGATGACTATGGTGGTAGCACCGAAAATCGCTCACGCCTGTTGGTAGAAATAATTCAGGCCGTGCGCGCAGAGGTCGGCCAGCATTTCCCTGTCTTGGTTCGCCTAGATGCCAAAGAATATCGTGTTGATAACGGCATTGTTGTAGATGATTTTTTGATTACAGCAAAACTTGCCGAACAAGCCGGAGCCGATGCTCTAGATATAAGCGCCTACGGCAATAGTAGTAAAAGTATTGCGTTCACCGAGGCGCCTCTTGTTCACGAACCCGGAGGCTTCATTCCCTTTGCCCGTCTCGCAAAAAAGACTGTATCGATTCCAATTATTGCAGTGGGTAGAATAGAGTTACAACAGGGCGAAGATGGCCTTGCCGCTGGCGATTTTGACTTTGTTGCTATGGGCAGAAAACTTCTGGCCGATCCGCACTTACCCAATAAGGTCCATGCCGGCACTACAGGTCTAATAAGGCCCTGTATCTACTGCTATATTTGCGTCAGTCAGATATTTATCAACCAACCAATGAAATGCGCAGTCAACGCGAGTCTGGGTAATGAATATTTAGACAAAAATATCATCTACTCTACAGCGGCGCAAAAGAAAATCTTGGTTATTGGCTCTGGTCCCAGCGGTATGGAAGCCGCGCGACTACTTGCCTTGCGTGGGCATCGGGTCAGCATTTGGGAAAAAGATAAGGACTTAGGAGGCACGGTAAGAGTAGCAGCCCTAGCCTACGAACCCAATTGGCGTTTGATTAGCTACCTTAAAAACAGCCTAGATGATCTTGGCGTAGACATCATCCTAAACAAAAAAGCCACTGCCGAACAGATAGCCGCAGAGGCGCCAGATCAAGTAATTATTGCGACAGGTGCAATACGGACTGCTCCAAACATCAAAGGTAACGAGTTGCGTCATGTGTTCGATGGCGAGCAACTGCGGGGATTATTGTTTGGCTCCGATGCCGAAGTTATTAAAAAGCTCTCACTGTTCCAGCAAGTAATGCTGACATGCGGACGCTGGAGTCAGTTACTCCGCCATATAGGTGCCCTGCGGCTACTAAGTAGACTGTGGATGCCTTTGGCCAAAAAAATTACAATTATTGGCGGTGATCTAGTGGGCCTGGAACTAGCAGAATTTCTTGTTGCCCGCGGGCGCAAAGTACAGGTGCTCGAGCCCTCACCAACTATGGGGATCAATCTAAGTATTGTGCGCCGAAGCCGACTAATTCATCAATTAAAAGAGCATGGCGCTGAACTGTTTACCCGGTGCGAAATCAGCGAAATTACCCAATCTGGTGTTCAGTATCAAATGGATGGGAAAGCCCACATGAGTGTCTGTGGGCAGGTGATTATCGCCATGGGTGCCGAGGCAAATCTCTCCCTTTACGAACAAATTGGGGCTTTGGGACTACCGGTTAAAGTTATTGGCGACTGCGCTGAAGTCGGTTATATTCATGGTGCAATACAGACTGCTCGAGAAGCTGTGATGTCCCTGTAACCACCATTAAGATTGTCTAGTCAAGTAATGCCTGAGAGGTACCGTTTCTATTCCTATAAATACCACCACTGATCCAGTATCGTTTAGCACAGTCCGAACTAAGTTGGTGCTGCTGGCCAGTTTTATGCTTATCAACGTCGACATAACTGCTGAAGATGGGGTCCTAACACCACTGCAGGATGGTATTCCCTACAGTGAAGATCGCATCAAGTGCTCCAATTTTGAACCCACCAGACAGCCTCTATTTGGCGATCTCCATGTGCATACTAAATATTCTTTTGACTCCTATCTGTCAGGCCAGCGCAACAACCCAGATCAGGCCTACCGATATGCCAAGGGCGAATCAATCACTCTACCTGACGCTAATAACGAACCTACCGTGACGGCGAAAATTGGCCGCCCTCTAGACTTTACATCGATTACCGACCACGCCGAATTTCTCGGTCAAATCAATGTCTGTACCGAAAATTCCTGGTCCGCCGGCTACTGGTGGCCGCATTGCACAATGACCAGAGCATCTAATCTCTGGGTGCAACTTTTATCAGCGTCTTGGTGGACTAATCTAGGGGGACAGGGGACTGATAGATCAGAACGCTCCTTTGCCTGCACTCTCGGAGACTGTGATCAGGGTCAATTAGATTTCTGGCAGGATATTCAGCTGCAGGCAGAGCGCCATTACGACCGCTCCAGTAACTGTAAATTTACAACTTTTGTGGGCTACGAATACACGGATGCTCCAGACCAGAAAAATATGCATCGTAATGTTATTTTTCGCAATGCCAATGTGACTAAACTGCCCGTATCTGTTTATGAGACAGGCCGTGGTAATTTCCCCGAACTCTGGAGAAGACTTCGTGAGGAGTGTATAGACCAGGACCAGGGCTGTGATGTTATGGCTATTCCACACAACCCCAACCTATCTGCCGGCCTAATGTTTCGAGACCCAGAAACTGATGAAGAGCGTGACAATCGTCTATTTTTCGAGCCTGTTGTCGAGCTGATTCAACACAAAGGAGCATCGGAATGCCGATTTGACCGCCTGCGTGGTCTAGGTGTTGGAACTGAGGACGAGCTCTGTGATTTCGAACAGGTGCTCTCAGACAACTTACATATGCTTGGCTCGGTCAATGGGGTAGTCCGCAGCGATCGCGCAGAAGAGGTTGCAATCGAATCCTTTGGGCGACGCAATATGATGCGCAATGTGCTTAAAGATGGCTTACTAATAGAACAACAAACTGGCACTAATCCATTTACCATGGGCTTTATCGGTAGCACAGACACTCACAGTGCCACACCAGGCGGCGCGGAAGAAGAAAACTACGTAGGGCATTTAGGACGGCGCGACTCTGAATACCGCAATGTGCAGGATCATTTCTTTTCAAACCCTGGAGGCCATGTTGTAGTCTGGGCAGAAGAAAATTCTCGGGATGCTATTTTTAATGCCATCAGACGAAAAGAAACCTATGCAACCAGTGGTACCAGGCCTATTCTGCGTTTCTTTGGTGGCGCTAAGCTGGACCCTGGACTCTGCGACTCCCCCACCATGATCGAGGACGCCTATGCCCAAGGCGTACCCATGGGCGGAGAGCTCAGCTCTACTCACGGCCAGCTGAAATTTTTGGTCAGTGTTCAGAAAGACCCCGGGGCAGCTCAGCATCCAGGCACCGACCTACAGCGCGTACAGATCATTAAGGGTTGGGTTGACAGTAAAGGTACAACCCATGAAAAAGTCTATGATGTGGCTGGAGATCCCGATAATGGCGCTGGGGTCAATCCTCTGAATTGCAAGCCCCAGGGCCTTGGTCACAGTCAACTTTGTACCGTCTGGCAAGACCCGCAATTTGATGTACGACAAAATGCCTTTTACTACGCCCGGGCAGCGGAAAACCCCACTTGTCGCTGGAGCACTCATCAATGTCAGGCTGCTGGCGTCAATCCATTCGATAAAAGCTGCCCTGCTCAGGCGTCTGCGGCCAATGAGCGTAGTATTGCGCTGGGTGCCACCGGGGATGTATATAGTAAATGCTGCCTGGACCCAGCAACCCAACCCTTTTACTCCCCCACTATTCAGGAGCGAGCCTGGTCTTCTCCGATCTGGTACAAGCCAAGCCCCCTCTCTCTTGGAGATACACAGTAATGCAGCAATATGACTACATAGTTATAGGTGCAGGCTCTGCTGGCTGTGTGGTGGCAGAACGTCTTTCTCAGGACCCCAACACCTCCGTGTTATTACTCGAAGCCGGAGGCAAAAATAACAGTGGACTGCTAAGCATACCTCTGGCTGCCGCTGCAGTACTCAACAAACCGGCATTTAGCTGGTGCTATAACACCGAGCCAGAGCCCTACTTGAATAATCGCTCTATTAATTGGCCTCGAGGTAAAGTGCTGGGCGGCTCAAGCTCTATAAATGGCATGATTTATATCCGCGGCCAGCGCCAAGATTACGATGGTTGGGCGGCGCAGGGAAACCAGGGCTGGAGCTTCGATGAGTTGTTACCCTATTTTATTCGCAATGAAAAAAATAGTCGAGGTGCCAGTAGTCATCACGGCGATAACGGACCTCAGTGGGTGGGTGACATAGCCCATGAATTCGAAATGTCGGATCGGTTTATCGCTGCCGCAGAGGCAGCGGGAATTCCTGTCAATAATGACTTTAATGGACCCCAACAAGAAGGTGTTGGCTATTTTCAAGCCATGATCAAAGACGGGAGACGCCAGAGTTCTGCCACCGACTTCCTCCACCTGTGTAAGAAACGTAAAAACTTCACTCTGATAACCAAGGCCATGACCAACCAAATTCTCATCGAAAATGGTGTCGCTATTGGGGTTAGTTATAGTCGGGGCAAACAAACGCTTATAGCCAAATGTAGCAAAGAGGTTCTGTTGACTGCCGGAGCCATAAATTCTCCGCAACTGTTAGAGCTTTCCGGAATAGGTGATCGCGACCGATTACAGGCACTGGGTGTTGAACTCCACCACCATTTACCCGGGGTAGGTGAAAATTTGCAAGATCATCTAACCAGTAATGTTTGCCAGAGCATGACGAAAGGCAAGACCTTCTACGATGAAATGCGACCCCTGTCATTTATCAAAAATATTGTCCGCTACTTCGGTAGCCGTAGTGGTTTGCTAGCGTTACCAGCCGCCCAGGTTGGCGTATTTATGAAGACCTCCGACAATCTTCCAACTCCCAACGCGCAGATTCACTTTGCCGCTGCCGCTGGCACTTACAATAATAAAGGCAATATGGTGCCAACTCCAGGCGTCACCGCCTCAGTGTGTCTGCTACGCCCTACCAGCCGAGGGTCTGTGCACTGCCAAACAACAAACCCTTTGGATCATCCGGAAATTCGAGCGAATTATTTGCAAACAGAAGAGGATGTTGCCGATATGCTCTCGGCCCTCAAGAAGACTCGGCAGATATTTGCTACTCCGCTGCTCGATGAATTCGGCTGTACTGAAGAAACCCCCGGAGCTCACTTACAGTCAGATGAACAATTAATCGAATACCTCAGACAGTACTCCGTCTCGGTTTATCATCCAGTGGGTACCTGTAAAATGGGTGCTGATCCTATGGCTGTTGTGGATGATCGTCTGCGCGTACACGGCATAGCTAATCTGCGGGTAAGTGACGCCTCCATTATGCCCAATTTAATCTCCGGCAATACCCACAGCTGCTGCGTGGTGATTGGTGATAAATGTGCCGATATGGTAATCCAGGACCAGCGCCTAGCTAACACTCCAGTTCCTAAAAAGACGGCAGGAAGTATCATGACGAATAAGCAACTCACGCGTATTTTTGAACAGCAACGACAGGCATTTTTGGGGGAGGCCCATGTTAGTCTTTCCACCCGTTTAAATCGCCTTGATCGCTGTATTGCCCTGTTGATAGACAATCAGGACGCCATCTGCACGGCCGTGAACTTAGATTTTGGTGGTCGTAGCCATATAGTCACACAGATGTCTGACCTTTTAACCTCAGTCAATGAATTAAAACACGTCAAGAAGAACCTTAAGAAATGGATGCGGGACGAAAAGCGAAAAACCCCCTTCCCAATGAATTTAATCGGTGGGCGTTCGCTTATTCACTATCAGCCCAAAGGTGTGGTCGGTATTATGAGCCCATGGAATGTGCCCATTAATGTGATATTCAGCCCCCTGGCAGATGCTTTAGGCGCAGGTAACCGAGCCATGATCAAGCCATCGGAATATACCCCCGCTACGGCCAACCTGATGACTGAGTTATTTAACCGCTATTTCGACCTTACTGAAGTGGCAGTATGCAGTGGGGATGCCGCGCTAGGCGCAGCCTTTAGTGCCCTACCCCTAGACCACCTAGTGTTTACCGGGTCCACCGAGGTAGGCAAGCTAGTGATGCGAGCTGCGGCCAAAAACCTCACCCCAGTAACCCTGGAGCTCGGGGGGAAATCTCCGGTGATTATCTCCAACTCAGCAGATCTTCAAGATGCCGTCGAAAAACTGGTGGCTGGCAAGACCATGAATGCGGGACAGATATGTATCAGTGCCGATTACTGCTATGTGCCCGAGTCACAACTGGCTGAGTTTATTGAACTGACTACCGCCACTTACCAGCAGTATTTCCCTGGTTGTGTAGACAACCCAGACTACGTCTCAATAATTAATCAGCGGCATTTCGAGAGGCTCAAAAATTATCTCAGCGATGCCGAATATCATAACGCTAATGTTATTAACCTGGGCAACTCCACAGAGGATTGGCAAACATCTGACAGCCAAAAAATACCTCTGCATCTAGTGATTAATCCAACCGACGATATACTGGTGATGCAGGAAGAGATATTTGGACCTGTGCTGTGTGTACTCACCTACACAGATATTACGCAGTGTATTGACGCTATTAATAGGCGCCCAAGGCCTCTGGCTCTGTACTATTTTGGGAAAGACCGTGCCGAACAGCAGTGCGTGATAGAACAGACTACCTCAGGTAATGTCACCATCAATGATATAGCCGTCCACTTTGCCTGCGACGACATTCCCTTTGGCGGCATAGGGGACAGTGGCATGGGGTCCCTCCACGGTCATGCGGGGTTTAAAACATTTAGTCATAGTAAAGGGGTGTTTAAACAGGGAGGAATCAATCTCGCCAAGGCCGCAGGAACCTTGCCACCGTTTAGCGACAGGGCGAAAAAAATGATTGCTGGCTTGCTGAAAAAATAACGTCTGAACCAGGCTTGATGATCCTGACCTGCCAGATATAAAAACGTCGACAGCTATTTCTAAGGTGGTACCAGAGGCCTAGACTAATAGATAGCGACGGGCTTCAGCTATATCCGTCGACTGCACCATACTCTTAAGCGGCAGTATGTTCGACACTTTTGAAAAGCCCTCAGGAGCACCATCACCAACCATTTCATCTACCGACGAAAGCCAAAATTGTACAGGTTACTTGGCTGGCGGAATTTTGTATGTCGTACGCAATATAAACTCACGTAAAAAATACGGCAAGAAATGATATATTTTAGTTACCAGGCACTCACTCAGCGAGCCAATAAGATAGCGTCTCTTCATCTTTTTTGCCGCCAGCATGACCACGACAGTATCGGCCAATACTTGTGGATCACCACCATTGTTTTCATCTTCACTCATGATATTAATAGCGTCACTAGCGAAAGGTTCGTATGGACTTGCTGAATTGGCTTCTAGGAATTCGCGGTTTTCGCCAAATTTTGTATTAAAGTCACCAGGTTGAATCATCGACACCTGTACTCCGTGCATGGCAACCTCTAAACTCAGAGCATCTACATACCCCTCTAAAGCAAACTTTGACGCGCTGTATAAACCTTGAAACGGAATGCCAATTACGCCTGAGATTGAGCCGACAACAATGAGACGCCCGTGGGTTTCTCTGAGCACGGACATAAAATTATGTACCATGCGATGCACGCCAAAAAAATTAGTTTCAAACTGGGCCTTGGCAATGTGCGTCGAACTTTCTTCAAGACTTCCACTAACGCCAAACCCTGCATTCAAAATGATTGCATCAGGTTTGAAGTCCAAGGCTTTTAACGAACTGTATAGGGCTTCAACTGAGACATCCTCGTCAACATCTAAGGGCGTCATATTTAATCTGCGCGGAGTAATAGCCTTAAGCGGCTTCGCTCTCCGACTGGTACCAACAACGGTGTAACCTTGATCGACTAAAGTAGCTGCGATGCGTTCTCCGATCCCCTCTGAGGCTCCGGTTATCAGTATATTTTTATGGATCATTATTCGACCTTAAGTGAATTTTCTAGGTTCATTATAAGGACGAACCTGTCCTTAGGTATCAGCTAAATGGAGAAATACCGGGACTTCGCCTCCGCCGTCAACTTCTAGGGTCGCACCAGACACATAGGCGGCCTGCTGTGAGGAGAGATAAAGGCAGGCATCGGCAATGTCTGTCGGCTCAGCCATGCGTTTGAGCGGCAGCATGTTGGCCACTTTCGCAAAGCCCTCAGGGCCTCCATAATGCTCCACTCCCGCATCGTGATGCACTAAGCCAACGATAATGGCGTTAACTCTTACTGTGGGCCCCCACTCCTGCGCCAATGATTTGGTGGCACTCAGCAACCCAGCTTTGGCCGCCCCATAAGCAACGGTCCCAGGTGAGGGTCTGGCGCCACTAACACTGGCAATATTAATAATATTGGCACAACCATTGTCTATAGACATAACCTGATAGGCCATTTGCGAAAGTATCAATGGAGCCACCAAGTTTAGTTGAATGATCTTATCAGTAATGCCTGGGCTTGCAGTAGCGGACTCTATGGGTGGGCTGCCACCCGCATTATTAACCAGAATATCCAGACGCTGGGTTTGTGCCATGCATTGGTCTATGACCTGCTGGGCCTGAGTTGGATCACGAATATCTGCTTGTACAAAAATAGCACTTTGCCCATCAACCGCAACTGGCTGTGAAGGCTGTCGACGACCGCAAATAATGACATTGGCGCCAGCTCTTAAATAAGCCTCGGAAATTGCACGCCCTATATGGCCAGCACCACCGGTGACGATTACGGATTTGCCCTTATAGTCACTCATCTTGAACGTCTCAATCAATATTCTATTATCTAGACCCTGAGCCCAGCGCACAGGATGGCTTGAATGATAGCATTACAAATCTCTAAGCCATTACTGCATATGGACTAACTCAGCGAAAAACCGAACCCTAAGAGCTTTATGAGTAAGCTAGTAATGGTAGTATTTACCTTTAAAAAATAAGCTAATCCTCAGTTCAACGCATAAGGTATGCCCATGAGTGCCACCGTATTTAGCCACCCAAGAGACTTACTAGAAGCTATAGGGACCCTTTTAGGACCTACAGACTATATTATGATAGATCAACAGCGAATAAACCTATTTGCAGAAGCGACAGGAGACCACCAATGGATCCATGTAGACCCAGAACGGGCCGCAAAGAGTGATTTTGGCGCCACCATTGCTCACGGTTATCTAACCCTGTCGCTGGCAAGCTTTTTCCTTCCTCAGATGATGCAAATCGACAATGTCACTATGGGTATTAACTATGGCACCAACAATGTGCGTTTCCCCGCTGCCGTAAGGGTTAATTCAAGGCTTAGGGGACGGGGGGAGATCATTCAGGTCGACGAAGCTAAGGGCGGCATTCGGTCAGTTGTTCGTATCACCATTGAACTAGAGGGTAGTGATCGTCCGGCCTGTGTATTGGAGACGATCAGTCTTTCCTACAGTTAATTTACTTGGCAGCGCTTAGTTTTAACCTCTAATTATAATTTAAACACACGCTGTGCATTTTCACGCAGAAACTTGGGCCATACCTCGTCTTTAAAGGGCACATTAACCATGTCTGAAAAAATACGCTCAAGAGACAAGCCCATAGGAAAATAACCGGCATACATTATTTTGTCTGCGCCTCGAGTATTGGCAAATTTCACGATATTCTCAGGGTAGTGCTTAGGTGCGAAAGCACTGGTCATGTAATACAAATTGGGATATTTCAACATCAACTTCCAGGCTAGCTCAGTCCAGGGTTCGCCGCCGTGGCGCATTACCACTTTAAGCTCTGGGAAAAACCAACATATCTCGTCTAGGTGTTCTACTTTTTGAGGTTCCATAGGGATACGCGGGCCCGGCACCCCGACACAGGGACAAAAGGGAATATCTAGGTCGACACAGGTCACAAAAATCGGGTACCAACGCTTGTCGCTGAGAGACACCTGAGGGCAGAGGCCCGAAGGAAAGGCAGTTACCGCTTTAATATCGTACTTCTCTTTAAGGCGGCGGATTTTGCGTACTTCTTCCATACCGTTGTTAGGGTTGCAGTCATAACAACCAAAGAAACGATCTGGATGTTTTAGCACCGCTTCGTTTTGAGACTCGTACTTGTCTTCGTCAACGCCCACCATCGCTTGGGCAATACCAAATTCGTCCATTTTTTCAATGGTGTAGGCCAGATAGTCGTCTTGCAGGCCCGTATTAGGAATATCCTTGAACATATACTGAGCAGGCATCTTGAACATCTGCCGACTCTCTTCATCCATTAATAATGGCTTTATGAAGTCGTAATAGTCAGAGGTTTCTTGATTAGGGACCGCCAACATTAAGTCGATGATTCCAATATTCTCAGGCATAGCCATGGTTTTAAATTCCCTGTGTTGATGGCACCTATAGATACCAACCCAATTTAGTTTACCACTGCACACGAACTGTGGTGACAGCGACTATTAATTCAATAAAACATTTGCATCCAAATGTTTTATTATACCTCAAAAAATGCCGATCCAAACCCTTTTATTAGAGATCTATTTTATTCCCAAAATTAGGTCTGCGCCCTTTTCTGCAATCATAATAGTCGCTGCATTGGTATTGCCGGAAATAAGTGTTGGCATTATAGATGCATCCACCACCCTAAGATTTGACACTCCATGCACGCGGAGTCTGTCATCAACTACGGCCTGTTCATCATTGCCCATTTTGCAAGTGCCCACAGGGTGAAAAGCTGTGGTGCCATGCTGTTGAATATAAGCCAAAATATCTTCATCGCTTTCCACCGCGACACCTGGTCGCAATTCTTGGCCTATAACGGTAGCCAATGACGCACTCGCGAATATATCTCGCAGCCTTTTAACCCCAGCAATCAGTGCTATACGATCATTTTCGGTGGATAAATAGTTAGCCTCAATAAGCGGTGGTTTAGTACTGTCACTACTTGTTATTTTTACGCTTCCTCGACTTTCAGGTCGCGTCAAATAAGCAATACTAGTCACCCCTGGCAAGTCATCAAGCGTGGACTTATTGTCTATATCTCGATCACCACTAACCCGAGTGAAATGCATCTGTAAATCTGGACGATCCAGGCTTGGATCTGAACAAAAGAAGCCCCCGACCTCTGCCCCCGGAAAATTCAAAATACCCTCCCCTTTGGTAAGATATAGATAAAGGTTATAGGCTAAACGATGGGGCTTGAGTTCTGCGTTCAACCCCAAGGGTGCCCTAATATGGTTGGCAACAACGGCCCCTATATGATCCTGCAGATTTTCACCCACCCCGGGTAGGTCAACCACTGTATTTATCCCGTGGAGGTCTAACAGAGTCTTATTGCCAATGCCAGACAACTGCAGCAACTGGGGAGAATTAATAGTTCCAGCAGAGACAATAACCTCACGTCGAGCCAAGATATTAGACGCCTTGCCTTTACATACAACCTCAACCCCCACCGCGGCCTTACCCTCAAATAACACGCGATTAACTAGGCTATGTTTCATAATTGTGAGGTTATTACGCGACCGAATAGGCCTTAAAAAAGCACCGGCAGTGCTGTGGCGGCGCCCTTTTTTAACAGTAACGTCGAAGTAAGCCGCACCTTTTTGATTACCACGATTTAAATCGTCTACCGTTGCTATGCCTTGATCTGCGCAGGCTTTTAAATACATATCGCAGATTGCCGTAGGCTTAACGGTAGAGACGTGCAATGGACCTCCCACGCCGTGATACACATCAGCTTGTTCCGCGGTGCCTGAGTAATCCTCAGAGCGCTTAAAATAGGGTAAGACCTGCTCCCAACCCCAACCATTATTACCCAGCTGAGCCCAATGGTCGTAGTCTAGACTTTGTCCTCGAATATAAATCATGCCATTGGTAGAACTGCAGCCACCCATCATTTTGGCCCGCGGCCAAACCATAGCTCGCTGTGCTGTCATCTCTGAGGGTGCGATACGGTAGCCCCAGTCGTAGTTGTCGTGATAGGAAATTTGTGTCCAGCCAATGGGCAGTTTTACTAGGGGGTGACTGTCTGCCCCCCCAGCTTCAATTAATAGCACCGAACATTTTTTGTCCGCAGATAATCGGTTGGCCAACACGCAACCCGCCGAACCCGCGCCTACAATAATATAATCAAAGCTATCCTGTGCCATCTATACCTGTCTGTCTCGCCCTGCCCAGTAGGGGTCGCGTAACTTTCGCTTATAAAGTTTGCCATTGGGGTCTCTGGGCAAGACCTCCATATAGTCAATACTCTTGGGTAACTTCATCTTTGCCAAGCGCTCAGCGCAATAGGCCAAAATTTCGTCATGCAATTGAGCAGATTGCTGATCCGTGGGTGTCAACTGCACCGCAGCCTTTACCTCCTCACCCCACTCATCATTTGGAATACCAAATACGGAACAATCTGCCACTGAAGGGTGTGTTATCAATATATTTTCAATTTCAGCAGGATAAATATTGGCGCCGCCACTAATGATCATGTCAATTTTTCGATCACACAAAAACAAAAAACCTTGATCGTTTAGATAACCAATATCGCCCGCCGTAAAGTAGTCACCAAAGCGATCCTTCTCCGTCTTTTCTTTGTCGCCCTTGTATTCAAACCGACTTAGCTCACTCATCAACATATAAATGGTGCCTAGTTCTCCAGCCGGCTTTTCATGGCCTTGATCGTCAAATATTTTAATGTCTGCTGTCGGCCAAGGTCGGCCCACAGTCCCTGGATATTTTAACCAGTCTTCCGAATTCACCAGCGTTCCACCACCTTCAGTTGATGCGTAATACTCATAAACGCAGGGTCCCCACCAGTCGATGATGTCCAATTTAACATCAGGTGGGCAGGGCGCCGCGGTATGCAACATATGGCGCATACTGGAAACCTTATAAGCTGCCCGAATTTCTGCTGGTAATTTATGTAACCTCACCATCTGGGTTGGCACCACATGGGCAGTGGTAATCTGGTAGTGCTCCACTGCGTGTAACATTTTCTCAGCATCCCAGTTTTCATGTAACACAACAGTATGTCCATAATGTAATGAATTGGATGACCAGTTCATTACCGCGGTGTGATAGAGAGGCGAACCGCAAAAGTGTACGTTGTCCCCTTCTGGCTCTATACCAAATAACATCAACAACATGGTCATCATGGTGGCGGCCATGTCTGGGTCGACTTGCATCATGGCTCTGCGCACGCCTTTTGGCTTGCCCGTCGTGCCTGAGGTGTAAAATATCACCATGCCGGCACGTCGATCCAAAGGCGTAGCGCCGGACTGCCCGGCAATGAGATTTTCAAAGGTATTGTAACCCTCAACTTTCCCCAACGTGACCACGCCTTCCCTAGGGAAGTTAACCGCTTTAATCGCCTCAATGGCTGTATCCGCAACAGATTCGTCACAGACAAAAGCCTTTGCATTACTGTCTTTTAGGATATAAGCCACTTCGGGTGCAGCAAGATGCCAATTAAGCGGAACCAAGTAAAACCCCGCCTGGGTCACGGCCAAATTAAGGGCGACATACTCTGCGCAGTTAGGTAACAGAGCAGCAATAGAATCCCCAGGTTCTAGGCCCATGGCCCGAAAACCATGAACAATTTGATTACAACGATGAAGTAACTCTCCTCGACTCCACTCTCTACCCTGTGGATCTACCAAAGCAACCTTGTCTGGCGCCTGCTCAGCGAAATTCCAAAAACCTAGTGGTTTGCCAAAGTTCATATTCATAACTTAACTCTCGTGGTTAATTTAACGTCTGATAATCTACATAACCGACTGGACCTGGGCTGTAAAGTGTCCTGCCATCCATTCTGTTTAATTCTGCGCCACTGCGCAGTCGCTCGACCAAATCGGGATTTGCCACAAACCAGCGACCAAAAGATACCGCTGTTGCGCCGTTAGTCGTTACGACTTGCTGAGCTTCTTCTAGTTTATAGCTATCATTGACCACAATTGGGCCCGTAAAATGAGCTTTGGCAAGGGCTATATTGTCAATACCGGTGGCCTTCATGCGAATCACATGCAAATAAGCCAGGCTTAGAGCGTTCACCTGTTTTAACAAGGCAATAAATGTCTCTGAGGGGTTGTCATCATATAAATCATTAAAAGGATTACCGGGGCAGATTCGCATGCCTACTCGATCAGCCCCATCAACACTAGCCATGGCTTGCAAAACCTCTAATACCAGCCTCAGTCGATTTTGCAAACTGCCTCCGTATTCGTCCTGTCTATGATTAGTGCCAGTCGACAAAAATTGAGCCATCAGATAGCCAGACGTGCAGTGCAGCTCAACTCCATCGAATCCTGCAATAAAGGCATTTTCTGTGGCCTGCCGGTGCTCTTCAACAACTCCGGGAATCTCATCTAAACGCAACTCTCTGGGCATGGGCATATCGACCATACCCTCCTCGGTAAATATTTTTCCACTACAGTGTATAGCCGAAGGCGCCAAGGTTTCAGCCCCTAAGGCTTTATTGCTGGCGCCAGCAACACGACCGCAATGCATAATTTGGCAGACTATTTTACCGCCCTTGGCGTGAACCTTTTCAGTCACCAAGCGCCAAGCGTCGATTTGTGCCTGATTATATATTCCAGGAGTACGGCAATAACCCTTGGCATTAATACTTGGGTGAGTGCCCTCAGTAATAATTAATCCTGCCGATGCTCTCTGGCTATAGTAGTCAACATGCAATTGAGAGACTCTGTCGTCAGTCTCGGCTCGACTTCTGGTCATTGGCGCCATAACAATGCGGTTAGCCAAGGCTATGCGCCCAAGTTTTGTTGGGGTGAAGAGGGTTGTAGAATTAGTCAAAGTACTCACTCGCTAGTTATTATCTAATTTTTATTTTGGGGACATCTGTCGTCCCACGCATGGTGGTTAAAAACTCATTTAATGGCGCTGGAACTGCCACCTCAGGCTCTTTGCTGTTAGGTGGTTTATCCCAAAATCGTTGCCAGCTCGGCCATAGATCATGATAGGCCCCTGCATAGGGTTCTCGGTCTGGCCAACGCATTTTATTGTCGCCAATCGGTGGTTTGTTGAGATCTGTTGCGTACCAGTAACAGGGCAATCGACGGCGAAAATACCAACGTCCATCGATGCGTTCATAATCGTCCCAGTAGATCATCTGCATGATCACCCATTCGCCGTTAGTTTCATGTTCATTTTTTGAATACACCACACCAATAGCATGGTCTGGATCTTTAAACTCAATAACGTGGTTGCCAATGTGGTGAGAGGTGCCGGTAAACTGTAATCGTAGCGTGTCATCTAGCCAGCCTTTCAAATAGGATCGCCCCACTTTCTCCCGACTGACCCTAATATCTTCAGCAAAGAGGTTCACATGGGCATCTAAGTCACGCATATCCAGTGACAGTGAGTACTTTGCTGCTAATTGCCGTATTTCATCTAAGGACTCTAGACGATCAATTCTGGCGGTCAAATTTTCATCCATTGGTATTCCCCTGTTCCGTTCTTCTTGTACCGGCTGAAATGCCTGCCTGACGTCCAGTAAAGGTTGCGTCCCCTACTGACATTCCTGACGCATATCCCTCCCCACGTCGTGGTATGCCACAAGCCGTTCGCCCAACTGCATAAAGGCCTTTGATCACATCACCACTGGCTTTAAGTACTTCTCCCGTTGGCAGGGTATCTAAACCACCTAGAGTGAAATAAGGAAAAAATGCGCCATGCCCCGGCGTAACATCTAGCGCCACAAAAGGTGGTTGCATGGGTTTTAGCCATGCTGGGTCTTTATGAAATTGTTCATCTTTTCCTACCTCGGCATATTTATTGTAGTCACTAACTGTCACTTGCAATTGCCCTTCGGGTAGATTTAGGTCAGATTCTAGCTCGGCTATAGAATCAGCGGTAGCTACTACGTCTGCGTTAAGGTACGACTCTGTCTCATAGTTGCCATAATCTTCAACAGCAAGCACCAAGTACACAGAGCCACCGGTCTGACGCAAAATAAAAGCACCAATCCGTCCGTGATAGCTATCTTCGTTAACAAAACGCTGTCCCTGACTATTGATAAACACGCCATAGGTAAGGGATGCCGGCGGATAAAAGGGCAAGCTGACGAATCCCTCATGCATGTTAATAGCCGCGCCGCCAACCCCCATGCCCATTAAAATACCACTCCCAGTGTCACCAGGATTTCCAATACGCTCCGTACATTTGGTTAGTTCAGGTGCATATTGTTTGACCATTTTATCGTTCATGACAAAACCACCAGAGGCCAAAATCACCCCAGAACAAGCTTTGATATATCGCTCTTGCATGTCGATGCGTACTTTTACTCCAATCACCGGTTGTTGCACGTCAGAGTCATCAATGATTAGCGTTAAGGCGCGACTGTTAAATTCTATAGGAATGGATTTCTCTTGAATTTTGGCACCTAGGATTTTCATTAGTAGCGGACCGCCATTGTCTCCTACTACCTTTAGGTTATGACCTCTCGGTGCTGGAACTGCCTGAGTATTGTATGGGTAAGCATTTTCCCCCCCAGTGTAGAGTAAGCAGTCGTCAGTCAGAGCCATAATGGCACGGTGTGGATATTCAGAGTCTTTAAATACCACGCCTTGCTCGACCAACCAATTAAAATGATCTGTGCTGCCTTCCACGTAGGCGGTAATCTTAGCCATATCTGCCTGAGGCCCCGCTGCTGCTGTTAAAAAATCAGCCATAGCACGCTTGGTGTCTTGGTGTCCTGTTGCTCTCTGCACTCGAGTTCCTCCGCCCAAATAAATTTCGGCAGAAGACAGTGCTGTGGAGCCACCAATACCTGATGCTAGCTCAAAAATCATCACTCTAGCACCTACATCATGAGCGCTAATGGCGGCACAGGCGCCTGCACCACCACAACCAATAACAGCAACGTCAGTCTCATAGTCCCAGTGGTTAATGCTGGACGCTTTCAGGGGGGTGATCGGAGAAATCTTATCAATTGACATTGGCACCCTTTTATCAAAGTTGGTAAACCATTAGTATGGAGTCATTGGTCTAAAGTAACAAAAAAAAATTTAGTTAGATGGTTTTATCAAGCCAATCCACTGGCCTTTTTAATCCAACAGTGCAGGTCCTAAGAATCATTGACTGAGTAGTCTAACTTATCTATGATAAAACATTGCAAGTTAAATGTTTATTTGGTGATTCCAAATAGATTGCCGCTCTGCATTGGCATGCCAACGCTGTTATAGACCATCAATAAAAGCAGCCCGAGGCCCACTGGGATAACAATGAGGAACTACCCTGAACTCTATAACCTGTTACCTCAAGGACAGATCCTGGCTTATGCAATGGCTGCTAATAATCATTAGCCTGTTTCTTAATGCCTGCAACTCCGCTGAAGCTATAGCTCCTTCGATTGACCAACGCATGCTTCCCTTAGATGGCACTAATAACGCCAGAGATCTAGGCGGCTACACCACCACGGAAGGCCGGGTGGTGAAGCATGGCCTATTATTCCGTTCAGACAGCCTGGCGCACCTAACAGATAATGATCTCGTCTATCTACAGCAACTAGACATTGCAGCCATTACTGACCTACGCAGTGACCTAGAGCGAGCAAAAAACCCAGATAGACTACCTGACCAATCACCTCCTATTAAGTACGCCACTATAGAAATAAATAATCCGGCTCTGGACATTGTCCTGCTTGGTAACAAAATTTTCTCCGGTCAGATATCTACCCCTGAGTTAAAGGCTTTGTTAGACCGCACAACTTATGTCACCAATCCCACGTTAAGAGCAGAATGGGGTCAGTGGTTAAAAAGCCTAGCAGAACCTAACAACCTACCTCATTTATTTCACTGCACGGCAGGTAAAGACCGCACAGGATATGCCGCGGCTCTGATCTTAATCACGATCGGGGTGTCTAAAGAACAGGTTATGAAAGATTTTTTACTCAGCAACACTTACTTGCAAGAAAAAACAGAACAGTCAATGAAGTATATTTTGGCCAACGCAAGCTCACCCATTGATGAAGATACACTACGAGCGGTCATAGGCGTCAGCTCTGTCAGCCTTGAAAGTGCATATGAGGCAATGGAGGCTGAATACGGTAGCGTCGATATCTTTATAGAAAAAGGCCTTGGGATAGACACCAATACTCGGCAGAAGATTAAATCCTTGGTACTTAAGTAATACCGAATCTAGCAAGCAATTTAACCATAATTAAACGGTCAAAATCATTTACAAATAGGGTTAACCGTGACTCTAATTTGCTCCCCCCTTGATTCTACTTCCTCAAAAAGCCGATCGTACGCCGTACGCTGAATTTTCCAGTGCCCATCAATGAGGATGTAGTCGTCTGTATATAGTGCGGTACCACGTAAAGTCATATTGTCTTCGAGATTAATAAACATATCAGTGAGATACCATATACCCGTCGCCGAGCCACCCATAACCGTAATTTCTGGGTGATGACCATTGTGCACGCCAAACTTTTTGTCAGTGATAGAGCGACGATAAAAGGTCTCTAGTTCAGTCCAGCCATTGAGGGTAAATTCGTAATTGCCGCCTTTAAAATAAGCCGCAGCATCAGCGGTAAAACAGGTTTTTAGCCCCTCATAGTTTGCAGTGTCTAAAAAACGAAAGTAACGTGCTTTCAGTTGTTTTATCAGTTCAATGGCTTCAAGATCCAGCATACTTATTTCCCTTAATCTTGGTAGTTGTTAATGTGTTTAGCTGACTGGTACGCCATGGTCATTGCAGGCCCCAGTGTAGCGCCTGGTCCTGGGTAGGTTGAAAGTATAGCCGCCGAACAGTTGCCCACAGCATAAAGACCCTCAATTAAGCCCCCTTTTTCATACTTGACCTGTGCGTTAACGTCTGTGGCTAAACCACCTAGTGTGCCAAAGTCGCCGGCCTCAATGCGCATTGCATAGTAGGGCCCTTCGCTAATTGGCGCTAAACAAGGGTTTGGTTTAATCTCTGGGTCAGCGTAGTAGCGGTCGTATTCTGCATCGCCACGTTGAAAGTCTTCATCTATACCTGTTTCGGCGTAGTGGTTCATCTTTTTGACGGTATCTTCAAGACCGGTTGGATCGATACCCATTTGGTTTGCCAGTTCGCCAATAGAATTAGCCTTACCGACAAATCCTTGGTCGTACCATTTTTTCGGAATGGTCCAGTCAGGTTTCATGGAGGCGGTCATTAGAGGTCCCACAATGTAGTTTCGCCGAAATCTGGCATCAAATATATGATATGCCGGCGCGCAGGGGTTCTCGTCGCTGTGGGCTTCAAAGAGTCGCTTTTGAAAAGCCATGTAGTTTTGCGACTCATTGGCAAAACGAACACCCTTGGTATTCACAACGCAAGATCCCGGAAAAGATTTTTCCATAATACTCAGTCGCGGCATAGGCTCATCGGGGACACAAAGGGTTGTTGTCCACCAGGCGTCGTTCATAAGTCGTGTTGCGGCACCTAATTTAAGTCCCGCAGTCAGTGGGTCGCCAGTATTGGTATAGGCACCTGCGCTCCAATCTGCGTTAGTTGGGCTCGGCAGGTACTTTTCTCTCAGTTCTTGGTTGCGTTCAAAACCACCAGCAGCAAGTACAACGCCTTTGCGAGCCTGTACTCTAAGAGTCTTGCCATCGCGCTGGACAATTGCCCCCACCACACGACCATCCTCTTGAATCAAATCAACCATTGGACTGTCAAACCACACCGGAATATTGCGCTCTTTCACCGAAAGGTAGAGTCGTGCTACACCTGCACTACCGCAGGCTAGGCGTCTTGAGATACTGGTACGCAGCCGCCAAGGAATATCCAGCAAGTAATTCATCACCATGCTCATGGTGAGTTTTCCCCAACCCGGTAGTTTTAGCATTAACACTTGGGCTTCTACTTGGGTGAAGTGAATAACACCAAACAATCTCATCATGTGATGGCTGTATGTCATTCTTTTGTAGTCGGGGCCAAGTGTCGAGGCATTAATGGGTGAGGGCTCTAATGATCTATGGCCGGGCTTAGCACCAGGCAGACTTGAGTAATAATCGGGATAGTGACCTAAAGTCTCATAACGCACATGGGAGCATTTGTGCAAAAAGTCGACCATTTTCGGGCCGTTTTCTAAGTAGGTCTCTACCAGCTCTGAAGGAATGTCTTCTCCCTCGAGAGTGTGCTTGAGATATTCGCGCGCCTCGTCGAGACTATCTTCAGCCCCCGCTTCCAAGGAGTACCTGTTACAGGGAATCCAAATACCTCCCCCGGAAGTGGCGCTAGTGCCACCGATTTTGTCAGCTTTTTCAATAACCAAAATACCTTGGCTACCCATCTCATGATTAGCAATTGCAGCAGTCAAACCACCGTTACCGGACCCAACCACCAAAACATCTACTGAATGATCCCAATTAGCACCCTGATGATCCACTGCAGAATTCTCCATTGTCATTTTTTACCCCCATTAAAACCTGTCAATATGGGCCTATAAGGTCCAATCTAGCATACAAAACATTTCTGCTGCAATGTTTATTTTAATGCCATTTTTTACACCCCAAAGCCTAGTTTAAAAAACCTCAAACAGGCCCGCCGCACCCATACCACCGCCAATACACATGGTGATGACCACGTATTTAACCCCCCTGCGCTTACCCTCAATCAAGGCGTGGCCAACCATACGTGCACCACTCATACCAAAGGGATGCCCAATAGAAATAGCCCCTCCATTAACGTTGAGCCGGTCATTATCTATACCCAGCGTATCTCTACAATGGATAACTTGACAGGCAAAGGCTTCATTAAGCTCCCACAGACCTACATCAGCAATACTGAGCCCGTGGCGTTTTAGCAGTTTAGGAATAGCAAACACGGGGCCAATACCCATTTCATCCGCAGCACAGCCTGCCACTGCCAAACCCCGGTAGGCGCCCAACGGGTTTAGGCCCTGCTGCTCTGCGGACTTAGCATCCATTAACACTGACACTGACGCGCCATCAGATAGTTGTGAGGCGTTACCTGCGGTAATAAACTCACCCTGTGCAATAAACTGGCCGTCTTTAAATACGGGTTGCAGGCCTTGTAGCCCCTCAATGGTAGTAGAGGCTCTATTGCCTTCATCCCCCATCAGTAATGTCTCTGCAAAACTAGTTTCTTTTGTCTCACGGTCATAAACTGCTTTTACCGTACTCATCGGTGCTATTTCATCGTCAAAGGCTCCTGCTTGCTGTGCCGCAGCAGTGCGCATCTGACTCTGCAACGAATAATCGTCTTGGGCTTGGCGAGAGATACCATATCGTTTAGAAACGATTTCAGCTGTTTCGATCATCTGAATATAGGATTTGGGCGCTATATCTAACACCGTTTGAGAGACATGCCTGTGACTATTTTTATGTTTAGTTTGAACCAAAGATATTGACTCTAATCCGCCAGCCACCGCGACATCATATTCATTACACATGATTGATTTAGCTGCCGTAGCGATGCTCATTAACCCAGATGAACATTGTCGATCCATAGTCATTCCTGAAGTGGTGTCAGGTAATCCTCCAGCAACACTACACAGGCGCCCTAAATTATAAGCTTGGGTACCCTGCTGCGAAGCCGCACCGATGAGCACGTCGTCCACTCGCGCAGGATCGATACCCGCCCGCGCCACAGCCTGTTGAACCACATGGCCTCCCATGGCCGGTGCTTCGGTGTTATTAAAAGCCCCGCGAAAGGCTTTACCTATTGGGGTTCTCGCGGTGGAAACGATAACGGCTTCTCTCATAATTCAGTCTCTTAAAGGGGATTTGAAATCTGTTATTTTTTCTTAGGTTATTAAGCTCTTTGGCTAGACACAGGCACAATTTCACCGGTCATATAACTGGAATAATCGGAGGCCAGGAACATCATCACGTTAGCCACCTCCCATACTTCGGCTGCTCGACCAAAAGCCTCTTTGGACGCCAGTTCCTCCAACAATTCGATAGGTGTGGTCTTCTTGAGAAAATCATGGAACGCGATAGAAGGAGACACCGCATTGATACGCACACCAAAATCAGCCGCTTCCAGCGCAGCACAGCGTGTCAACGCCATCACCCCGGCCTTAGCTGCAGCATAGTGGCACTGCTCTTTTTGCGCCCGCCAACCTAACACTGAGGCGTTATTAACAATGACACCAGCACCGCGAGGCTGCATTTTTTTGAGCATCGCACGCATCATGCGCATAGTGCCGTTTAAGGTCACATCTAAAACGCTGGACCATTGCTCATCATTCATATCGGTCAGCAAGACTGTACCACCGAGTCCGGCATTGTTAATCAGCACATCAACGCCTTGGAGCACATCTTCAGCATAGTTCACAAGCTCCTGAACCTCGGCCTCTATGGTGACATTACACAGCTTAGGGTATATGGCATCTAAGCCGGTTTCAGATTTTAGAGCCGCCACTGCCTTGGTCAGGCGACCTTGATGAATATCACTGATAACAATGCCCCTAGCACCTTCCTCTGCGGCACGTTTAGCTGCGGCCAGACCAATACCGGCACCTGCTGCGGCTGTAATCAATACCGACTTCCTCTCGAGTAAGTTGTGCCCTTTTACATAGGGCGGTGGTGATTTTAAAGCCATTTTATTACTCCTAAACTAAGCATTATGCTTTTAACCTCTTGGCTCTTTGGGCATACCTAGGGCACGCTCAGCAATAAGGTTTCGTTGAATTTGGTTGGTTCCACCGTAAATAGTGTCAGCGCGAGAAAATAGGTACATCGATTGCAATCGGTTTAGTTGGTAGGGTCCATCCTCAAGCACTTCGCTCTCAGATCCCATTACGTCCATGGCCAGCTTACCTAAATTTCGATGCCAGCTAGACCAGTACAACTTGTAAATCATCGCTTCTTTTTGCAAGCTGCCGTCGGTTTCTTTGGAGGAGAGCACACGCATACTATTAAAACGCATAATTCTAAGGCCTATATGCGCCTCCGCGATTCGTTGCCGAATCTGAGGGTTTTGGGCTGAGCCATTGGCCTTAGCCAATACAATAATTTCATCAAGTTCATTTTGAAACAGCATTTGCTGACCCAACGTAGAGACACCACGCTCAAAGCCCAATAAGCCCATGGCAACCTTCCAGCCATCTCCTGGCTCACCAACAATGTCATCAATCGAACAGTGAGCATCATCAAAAAATACTTCGTTAAACTCACTGGTGCCCGTTAACTGCTCTATTGGACGAACAGTTACTCCAGGCTGATCTATGGGCACCAAAAAGAACCCTAAACCGCGATGACCAACAGATTTAGAATCGGTACGTGCAATAACAAAACAATAATCTGACTCACGAGCCAAGGAGGTCCATACTTTTTGGCCATTAATCTGCCATTGCTGATTAGTATCATCAAATTTAGCGCTCGTTTTTACATTGGCTAAATCTGAGCCTGCGCCAGGTTCTGAATAACCTTGGCACCAAAAAGCCTCACCACGTAAAATCTCTGGCAAATAACGATCTTTTTGTTCCTGATCCCCAAAAGCGATAAGTGTTGGGCCAACAAGAGTCTCACCAATGTGTCCCGCTCTACCCGGCCCCTGAGCTCTTGCATATTCTTCGTTAAAAATAACCTGTTGCTCTATGGTCGCGCCACGGCCACCGTATTCAGGTGCCCAACCAATACAGGTCCAACCTCCCTGATAAAGCTTTTGTTCCCAGGCCTTGCGCTCGTCGATAAACATATGCTGATCACCGGGTCCTCCTCGACCACGAATAGAATCAAATTTCCCACAGAGATTAGCGGCCAACCAGCTGGCAATTTCTTCCCGAAACAACTCATCCTCAGGACTAAAATCTAACTTCATAAGGCCACCTGAGTATCTAACAATAGTGTCGCCAGTCGTTCACGATGATAGTCGGCGGCACCAAGAAACGTCTCGGTCGACTTAGCTCGCTTAAAATATAGCTGAATATCGTATTCTGAAGTAATGCCGACGCCACCATGAAGTTGGATGCCTACCCCAGCATTATGGAAAAAGCCTTCGCTGCTATAGGCCTTAGCTATGCTAGCAGCTTCTGCTAAGCCTACAGCGTCCGAGGTTTGATTGAAAAATTGATCGCCAACACAGGCCGCGTAATAGACTGCCGAGCGAGAGGCTTCGACTTTAACCATCATATCTGCACACTTATGTTTTACCGATTGATAAGAGGCTATTGATCGACCAAATTGCACTCGTTCACTAATATAAGCTACGGTCGAATCAAGGCATTGCTGAGATCCACCTAATTGTTCTGCTGCCACTGCGATTCGACCTAGATCTAAAACTTGCTCAAGTTGCGCCCAAGATTGACCCACATCACCCATTACGGCATCGCTATTAAGCACTAAATCATCTAACTGTAATTGTCCTTGCCTGCGTGTCTGATCCATCGTTGGTAGCCACTCGCGTCTTATTCCTGGGGTGTTGGCGGGCACGACAAATAAACTAATACCCTCGTCTCCCTGGGTATCTTGATCTCGCGCTGCCAGCACCAAAATTTCGGCACTGTGGCCATCTGGCACAAAGCGATAGCTGCCATTCAGCCGGTAGCTATCGCCCTGTTTCTGGTAAGTGACCTTCACGCTGTTAGAGTCCCAACCTCCAGACTCACCGGTATAGGCTAAGGTGGCGGTCTTACCCACAGCAATCTGTGGTAAGTAGGTTAACTTCTGATCTTCTGTACCAGCAACCAAGAGCGCATTGGCGGCCAAACAGACTGAGGCATAAAACGGAGAGCAACAAAGATAGCGTCCCATTTGCTCTAGTGTCGCCACCAGTTCGACATAACCAAGCCCCAGACCACCATAAGCCTCTGGAATATGCATTCCTTGCCAGCACATCTCATCACAGATACGCCGCCACAACTGAAGGTCATAACCCAACTCGGTGCTCATTGCCTGGCGCACAGCCGCGCTGGTGCTTGTCTGTGCCAGAAAAGCCTCAGCGATATCGCGAATCATCATCTGTTCGTCGGTAAACTTAAAATTCATAATAGTCTGGCTGTACTCCGATCACTTAAACACCCTATTGAGAACTCTAATATTAGGTGCCATAGACTTTTTGCGCTGGAATTTCACGTGACATCAACACCTGCACCGCTTCACCAATTTCTTCTGCTTGCCACTTGGCACCTTTGTCCACCGATGGGGTTGAACGCCAACCATCAGCCATGGATATCTCTCCACCGACGGCTTCAAATAAACGTCCTGTGCAGTCTGCTGAATGCTTAGACCCAAGCCAAACAACTAATGGTGCGACATTGGCAGGACTATAGTGGTCAAAGCTGCCATCCTCCGGCTTTTTCATCATATCTGCAAAAGCATCTTCGCTCATACCGGTTCTGGCTGCCGGGGCTAGACCATTTACAGTAATACCATAGCGTCTCAATTCGGCTGCTTGATTTAAAGTGAGAGAGGCAATACCGCCCTTCGCCGCTGCGTAGTTGCTCTGGCCAATAGAACCATTCAATCCCGCGCCTGAAGAAGTATTAATAATTCGAGCATCTACCTGATGGCCCTGTTTGAATTGGTCTCGCCAGTACTGAACGGCATGACTACTTATACAAAAATGACCTTTCAAATGCACTGAAATCACCTGATCCCACTCAGTTTCAGTCATTGAGGCGAACATTCGATCACGGCATACACCCGCGTTGTTAATAACAACATGAAGATCGCCAAAATGATCGATGGCTGTGCGCACGATTGATTCTGACTGTTCGTAATTAGTGATATCTTGGGTGTTAGCTAAAGCATGTCCACCTGCGCCTTCAATATCGGCTACGGTGTCTGCCGCGGCCTGAGCATTAATATCATTAACTAGTACCTTGGCCCCTGCAGCGCCAAACGCTAGAGCGTACTCACGACCTAAACCGCCACCCGCGCCAGTGATAATAATCACGCGTCCATCACAAATACCACTCATCTGTTCAATCCCTATAAAAGTGTCAAATCAATTTATCGTTGCTGACCCAAGGCAGCATATTTAGAGGCGCTCAATAATGGTCACGTTAGCCTGGCCGCCACCTTCACACATGGTCTGTAGTCCATAGCGCGCTTTACTGCGTTCTAACTCATGAAGCAGAGTGGTCATTAACTTGGTACCCGTAGCCCCCAAGGGGTGCCCCAGTGCAATTGCCCCACCGTTAACATTGGTTTTCTCTGGATCAAAACCCGTCTCTGCAAGCCATGCCATGGGCACTGGCGCAAAGGCTTCATTAATCTCTACTAGATCAATATCATGAATACTCATCCCGGATTTCTTTAAGGCATGAGCCGTGGCAGGAATCGGCGCAGTTAACATCCAGATAGGGTCTGCACCGCGAACTGACATATGAACAATACGGGCTCGCGGCGTTAAGTTGTAACGCTTCAATGCTTCCTCTGAAACCAATAAAATCGCAGAAGCACCGTCGCAGGTTTGACTGGAGACTGCCGCTGTAATACTGCCGCCCTCTTCTATGGGTTGTAATTCGGCCATTTTTTCAAGGGAGGTAATTCTGGGTGTTTCGTCCATCATTACACCATTTAAGGGCACTATCTCTCGATCAAAATAACCTTTGTCGATGGCGTTTAATGCGCGATTATGGGAGCGTAATGCAAAAGCTTCCATTTTTGCGCGAGATAATTTCCACTTATCTGCCATCATTTGGGCAGAATTAAACTGAGAGACAATAACATCGCCATAGCGATCAACCCAGCCCTTGCTGCCTGAGAATGGATCTGAAAACCCCAGGGGCTGTGCTGAGGTCATTGCTGAGCCTATCGGGATCTGGGTCATTGTTTGTACACCCCCAGCAACGACGACATCCATAGTGCCTGACATAATAGCCTGAGCTGCAAAATGGACCGCTTGCTGAGAAGAGCCACACTGCCGATCTATTGTGGTACCAGGAACTTCATCTGAAAGACCTGCAGCCAGCCAAGCAGTCCGCGCTATATCTCCGGCGAGAGGTCCGATAGCATCAACACAGCCAAAAATAACGTCGTCGTAGTCAACCTCTGGAATACCACTGCGCTGGACAATACTTTTTAGCACATGGGCGCCAAGATCGGCACCATGAACATCGGCAAGTCCACCTTTACGCCGACCGGTTGGACTGCGAATAGCATCCACTATATAAGCCTGATTTAAAGCCATTAAACTGCTCCCTGTTCTAAAATAGTTTCATCATTTAGCGACATGCTTTTGCCAAACGTATGTTCAGCACCCATTAAGGCATTGGGGTTTAACAGCCACTCGTGAATTCTGTTTTTATGGAATCCTGCGTCGCCCCAGGTCTTGTCGATAGCCCAGCAACGTTTCATCCAAATTTGTAAATCGCACTCCCAGGTATATCCCATAGCACCATGCACTTGCATGCCGTGACGGACACTCAGCAATGCGGCCTGACTCGCGGCTACCTTAGCGTGAGATACAGCCCAGTCAGCGCGTGTGGGAGCAGTTGCAACGGCATAGGCCGCTCTGGCGATAACCGGTTTAGCAAATTCTAGACTGACAGCACAATCAGCTAGTAGGTGTTTGACTGCCTGATTGGCGCCCACAGGCCGACCAAATTGCTCTCGGTCAGTGGTGAAAATGACAGCGCGCTGTAAGATATTTTCGGCCAAGCCAATTAACTGAGCTGCCACCCCTAATGCACCTCGATTTAACGCACTACGCCACAGGTCTGCCCCCAACTGCCCGTCAGCTATCTTGGTCCTGCTACTTGGCTGCCAGTTAACTTTGAAAATTCGACGACTGGGGTCTGAGCTGCGTTGGGTGATCAAATCCACCGCCTGAGAGCCCACTAGATGCACCTCTTGACCGTGAGGTAAGAGCAACCACTGGTTTATATCTGCCATATTAATGTAGGGGTTAATCCAATGACCGCAGGCAACAGAGGCCTTACCTGTGGCGATCTTTTCTAAAACATCCTGGCATTGATTGGCCGCGGCTAGTCCTGAGCCGGCGATGTCAGATAACATAGCAGTGGCCACCATTGCATTTTCAACCAAAGGCTCTGGCATCGCTACTCGCCCGCACTCTTGGGCCAGCAGAATAAAGTCCAGCTCGGACAAGCCTAAGCCACCACAGGATTCTGGCACCAACATAGCGTTAAGCCCCATGTCTGACAGCTGCTGGGTTAAGTTGGCATCAATACCTTGCGCGCTTTCCCAGCGAGTGCGAATAGACTCGGCTGTCACCTCGCCAGCTAATAAAGCGGCGACTGTATCTCGGTAGGTTAGCTGATCTTCTGAGTAAGTGAAGTTCACGTTGATTACCTATGGTTAGTTAGGTCAAGACACTTAATATCAAAGACCCTCATTTACGTGGCATGCCGAGCATTCTCTCAGCGATAATGTTGCGTTGCACCTCGTTAGTTCCGGCGTAAATAGGCCCTGACTGGGCGAATAAAAAGCCGTCTAGCCAACTACCTAACTCTGCACTGGCATCTTCTGAATCGGGTTCCAACTCTCCCCTTGCTCCGAGTAACCGCATGGCTGTGTCATGAATTTTTATATCTAATTCTGACCAGAATATCTTGTTACAGCTAGATTCGGCCCCTATCTGGCCGCCGCTCATGAGTCTTGATGCCGTTTGATAGGTTGAAAGCGCGTAAGCTTCAGCGTCCATGTAACAACGCACGACGGCATCCTCTATCGATAAATCAAGAATATCATTGCGTTTTGCGCGATAAAGTCCCATCAGATTTTTTGCCGCTTGCTGGAAACGTGCAGGACTTCGCAACATCAAACCTCTCTCAAAGCCTGCAGTAGACATTGCAATACTCCAGCCATCTCCCTCCTCGCCGAGGCGATTGGATACAGGAACCCTAACGTTATCAAAGAAAATTTCAGCAAACCCTGGTAGGCCGTTAAGTTGGTCGATGGGACGAACAGTGACACCTTTTGCGTCCAATGGAACAAACACAAATGACAACCCGTGATGTCGCTTTGAATCTGGGTCAGTGCGAAACATACAAAAGACCCAGTCAGCAAATACTGCTCGAGTTGACCAGATTTTCTGGCCATTAATGACATACTCATCACCATCTCGAGTTGCCTTGGATCTTATCGCCGCCATATCAGAACCGGCACCGGGTTCCGACCAGCCTTGCGCCCAAATTTCATCACCGCTGGCCATCGCACTAATAAATCGCTGCTTTTGCTCGTCAGTGCCATATTCCATTAACGTTGGACCAAGCAAGAAAATACCATTTTGATTAACCCTTAGGGGTGCACCTGCACGATAATATTCTTCTTCAAAAATAAGCCACTCAATAAGATTACAGCCTCTGCCGCCATATTCTTTTGGCCAGGTAACCATTCCCCAGTTACCCGAGGCGAGAGTTTTCTCCCACTGCCGGTGCTGTTCAAATCCTTCTTGAGTGTCAAAGGACTTAAGGGGAGTTTCGGGTAGATTGCCCACTAGCCATTGACGGACTTGTAAACGAAATGCCTGCTCTTCATCGGTGTATGTCAATTCCATAGTGTAGGTACCTTTGACCCCTGTTTGGGTAAACCTTAGCCTGCAATAATCAGCCTTAAGTTTTGCTCTGTTTTTTGTTCTCTTCAGCCATTTTCTTACCGTCAAAACCACCAAGCTTATCGCCAGACACTAATTCATTGTGGCCGTGGGCAAAATGATGCCAGGCAAAAGCCGCGTCCATACCGGTGCGCTTGCCCCGCAAGTCTTCAATATTATTAATAGACTGTTTAGTTAAGGCCAATCCCATGCGCGGCATGGTGGCTATTTTTGCCGCGATGGCGTTTACATCAGCCTCCAGGGTTTCTCTGGTCGACAGTCGATTAACCATACCCATCTGCTCGGCCCTTTGGGCGGACATGCGATCACCTAAAAAGAGGAATTCTTTGGCAATACGGGGGTGCATCTCAAAGGGATGGGCAAAGTATTCAACCCCAGGAATACCCATTCGTACCACTGGATCTGAGAAGAAAGCATCGTCAGTGGCAACAATAAGATCACAGACCCATGCCAGCATGAGTCCTCCAGCTATACAGGCGCCCTGCACTGCCGCGATGGTTGGTTTGGGAATATCTCTCCAGCGACGGCACATCCCTAGGTAGGCCTCTGCTTCACGTACATACAGAAACTCAGCCCCTTCTTTATTGGCGTGGTCATACCAAAGAGTGACTCGATCTTGGCTTTCGTTGATGTCGCGCCCGGGAGTGCCAATATCATGGCCAGCTGAGAAATGCTTACCGTTGCCTTTAAGCACTATTACCTTAACCTCATCGTCAGCTACTGCACACTGAAATGCTGCATCTAACTCATAAGTCATGCGCCCATTCTGGGCATTGTTATATTTAGGGCGATTCATAGTGATTGTGGCAATACCTTCTGCCACAGAATAGATCACGATATCGACTTCAGTTTCAGCAGTTTGGGTGTCAGTCATAGATTATCTCTCGTATTTTTGCTCAAATAAAAATAAGGTTAGCGTCGATCACCCATGGGGTTATCCGATAACTGTTTGTGACGGATTCCAACCGGGTCTAAGGCCGTGATTATGGCCAACTGTTCAATAGTCGGTGCTGCTGTGGTGGTCAGTTCATTACCAGTATGCACTTCAAAACCGGTATTGTCGGTCACCTGCTGTACAGTAATACCCGGATGCAGGCTCACCAGCCGTAATTGATGATTAGGCCCACACCAATCCATCACGCAGAGATCTGTGACCACCCGCCGGATATCAATATCATCAAAGCTATAGCCTCTAGGCAAACGTTCGGCGTTATAGCCTATAGAGCAGACCACGTCACACTCACCTTCAACGAATACGCGCTTACTGTGTGCGGGGACATAAAATGAGTTAGCGTGACTAATAGAGTTACCGGGAAAGCCTCGAACACCCAGCATTTGAACTTTAGGTTGTTCATAAGTACCACCCAAAGCCGAAATGTTAGTTTGCCCGAATCGATCGATCTGACTAGGGCCAACTAGCGCATGGCGCTTACCACCCCAAACGTTGTCAAATATCCGAGAAAAGCCCATCCAAGATTCTTGTTTCTGCCCTTCCCCAAAATGCCTTCCGCTCACTGCATTGGGTGCACTTAGCATCCAAGCCTCAGAATCAGTCATCATCAAATCGGTATTACAGGATTTCATTGCAAGACTCGCCGCCAAACGGGGAATAACCCCAATACCCGTCGCTAGCACCTCGCCATTTCCTCTAAAGGTCTCGGCAGCTGCGCAAATCATCAGTTCACATAGTCTGTATTCTGCGGCCGTTGTCGTCATTAACTTTAGTCCATTACAAAATAATTATTAATAAACTGGCAAGGGAATAGACTTGATTTTATCCTCCCCTCCCACCGCTTCTTGGTATTCCTGCTCATCTTTTCCAGCAATATAGGTTTCACTATAATGGTCGAAGCCACCCTCTTTAGCTGTCGCGTTGTAGAGTTCGAAGTGCGCCACATCAAAACCATAAAATGGAGCACAAGACGTCGGGTGAGCCCCGCAGGGAAGATGCACTACAGTTGTCGTTTCAGATCGCTCCCAATGAACATGCCTAGCTTCATCTGAGGGCGAAAAATAGTCCGAATCGACGATATCTTCGCAACTAGCAATGGTCACCTCTGCAGCGCGGGCAAACCAATCGTCCATGTAAAGATCTGGACCTTTTATTTGGCATACACCTCGAGTATCTGCCTTATCGACATGGACTAGCGATACGTCCAGTTTCAATGCCGGCATAGCGACCCAGTCTTTTTCATCATAAGGGCTGGTGATAATAGCCAGCTCACTGTTGTTTTTAATCACATCGGTACCTAGGCCAACGCTGGTTGGTATAAAGGGTATTTTCCACGCCGCTGCTCGAAGACCCAGCAAAAGCATACCTTCATCAACTTCCATCACTTGGATGCTGCCATTCTGGCGAGCTTGCCGGAAATAGGGTTCAAGAGGAATGAAATCAAGGGAGACAAAGGCAAAGATGACCTTTTTAACCTTACCCGCTGCACAGAGCATCCCGACATCAGCCCCGCCATAGGCAACGATGGTTAGATCAGTTAAATCTGAGCGAAGGATCTCTCGTATCAGTGCCATTGGCTTTCGTCGAGGACCCCAACCGCCAATACCGACAGTCATGCCATCACTAATCTGTGCAATTGCCTGCTCAGCGGACATTATCTTGTTCATGGGGCAACTCCAAAACCTGATTAAAAATAACGCTGCGGGAACATTGGCTCGCCCCAAAATTATTCAAGGCCATCAATAGACGTCGAAGCAATAGTATAAATGCAGAAACCAGATTATGTGAGGTGGTCCTTGGGCAATCATCATCCATTAGGACTATGACAAAATTGCCTCACTCAAATATATTGAAAGCCAATTAAAGAAAACTGAAGCCTCTATGGTTAACAACACTGCTGATAGCCCCTGCAACAGCAAAACCATTCCGCAGCTTATCAACGCAGCCGCAGCCCATTTTGATGATCGTGTGTTTATCGATGACAATGGTTACACGATCACTTTCCGGCAGCTTCAGGAGCAGTCACGCAATGTAGCTGCCGCACTTATGTCGCGGGATTTTAAACTCGGTGATAAAGCCGCCATTTGGGCCCCCAACATGTACCAATGGGTCGTCGCAGCAATGGGCATACAGACCGCCGGTGGCGTACTGGTAACGATAAATACTCGATACAAAGGAAGCGAGGCGGCTGATATATTGCGCCGCGCCTCTGCATCTGTTTTATTTAGTGTGGGCGATTTCCTCGACACTGATTACACTCAAATGCTCGCCAACGAAGATATTGGTTCGATTAATGACATTGTGGTTTTTAACCCTACGGCTAATGACTCACTTTCATGGAATGACTTCTATGACAGCGGCGAGCAACATCTCACCAAGTATGGCAGTGACGCCTTGGATCAACGAATATCAGAGATTCAATCAACGGACCTGTCAGATATTCTATTTACCTCTGGCACTACAGGCGCACCCAAAGGCGTGATGACGTCTCACGAGCAAAACATTCGAACATTTAAGGTATGGACCGAGTTACTGGGCCTTAATGAAAACGATCGCTATCTGATCATAAACCCCTTTTTCCATAGTTTTGGCTACAAGGCGGGGATTCTTGCAGGCCTAATGCGTGGCACCACGCTGCTGCCCCACCAGGTGTTTGATCCGGAGTTGATATTGGAGCGTATTGAGCGTGAAAAAATAACCATGATGCCTGGACCTCCCACACTATTTCAGTCAATCTTATCATCAGAAAACCTCGATAAATTCGACATTTCGAGTTTATCCAAGGCCACCACTGGCGCGGCTGTTATTCCGATAGAGTTGATTACTAAAATGCGAAAAGAACTCGGAATTAACACCGTGTTAACTGCCTATGGCTTAACAGAGTCCTGCGGGTTGGTAAGTATGTGTCGCCATGAAGACAGTGACGCAATAGTAGCAACTACCTCTGGTCGTGCTATCCCAGACATTGAACTTAGATGCGTGAACGAAAAAGGCCAGCCTTTAGAGGTAGGCCAAGCCGGCGAGATCGTCGTTAGAGGGTTTAACATCATGCTTGGTTACTTTGAAAACTCAGCGGCAACTGCAGAATCCATCGACAGCGATGGCTGGTTGCACACCGGTGACATAGGCTATCTGGATGCCGAAGGCAACCTATCAATCACCGACCGTCTTAAAGATATGTTTATTACCGGCGGGTTCAATTGTTATCCCGCTGAAATTGAAAACCAATTATCACAACACCCCTCTATCGCGAGTTGCGCAGTCATAGGTATCCCCGATGAGCGATTAGGAGAGGTTGCTATGGCATGGGTTGTTTTAGAGAGAAACTGCGCCTTAATCGAACAAGAATTAATTAGCTGGAGTCGTGAACGTATTGCCAATTACAAGGTTCCTCGGCAGGTCAAGATAATCGACAGTCTTCCGCTAAATGCCTCTGGCAAAGTATTAAAAATGCAGTTGCGCAGTCTTGTAACCGATCAAAAACACTAGACCACAATAGAATCGATGGAGAAATATGATGACAATACAAAGCCTTGGATACATCGGCGTAAACAGCACAGACCTCGGTCAATGGCAAACATACGGCACCCAGGTATTAGGCTTACAAGATGTCACTGACCAGTATTCAAAGGATGGTAACAGCCTCTTGCTGAAAATGGACGAACGTCCTTTTCGTATGATTATCGAAAAATCAGACGTCGATGGGTTTGGCTTTTGCGGCTGGGAAGCAACGAGTCAAGAAAATATGGCGGATACAGTTGCCTCATTGAATGCAGCTGGTGTCGACGTCACCATTGCCAACTCTGAGCTAACCCAGCAACGTTGCGTCACCGAATTGGTTAGATTTACCGATCCTGCAGGGAATCAACATGAGCTCTACTGGGGCCCAGTGTCCAATTCTAAAAGACTGGTTTCGCCGGCTGGAGTCAGTGGTTTTGTAACCGGCGAAATGGGCTTGGGCCATGTCGTACTGCCTGCCCCTAATTTCGATGAAACAAGTGCATTTTTTACCGATGTCCTAGGCTTTGGCCTCTCCGATTTAATGAACATAAAGTTCAGCGACGATCCAGCAGAGCCTAATAAGAGGCTTTGGTTTATGCATTGCAATCAACGTCATCACACGATCGGTTTATTTGAAATGGACTTCCCCGCAGGATGCGTGCATACAATGATTGAAGTTGAATCAGTTGATGAGGTTGGACTGGCTAATGATCGGCGTATTGCTCAAGGGGTAAACCTCTCGGGTACTCTTGGCCGCCACACCAATGACCATATGCTGTCATTTTATATGCGATCGCCAGGTAATTTTGACATCGAGTATGGCGCTGAAGGCAGAACCATTGAAGATTGGGAGAAATTTAGCGTATTTGAAAGTACAGTTCCTAGCTTTTGGGGCCATGATTTCAGTGTCGGGCAGGGTTAATAGATACAGCTTAATTCAAATGGGGTATGCGCAAAATTCCTAATATTGCGACTATGGCATCGCTTTCCCCATACCAATTTCTACAAAGAGAATGCTGTTTTATGTCTGACATTGACCTTCGAGATTTACGTGACGCGTTTGGTTCCTTCGCTACAGGAGTGACCGTTGTCACCACACTGTGTAACGTTGACTTGATGGCTAAGACTCCAGTGGCAATGACCGCTAACAGCTTTTGCTCAGTGTCCCTTGACCCCCCTCTAGTACTGTGGAGCATTGATAAGAAAGCCAAAAGTTTTGACGCTTTCTCTAAGTCAGAGCATTTTGCCGTACATATTCTACACGGAGGTCAGAGGGAGCTATCGTCTATTTGTGCAACTCGTAATGCCGATAAGTTTGCCAACGAAGCATGGAGGTCAGGAATAGAGGGTGTTCCTATTCTTGCCGATTACAACACCTGTTTTCAATGTTCTGTAGAGCATAAATATGATGGAGGAGATCATGAAATTATTGTCGGCAGAGTCCTAGATTTTGACAATAACGAGCGTGAATCACACACCAATCCACTGCTGTTCTACCGAGGGAAATACACCGAGGTCGCGTAGCTAAATAATTAAGTAATGACACGTATAAGCAATCCTTTAGGGGGCTAGAAAATGCACACTGTGAACCAAGACGTATTAGATATCATTGTCAAAAATGCCGATCAAGGCAGGACAAATCGCAAAATACCCGCTGAGAATATTCAGGCGTTAAAGGACTGTGGTTTCTTTGGGATGCTTCTACCTAAATCATTAGGAGGTTCTGAACATACCCCTCAAGAATTCTTCCAGGATCATCTCGCCATTGCCAAGGCGGACATGAGTACTGCTTGGGCGTGCGGGATTGTCGCCGTGCATCCCTATCAAATTGCACTGATGGACCCGCAAGCTCAACAAGACGTGTTTTCAGATGATCCCACCACCCTCATCAGTAGCTCATATAACCCCATCGGCGCGAAAGTTGAAATCGTTGACGGTGGCTTTATGGTGAGTGGCCGCTGGGGTTGGAGTTCTGGGTCAGATCACTGCAACTGGGCGCTTCTCGGTGGCGTAATTCCTACCGAAGGCTATCGCACCTTTTTGATTCCACGAGATGATTATGACATCGAAGATACCTGGCATGTGATGGGGTTGCAGGGAACAGGCTCTAATGACGTAGTGATAGATACACCCGTATTTATTCCTGATCATCGCACTCACAAGCAAATGGACGGCTTCAATTGTGTGCAAAGTCAACCCAACCCAATGTATCAAATGCCATGGGCCCAAGTCTTTATCCGAGTGGTCTGCACCCCCGCTATTGGTGCGCTAAGTAAGGGGCTAGAGTTATTCTTGTCAGACCGAAGTACCGCTAGTACTGACATGACAAAGCTTGCTGGAGATGTTGAAACTCAGACGCGAATTGCGTTTGTTAGTAATATTATTGATGAATGCCAAACCATTATGTTTAAAAACTTCGATGAGATGCAAAGTAATGATTGGCAGCCTTCGATCAATCAGCGAATTCTCTATCGTTATCAGTCAAGTTTGGTAATAGAAAAATGTATTGAAGGTATCGACAGGCTGTTTGATGTGGCAGGCGGACGCTCAGTGTATGCTGGACACGCTCTCCAACAAATATGGAATGACATCCATATTGCCCGTGCTCATGTTGCCAATAGTCCTGCGATGTTCGCGCGAAACCTAGGCGCCACACTCTTAGGTGTTGAAAATTCTGACTTCTTTATTTAATCGAGAATTTATTATGGCAGGGACGGTTCCAGAAGGCAGTTACGCAACCCTTAGTAATGGAATGAACCTTCATTATCTTGAGTTGCACTCAAGTAATGCGGATGCACCTACGGTTGTCTTTATTCATGGTAGCGGCCCTGGCGCCAGTGGTTGGAGTAATTTCAAACAAAACACTGAGGCATTTCACAAAGCTGGATACACCACCATTGTTATCGATATACCTGGCTACGGATATACCAGCAAGCCCACTGATGCGATCTATAGCTTAGATTACTTCACCCAGTATTTAGATGAGTTTATGATCCACAAAGGTATCAATAGCGCGATTCTCGTGGGCAACTCTTTGGGTGGGGCTATCGCGATTGGTTATGCATTAGAGCACCCAGAAAAAGTAAGCCATTTAATATTGATGGCTACCGGCGGGGTTGAAGAACGCGAGGTCTACTTTGCCACTCAAGGTATCCAAGCGATGGTTAAATATCCAATGGGGTCACCCGAATTTACCAAAGATGTACTCGGTGAGTTGTTAAAACTATTGGTTTTTGATCCAAAACATGTGACCGAGCAACTTGTTACTGAACGCTGGGAAATCTTGCAATTACAAAACCCCCAAGTATTAGCTACCATGCAGATACCAAACCTAAGTGATCGTTTGGCGGAGCTTAGCATTCCTGTCTTGGGATTTTGGGGCTATCAAGACAAATTTTGCCCCATCTCAGGTGCACACACTGTTATAAGCCAGTGTAATGATGCTCGAATGAACATGCTCAGCCAATGTGGTCACTGGGTAATGGTGGAGCACAGCACCTATTTTAACAAACAGTGCATTGAATTTTTGCAGGATAATTAATCAGGGTACCCTGCCATGGCTATACAGAGCGCTTTAATTGAGTCCATCGCATCGCAACTTTATACTGCCTTAAAGCAGGGAGCTACCATTGCTCCCTTAACTGAAGAGTACCCTGATATTTCTATTGACGACGCCTACCATATCTCTCGACAGGTCCTGCAATTGCGCATGGACAACAATAACGAGTTGGTGGTTGGCAAAAAGATTGGCGTTACCTCAGCCGCGGTGCAAGATATGCTGGGCGTATTCCAGCCTGACTTTGGCTTTCTTACCCATACCATGGCCTACGCCGACCACGCCGAGATTCACGTTCGAGGCAACCTAATTCAGCCCCGCGCTGAAGCCGAGATCGCATTTAGACTAAAATCAGACCTTAAAGGGCCTGGGGTAACTGAACTCGATGTACTTAATGCAACCCAATGCATTATGCCCTGCTTTGAAATTGTCGACTCGAGAATTGAGAATTGGCAAATAAAGATACAGGACACGATTTCTGACAACGCCTCCTGCGGTGTTTATGTGCTGGGTAGTACTGAGATAGATCCAAAGGGTATTGATTTGGCTAACCTCGAAATTAAAGTCTATAAAAACTCAACACTTATTAGTCAAGGAAAGGGTTCAGCGGTCCAAGGCAATCCACTTACTGCCGTGGCTTGGCTGGCTAATACCCTCGGGGCTTTCGATATCCCCTTTCTTGCAGGGGAAGTCATTCTTTCCGGCTCGCTGGTGCCCTTAGAACCGGTTCAGGCTGGCGACCATATGTATCTAGAGCTATCTGGAATCGACATTGATACCTGTACCGCTACCTGTTTCTTCCTGTAGCGAGATAGGCAACTAAGGAACTGTTTATGACAAACAAACTACGTGCTGTAATTATCGGGCCAGGCAATATAGGCACAGACCTTTTAATGAAGGCGCTGCGCAGCGACTGGATAGAGCCTGTTTGGATGGTGGGCATTGACGAATCACCCGGCATTCAGCGTGCTCGCGACTACGGACTTAAGGTCTCCACTGATGGCGTAGACGGTGTGCTCGATTTTATTGAAGCAGACAACATAAGGATCGCATTCGACGCTACTTCAGCCTATGTGCATGCTGAAAATTCTCAGAAATTAACCTCTCGCGGCGTCATAATGATCGATCTAACTCCAGCGGCCATTGGCCCTTATTGCGTGCCCCCGGTCAATCTTGAACAGTTGCTCAAAGAAGGTCATCACAGCAATGTAAACATGGTGACTTGTGGCGGCCAAGCGACGATACCGTTAGTGGCGGCTGTGAGCCGTGTGCAGGCCGTATCTTATGCTGAAATTGTGGCCACTGTCGCATCTGAATCAGTAGGTATGGGCACCCGGGATAATATCGACGAATTCACCCGCACGACATCATCCGCCATTGAAAGTGTCGGCGGGGCGGGTAAAGGTAAAGCCATTATCATTATTAACCCTGCACAGCCACCTCTAGTCATGCGTGATACGGTGCATTGCTTAACTGTCGACACTCCTGACCAACCCGCTATCACTGCTTCTTTTGAAAACATGATTGCGGAGGTTCAGAAGTATGTCCCGGGCTTTATTATGCTCAACACTCCTCTTTTTAACGGCAATAAGGTCACTATTTCAGTTCAGGTCGAAGGTCTGGGAGACTTTCTGCCAAAATACTCAGGTAATCTCGACATTATGACTGCGGCGGGACTGCGCACAGCGGAAATGCTGGCTCAGCAGCCTACCAAATCATGCCACTGGCATTAATTTTTAGTAAAGAGTGCTCTTATGAATCTTTCAGGTAAAAACGTCATTCTCCATGATATGTGTCTGCGCGATGGGATGCATCCCAAGCAACACCAAATCTCCATAGAGCAAATGATTAATATATCGGGTGCGCTGGATGATGCTGGTGTGCCACTGATTGAGGTGACCCACGGCGATGGGCTGGGTGGTGCCTCACTCAATTATGGCTTTGCGGCTCACACAGACGAAGAATATATGACAGCAGTAGTGAATAGGGTTAAAAAAGCTAGAATATCGGCCTTATTACTCCCCGGTATAGGTACTGTAGATCATTTGCGCATGGCAGCTGGGTGTGGTGTAACAACAATTAGAGTAGCCACGCATTGCACCGAAGCTAATGTGTCTCGCCAGCACATCAACCTGTCCCAGCAGATGGGGCTTGATACGGTCGGCTTTTTGATGATGGCTCATATGGTCACTCCCGAACAGCTATTAGAACAGGGAAAACTGATGGAGTCCTACGGCGCAAACTGTATTTACTGCACCGATTCAGCCGGCTATATGCTCCCAGATGATGTCACTGAGCGAATTGCACTGTTGCGTTCCGAATTAAACCAAGACACCCAGATTGGGTTCCACGGGCATCATAACCTAGCTATGGGTGTGGCAAACTCTCTGGCGGCCCTGGAAGCTGGCGCGGACCGCATTGACGGCTCTGCCGCAGGCCTGGGTGCTGGCGCCGGCAATACGCCACTTGAAGTCATGGCTGCCGTCTTAGACCGCATGGGAGCCACAACCGGTATCGATATATTCAAGCTCATGGATGCCGCAGAGGAGCAGGTGATTCCGATAATGGATGAGCCTGTAAGGCTAGGCCGTGATGCTTTAGTGCTGGGCTATGCTGGGGCCTATTCTTCATTCCTGCTCTTCGCTAAGCGAGCCGAATTAAAATACGGCGTGCCCTCCCATCAAATTTTATTAGAAATGGCTCGACGAAGGACCGTTGGCGGCCAAGAAGATTTGATTGAGGACATTGCCATCGAAATGGCCGCTGCGGCAAAGCACTAAACGTTATTTCACCTAAATCCATTCCAGAGTTATCCTAAGATTCAACTTGAATAGCTCTCTCTAGATTTTATTTTCTTGCGTATTCTAAGATTATCGACTTATAGTATGCGATCGCGTCTAATATCAAGGTGTAACTACGGTTTTTAAGCCCACTATCAAACGAAGGTTTTACAATTCTTTATGCTTGAACACCTATCAATTGCAGAATTTAGTAAACTTCTTGGCTACATTTATGATGGCCATATTGAAGAAGATCCGTACAACAGTTTCCTTGAAAATATAAGGAAAATTCTGAAGCTTAACTTTGCATCAATGACCCTTAGAGAGCCCATAGGTGATGATGGTGGCCTCCTCTTTATTTCTTGCGATATACTTCAGAAGACCCTAATTGACGATCACGAGAATCCCTATACCGACAGGTATTACACATCAGATCTCATGCATAAACTACCCTGGGGTAAAGCGGTAACTCTGGATGAATGCATATCCTATAAGTTCCTTGAAAGCAGCAAGTTATATACCATGTGTATGGCCCCCATTAATATCTATCACATGATGGGCCTAGACCTAAGAAACGCCAACGGCCAGCGCTTTACAGTCAGATTTTGTCGCCCCAAAACTGCACCTAATTTTAATAAGGAAGAAAAGGCTTTTGTGGCCGAAATTGGCCAGCATATACAGCGCGCGGTTGCCAACGGGATGCAACTAATTCAGCTCGACAGCGAACGAAAGCTTTTTTCCAATACCATATCAGGGCTTTCCATTGGCATCATTACTCTGGATGAAAGAGGCAAGGTCATTAATCAAAATAGAGCCGCCGAGAATTTTCTCTCCCAGAAAGACGGAATCTATAATATTAACGACCAGTTGCATCTAGATAACACAAATGACAAACATAAGCTGAACGATTACATCTCTGAGGTTATCGACGCACAGCGCAAGCAAACCATTCCACCTGTCAATGCAATGACGGTTGAGAGACCTTCGGGGGCCGTGCATTTAGAGCTGTTAATCAAACCATTAACGGTCGACCAAACGGTCGAATCGGCTAAAACTCCACACTTGATGATCTTTATTAGCGACCCGGCCAAAAAATACGAAATTGACATTAAGATGCTGCGCTCTCTGTATAAACTAACTCGTGCCGAAGCTATGTTGGCCAAGCACTTAGCTGCAGGAGAGACGCTTGATCAGAGTGCGGCTTTTCTCGGCATTGCACGCAATACAGCACGCGCTCAATTACGATCAATATTTGCCAAAACTGGCGCCACCCAACAGTCTATGCTGGTAAGTTTGATCTTGAAAAGCTTAGCAACATTTTCTTAAAAAACAGTAAAATCGACTGGCCACCGTTTAATGCCGTTATAGTCAACACAACGTCTACTTACTGTCCAATCCCGTCATTGAGACGCGTTGTTGCCTTGCACGTCCCATTCCGCAGATGTTCAAAGCGCGCATTAAAGTGAGTGTTGGTTAGCTAAAAGTCGTGTTTGCAGACTACACAATAAATGGAATTATCGCTTTGCGTTCTGCCGGATAATCCTCAAAGTTTTTGTTGAACCATTTGTGAGTATATATCGCTCGAGGAATAAGATTTCCAGCAGTCATTGCCAATACAAATACGGCGCCTAAGTTCCAAGTCATAACGGCAAAGCCAACAAATGATATTATTTCGCCAAGATATTGAGGGCAACTTACCCATTTAAATAAGCCGCCATACGGTATTTTATAGCGAGGCTCGTTTGGATCTGGGTGCAATGAGCGCAAATTGCGTAGAATGGTGTCTGAGTAAATATTGAGCAAAAAGCCAAGTAAATAAATAATCAGCCCAACAATAAAGCGTGGGTCGCTAAACCACCCTATCGTGTATTGGTCGCCTAGTTCAGATATGTACGCCGCATTAAAGTAGCCATGTAGCGATAATGTAAACCATCCGGCAAAAACCACGTTGAGGGCGAATGACGATTGAGTGCCGGGTTGCACACGCATAAGTAATGGCGTGACGAGCGCACGATTAGTGTAGTGAATCATCCAAATACACAAAAAGAAAAGAGGTACAGGTTCTAGTGCATTGCTGCCCACCATATACACTAAAGGAAATACTAGTAGGCCAGGTGCCTCCATAACAACCCAGCCAAGCTTAGAGCCAAGTTTCATTCCTTTGCCTCGGCCGCCAAATCGACCGCCATACTGAGCCGTGCCAAAAAAACTACTGACCAAAATCAAGGCTGCATAAATAAAGCCCACAATTAGTAATGTGTCGTAAAAAACGTTGCCGGTATACCATTGCATAACAAGATCTCTAAATGACATGTGTGAAGACTAATCTAGGCTAGCCTGACGAAGCCTAGGCTTGCTCGTAAATCTAAACCTAAGTCTAGGGCTATGGCTGAATTGTCGCTTCGTCCATTCGGATTAACCACCGACTTTTCAGCAGGCGCACGCCTCGCCTGCTCTGCGATAGATTTAGTGCTTGAGCGAGCTTGTATCTCTGCCAGGCGTCCTATAGGTAGCCACGTTTACCTCTCTAGATTGGTCGTTGAATCGCCCAGAATCTATCATGAAATACCAGTTAATGGTGAGATATAGGGTCAATAAAACGCCTTTCCATATCTGTACTTGATATGCATTTATTTGCAGCCATCAAAGGCAATCGAGTATTCTGTTACAGGGCGATCACCAAAGTTAGAGGACAAAAAAAGGAGGCTTGTGAAAGCCTCCTAAAAGTTTAGGGTCAGATGTAGCTCACCGGCAGAACACATCAATCTAGATCAATGCGCCTAATAAAATGAGCAGCAGTACTAGCTGCAGAGATTACTGCCACTAGACTGATACTATAAGGCTAGTCTATAAAATCGTTATTATCTAATCACTATCGCATTAATTTAATAGACGCTAATTAGCCCTTAAAGTGACTTTGTCGCGATTTCATAAACGTCCTTAACCAAATTAGGCTCATTAGCGATGTTTTGCAATGCATCTCGCATCAGTTTACGGTTGGGCTCGGAGAACTTCTTCCATCGAGTTAGTGGCGTAACTAACCTAGCCGCGATCTGCGGATTAACTGTATTTAGCGCCAAAATTTGTTCAGTTAAAAAGACATATCCCGAACCATCAGTCGCATGAAAATTAACATGATTGGCATTGGCAAATCCGCCGATCAAGCTGCGAATTTTGTTCGGATTAGTCATGCTAAATGCTGAATGCTCCAACAGAGCCTTAACGCGGTCTAAGGCATTAGGCTGGCTATTGGCTGCCTGAATTTGTAACCAAACATTCATGGCCAAGGCTTCATCTTTAAATTCTTCCAGGAACAGCGCCAACGCTTTAGCTGCATAGTCAGCAGCAGCTGGGCAATTTACTAGCGCACTAAGCGCCGCGGACTGATCCGTCATGTTGTCAGCATTTTGGAATTGAGCCCAAGCCAACTCTACTCCGCTATCCACAAGCATCAGATAGCCCAATGCAGCATTTTTAAGACTACGGTTTCCCATCTGCTCCACATTTGGGGCATAAGCTTGTTGGGTATTATGGCGTTCATATATGGCTTCCAACTCAACAGCCAAACAACCTGCTAAAGCGGTACGCAGAAATGATCTGGCGTCATGGATAGCAGCGACATGAATAGCATCCGCCTCTTCATGGAGCAATGCCTCAGTCGGCAGCTGCAACATCAGCGCCACCATCGCAGAATCTAGAGATTCATCAGACAGCAGTGCTTTGTAAGCTTCAACTAACTCTCCATCGAGAACCATGGGTCGATCGTGCAGGCTGTCGTGCATGAGTTGATTTAATACTGTCAGGCTCAGTGTTTGACTGGCGTCCCAGCGATTAAATCCATCGCTGTCATTGGCCATCAGATGAGCCAATTGCTCAGTACTATAGGGATAGTCCAATTTTACCGGTGCCGACAAACCACGCAATAAAGACGGTACTGGTTCAGCATCAACATTTTCAAACACCAAATGATGGTGAGGCTCAGTGATTTCAATAATGATCTCAGTCTCACCTGCACTATTAAGCTGTATGTCCACCCCATCGTCACTGACGAGACCAAGCTTGAGCGGAATAACAAAAGGAAGCTTTTCACTTTGCCCCGGTGTCGGAGGGCAGCTCTGATCGAAGTTAAGTTTATAGGTCTTTGCTGTAGCATCATATTCAGAGCGCACTTTAAGTACAGGTGTGCCCGACTGTTTGTACCAGCGGCGGAACTGCGTAAGGTCGCGACCGCTGGCATCTTCCATCGCCGCTACAAATTCTTCGATAGTGACGGCTTCGCCATCATGGCGATCAAAATATAGATCACTGCCTTTGCGGAAAGTTTTAGCTCCCAACAAGGTGTGATACATGCGTACGATTTCAGAGCCTTTCTCATACACGGTCAAGGTGTAAAAGTTATTGATCTCCATATAGGCATCTGGCTGTACTTGATGAGACATTGGGCCGCCATCTTCGGCAAACTGATGGGTACGTAAAAAGCTAACATCCTCAATACGTTTTACCGTGGGTGAGTTCATATCAGATGAAAATTGGGAGTCACGGAATACAGTAAAACCCTCTTTGAGGCTTAACTGAAACCAATCACGAACATTTACGCGATTCCCTGACCAGTTGTGGAAATACTCATGGGCCACCACGCCTTCAACACGCAAAAATGAAGCATCGGTCGTAGTTTTAGGGTTAGCTAATACCGCTGAAGTATTAAAGATATTGAGACCTTTATTTTCCATCGCACCCATATTGAAATCGTCGACCGCCACGATCATAAAGATATCCAAATCGTACTCACGACCATAAACGTCCTCATCCCAACGCATTGATTTCTTTAATGACAACATAGCATGAGCGCATTTATCCAAATCTTTTTCTTCAACAAAAATCTGTAATGGTATTTCACGGCCTGATACGGTGGTAAAGCTATCTTCAACGACGGCCAGAGTGCCTGCGACTAGAGCGAAGAGATGAGATGGTTTTTTAAATGGGTCGTGCCATGTTATGGAGTGCCGACCACCCTCCAGATCAGCACGCTCAATAGCATTGCCGTTGGATAGTAATATTGGGTAGTTGGCTTTATCGGCCACAATTTTGACCGTAAAGATGGACATAATGTCGGGGCGGTCGGGGAAGTAAGTTATCCTTCGGAACCCCTCCGCCTCACACTGAGTGCAGAACATGGTGCGCGATCGATATAGGCCCATCATGGATGTATTGAGCTGAGGCTGGATCAGTACTTCGGTAGTGATAACGCAGCTAGCGGGCAAATTCGGCAATATCAGCATGTTATCGCTCAACGTGTAATCGCTGTCATTTAACCGCTGTCCATCTATCTCTATCCACTGCAACTGCACGTCGCCTTTACTGTTGAGTTCCAGTGAGTTTGACTGTTCTGCGCTGGCGGGATTACGCCTAACAACCAAGCGGGTCGTCACACAGGTCTGCTGGTCACCCAGATCAAAAACCAAGTCTGTAGTCTCAATCAAAAAGGGAGAAACTTTATAATCCTTTAAATAAATAGTTTGCGGTAAAGCGTCTTTCACTAGTAATGTCCTTGAATTAATTAACTGAAAACTGCACGTTATAGGCAGTATATTTGCGAATATTGATCACGCCGGTATCGAGAATAAGATACTGCCCTTTAATACCTTTCAACACACCCTCAACAAGGGGTTGCTTGTCTAGATTAAAACTCTTCACTTTTTCGGGAAACTCATGAACAGGGAAATTAATCTCTGTAGTGGTCTCATTGTAAAGACGCTGCAATGCCTGCAAACCAAACTCTTGCTCTAAAAATTCTAATCCAGATTCGGATTTCGCCATTAACTCATCTCGTATAGTAGGCAAATCTACCGGTTCAGCATTACCTTTTAGCATTTTCTGCCAATGGGTTTTGTCCGCCACATGCTCTCGCAGACAGTCTTCGATCAGACCCGCCTGGTATCGCGTTTGGACTCTAAAGATCGGCAGACCCTGTGTCGCCCCTTGGTCAATCCAACGGGTGGGCAACTGATCGCCACGGGTAATGCCCACCTTTACGCCTGAGCTATTTGCCAAATATACGAAGTGGTCAGTAAAACAATATTTTTCACCCCATTCTGGATCCCGACATGTACCCTGATGAAAGTGACATTTTTCCGGGCTCATAATACAGGTGTCGCATTGAGGTAATTTGATAAAACATGGATAACAGTAGCCCTGACTAAAACTCTTCTTTGAACGACGACCACAGTGTACGCAGTGGATATCACCTAAGTGCTCGATGCTAATATGCTCACCTATCAGCCCGTTTAAGGCAACTCGTTCATCGTCAAGGGGAAGCTGATAGCTCACTGTATCATCTAATTTAACATCCATTTTAGCCAGGTGGCCTGAGGCTTTTAACGCCATTATTCTTTCCACACTATAGTTTGCTCCTGATCGGGCGGCTCGCAAGCCGTATTTTTTGGCGGCACATAACCCGTACGCTGATGCTTTGGCATAGACTCTTCGTACGCAATAATGGCCTGCATACAAAGGGATAGTTGTTCATGTGTTAGCGATCGGCGATCAGGCCACCTACCAACTTCTACCGCCCGTTTAAGGCTGTCATAAACCTCAGGGGTGATACTATTCAATAACTGCTTAAGATCCATGCTCACCCTTTAATCGTTGCACCAAACCAAATCCCAAACCTAATAAAAGCCCCACTAATAGTCCACCTAAATGGGCCGCATTAGCGATGCCAACGCCAATAAAAAACGTCACCACCGGAGTCATACACAAAAACAACCATCCAACCATAAACCCGACTATGCCTTTAGGTAGAGACAATAACCGTTGAGGGACCAATGTGTTTTTTATCCAAATATAGCCCAGTAACGCATATAACACTCCGGACATGCCGCCAAAGTTTACAGTTCCAGACCAACTATATTGTGCAATATTTGAGACTAGCCCGCTGACTAGCACCACAATAATAAGATGCAACGACCCCATAGACTGCTCTATACGCGACCCCAGCATAGACAACCAAAGACTATTAAAAACAAAATGCAGCATGCCAAAATGTAAAAATATAGGGGTAATAAGGCGCCAATAATGATTGTCTGTAATACCACTGAAGCTCAGGTTCTGTATCGCCGCAGAGTAGTCTACGCTGACCAGTATCCCGCCTAGAGCACTAAGGATTACTAGCGAAGTGACAGCTGGGTACTGCCTGGCAACTCTATACCAATTCGGCTCTTGAGACATAAATTAAGAATATCCGTTACAAACGAAACGTTAATCGTTTTCTGTGACTACGCCGAGGCGGCTACCCCAGCCCAATTTTGAGCGACAAACCCCGTAAAAATTATTATCTTTAGGGTGTATCAACAAAATATCATGGGCATGCTTTTGAATCGTAATAACATCCCCAGGTTCGGTCACAATATCATTGTGCCCATCACAGGTGATTAGTGGGCGCAATTCATTGCGCGTGCTCACTTTTAGCTCAATCTGAGCACTACCATGTAATGCTATAGGTCGACTACTCAGTGTGTGAGGATTCAAGGGCACTACAACCATGGCATCCAGCTCAGGAAATAACAGTGGCCCACCTGCTGACAAGGCGTAAGCAGTGGAGCCTGTTGGTGTGGCAACGATCAGACCATCGGATCGTTGACTATAGACGAACTCACCATCCACATATAATTCAAAAGTCATCATCCGAACCGACATACCGGGGTGCAGCACGATGTCGTTAAGCGCAGTACCAGTACCGATGATCTTTCCATTACGGGTGACAGATGTCTCCAGCATAAATCGGCGTGTTTGTTTGTATTCACCTGATAACACGGTAAGAACTCTAGCCTCAATTTCATCAGGCGAGATATCAGTTAAAAAGCCTAACTTGCCGCGGTTAATACCCAAAAGAGGGATGCCTAATGAAGCCATTTTGCGGCTAGCACTGAGCATACTGCCGTCACCTCCAACTACAATACCGAGGTCTATTTCACCGGAAAATTGAGCAATAGGTAGTGTCTTATCGACCGCTCTATCGACCAAGTTAGCCGTCTGCTCTTCATACACGACGTCTCGACCTTGGCTAACTAAGAAGCTCTCTAGTTTATACAGAGACTCCTTAACTGCAGGTAAATCAAGGTTGCCAAGCAATCCAATACGCTGAAAATGTGCCATCTAACGTCTCATCCGAATGATTTACTGTAATTATACAGACTGTAAGATCATTTCTCTCTATTTCAGGCATAATATCCAGATAATCTTATTAGAGTTCAAGTATTAGTGGTCACCTTAAATAAATCAATATCCAGCATAGTCCTCATCGGCATGCCTGGTGCAGGGAAAAGTACTATAGG
>Ga0233426_10000134_pt1 | contig 84433 bp, 82 predicted proteins | sample SI_118_April2016_6_FD_179875 | JGI IMG/M metagenome (GOLD analysis project Ga0233426, IMG submission 179875) | Seawater microbial communities from Saanich Inlet, British Columbia, Canada - SI_118_April2016_10_MG | ecosystem: Environmental > Aquatic > Marine > Inlet | place: Canada: British... | reverse complement strand
TGAACAATTGTAAATTTTTAGAACTTCTATTCTGCTGATAATTCTGCTAATTTGTTTAGTAAACCTGAAACATCCATGTATTCGTCAACTTCAATTATTTTATTGTTTTCATTGAATTTAAAAACCTAATAAGCTTTAATTCCTTCAGAAACATTCCAAGGCGGTATCTTATTTAGAGAAAGGAATGAAAGGAGTAGAGGTATCTAAATTGTGTGATATCTCTCTTAATACCATAACCAAGATTAAAAAGAAGTTACAATCAGAATTAGTATAAGATGAGTAATCAAGAAAAGAAAGAGAGAAAGAGAAAATCTATTGAACTGATGGAGAGTATCAAAGTGAAGGAGTGGAAGAATAATAAGGTATTCAATGAAATCTCTTCTTTCGAGTGGTTAGAATTAATTACATTTTATTAAATCAAAATAAGAAATACAATAGACAATAAAAATGGACTTAATAAAATTGACATAATTAGAACTCTTTTTGGAAGTGATATTTCGTCTTTCCATTCTAAAGTCCATTTATTTTTGAAATATTTATCCAACATAATTATTAGTTTTTATAGTTAAATCATGACACTCTCATCTTATTACAATCCTGTAAAAGGATTCCTTCAATTCCATTTGAATTATGAACATTTAAAATTATCATTTATTGTTCCAATATTGTATGTGGTATCATAGAATTAATTTTAAGACCTCCATCGATTTTTCTCAAAATATAAGTAGCTTTTCTGAATCGTTCACCCATAATGGAACTATCCTTTAAAAATCTTGTATAGTTCATTTCAATAATGACATAATTCTTATCCTCTCTATAACTTTCCCATTTGTTAATTGTTGAGAAACCATAATTATTATCTTCCAAATTTTTAAAAGTTTTTGAAAGAAAACTTTTAACATCTTCGTTACTCTTTAAATAAAGAATTGAGTCTTTTGAGTAGATAAACATTGGTTGGTCATAAATATTATTTGATATTAATTCAAGATTCCCATCTGACCAAAGTTTAGTGTAGTTCTCAAATAGATTTACAACTTCTTCTGGTGGATTAATTTTATTTGAAATTTCAGTTTTACAGTTGATATTAAAAAGAAAGAGTAATAATAAAAAAATATTTTTCATCATTTAATGAGTTGGTATCTCTAAAAATACAAAATATATAGATTATCTGATTACGGTAATCAAGAAATCAAAGATTTAGAGTTTACTCCCTAATATCTTTCTGATGTTACCATGAGAAAGGGTATCAACACAAACAAGGACTTTATATATACTGATATATTAATACAATTAGATTTAACCAAGAGAGTATATCAATACTTCAATCTTCTTCATTTTGATACCCATTAATTAATTAACCACTAAAGAGAAACATCGTTTCTTAAACTATCTTCCCACTGTAATAACTCTTCTCTAGTGATGTATTTTGAGTGAGAGGATACTTCATCATTTTTAATCCTTTATTCCTTCTCCAGTCCTCTATTGTCACTCTATCTACTCCATATAAATCCATTAAGTCTTGTTTACTCATTCTTTCTTTTATCATAATAACTCCTTACTATTTTAGAAGTTGCATTTACTACTTCTTCTCTTGTTTTTAATTGTTCTAATTCACTTCTCTTGTTTTGTATCATATCATTAATATCCATTAAATCTCTTACTAATTCATTTGGATATATTTTATCTGATATCTTACTTTTAATTTCTTCTTTCATAATTCTTCAGATTTTAATTAAACAGTAATATCCTCGTACTTGAAATACTTTATTACTTTATCAGTTCGAGGTTGATACTCTTTTTTCAAACTTTAATTACTTTAAACACTAATTCAGTTTAAACTAAATACAGTAAACCCCTTTAAGGATTTTTACTCCCTCGAGAATATAAATCTTACACTTCAACTGACCAGTTCGTTTATACCACCCATATCAGAATTATAGTAAAATCATTTTTGTAACTACCGGTGAAACCTCTTCCGTTATTATTAGATTTTATTTCAATCTTACAGAATACTAACCAATGTCTTTCCCAATAACTATCCACAGGACCCTCTTGGGTGATCTCCTCTTTCCCCTATGATGGAGAGAAGGTTACACTTATAAGTATAGAAAGTTTTAGAAAACGATAAAAATTGGAAGAAAAAAGTTCAAATTAACTTCTGTTAGATTTAACAGAGGTTGGATTTTATAATAATATTTTGGTGAGTAATGGTCACCAAATTGATATAAAACACTAAATTGTTAATAATTAAGTATCTGATTATCAATTATTTAACTATTAAGTTCAAATACTGTCATCCCGACTTTTTAGATTTCATATTGATTGCTTTTTAATTTTTTGTGCACTTATTTCAAAATAAAAACACTTAAAACCAACAACACCCCACCAAAAGAAACCTCCAGCAGCTGCTTTTTCTTTGCTAAAACGAAACCCAGAATACCAATAAAATTTCTTATTTTTATAAAAGATTAATTGGAAATTACCCCAGTATATTTTCATACACCCCCGAGGTTAAGTTTTATAACAATAGTACTACCAAAACAAATCACACATGAATAAATTTTTTCTACTCAACATCTTTTTTGCATTGTTTATAATCACAAGTTGCGCACAAGATAATGGGCCTAAAATTCAAAACGAGCTTGATCCTAAATACATATACGAAACCGTAATCCACGGGATCGACATTCCATGGGGAATGACTTTTATTTCTAAAAATGAAATGCTAGTAACAGAGAAATCTGGAATCTTGTATCATGTTGCGGAGGGTCAGAAAACTGAAGTATCGGGACTTCCTGATATTTACGTTCGTGGTCAAGGTGGTTTATTAGACGTTATTGCATCACCTGATTTTAAAACTTCGAACACCATATTTTTCACTGCCAGTTCTGCCGATGGGGAACCTAAAGGAGGGCATACCGCGCTTTATTCTGCTCAACTAGAAGGTAAATCTTTGATTAACCTCAAGCAACTTTACAAAGGAGAAGAAAACTCTAAAAAAGGTCAACACTGGGGATCTAGAATAAGTTTCGATGCCGAAGGAAAGTTGTATTTCTCTATTGGAGATCGAGGAAACAGAACGGTTAACCCACAAGACCTTACCAGAGATGGTGGGAAAATTTACAGAATTAACCAAGACGGTTCTATCCCTACAGACAATCCGTTTTACGATCAAGAAGGGAGCAAAAAAGCCATATACTCTTACGGACACAGAAACCCACAAGGGATGCTTACGCATCCAGAAACAGGAGCTATTTGGGTACATGAGCATGGGCCCCGCGGAGGAGATGAAATAAATATTATCGGAAGAGGAAACAATTATGGATGGCCCGAAATAACCTATGGTATAAATTACAGCGGAACTCCGATTACGAGCAATAAAGAATTGCCCGGTATGGAACAACCTTTATACTACTGGCTTCCTTCAATTGCTCCCTCTGGAATGACTTTTTCAACTTCGGATAATTATCCTTACTGGAAAGGAAATTTATTGGTTGGTTCTTTAGTATTTGAATATTTAGAACGTTTGGTTTTTAAAGACAATAAAGTAGTTGAACGGCACAAAATTTTAGAGGGTGTAGGTCGTGTCAGAAATGTCAAACAAGGTCCTGATGGATTAATTTATATTGGAGTAGAAGGGAAAGGAATTCTTAAAATAATTCCGCAACCTCCTATTAAATAAATTTCTATGAGAAACGCATTGTACATATACTGCTTCAGTGTTTTGGGATTCATGAGTTATATGAATCAAGAAAAACCATTAAAACAAAGCATAATCGATGGAGCAGAAATATATCAAGACTTTTGTCTACAGTGTCATTTAGACAACGGAAAAGGGGGGGCAAATGTTTTTCCTCCTCTTGCTCAATCGGACTACTTAGCTAACAATCTAGAAGAAAGCATTCGTGCAGTTAAACACGGTCTTCGAGGTCCAATTCTTGTGAACGGGATATCGTATGATGGAATTATGACCAATCAAGGCTTAGATGATGAAGAAGTTGCTGATGTCATGAACTACATTCTGAATTCGTGGGGAAACCAGTATGAACAACAAATTACGGAAGCACAGGTTTCAGAAATTGAAAAAAAATAAAATGGCTTTTAAAGAATTTCTAAAATATCTTAAAAAGAAAAATAAATCCTATGCGATTACTTATCTAGTTATTGTAATCTTGTTCACAATTTGGATTCTGTTCTTAGATTCTAATTCATGGCTGACTCAAAGGGATTTGGATCTAGAAATTGAAAAATTAGAATATCAAAAAGAACGTTTAAAGACCGTAATCGAAGAAGATCAACATTCAATAAATCAACTTGAAAATATTGACAGCCTCGAACGTTTTGCAAGAGAATATTATGGTCATAAAAAAGAAAATGAAACCCTTTTCATTATAGAAACCAAAGACGAGAGTGAAGATTGATGAATGTTAATTTTTTCATTCATAATTTAACTTTATTTAGATAATAAATAATTGTATTTTTAATGCCTAAACTTAAAGCATGGGTAAAATAATCGCAATAGCAAATCAAAAAGGTGGGGTTGGTAAAACAACTACCTCCGTAAACCTTGCTGCAGCGTTGGGAGTGCTCGAAAAAAAAGTTCTCTTAATCGATGCTGACCCTCAAGCAAATGCTACCTCTGGTTTAGGAATAGATGTTGAAAAACAGCAAAAAGGAACCTACGAATTACTAGAACATACTGCTAAAGTTGAAGATTTAATCGTCAAAACAGATTCTCCTAATTTAGACCTGATCCCATCGCATATTGATCTTGTAGCGATTGAGATAGAATTAGTTGATAAACACGAACGCGAATACATGCTTCGAAAAGCACTAGAAAGCATAAAAGATCAATACGATTATATATTCATTGACTGTGCTCCTTCTCTTGGTTTAATTACTCTAAATGCCCTTTCTGCATCCGACTCGGTCTTAATTCCTATTCAGTGTGAATATTTTGCATTAGAAGGCTTAGGGAAATTATTAAATACCATAAAAAGTGTTCAGAAAATTCACAACAAAGATTTAGACATCGAAGGGCTTTTGCTTACCATGTATGATTCTAGGTTACGATTATCAAATCAAGTTGTAGAAGAGGTTAAAAAACACTTTGAGAAAATGGTTTTTAAATCGATCATTCAAAGAAACATACGACTGGGAGAAGCGCCCAGTTTTGGAGAAAATATTATACAATACGACGTAACCAGTAAGGGAGCGCAGAACTATCTCAGCTTAGCACAAGAAGTTCTTAAGAAGAATAAAGGAAAATAGAAATGGCCAAATCAAACAAAAAACAGGCTTTAGGACGTGGACTTTCCGCGCTACTTCAGGACCCTTCAAATGATATCAATTCTGTAAACGACAAAAATGCAGACCAAGTAATTGGTAATGTTATCGATCTTGATTTGGATCGAATTGAAGTAAACCCATTTCAACCAAGAACACAATTCAATGACGAGGCAATAAAGCAATTGGCTTCCTCCATCAAAGAACTTGGGATTATTCAACCCATTACGGTTCGAAAGATGGAATTCAACCAATATCAATTAGTTTCTGGAGAACGTCGATATCGTGCAGCTAAATTAATTGGTCTTAGTTCCGTGCCCGCATTTGTTCGTTTGGCGAATGATCAAGAGTCTCTTGAAATGGCATTGGTAGAAAATATTCAACGTCAGGATTTAGATCCAATTGAAGTTGCACTTTCCTATGAACGCTTGATTAACGAAATAAAACTAACTCAAGAAGCACTGAGTGAACGTGTTGGAAAAAAAAGATCGACAATCACAAACTACCTGAGACTTCTTAAACTAGATCCTATAATCCAAACCGGAATGCGTGATGGCTTCTTATCCATGGGACATGGAAGAGCATTACTTCCGATTGATGATCGAACAAAGCAACTAGAGGTCTATGAGAAAATAATAAAAGGTGATATAAGTGTTCGTAAAACAGAAGCTCTTGTTAAAGCAATAAAAGAAGGTAAAACAGACAAAATTGCACCTCACAAACCTTTATTTATAGAAGAAGGTAGCAAAGAATTTAGCGCATACTTTGGAACTAAAGTAAGCATAAACTACAAGGAAGATGGAAAAGGTGTTATTCAAATTCCGTTTGAATCTCAGCAAGATTTTAGTCGTATGAAAAAGTTATTGAAAGGTGAAAAATAAACTCCCACTTTTATTAATTTTCATACTTTCTTATTCTGCTATTTCCGCCCAAAAAATTGAATTGGATAGTTTAACGCGAAAAGAAAAACTGATAAAAGACCCTCTGACACCTGCCAAAGCAGCTTTCTACTCGACTGTTGTTCCGGGACTCGGACAAATATATACTGGAAAAATCTGGAAAGCACCTATCATATATATAGCACTTGGATCTGCAGGATACTCTTATTTATATCAAAGAGATCAAATGAACGTATTTCGAAATATTTATAAAAGAAGAATTGCAGGATACACCGATGATATTTATCAAGGTAGGATTCTCAAAAACGATCAATTAATTGAGGGTATGAAATTCCATAAAAACTACAGAGACCAATCTTTGCTTTTTTTTATGGTTTTTTACTTACTTAACGTGATTGATGCAAATGTAGGGGCTCACCTGATGCAGTTTAATGTAAATGAGCAACTCAGTTTTAAACCCTATTTAAAACCTAACGATTATAGTACAGATATGAATTTTGGAATTACTTTAAACATAAACCTTTAAACCATGAAAATAGCATTATTAGGTTATGGAAGAATGGGAAAAGCTATTGAACAAATTGCCGTCGATAGAGGGCATTCTGTAGTAGCTAAAATTGATAAGTTGAACTCAGAAGGGAAGCTATCGGATGCAGATGTTGCTATAAACTTTAGTATTCCAGATGCAGCGGTTGAAAATATTAAAGCAGCTTTAGATTTTAAAATACCCGTTGTTTGTGGAACTACAGGTTGGTTGGACAAACTTAGTGAGGTTGAAAAATATTGCGAAGAGCAAGACAGTGCATTTTTGTATGCCTCCAATTTTAGTATTGGGGTTAACTTATTTTTTAAGTTAAATGAAGACCTAGCAAAACTTATGAAATCTCATAAAAGCTATGCTGCTGAAATGAAAGAAATTCATCACATCCATAAACTGGATGCACCTAGTGGGACGGCTATTACATTAGCAGAGGGTGTTTTTAAAGAAACTGACTACAACGCTTGGACCATTGAAGAAGCTAAAAACCAAAAAACACTTCCTATTGTTGTAGAACGAACAGGAGAAGTTCCTGGAACTCATGCCATAAAATATAAATCCAAAATTGATAGTATTACAATTGAGCACGAAGCTCACTCCAGAGAAGGTTTTGCACTTGGAGCAGTAGTATCCGCAGAATGGATTCAGAAGAAAAAAGGAATTTTTTCGATGAAAGATGTTCTTAACATCGGCTAATTAGTAACAAAAAAATAAGGATAACGTCTTATTTATAAGATCGACTCAAATTTAAAATTATGACTGCAACAGAATGGCTACTTTTTATAGTTGGAATTCAAATTATACACTTCCTAGGAACTCATAGACTTTATGTGAAAGCAGGGCGTAAGAAATGGGAAGCGATAGTTCCAATATATAATGCAATCGTTCTAATGCAAATTATTAGAAGACCTAAATGGTGGGTAATATTACTTTTTATTCCTATAATTAATCTAATGATGTTCCCCGTAGTGTGGGTAGAAACATTAAGAAGTTTCGGGAAACATGAAAACAAGGATACACTTTTAGGGATTCTTACCTTTGGATTCTATTTGTTTATTGTCAACTATGATTCTAATACCAGCTACGATAAAGACCGAGACCTTAATTCTAAAACTTGGTTTGGAGAATGGATTAGCGCCTTACTTTTCGCAATAATAGCGGCAACAATAGTTCATAATTACTTTATTCAACCCTATATAATCCCAACAGGATCACTTGAAAAAACCCTCCTGATCGGTGACTTCTTATTTGTAAGTAAATTCCATTATGGAGCAAGAACTCCCACCTCTGCAGTTGCATTTCCTATGATTCATGATACCATTCCGATCATAAAGAAAAGATCCTATTTAAAAAAACCACAACTCCCCTACTTTAGGCTACCTGGGTTTCAGGATGTAAAAAGAAACGATATCGTAGTTTTTAGTTGGCCTGCAGATACGGTTCGTCAGTTCTTTGTTAAAGAAAAAGGAGTTCGTAAACCCATAGACAAGAAATCGAACTATGTTAAAAGATGTGTTGGAACTCCTGGAGATAGTTTAGAAATAATTGATGGATATGTTTATATAAATGGAGCTAAAAATCCACTACCCGGTCGTGCCAAAACACAATATACTTACACAGCCTATAACTCCAAAGGTATTTCATCTAGGAAACTATTAGAAGCTAATCTTAAAGATTTCAGTAGACAGTATAGAATAAAGAATATAACACAAGAAAGCTATGATCAGCTTATACCCTATATTTATGGTCCTGTAAATAATGATATTGATAATTTTATAGTTTCTACTCCTTCGGCTGGTATTCCAAATGGACTTCCAAAAAAACTTGGAATAATAATAGAAGAACCTTTAAAAGCGATAAAAGAAATTACTCTAACAGAGGCAGAGGCGAAAGGGCTTAGTGAGGCTGGAATTTTGGATAGTATCGTTAGAAAAATAAATACTAGTAAAACTGCTAATCCTTATTTCTTCCCAAACACAATTCCCTATGATTGGAACGAAGACAATTTTGGTCCTATTCTAATTCCAAAGACAGGAATGACGGTTCAAATTGATGAAAAAAGTTTTCCTCTTTACAAAAAAATCATTCGTGAATACGAGAAAAATACGGTTACTAAAAAAGGGAACACATTCTATATTAACGGAGAAGAAACAAGCTCGTATACCTTTAAACAAGATTATTATTGGATGATGGGTGACAACAGACACCGATCAGAAGACAGTAGATATTGGGGTTATGTACCGGAAGATCATATTGTAGGGAAACCTGTCTTAATCTGGTTCAGTATTGAAGGCATAAACGACGGAATAAGAAACTGGAAAATAAGAACCGACCGTCTGATGACCACAGTCGGAGGAACAGGAAAACCAATATCATTTTTCCCTTATGTAGCTGCAATTATAATAGGATGGCAACTTATAGTTTTTTACAGAAAACGAAAAAAAGCATAAAGTGTCAATAGAAATATTTAGCGCTTATATTCCCAATGTAGCCACCATGGCATTCATTGCAAAAACGAAACATGTTATTATCCCTACAGGGGAGTTCTATCAGAAGCAAACTTATAGAAATAGAACTAAAATTGTTAGTGCAAATGGAGTATTAAACTTATCCATACCGATTATACACGCTTCAAAAGAAGAACGTTTACTGGATGGCGAAGTATGTATTTCTTATGATGAAAATTGGCAGTTAAATCATTGGAAATCATTTGTAAGTGCTTATAACTCCTCTCCTTTCTTTGAGTATTATCAAGATGAGCTTGAAGATGTTTTTTTTACTAAAAAGAAAACACTGGTTGAATTCAATTTGAGCTTAATAAAACTATTTATGGACTGGTTCGAAATTGACACTGAAATTTCATTAAATCCATTAAAGAAAAAATTTAACATTTTGAACACTACCTTAATAAACTCTAAAAAAGAACTTCCTGTAAAGTTTCCCAGATACATTCAAGTGTTTGAATCAAAGTTTGGATTCATACCGAATTTAAACACCTTAGATCTTATTAGTAACCTAGGCCCTGAAAGCTCGGTTTACTTAAACTCGATTGATCTTACTCCCATGCAAGAGTTGTCATGATTGGCAAATGGTCCGAGAGTTCAATATCATAGGATTTAAAACCATTTATTTTAAAAATAGCATCCGTTAAAATAAAATCAATTCTTAAAGGGAAAAATGAAAAGTTAAAAGTAGTTCCCAATCCAGTTCCTGCTTCTTTAAATACATCATTCTTGTCTTTTTTTAAAGCTCTATAAATAACAGAAAACTGAGAATTATTAAGATCCGTACAAACTATAGAAGGGAACGGATTTTGTTTATCAATTTTCTCAAACTGGCCAATTTGATCCAGCTGCTTCTTAAAAACCTGATTGAACTTAAGTTGAAGACCCTCTGAATTACGGTTGGTAATTAAAGTGTCTTTAAAATTAATTCGTAAAGATTCGAGGTGTAAATTGTAAACTCTAGCCTTCTTACCTCGATATTGAATATCTGTAAAAATTCCACTATTGGTAGAATTTTCAAAGTTGATATAGCCTGTGTTATTTATTGGAAATTTTGAAAAAATAGCAATCTCAGACTTTCCATTCGATTGAATAGGTTGGACATAACTGTATGGATACGAGGGCAGTTTTGGTGCTTCACTTTTTGAATATTCCTGAAAACAAATAACATCAGGCTGTTCATTATCTAAAAAACGCTTTATTTCTGCCGGAATATCTTTTCCTTCAATCCAATCAAACTTATTAAACAATCTAACATTATAGGTCATTACCTTGAAGGTATCTGTACTCTTATGAATTAAATTTCTTGGAAATTGATACAATAAACCCCACTCTCCATAACCAATTAAAAATGCAATCATAAATAACAAAAAAACCCATTTTGAACGTAATAACCAGTAAAGAAAAAAAGCGATATTTATTATAACAACAAGGGGGACGAATAAATTTAAAATTGAAAAATCAAATAAGGAAGGTATACTTCCCATAAGCATCAATTGAAAAAGTAACGTTAAAACATTAAATATTAATAACAGTTTTTGAAAAAAATTCAGTTTCATGGAATTGTAAGTTAATTGTCTTTTCCAGACTGAAACAAAAAATCTTTTTCTTCTTGCTTTAAACTCTCATACCCTGAAGTACTGATCTTATCAAGAATTGCGTCAATTTTTTGCTGGTTTGTAGGACTTGGTTTTCTTTTTACTGTTTTTTGAGTTCGATGAACAGTTCGCATGTTTTTAACAGTTGTGGGTTTTGTAAGGGTATTAAAATAGCTCCAAATACGGTCTAAAAAAGATCCAATATCAGTACCTTGTTTTAATTGATTTGCATAAATGTATCCAATAAAAGCTCCACCAAGATGGGCAAGCCTTCCACCAGCATTACTATAAGGAATTTGAAGGATATCGATCAAAACTAAGGCTATCCCTATATATTGAAGTTTTACGTTTATAAACAACAAACGTATTTCTTGATTAGGAGTATAGGTTGCTACAAATATAAGAACAGCCATTACTCCGGCTGAAGCCCCAACTAAAGGAGGATAGATACCCTCGAAAACTGGAAAGAGGTTATAACCTATTAAAAAAAACAGCCCCCCAACCAAAACACCAAGAATGTAATTCTTTAAAAATTGATGTTCAGAAAATAAATTTAAATACATCTGTGATGCATAGTACAAAAGAAGCATATTCCAAAGAATATGGCTGAAGCTAGCGTGCAAAAAACTATAGGTAAATAAAGTCCATGGACGAAAAAGAACTTCGCTGAAATTGGGTAACAAATGAAACCAAGAAGAAAAAGTTGAACTTGGAAGTTTAAACAAATAAAGAAGGGTTTGAATAAAAAATGGAATTATAAAAAAAACAATGTTCAAAACAATTATTTTTTCTGCAATTGAAAACCGCTCAAATCTATATTTTAAGTTTTTTAAATTCATCATCTATCCCAACGATTATCATTAAACTGTTGACGTTTCCAATATCGCATGATTAGAAAACCTGATATAGCGCCTCCAAGATGAGCAAAATGTGCAATTGGACCTATTGAAAAGGAACTGAACCCAAAAAACAAGTCTACAAGTATCATAAAGGGTATTAAATACTTGGCTTTAACAGGGAAAGGAATGAACATTAGGTACAACTCAGAATTAGGAAATAACATTGCAAAAGCTACTAATACTCCATACAGAGCACCAGAGGCTCCTACCATAGAAGCATTAAACGCTTGATACATTCCGGATAATTGTTTCTCAGACAATGATTCCAAAATAGCAGGGTTATAGCTGCCCTCTGTTACTAAAGTGTTAACTGCATCTTGACCATAACCCAATGCCAATAAATCGTTGTAGACAGTGGTGTACTGGAAATAATAAATTAAAAGTTGTAATGCTGCGGCACCCAAGCCTGCAGAAATGTAAAAAAATATAAACTTATTCTTTCCCCAAAGAGACTCTAATGGAGAGCCAAACATGTACAGTCCAAACATATTAAATAAAATATGATTAAGACTTCCATGCATAAACATATGTGTTAGAGGTTGCCATATTTCGAAACGAGAATTCTCAAAATAATGTAACGCAAATAAATCGTATATCCCACGCCCAAATAGATTTGTGGCAAGGAAAAAAATACCGTTTATTATTAATAAATGCTTAATAGTCTCTGTAACTCTTCTCATTAAACGAATTTTTTGTCAAGTTCTTCCTGAGTTAAAGTAATAAAAATTTGACGATTAAATGGAGACACTTGTGTTTCTTTACATGCAAACAAATCGTCTAAAAGCCTCTGTTGTTCTTCGGATTTCATTGGAACTCCTCTCTTAATTGATAATGTTTTTGATAATGACTTTGAGAGTAAATCAGACTGACTAAAACTGTCCGATGGTAAATCACTTTCGAGTGAAGCAAATAAATTTTCGAATATGTTAGGTATTTCTTTTTCAGAACTTGAAGCTGGAATACCTTTAATACTTATGGAAGATGAACCAACTTTTTCAAAAACAAATCCAGCTTCAATTAAAACCTCCTCAAGATCTGACAAAAGCACTTGTTGTGTGGATGTTAATTCAAGATCATAGGGAAACAAAAGTTGCTGACTTGCAGTTTGCTTCTGTGTAATTGTTTTCAGAAACTGCTCGTACAAGATACGTTCGTGCGCACGCTGTTGATCGATTACTAATAATGCAGATCCAATTGAACTGACAAGGTATCGGTTCATTAACTGAAATAATTTCACACTATCGTAATCTGCTGATACATTGAGTTCATCCCCTAGAACAGTTGGAATAGGTTGAGACTCGACCTCAACATAAAGACTCTCCCAATTCGTTTCATTAGGTTTTGAAAAACGCGGAGTATCTGGATTTTTAAAAGGGTTAAAATTAGAGTCAACCTCTAATTGCGGACTCGCTGCAATCTGATTGACCTGATTATATGGAGTATCTAGATTAGGGTCGCGATCAAAATCCAAAGTGGGTGCTACATTAAACATCCCTAAACTATGTTTAACACAGGAACGAAGGATCGCATATAAACTTTGTTCATCCTCAAATTTTACCTCGGTCTTAGTAGGATGAATATTTATATCTATGGTTTGAGGATCAAGATTAAAAAATATAAAATAACCAGGGACAGTACCCTCTGAAAGTAAACCATCGTATGCATTCATTATTGCATGATGCATGAACGGACTTTTAATGAAACGATCATTTACAAAAAAGAATTGTTGTCCGCGCGTTCTTTTTGCCGCAATAGGCTTTATTACAAAACCGGATACCGAGGATACAGAAGTCGATTCCTCTACAGGAACCAATTTAGCGTCCATCTTAGATCCAAAGATATGCACAATTCGTTTTCTTAAATTTGCGGCTGGCAAATCAAAAAGCTCATGCCCTCCTTGAAAAAATGTAAATGCAATTTGTGGATGTGCAAGTGCGACACGATGAAACTCATCTATAATGTGTCTAAGTTCTACCGTATTCGATTTTAAAAAATTTCTTCGAGCAGGAATATTAAAAAATAAATTCTTGACTGAAATAGAAGTCCCTTTTGGTGCAACAACAGGTTCTTGTTCCCGAATTTCGCTTCCAGCAATTTTAATTTCTGTACCTATTTCATCTTCTGAAGTTTTACTGAGCATTTCAACATGAGCAACAGCTGCGATGGATGCTAATGCTTCACCCCGAAAACCTTTTGTGTTTAGTGCGAAAAGATCAGAAGCGGATTTTATTTTTGAAGTAGCATGTCGCTCAAATGCCATTCGAGCGTCTGTAATACTCATTCCTTTTCCATTATCAACAACTTGAATGAGTTGTTTCCCTGCTTCTTTGATTATTAATTGAACATGATCCGAACCTGCATCAATTGCATTTTCCAACAGCTCTTTCACAACAGAAGCTGGACGTTGAACTACTTCTCCTGCTGCAATTTGATTTGCGACATGATCAGGTAATAAGGTTATTATATCTCCCATGGATTATGTAGAAAAAATAGATAAATCGAAATCGATTATAAATAAAAAGGCAAGGGTCAAAACGGCTATTATAATTAGCAATAATGGTGTAACTGCTCGATTAGATCGATTCCGGTTTTCTAAGCGTGCATCATTCCATTTTTTACCCAAATCATTTTCATTATACGTTTCACGGTACTTATTAAATTTGGAATCAAATTCATAAAGGTTATCGATTGTTTTACCCTGATAATAGCGTGGTGTATAATTGTATCGTTTGTTACGATTCAATTTAAATAAATTAGCTTTGAACATAGGTTTCGCTTAAAACATAAAAATACATTGATTTTACTAGAATTACAAGAGCGAAATACTAGAACCGAAGTAATGTTGACAACTTAATGACTTGCGAGTGCAGCCATTTTTAAAGCAGCAACAGCAGCTTCTATTCCTTTGTTACCGTGTCTCCCTCCAGAACGGTCCAAAGCCTGTTGTAAGGTATTGTCTGTGAGTACACAAAAAATAACAGGAATCGATGACTGAATATTCAAGTCTTTAATTCCTTGAGTAACACCCTGACATACAAAATCAAAATGTTTCGTTTCTCCTTGAATTACACTTCCAATCACAATTACTGCATCTACGCCATTTCGCTGGGCATGTTTAGCACCATAAATTAACTCAAAACTCCCCGGTACATTAATCCTAGAAATATTTTCTGATTTAACCTGATGCTTAATGAGTGTATCATAAGCTCCTTGAAAAAGGGGCTCGGTTACCTGATTGTTCCATTCTGAAACAATCAATGCAATTGAAAAAGGCTTCCCTGATGGTACCTCATTCGAATCATAAACGGATAAATTAGAATTAGCCGTAGCCATATGGATTAGTTTATGTTTTCCAAACGACCTATTTGAATGTCTATCTGAGATGCTTCATCTGAATTTGGAAAATCAGACTTTATACGTTTAAAATAGGCTAATGCTTTGTTGTTTTTACCTAAAGAACTGCTTAACAACCCTGCTTTAAATAAATATCTTGGTGTTGTATAAACGTTTTCACTAGCATCTACCGCTTGTATGTAATAGGCTAGAGCTTCTTCACTTTGGTTTAACTGAGCATAAGAATCTCCGATAGCTCCTTTAGCTAATGCACTAAGAAGAACATCATCAGAACTAAAATCTTTTAGGTAATCTATAGCTGAATTGAAATCTTTAATATTTACATAAGCCATTCCTGCACTGAAAGTTGCAAGGTCAGCTGCATCAGTGCCGCTGTAGTTTTCAATGATATCATCAAAACCATACTTACCTTCCCCTCCACGGATAGAACGTGCATAAAGAGAGTCCGTATCTTGACCGTTTACTGCAAGATTAAAGTAGTATTGTGCTTGATTAAGCTCACCAACTGCTTCTTTTGAAGTGGGTTCTAATACAAATGAATTATATCCTAAAGAACCTAAAACTCCAATGGTAATCACACCAATAGAAACTAAAATTAAGTTTTGATATTTGGCAACAAATTCTTCTGCCTTTGATGCTGTTGTGTCAAGAGTTTCAAAAACTTCTGCAGTTGTACTATCAGTTTGGTTTTCGCTTACTTCAGTTTTTGTAACTGATTTTTTTGCTCCGCGTTTTTTATATGTAGCCATTGTGGTTTTTTAAAGTTCCCAAAAATAACCTTTTTATTCTAATTCAGGAAGCTCAATTTTCATATTTTAACAGAAAGCTCCTTTTTTAAATTCAGGTTACCTGTTTTGAATAATAAATTGACTTATTAACTTCCTTTATTTTTATAAATCATCTATAATTTAACACGCACTCCCCCAAACACATATCTCGTTGGTGCAGGTTCGTAATACCGACCACCAAAAGCGTTTAATCGGATGTTATCGTTATAAATAGAATTCCAAAGATTGTTCACTCCAAAGAAAGGAATCCAAGCAACTTTGCCCTTCCCGTTTTGAAAACTTACATTTAAGTTTGAAACAAAAAAACCTTGCTCTTTAACTTCGTTTGCGTCATCAGCAAATAAAGCACCTTGAAGTCGAGAAGTTAAACTAGCATTCCAACCTCCTCGAACTAAATTTGTTGTAATAGAGGCCATATGCTTCGGAATTCCAGGCAATGTTTTTCCAGATAAATCTACATCCCCTTTTTGAAAAGAACCATAACTAAAATTAGAATAGGTGTAGGTGATTTTTGTGTTTAAATATTCTTTTGTTTGTCTAGAAAAACTCAACTCTAAACCGGTTCTATTAGTTTTACCAGCATTTCTGTAAAAGGTTCTCCCAGGAGATGATTCTATCTCGTAAGGAACTAAATCATTAGAAGTATTAATGTCGAATAAGACAATTTCAAACTCATTTTTTTGAGCATAAAAACGATACCCTATTTCTTTATTATTTGCCTTTTGCGGAATTAAAGAATTAAATCCACCTCCATTTGGATTCGCAGACAACTCACTTAAAGCGGGAGTTTCAAAACTTGTACCCAGCGAAGAGAACAGATAACTCTTTTCATTTATCTTATAGTTTAGACCTAAAGAATAATTCCAGGAGTTCATAGAAATAAAACCACTATCGTTTCCATTTGATATAAAATAATCCAATACACTTAGTTCGTTTTTATCATATCGAAGACCACCCAGGAGTTTATATTTTCCAAAGGATATTTCGTCTAAAAGATAAAAACCTAAAGCATTAAAAGACTCATCCTGTATCAAAGTCAAATCACCATTTGCTCCTCTGTTATTAACATACCTTTTCCTCAAGTCGGACTGCTCGGCATAACTATATCCCAATTGTAAATTATGACCTTTTGTACTCCCAGACTTATAACTTATCTGTGCTCCATTTCCCGAGTATTTTCGATCCAAATAAACAGAACCGCCAAAACTGAACGGAAGCTTTGCATCAAAATCACGGGATGACTTAAAAGCATAAGTTGAAAACTTCAACCTGGAATTAAAATTATGAGTCAAGGATATACCTCCTTTAATTTGATTAACTGATTCTTTAGTTTTGTAAGTTAAATTAGCATCTCTTGACTGTAAACGATTTACTTGAGTAGATTCAAAATCAAGACCTCCAGGATCTTCAGCTAAAGGACTATCGGTATAGTTAAACAATAAATTTAAGTTTGTTTTACTTGATATCTCATGTTTAATTCTTGCATTCACACCGCTACTCTCATAGGCACTTTGAGATCTATAACCGTTTGTTTTTATTTTATTAGCAAGGATTATAAAAGAGGTGTTTTTATTTTTCAGACCAGCTTCAATTTGAACGTTCTGCATTCCAAATCTTCCTAAGGTTAATGCTGGTTTAACATAATTTCTATCAAAATCACTTTTTGTTTTTATACTAAGAACTCCCCCAGATGCATTTCCATATAAAACCGAAGAAGGTCCACGAATAACCTCAACAGATGAAATACTCCCCAAAGATAAGTTATCTATTTGCCCTTGACCATCGGGCGTAGTCTCAGGAATTCCATCAACCAGTATTTTAATCCCGCGAATTCCAAAAGCAGATCGAGCTCCAAAACCTCGAATAGAAATACGTAAATCTTGAGAGAAATTATTAGAATTTAGAACAAACAAACCAGGAACTCCATTAACATATTCACTAAATGAAAGTTGCTGCATTTGATCTTGAATCGGTTCAAAATCTAATTTAGACACGGACCAAGTTGATTCTGGTAATGAGTTTGAGATTTTAGTTGCAGTAACTTCTACCGCTTGTAATTTTACAATCTCGAGGGAATCGATTTGTGCATTCACAAAAGTTGTGAGCAGTAAAAACGCAGATTGAAATAGTAATCTTAAATACAATATTTTTTTTTTCAAAACTAATAAGAATAAATCACATTATTAGGATGAAATGAAATGAATATGCAGGTAATTGAATGAGTATAAAATAGGGTATGCTATTAGCTTATTATTATATTTGTGAATATGAAACTCAAAAGTCTTTCTTTAACACAGTATAAAAACATAAGTTCAGATAGTTTTGAATTTGATGATAGAATTAATTGCTTCATCGGCAACAATGGTGTGGGAAAGTCAAATATTCTTGATGCTATATATCATTTATGCTTTGCAAAAGGATATTTTAACCCTACTGCGGTTCAAAACATTCAATTCAACACTGATTTTTTTCTCTTGGATGGAATTTTTGAAAAAAATAATCAGGAAGAAAAAGTAGTTTGTAGCCTCAAAAAAGGTCAAAAGAAAACACTCAAAAGAAACGGGAAAGTATACGACAAAATTTCAGATCACATTGGTCTGATACCCTTGGTTATTATTTCTCCTTCAGATCGAGATTTGATAACTGAAGGAAGCAGTATCCGAAGAAAATTCATGGATGGAGTTATTGGTCAGACCGACAGTTCCTATCTAAACAATCTGTTGGATTACACTAAAATCGTTAGTCAAAGAAATGCATTACTTAAATATTTTGCAGCAAATCAAACGTTTGATTCAGATACATTAGAAATCTATGATCAAAAAATGATTGCACTTGGAAATCCGATTCATGAAAAAAGAAAGCAATTTCTAGCTTCCTTTACTCCTGTGTTCGAAAAACACTATCAAAGCATAAGTAAATCGGAGGAAAAAGTTACACTAACCTACGAAAGCAAATTACTTGACAGTTCTTTCGAATCCTTACTTAAAGATAATTTACACAAAGATCGTCTTGCACAATTCAGTATCGTAGGAATACACAAAGAAGATTTATTTTTTTCGATAAGTGATCAACCTATTAAACGATTCGGGAGTCAAGGCCAACAAAAATCATTTCTTATAGCGCTAAAATTAGCTCAATTTGATTTCATTAAAAAGTTAGCTGGTGTTTCACCAATAGTTTTATTAGATGATGTGTTTGATAAATTAGATCAAAACAGAGTTGGACTAATTATGCAACTAGTTGAAGAAAATCACTTCGGCCAATTATTCCTTTCTGACACACACGAACAAAGAACTTTAGATGCTTTACAAACAACTCAATTATCCTATAAGGTTTTTAATCTCACCTAAGATCCTTATCTTTATTATATTATAAACGTATGAATATATTCAAATTCACCCTTTTGTTAACCCTCTTATCTTTATATAGTTGTACAACTATATCTGATCAAGATCTTGAATACTTAAATGGTTACTGGGAAATTGAACAGGTTGAAGCCCGTGGGGAAATTTTTAACCCTAGAGGTGGAAATATTTTAGTTGATTTATATGTTTTGGATTCAATGAAAGGAATTCGAAAAAAACTAGCCCCAAGCTTTGGAGCAAATTATAGCAGTTCAGAAGATCAGTTTAATTTCGTGATCGAACTCATAGATGAAGCTTACTATATCGTTTATGAAGATGCTCTTAAACCTTGGAAGGAAAAAATTAAATCTATAAATGAAGAAAGTCTAGAACTAGAACACAGTGACAAGGTGTATTCTTATAAGCGTCACAAAAAAATAAGTCTTTAAGTAATGTCTAATAAAAAAAGATCTTTTGAACCCCAATCAATTTCCGAAGTTTTAGAAGAATTGATCGATCAAAAAAATATAAAACAAGGAATTACGAAGGTCCGTGTAGAACAGGCATGGAAAACTACGATGGGTGTTAGTGTTTCACAATATACACAAAAGGTAAAATTTAGAGGCTCAACTCTTTTTGTGAATCTAAATTCTGCCCCTCTTAGAGAGGAATTATCCTACGGAAAGGAAAAAATTCTGCGCCATTTAAACGAAACTCTTGGCGCAGAAATTATTAGTAAACTGGTACTGCGTTAAAATATCTCTCTTCCAGAAAAATGAAATGCACTTTCAATAGCAGCATTCTCATCACTATCTGAACCGTGAACTGCATTTTCTCCCATTGAAGTAGCATAAAGACTTCTAATAGTACCTTCTGCAGCCTCAGCAGGATTAGTCGCTCCGATTAAAACACGAAAATCGTTAACAGCATTTTCTTTTTCAAGAACTGCAGCTACAATAGGACCTCTAGTCATAAACTCAACTAATTCTCCAAAAAATGGACGCTCGCTATGAACACTGTAGAAAGCTTCAGCGTCTGCAACTGTTAATTGCGTCTTCTTGAGAGCAAGAATTTTGAAACCTGCGGAAGTTATTTTTTCTAAAATAGAACCGATGTGTCCGTTCTCTACCGCATCAGGCTTAATCATCGTGAAAGTATGATTTGTCATAATAGTATTTTTTTGTGTGGCAAATCTATTAAAAGGAAGTGACAATTCGAGAATAATGACTGAATTTTAACGTTCAATAGTCATCTAATCTAAGTGAAAAGAAATCTTTATTCTATTTAGAATATTATAAACAAACAGGATATTTTATTAAAGAGGTTTGGTATATTAGCACCTCTATGACAGAATTTTTTATACAAACTTTAAAATCAGAATTAGCAACTCCCAAAAAGGTAGTTATTATTCCACATAAAAACCCAGATGGCGATGCCTTAGGAAGCTGTTTAGGATGGAAATGTTTTTTAGATCAAATGGGACATTCTTGTGCTGTTGTTTCTCCAAATGAATATCCTCAATTTCTAAATTGGTTACCTGGACAGGAAGATATTATAAAGTACAGTGAATCTGAAACTTTGGGTAAAAAACTCCTTAAAGAAGCAGATTTAATTTTCACATTAGACTTTAATAGTTTGGGAAGAATAAAACCAATGGATGAAATTATTAAATCATGTGATGCAGTTAAAGTAATGATTGATCATCATGAACAACCTGAGGATTATGCAGACCTAATGTATTCTGCACCAGAACTTGGATCTACTTGTGAGATGGTCTACAACATAATGGAGGCATTGGATATTAATAAAATCAATAAAACCATTGCTAGCTGTATTTATACTGGAATAATGACCGATACTGGTTCATTCCGATTTAACTCAACAACTTCAACAACACACAGTATTGTTTCAAACTTGCTTGATCTTGAAATTGATCATGCTCAGATTCATAGAAACATATATGACACCTATAGTTTTGGGCGTTTACAGCTGCTTGGAAAAGCATTATCAAATCTTGTAAAAGTTGAACCTCTAAATGCCGTATACATTACAATTAGCCAAGAGGAGCTGGATCAATGTAACTTTAAAAAAGGAGATACCGAAGGCTTTGTAAATTATGGACTGAGCTTGGACGGGATTGAATTAGCAATTATTATGATTGAAAATTCACAGGAAAACATCGTTAAAATGTCGTTCCGCTCTAAAAGTACTTTCAATGTAAATGAGTTTGCAAGAAAACACTTTAACGGGGGTGGTCACAATAATGCAGCTGGTGGAGCATCATTCCAAAGCCTTGAGGCGACCAAAGAAAAAGTGCATCAAACCATACTAGAATACAAAGATCAACTACAATAAAATGAAGAACCTTTTGTTTTTATTTATTGCGCTAACCTCTTTAATAAGCTGTTCTGAATTAGAATCACGAAAACCCATTAATATTCCTGAAAGTTCTTTTCTCGAAAGCTCGGTAGCACGAAATAGGAACATCATGAAAAAAGAGCAAAAACTTTTTAAAGAAATAATTGCACGAGATTCAACCTTGGAATATCAATTGAATAAATCTGGCTTCTGGTTCGCATATAAATTAAAAACAAAGGATAGAGTATTCCCTAAAAGAGGTGATTTTGTTCGTTTTAGTTATAAAATAGAAGACTTAAAAGGGATGCTTTTATATGACGAAATGGAACTGGGAACTGTAGATTATTTGGTTGATAAAGAAGAATTGCTACCCGCATTAAGAGAGGCTATAAAACTTTTGAGCATAAATGAAGTTGCTACATTTTTATTCCCTTCCTATCTTTGTTATGGTTACCAAGGAGATGGTGAGAAAGTCGATATTAATCAAGCACTTCGTTTTACAATAAAACTTACCTCACATTCCGTTAAAAATTAAAAATGCATATTTGTAACTTAACTTAAATATACCTAATGAAAAAAAACATAACGTATTTAATCTTAGCCCTAATTGCAATAGGATGTAAAACAAAATATCCTGAACTAGAAGCGGGTATTTATGCTGACATTGAAACCAACAAAGGGTCAATAGTTGTATCCTTAGAACATGAAAAAACACCCGTTACGGTTGCAAACTTCGTTTCTCTTAGTGAAGGGACTAATGAAATGGTAAGTGAAGAATATAAAGGGAAGAATTTTTATGATGGCCTTATTTTTCATAGAGTAATTCAAGACTTCATGATTCAAGGAGGTGATCCTTTAGGGAACGGATCAGGTAATCCAGGATATAAGTTTGGAGATGAATTTAGAGAGGACTTATTCCATAAAGGAAAAGGGATTTTATCTATGGCAAATTCGGGGCCTGAAACTAATGGAAGTCAGTTTTTCATTACGCACAGATCAACCCCTTGGCTTAACGGGAAACATACTGTATTTGGAAAAGTTGTAATCGGAGAAAATATCGTTGATAGCATCGCCCAAAATGATACCATTAAAAAAGTAACCATCATCCGAAAAGGACTTGATGCAAAACGTTTTGATGCTCCGTCCATTTTTGAAAAGCACTTAAATGGTTTAGAAGCTGAAAAAGCTGAAAAAGAAGAGAGAAAGCAACTCATTAAACTTGAAACTCAAGATAAATTTGAAGCTCAAAAAGCTCAAGCTGAAACTACAGAATCCGGCTTACAATACTTTTTTACTCAAAAAGGGGATGGACCAGAAGTAATAACAACTTATAAAGCTAGAACTCATTATGCAGTTTACCTAGAAGATGGTACTTTTTTACAAACAAGTAACCTAGAAATAGCTAAAGCACTTGATCAAATAGATGAATTAACTGCAAATGCTCAAGCATATAGACCCATTGCTGCAGATTGCAGTCCAGAAGCTGGTATGATTGAAGGCTTTAAAGAAGGTTTACGATTGATGAGAGCTGGAGACAAACTAACTATTTTTGTTCCTTACACACTTGCTTATGGTGAGCAAGGTGGTCAAGGTATTGGCCCACGTTCAAATTTGATATTTGAATTAGAAGTGCTAGAAGTAATCGAATAAGTTTACACTGAAAACATTTAAAAACCCTGTCAGTAGACGGGTTTTTTTGCTTTCTACATATTAATTTAAATCTAATTTACTCCCAAAAAATAAATAAAAACAAAAGTATTGTTCCTACTAAAAAAGAGGCGCAACCTGTAAAAAAACAACCCCATAAAACATCTTTGCCTCGTATCATTTCTTCTCTCATGGGTGCAAATTAACAATTAAATATCGCAAAAAAACATTTCTACTTTATGTCTATATTAGATGTATGAAAAGAAAGGAAATTAAGTTAATATTAGGATTGAGCATAATTCCTTTAATAGCCCTAGTGAAAATTATCAGCTCCTACCCCAATCAGATTGAACACTACTTTTCACAAAACTTCTACCCTCTTTTATTTAACTTTCAAAAGTATTTATTCCAATATTATTTATTTTCAATAGGAGACTTGATTTACCTATTAATTATAATTTACAGTACCTTCTTACTGTCTCGGTTTGTTGTCAAATTTAAAGTCCCAACGAAGTATAGACTTACAAGTTTTGGGATGTTTATCAGTATTGTATTCATAACTTTCCAACTCAATTGGGGATTAAATTACCATCGAATCCCTTTGTCAGAGCGGTTAAATATTGAAAAACAATATCCAGACACTGTTCTTTATGATTTGACCAATAAGCTTGTAGCAAAAAGCAACTTACTGCACAACCAACTGAGTTCCTCTGATACTTCTAAAGTTATAATCCCTCATTCAAAAAATAAATTAATTGATCTCATTCAAGAAGACTACTCAGATCTTTTCCCTTCAAACATTAAGATTCCAAAAGTAAAACCCTCTCTATATAGCTTACCTCTAAGTTATATGGGTTACGGGGGATATTTAAATCCATTCACCTTAGAGGCTCAAGTAAACATTCGAATCCCTAAAATAAATTTACCCGTTACAATAGCTCATGAAATGGCACACCAACTGGGTTACGCTGCAGAAAACGAAGCCAATTTCATCGGTTTTGTAAACACCTATCAGCATAAAGACCTTTACATTAAATATTGTGCTACGCTTTTTGCTTTGAGACATTCTTATGGAGACCTTAAAAAAAGAGACCCTCAGTCAGCTCAATTAATACTAAATAAACTAAACAAAGGAATCTTCAAAAACTTTGCAGAAACCAGTGCATTTTGGGAGGAATACAAAAATCCCTTTGAACCATATTTTAAGAGCTCATACGACTTATATCTAAAAGCAAATGGTCAGAAAGAAGGTATTAAAACATACAATCAAATGGTAGCGTTTTTAATCAGTTATAATCTTTAAATTTAAGATTGAAAAATAGCATTAAAAACCGTAACTTGATTTCCTAAAATTTCGTTAAATGAAACCACTATACTTTATACTTATGTTTCTGGTAGGTCTTGTAGGACATGCTCAAGATTATTTTCCCGAAAACAAAGGAGTTAAAACTCAAAACTCAAAAAAATTCTTATTGACTGGAGCTACCATCCACCTCAATCCATTACAAAAGATTGAAAATGGAATGTTACTCATAGAAAATGGAAAAATAACTGCAGTAGGAACGACTTTACAAAGTCCTAAAAACGCAGTAGTTATAGATTATCAAGGAAAACACATTTATCCATCATTTATAGAATTACATTCTGATTTTGGAATTCCAACAGTTAAGGGAGTTTCTAGAGGAAGAAGAAGTGCTCAATATGACGGAAACAGAAAAGGGTTTTATTGGAACGATCACATCCTACCAGATTATGACAGTAGGTCTGATTTTAAGTATGACACAAAAAAAGCTAAAGAATTAAGAGCTGCAGGTTTTGGAACTATCAATACACACCGTAAAGAAGGTATTCATCGAGGGTCTAGTGTTTTAGTCGCACTGAATGACAACCAAAATAATGGGTATCGAATGATCGAAGACCGTGCTGCTCAGCACCTATCATTCAAAAAAAGTAAAACTTCTGGACAATATTACCCAGGATCAATCATGGGTGCTATGGCTTTAATAAGACAAGTATATCATGACGCTGAATGGTATGCCAATGGGGGTGCTAAAAATAAAGATCTTGCTCTTGAAGCTTTGAATAATAATAAAGGGATGCCCGCAATTTTTGAAACATCAAATAAATTAGATGTTGCTCGAGCTGCTAAACTTTCTAAAGAATTTGGACAGAACTATATTGTGAAAGCAAATGGTACTGAATACGAGCAACTAAACGCATTAAAAAAATTAAACCCTACACTTTTATTACCGGTTAATTTTCCGGATGCTTTTGATGTTGAAGATCAATTTTTAGCCCAAAAGATTTCATTGAGTCAAATGAGATACTGGAACCAAGCACCTGCTAACCCTAAGGTAGTTGCCGATGCTGGAATCAGATTTGCCTTTACTTCTAGTGATTTAAAAAGCGTAAAAAACTTTTTACCTAATATCCGAAAAGCAGTTGATCATGGTCTTTCTCAAGAAAGAGCACTCGCAGCTTTAACTACAATTCCAGCTCAGCTTATTGGACAGAAAGGGAATATAGGAGAATTAAAAAAAGGAGCCTGTGCTAACTTCTTAATTACAGACGGACCCGTTTTTGAAAAACAAACTAAAATTCATGAAAACTGGGTTCAGGGTCATCAGCACATTATTAAAGTAACTCCAAAAAATATAATCGATGGAGTTTATAAGTTAAACTTAAATGACTCTTCCTACAAATTAACGCTTTCAAAGAGTGATTCTAAAATCAGTGCTAAGGTTGTTCAAGATTCAACAACATTTAAAACAACAGCTAAATATGAAAATGGTTGGTTATCTCTAAAAATAACAGATCGTTCAGGAAACAAATTCGCACAGCTTAAATCTAAAGTGAGTATTTCAGAATCTTTTAATGGAGATGGAACTTCCTTTGATGGAAATCCGATTACGTGGTCAGCGAATAAAACAGAGGAATTAAAATCTAAAAAGGAAAAAGATAAAAAGAAAACAGCTTCTAAGGTTCTACCAATAACCTATCCAAATAATGGTTTTGGATTTAAGAAACTGCCTACCGCAGAAAACATTTTATTTACTAACGTTACTGTTTGGACAAATGAAAAAGAAGGCATTCTTAAAAATGCTAGTGTTTGGGTTGTAGATGGCAAAATAAAAGCTGTTGGCGTAATTGAAAGTGCTCCAGGAGCACGAGTAATAGACGGAACAGGAAAGCATTTAACAAGTGGTGTTATAGACGAACATTCACATATTGGAGCCTCTAGTATTAATGAAGGAGGTCAAAATTCCTCTGCAGAAGTAACAATAGAAGACGTTATCGATCCAGACGATATAAATCTTTACAGAAACCTTTCTGGGGGTGTAACTACACTTCAAATTCTTCATGGCTCTGCAAACCCAATTGGCGGTCGCTCTGCGATTATAAAACCAAAATGGGGGGCAAGTGCAGATGAATTACTCTACCCGGGCGCTGATCCCTTCATAAAATTCGCTTTAGGAGAAAATGTTAAGCAATCTAACTGGCAAAGTTATGAGCGATTTCCTCAAACTAGAATGGGAGTTGAACAAGTTTTTACAGATTATTTCCAACGTGCAAAAGAATATAAAACTGTATGGAGTAAATATAATTCGCTCTCAAGAAAAGCAAAAGCAAAAACAAAAGCACCGAGATACGATCTAGAAATGGAAACCCTTGTTGAGATTTTAAACGGGGAGCGTTTTATCTCTTGTCACTCTTATGTACAAAGTGAAATTAATATGTTACTTAAAGTAGCAGATCGTTTTGGAGTAAGAATTAATACGTTCACTCACATATTGGAAGGATACAAAGTCGCTGATAAAATGAAAGATCACGGAGTGGGAGGATCAACTTTCTCTGACTGGTGGGCTTATAAATTTGAAGTGAATGACGCAATCCCATACAATGGGGCTATAATGCATAGTCAGGGAGTAACGGTAGCATTTAATTCAGATGACTCAGAAATGTCTAGAAGACTAAATCAAGAAGCTGCAAAAGCGATAAAATATGGAGGTGTTTCGGAAGAAGACGCTTGGAAATTTGTAACGCTTAATCCAGCTAAATTGCTACATATAGATGATAAAGTAGGTAGTGTTAAGGTTGGGAAGTCGGCAGATTTAGTTCTCTGGAGCGATCACCCAATGTCAATATATGCAGTTGCAGAAAAAACTATGATTGAAGGAGTTATCTATTATGATCTAGAGCGTGCAACCGCACAGATTGAACAAATAGAAAAAGAAAAGAATCAATTGATTCAAGATATGCTTCTAGCTAAAAATGGTGGTGCAAAAACCCAAAAGCCAAAACAAAAAAAGAAGGTAGAATTCCATTGTGAAACACTTGACTAAACTCATTATTATGAAAAATTATATACTTACAATCGCATTCCTTTTCAATTGTATTATTGGAATAGCTCAACAAACCCCAGCAGCAGATCAACAAGAATCTATTTTAATTCTTGGTGCAACTGCACATATTGGAGATGGTACTATTTTGGAGAATAGTGCAATCGGAATGTTGAACGGTAAAATAGTAGAAGTCACTACTGCAGAAGCTGTTAAAGAACAGTACAACAAGACTGTTGATGCAAGTGGACAACATGTTTACCCTGGTTTTATTGCAACTAATAGCACGGTAGGTATGGTAGAAATTGACGCCATTAGACCTACAAATGACTTAAATGAAATTGGTGAATATCTACCCCACATTAGAACTATTATAGCTTATAATGCTGAATCTAAAGTAGTAGAAAGTTTACGCCCTAACGGAATATTAACAGCACAAGTAGTTCCTAATCGAGGTGTTATTGCCGGTAGTTCGTCTGTCGTAAAATTAGATGCATGGAACTGGGAAGATGCTGCTCTTCTAACAGATGAAGGCTTGCACATTAATTGGCCAAGGGCATATACATATAGTTGGAGAATTGGTCCAAGTAGTTTAAAGTATAATAAAAAAAGCTATGAGGAAAAGATAAAATCATTAGGACAATTCTTAACAGAATCTGCAGCTTACAACAAAAAAGCAATTGAAGTTAAACATCTACCATTTGCAGCAATGAAAAATGCTTTTAACGGAAATCAAACGGTTTATTTACATGCAAACGGTCAACGAGAAATTGTTGATGGCATCGAGTTCTTAAAAGAACATGCAATTAAAAAAATTGTTTTAGTAGGTGGAAACGAAGCTCATAAAGTGAGTGATTTCTTAAAAAAACATGAGATACCCGTAGTTTTATCAAGGCCACATCGACTTCCAACCAAAGAAGATCAAGATGTTAAACTACCATTCAAAATGGCAAAAATTCTTATGGATGCTGGCTTATTAATTACAATTGATGTTAGCGGTAGAATGGAACGCATGAATACTCGTAATCTTCCTTTTTACGCAGGTAGTTTTGCAGCATACGGAGTTCCAAAAGAAAAAGCAGTTGAAATGATCACGCTAAATGCAGCCAAAATAATCGGAGTTGATGATCGTTTAGGAAGCTTAACGGTCGGAAAAGATGCTACATTATTCATTTCGATTGGAGATGCTCTAGACATGAGAACAAACCAACTAAGCCACGCATTTATTGGAGGTAGAGATTTGTCTCTCGAAACTCATCAAACAGAACTTTGGAAAAGATACATGGAGAAATATTCCAGAAAGTAAATGAAATACATTTCTAGTTCTCAAAATCCACAAATTAAAAGACTAAAAGGTCTACAAGAAAAAGCTAGAAAAAGAGCAGAGCATAACCAATTTGTAATTGAGGGGACTAAAGAACTTAATTATGCAATTAAAGCGGGTTATCACTTCGATGAAATTTTTATAACGGATCATACTCGGTCTGATCAAACAGAACGAGTTATTGATTCAATGGGTTCAAATGAGCTAATTATTTATCATGTTGCAGCTCCTATTTTCAAAACACTTTGCTATCGATCAACATCAGAAATAATAGCAATTGCTCAAAAAAAAGAACATAAACTGTCTGATTTACTTTTAAAAGAAAATCCCTTAATCTTAATTGCAGAGACTCCAGAAAAACCGGGTAATATAGGTGCATTAGCAAGAACTGTAGACGCCGGAAACATAGATGCTCTAATCATTACAGATCCAAAAACAGAGCTCTACAATCCTAATGTTATCCGATCAAGCGTAGGTTGTTTATTTTCAATACCCATCGCAATTACATCAAATGAAGAACTAATTCAGTTCTTAAAGGACAAGGACATTAAACTATTGAGCGCTGCACTTTCAGAGAATGCAACTTCTTATGTCAATCATGATTATACCATTCCAACCGCTATAGCTGTAGGAACAGAAGATCAAGGATTAACAGACGCTTGGTTAAGTCAAAGTGAGCACCACATCATCATCCCAATGCAAGGAGTAAACGATTCTTTGAATGTTTCTGTTGCAGCTGGAATTATACTTTTTGAAGCAGTTCGTCAAAGAAACTTATAAGAAAAATTTCAAAAGCTAAATTAGTTTATGTAATTTAACATTATAATGATTATAGACGAACAGTTAGAAAATAAGGAAATTGCTAAGCAATACAAGGAACTGTTAAGAATTAGCTACTTACAACTAAATGAAGAAGACAAAAAGTTGATTCGTTTAGCTTTTGATACCGCTGTTGATGCACATAAAGAACAGCGAAGAAAATCTGGAGAAGCTTATATCTTTCATCCAATTGCCGTTGCTAAAATTGTAGCCTCAGAAATAGGATTGGACGCAACTTCAATTGCTGCAGCACTTCTTCATGATACTGTTGAAGACACAGAATACACCCTAAACGATATAGAACGTCTTTTTGGAAATACAGTAGCCAAAATTGTTCACGGACTTACCAAAATTTCGCACTTAAAAAAAGATACGGACATCTCACTGCAAGCTGAGAATTTCAGAAAAATGTTACTTACATTAAATGATGATATCCGGGTAATTATTATAAAAATTGCAGATCGTTTACACAATATGCAAACCATGGACGCAATGCCTGAATACAAACAGGTCAAGATTGCTTCCGAAACACTCTATATATATGCTCCTATTGCGCACCGAATCGGAATGTATAATATTAAAACAGAACTAGAAGATCTGAGTCTAAAGTATACCGAGCCCCTTCGATTTGATGCAATTAAAAATAAAATTGAGGAAAGTCAAGAGGAGCAGCAAAAATACATTAAAGATTTCTCCACCTTTATCGAGAAGTCACTCAATGGGGAACGTTTAAAGTATTTCATCAAAGGGAGGAACAAATCTATTTTTTCTATTCATAAAAAAATGCAAAAACAAAACATTCCTTATGAAGGAGTTTTTGACAAATTTGCAATTCGTGTTGTTTATAAATCAACCCCTAAGAACGAAAAATTCTTAGCATGGAAGATTTATTCTATCATAACCGACCACTTTACACCCAACCCAACGAGACTAAGAGATTGGATTTCATCGCCTAAGTCAAATGGTTATGAATCGTTACACATAACCGTAATGGGACCAAGTAATAAATGGGTAGAAGTACAAATCCGATCCGAACGAATGCATGAAATTGCAGAAAAAGGATATGCAGCCCATTTCAGATACAAACAAGGAGAACAAAAAGAAAGTGGAATCGATGTTTGGCTGAACCGTATACAGGAAGTATTAGAGAATAAAGAAGGAAACGCAGTAGACTTTGTCGAAGATTTTAAACTAAACTTATATTCCGAGGAAATTTTTGTTTTTACACCTCAAGGGGAGCTAAAATCCTTACCCAATGGTTCTTCGGTTCTAGATTTTGCATTCAGTATTCACACAGAAGTGGGAGCTAAGGCAAGAGGAGCGAGAATTAATGGAAAATTAGTACCATTAAGTAGAACGCTTAAGAGCGGAGAAAATGTTGAAATAATAACTTCAGAAAACTCAAAACCAACTGCAAACTGGTTAGATCACGTAATAACATCCCGTGCTAGAGTAAGTATTAAATCAGCCCTAAACGAAGAAAAAAGGAGAATATCTGAGGACGGAAAAGAGTTGCTTAGAAGAAAACTAAAACAATTAAAAATTACTCTTAATGATAAAACAATTAGAAGACTGGTATTGCACTTCAAGGTTAATACAAGTTTAGATTTATATTATAGAGTAGGTATTGGAACTTTAGACAACAAAAAACTTAAAGAGTTTGCAGCGAGTTACAACAACACCTTTTTTAATTTCATTAAAAAGAGGATGACCGCTACAGCTCGAAAGAATATACAGGATCGAGATGAGTTTACTTCTAAATACGATAAGTTATTTTTTGGTAAAGACAAGGAAGAACTCCCCTATTCTCTTTCAAAATGTTGTAACCCTATTGCTGGAGACAAAGTTTTTGGCTTTTTAACAATAAATGAAGGTATTAAAGTTCATAGAAACGACTGCCCAAATTCATTATCACTTCAATCAAATTTTGCATACCGAGTTCTTCCGGCTTGGTGGGTAGATTCTTCGGAGCAACAGTTCAGCGCAAAGCTAAAATTAAGTGGTATTGACCAAATAGGTCTTGTAAATCAAGTAACACGTGTTATATCTAATAATATGAATGTTGATATCTTCAAAATTAATTTTGATACGGACGATGGATTATTTAGCGGAGGGATAAGTGTTCGCGTTAAAAACAAAGCTACACTTGAAAAACTTGTAAATAATTTATTAAAAATAAATGGAATTGAAAAAGTTACCCGAGATTAGTTAAAGAAACAATACATTTGTAATCTAAATCATGATTATGACTGAAACACAAAATCCTCAAGAAGTAGTTAAGGGCGTGTTTATCAAATTTTTGGATAAAAACAAGCACCGTAAAACACCTGAACGGTTTGCAATTCTTCATGAAATTTATGACCACGATGATCATTTTGATATTGAATCATTGTACATCATGATGAAAAACAAAAACTACAGAGTAAGTAGAGCTACTCTTTACAACACAATCGAATTGTTACTTGATTCTGGACTTGTAAGAAAGCATCAGTTCGGGAATAACCAAGCACAATACGAAAAGTCATTTTTCGACAAACAACACGATCATATTATCTTAACAGATACTGGTGAAGTAAAAGAATTTTGCGACCCAAGAATTCAAAGTATAAAAAAAACAATTGAAGAGGTCTTTAATGTTGATATTCATCATCATTCTTTATACTTTTACGGCACAAAAAAAGAATCATAAATATAACTAGAACAGACTATGTCTATTGACTTATTATTAGGTCTCCAATGGGGAGATGAAGGGAAAGGAAAAATTGTAGACGTCCTTACCAAAAATTACGATATTATAGCACGTTTTCAAGGAGGTCCAAATGCCGGGCACACCCTAAAATTCGATGGATTTTCTCATGTTTTACATACAATCCCTTCTGGTATTTTTCACCCAACGGCTCTTAACCTTATTGGTAATGGAGTCGTAATTGACCCGGTAATTTTTCAAACAGAAATAGAAAAGCTTGAACCATTCAATATAGATTTTCCAAACAAATTGTTCATATCAAAAAAAGCTCACCTTATTCTCCCGACGCATCGTTTATTAGACGCAGCATCGGAAGCTTCAAAAGGGAAGGCTAAAATTGGATCAACTCTTAAAGGAATTGGACCTACTTATATGGATAAAACCGGGAGAAACGGTATTCGTGTAGGAGATATTGTTTTACCCGATTGGAAAGACCGTTATGAAAACTTAAAGCAAAAACATTTAAAAATGTTAAGCTCTTTCGAAGGTTTAATTGAATTCGACTTAGCTGCTCTTGAGGAAGTGTTTTTTAAGGCAATTGAAGAACTAAAAAAACTACCTTTTGTTGATAGTGAAAATTTACTACACACGGCAATAAGAGAAGGGAAGAAAGTTTTAGCAGAAGGAGCACAAGGTTCTCTATTAGATATTGACTTTGGAACCTACCCATTTGTTACTTCATCTACCACCACAGCTGCGGGTGCATGCACAGGTTTAGGAGTTGCTCCTAACGCTATCGGAGATGTATTTGGAATATTCAAAGCCTATACAACACGAGTTGGAAGTGGACCATTCCCTACTGAACTTTTTGATGAAGACGGAGAAACAATGGGTCGCGTGGGTATGGAATTTGGAGCAACTACAGGACGAGCGAGACGTTGTGGTTGGATTGATCTAGTTGCCCTTAAATACGCAATTCGCGTAAATGGAGTTACCCAATTAATGATGATGAAAGGAGATGTTCTCTCTGGATTTGAAAAAATTAAAGTGTGTAGTTCTTACAAAACAAAAGACGGTTCTATAGAACACTTCCCTTTCAGTATTGATCCCGAGCATGTTACTCCAGAATACATTGAAATGGAAGGATGGAAAGAAGACTTAACGGAACTAACTGCTGAAGATCAATTCCCAAAGGCTTTTAACGATTATATTGCTTATTTAGAGAAGGAATTAGAAACCCCTATTAAAATTGTATCAGTAGGTCCAGATCGTAAACAAACTATTTTCCGCTAAGAAGAAATTTAAATAAATATCTTGAAAAATCCGAAAACACTTGTTTTAATTCTAATGATTGGTTTTTGGGTAGGATTACTATCTGCTCAAGAATCTAGAATTGTTGAAATAAGGCAAGCGGGATCTTTCGAAAAAGATGAAGCTAAATATCCTGGAGCAAACATACTTTTAAAAAAAGGAGATACAAGAGTTCATTTATTCCATAAAGGGGCCTTGATTAAATCCAATACCTCTTTTTTTTATACAAAGAGAAATTTTTTTGAAGCAAGTGGTGCTGTTGTTTTTACTCAGGGGGACACCTTAAGGATGACCAGTGATTATTTAGAATATGATGGAAAAAAAGGATTTGCAAAAGCTTGGGGAAATGTTTTCCTAAAACAACCCGATATGACGCTAGAAACAGATACACTTTATCTGGATCGCGTCGAGAACATTGCTTATTATGAAACCCCAGGAACTATAGTCGACAGCAGTAGTGTTTTAAAAAGTAATCGCGGGAAATATTTTATGAATGAAAAGAAATATCGTTTCATTTCTAATGTTCGCATAGACAATCCAGAATATAAGGTTACTTCTGCACAACTTGATTATTTTACAGAAAGTAACAAAGCTTTCCTCTACGGTCCTACCAAGATAATTGGTGCTGACTATGATATTTATTGCGAACGAGGATTTTATAATATGGAAACTCAGCAAGGAAATTTCAGACAAAATGCACTGATTAACTATAACGAAAAAATTATTGAAGGAGACAGTCTATATTTTGAAAATGAAAGGGAATATGCAGCTGCAACAGACTTTGTCTCTATAACAGATACCATTAATAATTCGATAATTCGCGGGAATTATGCCGAAATTTTTAAAGCAAAAGATTCCGCAATTATTACAAGAAAAGCATATGCAATAAACATTCTTGAAAAAGATTCTTTGTTTATTAAAGCAGACACACTCGTTGGAACAGGACCTGCAGAACATCGTGTTTTAAGAGGGTATTATAATGTAAAAATATTGAAGTCAGACATTAGAGGGAAATCGGACTCTTTATATCTTGATGATCAAATTGGAAAGATTGAATTACACAAAAGACCTTTATCTAAAAAAGAAGAACAAATTTTAAGTAACGATGACAAAAATTCGAAGAACCCTGTTTTATGGTTTGGTGCAAGCCAAATGAGTGGAGAGGTAATTTACTTAAAAACAGAAAAAGGAGAGAAAAAACTAGATTCTCTTCAGATTTTTGGAAATGCATTTATAATAGAAAAAGACTCCCTTAGTTCGGATGGATATAATCAGATCGTTGGTAGTGAACTTTATGGAGACTTCCATGACGGAGCACTCAAAAACCTGGACGTAATAAAAAACACTATGGTTATTTATTATCTCTATTCGGATTCTGGTGAACTCATCGGGATTAATAAGACTATCTGTAGTGCGCTCGATATTGTATTCGACAACAACGAAATAAATGAAATTTCATTTTATGTAAGTCCAGACGGAGAGGTTTTCCCTGAAGAAAAAATAGATCGAAATCTAAGAAAACTAAAAGGTTTTCTTTGGAGAATAAATGAAAGGCCTGAAACATTTGAGGATTTATTTGGTCCAGAAAAAACAGAAATTCCAGAAGTTACAATTTTAAAAGAATGAAAAAACTTCACAGAGACTTTCTTACCTATCAAGCAAAAACTACTCCTTACCCACTCGGTATAGAAATAGATCATGCGAAAGGAAGTTATGTATATGACAGCAGTGGTAAATCGTATTTAGATTTTGTTGCTGGAGTTTCTGCATGTAGCCTAGGACACTGCCACCCCAATATAGTCGAAGCTATAAAAAACCAAAGCGAACGCTATTTACACGTAATGGTATATGGGGAATTTGCACAAGAACCCGCTGTAAATTTAGCGAAAGAACTTGCACAAGAATTACCAGAAAGTCTTGGCGTAACCTATCTTGTAAATTCAGGGACGGAAGCGATTGAAGGGGCATTAAAACTAGCCAAACGAGTTACAGGAAGAGGAGAGCTTATCGCTGCAAACAAAGCCTACCACGGAAGCACCCACGGTGCACTGAGCTTACTGGGAGCTGAAGAACAAAAAAAAGCTTACCGACCCTTACTCCCAGGAGTATCGTTTATTGAATTTAACGAAGAAAAAGATTTAAAAAAAATCACCTCAAAAACAGCTGCTGTACTACTAGAAACGATTCAAGGAGGTGCAGGATTTATTCTTCCGGAAAACAACTACCTAAGACAGGTTAAAAAAAGATGTGAAGAAGTTGGAGCTCTTTTAATACTAGACGAAATCCAACCGGGATTTGGAAGAACAGGAAGTCTTTTTGGATTTCAACAGTTTGATGTAGTCCCAGATATTCTTGTAATGGGAAAAGGAATGGGAGGAGGATTACCTATAGGAGCGTTCAGTAGTTCTTCTGACAAAATGATGCAGCTGACAGAAAATCCAAAATTAGGACACATCACAACATTTGGAGGAAATCCTTTAATTGCAGCCTCGGCGCTAGCAACACTGAGAACTCTAAAGTCAGAAAAATTAATTGAACAGGTAAAAGAAAAAGAAAACCTATTCAGAAGCTCATTAAAACACTCTGCCATTAAACAAATTAATGGAACTGGTTTAATGCTAGCTCCCCAATTTGAAAACGAAGAAATTGCAAACAAAGTAGTATTGGGGTGCATGGAAAAAGGGCTTATATTATTCTGGTTATTATGGGAAAAAAAAGCGATTAGAATATCTCCGCCACTGACTATTTCAGAGGTAGAAATCAAAAAAGGATGTGCTATAATTACTGAAGTTTTGGAAGATATTAATTCCTAAACTGTTAATTACTTTGTTAAAAACAATCTCATAAAAGGCTAAACAAAAGCTAACTTCTGTATTAACTTTAAGAATAAGTTACAAATTAGTTTATGAAGAATCAGTTCCCCGAAAATTCCGACTCACCCATTCCAAGATTTGAGCAAATGCTTAAAACAAATGAGGTGTACTTCTTTGATGCTGAAGATTTTGAATGTATAATTCAATATTACATAGATTCTGGTGAAATTAATTTAGCAAAAAAAGCACTTCACTTAGCTACAAAACAACATCCGGTTCACAGCGATTTACTGCTCCTAAAGTCTGAGCTTTTGATTTTTGACGGAGCTGATGAACAAGCTAAATTGTTACTTGATGTAATTGAAGAATTAGATCCTCAAAATCAAGAAATATTTGTTCAAAGAGCTACCATTTATTCTAAAAATAAGCAACACTCAAAAGCGATTGAATTGCTTCTTGAATCGTTACAATACGCAGACGAATTGACCGAAATATGGTGTCTTCTTGGAATGGAATATATGGTGCTGGAAGATTATGAAAATGCAAAAGAAAACTTCAAATTATGTTTAGCTGAAGATCCACAAGACTATCAAGTAATGTACAACCTATTGTATTGCTTAGAATATTTAAAAGAATACAAAGAAGCAATAAGTGTACTGAACTCAATCCTAGAAAAGAACCCATACAATGAAATTGCATGGCATGAAATCGGGAAACAGTATTTAAATTTAGATCGAAATGAAGAAGCTTTAAGCGCCTTTGATTTTGCAATTATTTCTGAAGATCGTTTTACAGGAGCTTACATCGAAAAAGGAAAGGTGCTTGAAGAACTAGGTCGTCACAATGAAGCAATTGAAAACTATCAAATTTCAAATCAACTAGATGATCCCAGTTCTTATGCGTACCTCAGAATAGGTCACTGCCATCAGACCTTAGGAAACGACATCTTAGCATTGCAATATTTTAAAAAATCGGTTCAAGAAGATCCCTCGAGTGAAAAAAGTTGGATTGCATTAATTGATTTTTACATCTACATTGAAGATATCGAGAAAGCCTTGTATTTCACAAAAGAAGCTCTTTTGATAAACAGCAGCAGCGTGGGTTGTAATAAAAGAAATGCTCTTTTATTACAAACTTTAGGTCATTATACTGAAGCTGAGATTGCATATCAAAACACAGTTGAACTTGGAAATTATGAACTCGAAATATGGATTGAGTGGATGAATACTTTAATCTTTTTAAACGAGTGGGAGAAGCTAATTAAAATTGGTCACCAAGCCAAAGAATTCTATCCGGAGGCTTCGGAGATTGATTTCAGAATTGCCGGAAGTTACAGAAGAATTAGCAGATTAAATGAAGCCGATTATTTCATTCAAGATCTCAAAAAAAACAAAAAAGAACCTGCTGATAGTTTATTAAAGTTTTTCCCTGAATTCAAATCAATATTCAACATTTCTTAGCATAAGAAATTAATTTTCTTTTTTTGAAAAACAATTCCAATACAAAATTAAAGGTCTTTTTAAAAGGCATGACCATGGGAATCGCTGATGTTATTCCGGGCGTTTCTGGTGGTACAATTGCACTCATTACTGGAATTTATGAAGAATTAATCAACTCGATTGATAATTTAAATTTAAAAGCTCTTTCGACCCTAAAAAAAGAAGGACTTAATTCGTTCTGGAATAAAATAAACGGAAAATTTCTCCTACCGCTCCTCCTTGGAATTGGAACTAGTATTGTCCTTTTTTCAGGATTAATACACCACTTATTAAAAGAGTATCCGATTCCTGTATGGTCGTTTTTTTTCGGATTAATTACAAGTAGTATTCTTCTTTTATTAAAACAATTCAAACCCAATTCAATAAAGTCAATTCTATTTCTGCTTATTGGGCTGATAATTGCTTTCAGTATAACACAAATAACTCCAAAAGGAGGAGAAATTAGTCTTTCCTATCTATTCTTCTGCTCCATGATTGCGATCATTGCAATGATCCTTCCTGGTATTTCAGGCTCATTTATTTATATCTTACTGGGAGCTTACGAAACCGTTATTTACACCTCAAAAAACAGCATATTGGCTTTATTAAATTTTGATTGGGAAAATTTCCTATTAATTTATTCAAGACTCGCTGCAATTGGACTTGGAATTATTGTGGGTCTTAAAGCGTTTTCGAAAATCTTAAAGTGGCTTTTTAATCATAAAAAACAAGAAACTTTAATGGTTCTTATTGGGTTCATGATGGGAGCACTCCCCAAAATATGGCCTTGGCAAAAAGTAATTCAATGGGAAACTATTTCAGAAACCAAAAAAATTGCTCTAAAAACAGAATATACTACCCCATGGAATTTCGATGGGGAGTCTTATACAATTATTGCCTTTACTTTAATGAGCTTAGGATTTCTTTTTCTATATTTCCTAGAACGTAATTCTAGTAAAGAAAATAATGCAATCCAATAACACCAAAACTCAAAAACTAATCCTTATTCTAAAAGGAATCGCTATGGGTATTGCCAACAAAATACCCGGTGTATCTGGCGGTATCGTTGCCTTAGCCGCAGGTTTTTACGAAGAATTGATTTATTCTTTTTCTAGATTTGACAAAACAGCTCTTTCTTTCTTTTTAAAAAAAGACTTCAAGGCATTTTACAAGCATATCAACGGGTCGTTTTTGACCCTTCTTTTTGGTGGTGTAATCATCAGCTTTTTTAGCGTTTCTCTTATTTTAGATCGGTTCATCCAAATTTATACGCAACAAGTTTGGGGCCTGTTTTTCGGGATGATCATAGCCTCTGTTTTATTCATTTGGATCGAAGTTAAGAAATATTCTATGTACGAATATCTGTTAACCTTAGTCGGTATTTCGTTTGGACTCACAGTTGCTTTTTTATCCCCTGGACAAGAAAACCAAAATTTACTATTTGTGTTCTTTTGCGGAATGATTAGTATTTCGGGAATGATCTTGCCAGGGCTCTCTGGTTCTTTTATAATTCTTGTTTTAGGAAACTATAAATTACTCCTAATCGACTCAGTAAACGCATTATACTATTCCCTTAAAGAGATTTTATTATTCGATTTTAGCTTTTTAGAAAATGAGGCTCGAATGAGTTTGTTGTTAATAATGTCGACCTTTACCCTTGGGTCCATCACGGGATTACTTGTTTTTTCAAAAGCCTTAAAATGGATGTTAAAACGGTACCCTCAAAAAGTAACAGCGGTACTAATCGGTTTTATTATAGGATCTCTCGGGGTTACCTGGCCTTGGAAAAGAACTGTAAATGATTCGTGTGAAATAATAAAAACTGGAACACAAGAATTATTTTTACCAAATCTATCCAAATTAGAAAACATCTACGTAATCATTTTCATACTTTTAGGGTTTGGAATTGTTACACTATTAGAAATATATGGAAAAAGAAAAGCAACAAAATAAACGCTATGGATTGATAGGAAAAGACATTGAATATTCTTTTTCACGTTCTTATTTTGCTGAAAAATTCAAAAAAGAAAACATAACAAATTGTAGTTATGAAAATTTTGATTTACAAACTACAGATGAAATTAAAGCGGTTCTAAAATCTAAAAATCTAGGTGGACTGAACGTAACAATTCCATACAAAGAAGCAATACTTCCCTACATCGATCAGTTATCAGAAGACGCAAAAATAATCGGTGCTGTAAACACGGTTAAATTATTAGAAAACGGAAAAACAGAAGGACACAATACAGACGCCTTTGGTTTTAAACAAGCTTTGGGTCTTAAATGGAATAACCATGCTACTCGAGCGCTTATTTTAGGGACTGGAGGAGCCTCAAAAGCTATTGAATATGTCTTGGGTGAAATGGAAATAGAAACTTTATTTGTTTCTAGAAATCCAAAAGAAGGCCAAATTCATTATAAAGACATCAATCAAGACCTAATCAATAGTCATTTATTAATAATAAACTGCACGCCTTTGGGCACACACCCTGCAGTAGATCAGGCACCAGCAATTCCTTTTGATTTAATACATGATAAACATTTCTTGTTTGATTTAATTTACAATCCTGAAGTATCCCTATTCTTAAATGAGGGCTTTAAAAGAGGAGCTACAATCCAAAATGGATATTTTATGTTAGAGCAACAAGCTGAAAAATCGTGGAATATCTGGAACAATATGAACGATTAGCTTATTTTTTCGTAAATTTTACCTGAAATTAATTTACATGAATTGCACAAAGCTATTCATAAATAAAACTGATGATGGAAAAATCAACTGAGCCTAATGAATCTGGATTAGAACAAGGGATCAACGAAGCTTCTGAAATCAGCACAAGCAACGAGATAGATCAAGAAAAGGAAAAATCTCAAGCTGTAACTGAATCTGAACCTACACAAGCCCCCATTCAATTTGACACACTCGAACTTATCGACTATCCTGGTATTTTAAAAAATTTGATCCAGGCAGATAATTGGATGAAGTCTGGAAAAGAAATACAAGAAGTTATCACACAATTTGAAAATCGTTTTGGAGCAATCTACAATGAAAAGAAGAAACAATTTATTGCATTAGAAGGTAACGACCTCGACTTTGAATTCAGTCCCAATTACAAAAAAGAATTTAGTCTGCTTGTTCGTGAATACAAAACAAACAAAAGCAGCCACTATAAATCTCAAGAAAAAAACCAGAAAGAAAATCTGGAGAAACGTTTAGAGATTATTGAAAAAATTAAAGCGTTAATTGGAACGAACGAAAATAATTCAAATAACTACAAAGAATTTAGAGCCCTACAGGAAGAATGGCATCAAGCAGGAACCGTTTCTAGGGCGGAGACTAATAATGTGTGGGAAACGTATAAACATCACGTAAAACGATTTTATGACTTTTTACACTTAGACCGTGCACTTCGTGAAAAGGATTTTAAACACAACTACGAAGAAAAACTGAAGCTAATTGAAAAAGCAGAAGCCTTAGTAGAGAACCCCGATGTTGTAGTTGCAGTACGAGAGCTAAACATTCTTCACCGACAATGGAAAAATGACTTAGGCCCAGTTGCTGCAGAGCATAAAGTAATTCTATGGAATCGTTTTCAAGAAGCGACATCAAAAATTCATGATCGCAAAAATGAATACAACAAAAACATAGATGCGATATTGATTGAAAATTTCGAAAGAAAAAAAGCAATCTTAGAAGCTATTATTAAACTTTACACAGACCATCCAGCAAATCATAATGCTTGGCAAAATTCTTTAAAAAAGGTAGCTGTACTCAAAGAAGAATTTCACAACGTTGGGAGAATTCCAAGAGCTCAGAACAAAGCGATATGGAATGAGTTCCGATTAACTTTGAAAAACTTTAATCAGAAAAAAAACGAGTTTTATAAAAACCAAAAGCAGGAAGAAAAAACACATATAGATCAGAAAAAACAGTTAATAACAGAGGTTAAAACTATTTTAGAAAGCTCTGACTGGAGGTCTTATATTGGTCGAATGAAAGCAATCCAAGTTGCTTGGAAGAAAACCGGAAGAATATCCAGAAAACAGTCCAACTTACTTTGGGAAGAATTCAAAACTGCAACCGACACCTATTTCGCAAGACTAAAAAATAAAGAAGAAGCATACAGCATAGAAGACCAAGCGATATTAAAAGCAAAACGTGCTTATTTTCAGGATTTAAAAACTCAAAAAGCACCTACAGAAAAGGAGGAACTTTTTGAGTACATAGAAAATGCATTCAAACATTGGACTGAAATAGGAACTCCTTCAGAGGGGGTAAAAAATTCGACTCATAAAGAATATATAGAATTTCTAAAAGGACTTTGGAAGCACACCAAACTGAAAGGTGAAGAAAAAACAGCTGCTCTTTTTAAAACCGATATGATGCTTCTAAAAGATAACCAAGAAGGGTTGAATAAAGAACATGTTTTATTAAACAAAAAGATTGAAGAATCTAAAAATGAATTGATTCAGCTTCAGAATAATCTTGCCTTTTTCAGTAATACATCTACTGAAAATCCTGTTGTTCAGGAAGTATATTCTAAGATTGAATTACTGACCAATAAAATAGAGAATTGGAAAACTAAGGTAAATCAGATTAAAGCACTTGGACGGGAGTTGAAAAAGAGTCAAGAACAATCTTTGACTGAAGAGTTAGATGAAGAATAGACCCTAATCCTCCCTCTTAGATTCTTCCCAGATAACATCCATTTCCTCAAGGGTCATATCGTGAAGTTTTTTCCCTGTGGTTGCAGCTTTTTTTTCTAAATATTGAAAACGTTTTGTGAACTTCTGATTGGTTCGTTCTAAGGCTGTATCTGGGTTTATTTTAAGAAAACGTGCGTAGTTGATCATTGAGAAAAGAACATCACCAAATTCAGATTCAATTCGTTCTTTGGTCCCGTTCTGAACCTCAGCATTAAGTTCTGCTAGTTCTTCTTGAACTTTTTCCCAGACTTGCTCCGGATGCTCCCAGTCAAAACCAACGCCAGCAACTTTATCCTGAATACGTTGTGATTTTACTAGAGAAGGAAGTCCTTTGGGAACGCCTTCTAGAACCGATGACTTCCCTTCTTTTAACTTGAGGACTTCCCAGTTTTTTTTAACCTCTTCTTCATCTTGAACGTTAACATCCCCATAAATATGTGGGTGTCTGCGAATTAATTTTTCTGAAATAGAATTTGCTACATCTGCGATATCAAACGCTTTTTCTTCACTTCCAAGCTTCGAGTAAAAAGCAAGATGGAGTAATAAATCTCCTAACTCATTTTTTACTTCCTCTAGGTTACGCTCAATTATTGCATCACTCAACTCATAGGTTTCCTCAATGGTTAGGTGACGTAAAGACTCGAATGTTTGCTTTTTATCCCAAGGACATTGTTCCCGGAGTTCATCCATGATGGTAAGCAAGCGATCGAGTGCTTCTAATTGTTGAGCTCTAGAGTTCATTAGTCTTTTTTAGCTGCTTCTTTATTTTGTGCAGGTGCTTTTTTTTCGGGTTCTTTTTCTGCAACTAAAAGCCCTTTTTCTACTAGTATATTATACCACTGAATGATTTTCTTAATATCACTTGGATATACCCGATCTTCATCGTAATCTTGGAACACCTCGAAGAAAAAAGCTTCTAAATCGGTAGCTGGAGCTTTTGGTTTGACAGAACAAATTGCTCCGTTTTCTTTTTTTATAATTTTCTGAAATATATCGGCTAAGGGAACTTCTGCATGCAACCCATAGATATTGATTTCAGAAAGTAAACTCACTTGATCTCTGATACTTGCAGAAATACGTTTCCCATCAACAAGTGAATGAGCTACAAAACCACTTCTCGTTTGAATTTGAACTTCAAAAAGCCCTGGGCGTCCTGAAATTGCTATAATTTTATCTAATTCCATAGTTATAATAATCGTTTTTTTGAAGCTAATGGAAAGCGCATTTTATAATCCACTTGAATATTTCCCTTAGCAATATTATTTAATTTTCCTTTGATTAGTCTTTTTTTAAGTGGGGAAAGTTTATCCGTAAACAAAACCCCTTCAATATGATCGTATTCATGCTGTACCACTCGTGCCGCAAGCCCAGTATAAATTTCTGTGTGTTCTTCAAAATTCTCGTCAAAGTAGTTAATTTTTACTTCTTCCTGACGGTAAACATCTTCGCGAACATCTGGAATACTTAAACATCCTTCGCTAAAAGCCCATTCTTCTCCAGATTCTTCGATTTGAGGGTTGATGAATACTTTTTTGAAACCTGTAAGTTGTTTTTGCTCTTCTTCTGTGAGCTCTTCATCATCAGCAAATGGAGAAGCATCTACAACAAAAAGTCGAATTCCGAGTCCAACTTGTGGAGCAGCTAAACCAACGCCGTTTGCTTCGTACATGGTTTCCCACATATTTTCAATCAGTTTATCCAGTTCTGTATATTCTGAACTGAGGTCCTTAGCTTGTTTTTTTAATACGGGGGTTCCGTAGGCTACTATAGGTAAAATCATAAACTAGTATTATTATTTGACTCCAAATAAGACTGCAATATAAGGGTTGCACTTATTTTATCAATCAATCCTTTGTCTTGTCTTTTCTTTTTTCCAATTCCAGAATCTAATAGGGTTTGAAAAGCCATTTTTGAAGTAAATCGTTCGTCATGACGCTCAACTTTCAAACTTGGAATTTTCTTCTTTAAGGCAGAGATGAACTTTTTAATCTCCTCTTCCACCTCCGAAAATGAACCGTCATGTCTTTTTGGTTGCCCTAAAACACAGGTTGAAACGTCGTGCGTTTTAAGGTAATCCAGCAAAAAAGGGATTACTTCTTGCGTAGGGATAGTAGTCAACCCAGAGGCTACAATTTGCAGCGGATCTGTTGCGGCTATTCCGGTGCGCTTCGTTCCAAAATCGATTGCTATAATTTCTGGCATGTGCAAATATACGTCTCCTACTTGGGTTCGTATAAAAAAACTAAATAAAGTCGAGTTAAAAGCTTAAATTTGTGCAAAATTTTAACATCCATCTAATGAGAGAAATTATAGAAGCAGCTTGGGAAGATCGAGGTCTTTTAGAGCAAGAAGAAACGCAAAACGCAATCCGATTCATTATCAAACAATTAGACGAAGGTGAACTTCGTGTAGCTGAACCTACTGAAGACGGATGGCAAGTAAATGAATGGGTAAAAAAGGCTGTTGTTTTATATTTTCCAATTCAGAAAATGGAAACTTTACATGCTGGACCCATGGAGTTCCATGATAAAATGCCTCTCAAAAAAGATTATGCTGCGAAAGGAATACGGGTTGTTCCTCATGCTGTAGCGCGTCAAGGTGCTTACATTTCATCGGGTGTTATTCTTATGCCTAGTTATGTAAATATTGGAGCTTATGTAGATTCTGGAACCATGATTGATACCTGGGCAACAGTAGGAAGTTGTGCACAGATTGGGAAAAATGTTCACCTAAGTGGTGGTGTTGGAATTGGCGGGGTTTTAGAACCACTACAAGCGGCACCCGTTATTATAGAAGATGATGCATTTGTGGGTTCTAGATGTATTGTTGTAGAAGGAGTTCGTGTAGAGCGTGAAGCTGTACTTGGAGCTAATGTAGTACTTACCGCTTCTACTAAAATTATTGATGTTTCTGGAGCTAAACCCCTAGAATACAAAGGGATAGTTCCTGCTCGTTCTGTTGTTATTCCTGGAACTTATGCAAAACAATTCCCTGCGGGAGAATTTCAAGTTCCATGTGCTTTAATTATTGGGAAAAGAAAAGAAAGTACCAACAAAAAAACTTCTCTAAACAATGCCCTTAGAGAGCATAACGTTGCTGTATAGTTAACTGTATAAAATGAAAACTTTTCTGAGTTCAGGTTGCGCAGCTTTAGAACAGGGTAAAACCCTACTCTACCCCACCGATACAATCTGGGGAATAGGGTGCGATGCTACACAACCTGATGCAGTCTCTAAAGTTTACGAGCTAAAACAACGGTCAGATTCTAAGGCCTTAATCTGTTTGGTTTCTGACCTTGAAATGCTTGAAAAACTAACTGGAGCGCTCGATGATAACATAAAAGCACTGGCTACCAGTATTAAACCAACAACAATAATCTACCCTAAGGTGATTGGTCTTACTGAAAACCTTACCGCTTCTGATGGAAGCGTAGGGATTAGAATTGTCCAAGATGAGTTTTGTAAAAAGCTTATAAATTCTTTTGGGAGACCCATTGTGTCAACTTCTGCTAATATTAGCGGTAATGAAAGCCCTAAATCATTCAGTGAAATAGACAAACCTATTTTGGATGGTGTGGACTATGTTGTAACTTTGAGAACAGAAGAAATAAGAACCAATCCATCGACCTTAATCTTTGTAGAAAAAGATGGAACTTTTAAAACGCTAAGAGCATAAGTATGTTGAACACGAGCTTTGAAGACATCTTAAATTCCCAACTTTTTAAAACCGTTGGCGAAACTGCAGATGCTTTAGAATTAGAAACCTATGCAATTGGTGGTTTTGTTCGTGACCACATGCTGAGCCGTAAAAGAGGGAATACTGATATTGATTTTGTTGTAATTGGCTCAGGAATTACCCTTGCTAAAGAAGTACAGAAAAAACTTCCTAAGGCAAGCAAAGTGCAGGTTTTTAAAACCTATGGAACTGCCATGCTCAAATGGGAAGGCATCAGCTTAGAATTTGTGGGTGCAAGAAAAGAGTCTTATGCTCCTGATAGTAGAAATCCAGAGGTATCTGTAGGGAGTTTACAAGACGATCAAAACAGAAGAGACTTTACTATTAACGCAATGGCCATTAGCCTCAATGCCAATTCGTATGGAAAACTATTGGACCCCTTCAATGGCATTAAAGACTTAGAAGATGGTGTTTTAAGGACTCCTTTAGAGCCTGAAATGACTTATTCGGATGATCCATTACGTATGCTTAGAGCAATTCGATTTGCTTCTCAATTGGGCTTCGAAATCGAAAAGAGATCGCTTGATGCCATAAGGAAACAAGCGCAAAGGATTTCTATAATTACAAAAGAGCGTTGCGTTGAAGAAATCAACAAAATCATGATGTGTGATCAACCTTCGTTTGGATTTCTTCTTTTAGACCAAGTAAATTTACTGGAACTTTTACTTCCGGAATTGATTGCATTAAAAGGAATAGAAGAAATAGAAGGCCAAAAACATAAAGACAATTTCTATCATACATTTGAGGTTGTAGACAACATTTGTAGAACCACTGATAATTTATGGTTACGGTGGGCTGCCTTGCTTCACGACATAGGAAAAGCTCCAACAAAACGTTTTCATAAAAAAATTGGATGGACCTTTCACGGGCATGAATTTGTTGGCTCTAAAATGGTTTTCAAATTATTTAAACGCATGAAGATGCCTTTGAATGAAAAAATGAAATTCGTTCAAAAAATGGTTTTAATGAGTTCTAGACCCATTGTTATAGCAGAAAATCTGGTTACAGATTCCGCAGTTCGAAGACTTATTTTTGACGCAGGAGAACACATTAACGACCTGATAACACTTTGTGAAGCAGACATTACCACTAAAAACCCAAAACGGTTTGAACGGTATCACAACAACTTCAAAATTGTCCGTAAAAAAATTGAAGAAGTTGAAGAACGAGATCATATAAGAAACTTCCAGCCGCCTGTTTCTGGGGAGCAAATTATGGAATCTTTTGGTCTTGGACCTTCAAAGGCAATTGGACAAATTAAAGAAGCTATTAAAGAAGCTATTCTAGAGGGAATTATTCCAAATGAAGAAAATGCTGCTTTTGAATTAATGAAAGTCGAGGGTGAAAAACTTGGTCTGAAACTAGTTGATAAATAACAAAAATATGAAAACAACATTTCGCTTTTGGGTTGGAGTATCACTAGTATTAGTTTATGCCGTAATCGCTGCCGGAGCAATAGTACGAGTTACAGGAAGTGGAATGGGATGTCCGGACTGGCCAAAATGTTTTGGCTATTTAATTCCACCTACCGAACGCAGTCAATTAGACTGGAGAGAAAACCAGGAATATAACCAAGGGGAAGTTATTATTGTAAATGAAAGTTTACGAGTTGCCGCAAAAGATTTTAGGAGTACCTCTACTTATTCTGAATCGAATTGGGAAGTATATACAAAACACGATTACGCACATTTTAATGCTTTTCATACTTGGGTTGAATTTATAAATCGATTGGTTGGTGCATTGTCGGGTCTAGCTACTCTTATTGTTGGATTTTTATCCATAGGTTATTGGAAAAAAAGAAAAAGAATCCCTTTACTTTCATTACTAATTATTTTTGGAATGGGGTTCCAAGCTTGGCTTGGAAAAACAGTGGTTGATTCTAATTTATTACCAACCAAAATTAGTGTTCACATGATTATGGCACTAATAATTGTAGGGCTTCTGGTTTATTTATACCAATATACCGCTGCTAAAAAAGTGGAAATAGAGACAAGTAATAGAATTAAGATAATTGCCATTGCAGCTCTAGTTTTAACGTTAATTCAAATAGGAATTGGTACTCAGGTAAGACAATTTATTGATCTTCAAATAGATTTTCTTGGAGAAGCACAAGTCTCCAAATGGTTAGATCCTGCTCCATTTAAATTTTATTTTCACAGGAGTTTTTCTTTACTCGTAGTTCTTATCAATAGTTATTTATTTTATAGTTTTCGTAAAATAAAATTAAATCTACCCGTTTTCAAATGGGTACTAATCACAATAGCTTGTGAGGTTTTTACAGGCATATTAATGTATTATTTAGATTTCCCAATGGGAACACAACCACTTCATTTACTTTTAGCTTCCTTTTTATTTGGAGCTCAATTTTACCTCATACTTCAATTGTTAAATCACAACATAAACACCCACAACCATGATCTATAGATTTAGAATTATTCTTGATGCAAAAGAAGATATCTTAAGAGATATTGAAATTGAGGCTTCTGTAACTCTGGAGGACTTTCATTATGCAATTGCTCAAGCATTTGGTTTTGCTGGAAGCGAAATGGCTTCTTTTTACAGAACAAATGAAGTATGGGAGCAAGGAGAAGAAATTCCTCTGCTTGATATGGATGAAGGAATTGTTCCGATGGGACAGGAACAAATTGACTCTATTTTTACTACAGAAAATCACCACCTAATTTATGTTTATGACTTCCTAGCTTTATGGACCTTTTTTGTAGAGCTTATTGAAGTAGGAGAACCAGAACTAACTACCTTATATCCTAACTTAATTTTTGCTCAAGGGGAAGTTCCTGAAGAGGCTCCTCAAAAAGACTTCGTTGCTGATGAAAGTACCTTAGAAAATGAAATGGATGATGAAGAGGGTCTAGAGGACTATAATGATGCTGACTTTTATTAGGGTTTAGAATTGATTAGGTTTGTCATATTCAGACTCTCATAGTTTCTAAGTACATAAGCAAACGAAGCTTGCATAATTCCTCCCATACTGTTGCTTCTCTTAAAAGCATCGTCTTTTGTGAATTTATAAATTTCTTTTGATAACTTTTTTACATTCTCTGGAATAGAAACTTCATCTGTTATCATAATTTTTAAAAGCTTATCTAATCTAGTTCCGGAATTCTGAATTCTTTTTGCCAAAATAGAACGTTCTTCAACTTTGTACTGGGTGATAGAGGATTCAGATAATTTTTCTTTTACAACGGATATCATTGGGAAATTTTCTTTAAAAAATTGAGGACGATAAACCATTAATTTCCCTTCAAAGCTTTGTTGATCAAAGTCAATTGCTCTGATTTTATAAACGACCTGATCAAAATCATGAATTGGAATCACCACGTAATTATAAGCACGCATATCTCCTAACAGACGAATCATGCTGCGTTCGTTAAATTTTACATATTCTTTAGCGATTTGTGCTTGTTGTGCCGGAGTACATTTAGCGAGATATTTTTCAATAAAAACATCGCCCGGTATTCCTGCTATATGTTCTTCTATTAGAGTAGAATCATTAATTAAAAAATTCAGGTTATGCGGTGAAAGCATATGCTCGAACTCAATTCCATAAACCCGAGAGGCATCTGTTTTTTTTACGTAGAAATAAGTGAAATTGTCATTCAAAACATTTCGAACTTTAATTCGAAAGGGTTTCGAATTACCAAAAGTACAATAGTCAATCGCATCTATACTCAAATAAGGCATGGAAGATTCATTCCCATCTGAATGGAGTAAAGCGTATACTTTCTTTAGGTTAAAGTCAATTTCTTTGCGCTCCGTATCAGAGTAATAAACACGTACCCACAGGGAATCTTTTTCATTTTCATCGTAAACAACTACAGACCCTGAAAAACGCAAAAGGTCTTCATAAAAAATAGGAGTATATACCCAACGGCTGTAATGCTTTAAATACGCATTTAAATTTTCCGAGATTGGATAAAATGGTTTTTTCTTAGAAATCAGCTTTTCTTTCATCGGCATATTTTCTCAAAGGTACTATTTTATTTTATTGAACTTTTTAATAAAAATGAGGGAAGTCTGCTAGCACACCAATCATTCTAAATGCTTAAATTTGGAGCTTGATAAAAACACTATGTCTTTTAAGTTAGTTTCAGAATTCTCACCAACTGGAGATCAACCTACAGCAATTAAACAACTTGTAGATGGTTTTTCTCAAACAGAAAAGCACATGACGCTTCAGGGAGTTACAGGGTCTGGAAAAACATTTACAGTTGCAAATGTTGTTCAAGAACTTAATAGACCAACTCTTGTTTTAGCCCATAATAAAACTTTAGCTGCACAGTTGTATTCAGAATTTAAACAATTTTTTCCTGATAATGCAGTGGAGTATTTTGTCTCCTACTATGATTATTATCAACCAGAGGCATACCTCCCCGTTACAGGAACTTACATAGAGAAAGATTTATCCATTAATGAAGAAATCGAGAAGTTGAGATTGAGTACTACTTCTTCGTTATTATCTGGAAGAAGAGATGTAATTGTTATTGCTTCTGTTTCTTGTTTGTATGGGATTGGTAATCCGGCGGAATTTCAAAAAAATGTAGTTTCTATAAAACTAGACCAAGTCATTTCGAGAACAAAATTTTTACACCAACTAGTTCAAAGTTTATACTCTAGAACAATGGCTGATTTTCAACATGGAAACTTTAGAGTAAAAGGAGATGTCGTAGATGTATATCCTAGTTATGCAGACACCGCTTTTAGAATTCACTTTTTTGGAGACGAAATTGAAGAAATAGAAGCCTTTGACCCAATTACAAACGAACGAATAGAAAAATATGAGCAACTAAACATATATCCTGCAAACATGTTCGTTACTTCTCCCGATGTTCTTCAAAATGCAATTCACGCAATTCAAGATGATCTTGTTAAGCAACTTGATTTTTTTAAAGAAGTTGGAAAGCATTTGGAAGCTAAACGCTTGGAAGAGCGTACTAACTTTGACTTGGAAATGATTAGAGAATTGGGATATTGTTCTGGTATTGAAAATTACTCCCGTTACCTGGACGGTAGAAATCCAGGAACACGCCCCTTCTGTTTGTTAGACTATTTTCCCGATGATTTTTTAATGGTTATTGACGAAAGTCACGTGACGGTTTCTCAGGTTCATGCGATGTATGGCGGGGATAGAAGTAGAAAAGAAAACCTAGTCGAATATGGTTTTAGACTTCCTGCTGCTATGGACAACAGGCCTTTGAAATTTGATGAATTTGAAAGTCTACAAAACCAGGTTTTATATGTTAGTGCAACTCCAGCAGATTACGAATTAGAAAAAACGGAAGGAGTTTTTGTAGAACAAATTATTCGTCCCACCGGTTTATTAGATCCAATAATTGAAGTACGACCGAGTGAAAATCAAATTGATGATTTGATTGAAGAGATTCAAAAAAGAACGGAGAAAGACGAACGTACTTTAGTTACGACTTTAACCAAAAGAATGGCTGAAGAACTGACAAAATACATGAGTAGAATTCAGATCAGATGTCGATACATTCACAGTGATGTGGATACGCTGGAGCGAGTAGAAATAATGCAAGATCTAAGAAAAGGAATTTTTGATGTTTTGATTGGTGTAAATCTACTCAGAGAAGGATTAGACTTACCCGAAGTTTCTTTGGTTGCAATTCTGGATGCCGACAAAGAAGGTTTTTTAAGATCGAATAGATCGTTAACACAAACCGTAGGAAGGGCTGCAAGAAATGTAAACGGTCTTGCGATTTTTTATGCTGATAAAATTACCAAGTCCATGCAATTTACCATGGACCAAACTACCTATCGTCGAGAAAAACAAATGGCTTACAACAAACAGCACAATCAGGTTCCCAAAGCGCTAAACAAATCATTAGATAGTGCTTTGTCTAAAAATTCTATTGCTACATACGCATCAGAAAAGGAAACCAAGAAGGCAGCAGAAGAAGCTACAAGATATCTTACAAAACCACAAATGGAACAAAAGGTCAGAGATACTAGAAAGTTAATGGAAGTAGCTGCAAAAGAATTAAATTTCATAGAAGCAGCTCGATTACGAGATGAAATTAATGCTTTAAAAGAACAATTATAACCCATTAATTTCATGAATTTACTCTTAGAAATTAGTGCAGTTGGACTAAGTCTGACTTTTTTATTCCTCTTAATAAAAGAGAATATTTATTGTTGGTTTTTTGGAATAACAGGTTCTCTAGTCAGCATTTTTTTATTTTATAACATTGGACTATACGCAGAGTCTATACTCTATTTTTATTATGTAATTATAGGTTTCTATGGGTACTACCTTTGGAACGCCAAAAAAAAATCCAGCGAATTACCCATCAACGAAATAGCTTCTAAAACAAATCTTCTTTTCGTTGGATTAGGAATAATTCTAGCTTTTAGTTTAGGATATGTATTGGATCAATACACAGAAGCAAGCAATCCTTATTTGGATGCGTTTACTACAATTTTCAGTTTTATTGCTAGTTATCTAGAAGCTAAAAAAGTGCTTAGCGGATGGTATTACTGGATAGTAATAAATGGGTTAACCATTGGGTTGTATCTAAATAAAGGATTGTATTTCTATTTTGCATTAACCCTACTCTATTTCGCTCTCTCTATTTACGGCTTAAGGGAGTGGAAAAAGAAAGTTCAAGTTATTCGGTAAAACCTCTCTTTGGTTCAATTAACGTAGAATTAGTTCTCTATTAATTTGGAGTTAAATTTCATTACATTGGATTTAAACTCTAAAAAACGTAGCTTTAGAAAACTAAACTACCTGCTATGATTCAATCCTATAAGCAACCTCTAGAACTCGAAGAACAGTATGATGCAATAATCATTGGAACCGGTATGGGGAGTTTAACAACAGCAGCTTTCTTGGCAAAAGAGGGGAGAAAAGTTCTTATGTTAGAAAGACATTATACTGCAGGAGGTTTTACGCATGTATTCAAAAGAAAAGGATATGAGTGGGATGTAGGAATTCATTACATCGGTGAAGTTCAAAAAGAAAATAGTGCCTTACGTAAAATGTTTGATTATATCTCAAACAAAAAACTTGAATGGGCAGATATGGGTGAGGTCTATGATCAAATTATAATTGGAGATAAGAAATATAGTTTTGTAAAAGGAGTAGATAATTTCATCGAACAGCTTGTTCAATATTTTCCAGAAGAACGAAAAGCAATAAAAGCTTATGTTGATCTTATTTTTAAGGCCAATAAAGCAATGGGGAAATTTTATATAAATAAAGCACTTCCTAAACTGATTGGAAATTTAATTGGCGGGATGCTACAAAAGCCCTATCAGGAATTTTCTAATAAAACAACCTATGAAGTACTCCGATCATTAACCAACAACGAGGAACTGATTAAGGTATTAACAGCTCAATATGGCGATTATGGACTTCCACCAAAACAGAGTAGTTTTGCAATGCACGCCTCTGTCGTAAAACATTATTTTGGAGGCGGTAGTTTTCCAATTGGTGGATCTTCACAAATTGTAAACACCATAGACCCTGTTATAGAAAAATCAAAAGGAACGATATTAATCAATGCTGAAGTTGATGAAATTATCCTTGAAAAAAACAAAGCCACAGGAGTTAAAATGAGAGATGGAAAATGTTTTTACGCACCCCTAATAATTAGCGGCGTAGGTGTTATGAACACCTTCAAGAAAATGATTCCTGAAGAACATTTTCTATACAAAGAATTCTCTAGACAGTTAACAAAAGTAAAACCGTCTGTGGCTCACGGATGTTTATATTTAGGACTCAATGGAACACCAGAAGAACTAAAATTACCAAAGAAAAATCTATGGATATATCCAGATGACCTGGATCATGATGGTTGTGTTGATCGATTTTTGAAAGACAATGAACAACCCTTTCCGGTTGTATACATTTCTTTTCCCTCTGCAAAAGACCCCGATTGGTCCAATCGATATCCAAATAGGAGTACGATTGATATTATCACGTTACTTCCTTATGAAAACTTTCAGCAATGGGAGAAAACTAAATGGATGAAAAGAGGTGAAACCTATGAAAACTATAAAGAACAATTTGCTCAACGTCTCTTAGAACATTTATTTAAAATTTTTCCTCATCTAAAGGAAAAAGTAGATTGCTACGAGCTCTCTACTCCCCTTACAACAAAACATTTTGTTAATTATGATCAAGGTGAGCTTTATGGATTGGAACATTCACCCGAACGATACCGTCAAAAATTTCTTAATCCGAGAACTCCAATTAAAGGATTATACCTAACAGGGCAAGATATCGTAACTGCTGGTATAGGTGGGGCTTTATTTTCTGGGTTCATTACAACCACGGCAATTACAGGTAAGAATTTATGGAAAAAAATATACAAGAAGTAGTGTTTTTTTAATTGCAAAAAACAATTTAAAATTATATATTGTAGGAACATAATTAAATGTATTACCTATGAAAAACTTATTAAAAATTATTGCAGTAGTGCTTATTTTCGTTTCCTGCACTCAAAACACTGAAACTCCAAAAGAACGAATGATTGGTTTTCATCCCAATCCAGACCTGAGTGATTTACAATGGCATTTAGGAACCCAAGAAGCAATTGATCAAGTAATAGCACTAGACAAAGTGTGGTCTGCAAGAGACCATGAAGCAATGAGAGAATTCTTTGTGGATACCGTTAAGGTTACAGATCCAAGTGGTAAAACAACCTCGAATTTTGATGAATTTAAGAATATGTTAGAACAAGAAAACTCTTCGGTTAGTTGGGAATTCATGTATGCATATTCGGTGGATATAGACCCTTCTCAAGGAGGAGAACATGTACAGGCTGGGTTTAAAGTAAATGAACCAGATGATGAAGATAATATTAATGAATACTTCATTCATGAGAGTTATTACATCATCGGAGGTAAAGTAGTAACCTTAAGTCAATTTAAACAGGGAATTATCCTAGAATAAAATGCGTATTCATTAATTTCGAAGAATACCTATTGAGAAATATAAAAAAACGGCTCCTAAAAGGAGCCGTTTTTATTTTATTAAGCCTGTATTAAATCAGACTGATATTAAAAGAATAATTATCCAATCGCTTCTTGAACTTTATCAGCTGCTTCCTGGAAGGCAGTTGCAGATAATACATTCAGACCTGAACTATCGATTAGTTCTTTTGCTATATCCGCGTTAGTTCCTTGTAAACGAACAATAATAGGAACATTAATAGCATCTCCCAAATTCTTGTACGCATCAACAATTCCTTGAGCAACTCGATCACATCGTACAATACCTCCAAAGATATTAACCAAAATAGCTTTTACATTAGGATCTTTAAGAATCAAACGGAACGCTGTTTCAACTCGTGCAGCATCAGCAGTTCCTCCAACATCTAAAAAGTTAGCTGGATCTCCTCCAGCTTGCTTAATAAGATCCATGGTAGCCATTGCTAAACCTGCACCGTTAACCATACATCCAACATTACCATCTAGATCAACATAATTTAGTCCAACTTCACCAGCTTCTACTTCAATCGGATTCTCTTCACGAATATCACGTAGAGCTAAGTAGTCTTTATGTCTAAATAATGCATTGTCATCAATTGATACTTTAGCATCAACTGCTAATATTTTATTGTCAGAAGTTTTAAGAACCGGGTTGATTTCAAATAAAGAAGAATCAGAATTCACATAAGCAGTATATAAAGCTGTAATGAACTTAGTCATCTCTTTAAAAGCTTGCCCACTTAAACCTAAGTTAAAAGCAACCTTACGTGCTTGGAACGGCATCATTCCAACTGCAGGATCAATTTCTTCTGTAAAAATTAAATGCGGAGTTTCTTCAGCTACAGTTTCAATATCCATTCCACCTTCTGTAGAATACATAATCATGTTACGCCCTGTTGCTCGATTTAATAATACGGAGATATAAAATTCGCTTGTTTCAGATTCTCCTGGGTAGTAAACATCTTCACAAACCAATACTTGATGAACTGGCTTTCCTTCAGGAGGAGTTTGTGGTGTTACTAATTGCATTCCAATAATTTGATCTGCAAGCGAAGAAACTTCATCAAGGTTCTTTGCTAATTTGACACCTCCACCTTTTCCACGTCCACCAGCATGAATTTGTGCTTTAATCACATGCCATCCTGTTCCAGTTTCTTCTGTTAGTGCCTTAGCTGCAGACACAGCCTCTTCAGCAGATTGAGCAACAATACCCTTTTGTATTGCAACACCAAAGCTTGCTAAAATTTCTTTTCCTTGATATTCGTGTAAATTCATTTATTCAAAAATTTGATCGAACAAAAATAGAGAAGTTAAACCAATTAAATTCAATGAAGTGCAAAAGTATTTTGTTGTGTTTATAACAATTATTTATATTTTTAATTAATTAATTCAAATCTCTTTGTGAAGATGGAATTGTTTCTATTTTTGCTTAAAATAAATTAAAATGAATAACGCAGATTTACTTTCGATAGCTAAACAATTTGGGGGACCTCTTTATGTTTATGATGCAGAAAAAATTAAATTCCAATACAATAGACTTAGCAATGCTTTTAGTGGTGTAAAGAATTTAAAACTGAATTATGCTACAAAAGCACTTTCGAATATTTCTGTATTAAGTTACATTCAAAAATTAGGGGCAGGTCTAGACACAGTATCTATTCAAGAGGTTCGCTTAGGTCTTGCTGCTGGTTTTGAGCCCAGTACAATAATTTATACCCCTAACGGAGTTTCTTTATCTGAAATAGAAGAAGTTGCTGCTTTAGGAGTTCAAATAAACATTGACAACCTTTCAATATTAGAACAATTTGGAAGTAAATACCCAAAAACTCCAGTTTGTATTAGAATAAATCCTCATGTTATGGCTGGAGGAAATAGTAATATTTCTGTGGGGCATATTGATTCTAAATTTGGAATATCAATACATCAAATTCCACATCTTAAAAGAATAACGGAAAACACAAAGATGAATATCAATGGAATTCACATGCACACTGGTAGTGATATATTAGATATAGATGTATTTCTTCATGCTTCTGAGATCTTATTCGAAACTGCAAAACACTTTAAAGATCTAAGTTTTATTGATTTCGGATCAGGATTCAAAGTGCCTTATAAAACAGGTGACATTGAAACTAACATTGAAGAATTAGGGGAACGTTTAACAGTAAAATTCAATGAATTTTGCAAAGAATATGGAAGAGAGCTAACCCTTGCTTTCGAGCCTGGTAAATTCTTGGTAAGTGAAGCGGGTTATTTTATCTCTAAAGTGAATGTAGTAAAACAAACTACCTCAACCGTTTTCGCGCAGATCGACAGTGGATTCAATCACTTGATTCGCCCAATGTTTTACGGATCTTATCACGAAATAGAAAACATCTCAAATCCAGAAGGTCGCGAGCGTTTTTACTCTGTAGTTGGATATATTTGTGAAACAGATACTTTTGGAAGCAACCGCAAGATTTCTGAAATAAATGAAGGAGATTTATTGAGTTTTAAAAATGCTGGTGCCTACTGTCAAACGATGGCGAGCAACTACAATTCTAGATTTAGACCTGCTGAAGTTTTATGGATAAACGAGGAAGCTCATTTAATCAGAAAAGAAGAAACTTTTGATGACATCCTTCACAATCAAGTGGTTCTTGATTTTAGTGAACTTATTTAAATGTAATTAGGAAATTACTCCAGACCCTAGTAACTCATCGTTGTGATACCAAGCTACAAACTGACCTTCACTAATTGCAGTTTGTGGTTCTTCGAATAAAACATACAATCCTTTTTCTTCAGAATAAAGGGTAGCTTTTTCTAAAGGTTGACGGTAACGAATTCTTGCCATTACACTAAGTGTTTGACCTATTTTTAATTTAAGATCATTACGCACCCAGTGAACCTCATCTTGTTTAACTAATAAACCTCTTCTAAGTAAACCCGGATGTTGTTTCCCTTGACCAGTGTATATTATATTTTCCTGAACATCAGTGTCGATAATGAATAAGGGCTCTGGGGTTCCTCCTACTCCCAAACCTTTTCGTTGTCCTTTAGTAAAAAAATGAGCCCCTTGATGAGTTCCGACCACTTTACCATCGGTTGGTTGGTAGGTTCTTCTAGTACTGTTGTAAACCAACATATCTAACTGAGATTCAAAATCAGATCTAGGGTTTTCATATTTAGAATGGCTATCGGATATTTCAATAATATTTCCTGATTTTGCTTTTAGCTTTTGTTGTAAAAAATCAGGAAGACTTACTTTACCTATAAAACAAAGTCCCTGAGAATCTTTTTTATCCGCTGTAATTAAATCTTGCTCTGCAGCAATTTCTCTAACTTCAGATTTCTGTAGACCACCAATTGGAAATAATACTTTTGATAATTGATCTTGAGTTAACTGACATAGAAAATAAGATTGATCTTTATTAGAATCTGCTCCACTAATTAATCTATGAACAGTTGCTGCTTCAGAAGTTATCTGAGTGTCAGATTGGCAATAATGTCCCGTAGCAACAAAATCTGCTCCCAATGAAATTGCAATATCTAAGAAAACATCAAATTTAATCTCACGATTACACAAGACATCTGGATTTGGTGTTCTACCTTTTTGATATTCTGCAAACATATAGTCTACAATCCTGTCTTTATATGCTTTACTTAAATCTACTGTCTGAAAAGGAATACCAAGTTTATCCGCAACAATCATAGCGTCGTTACTATCCTCAAGCCAAGGACATTCATCAGAAATAGTAACCGACTCGTCATGCCAATTCTTCATAAAGAGTGCAATAACATCATATCCCTGCTCTTTAAGCAAGTATGCTGCAACACTAGAATCAACACCTCCAGAGAGGCCTACTACAACTTTCTTTTTCATGATTCAAAGATAGGAAAAGAACCTAGAGGTTTTGTAATATTTTACAAGACCTAAGACTTCTATCTGTTTCCTTTGGCTTTTTTTTGTTGCTCTGCTTGCTCCATTGCTGCTTGCAAACGAGCGGAAAAACCACCTTTCTTTTTAGGCTTCTTTTTATTCTCTTCAAGTTGCATAAGAATTTTAGCATCATCAACAATGAAGTTTTTAATTACAAGCATTAGCACAATGGTAAGTACGTTAGAAACAAAGTAGTACAAACTTAATCCACTTGCATAATTATTGAAGAAGAAAAGCATCATTAAAGGCATGATGTACATGATTATTTTCATGTTTGGCATTCCAGGTTGTTGAGGAGCAGTTTGCTGTCCAGCAGTCATCATTGTATAAAAGAAAATTGCTATGGATGCCAGGATTGGAAATAAACTAATGTGATCGCCGTAAAATGGAATATTAAACCCGAGTTCATAAACAGAATCATAGGAAGATAAATCGTCTGCCCACAAGAAACTCTTCTCACGTAAAGCAAAGGCTACAGGGAAGAAACTAAATAACGCATAAAAAACCGGCAATTGAATTAGTGCAGGTAAACAACCTGCCATTGGATTTGCACCGGCTTTAGTGTAAAGAGCCATAGTTTCTTGCTGACGTTTTACGGAGTCATCTTTATGTTTGGCTGTAATAACATCAATCTCTGGCTTCAAAACTTTCATCTTGATTTGAGACACATATGATTTATAAGTAACTGGAGACATTACTAAACGAACTAACACTGTTAGAACAATAATAGCAATTCCATAAGGTAAAAATCCACTAAGGAAATTAAATGTGGGTGTAAATATATACTTGTTGATCCAACCAAAAATACCCCATCCAAAATCAATAGAATCTTCTATCCCTAATTTATATTGAGCTAGAGTGTCGTATTCTGTTGGTCCAAAATACCACTTAAAGTTATGGTTAATTTCACCTGATGAAATAACAGGGATTTTAGTTTTATAAACTTTAGTATACTCTTGATCAATAATATCGGAGTCAACTAAATTTTCTGAAGTAAAGTTAACGGAATCAAAAGATTTAATAGGAATTAAAATAGAATTGAAAAAGTGCTGCTTGTAAGATATCCAATGTACCTCTTCATCTTCTTCTTCATCATCTGATGCCCCAGAAAGATAATCTACCTTATCATCTTCAAAACCGTAAGTAAGTAAATGGTATCTGTTTTCGTATTCAATACTTCTAGAATTTCTAAACGCTTTTAAATCCCAGGTTATATTTTGCTCTTCGCGTGTGTTAATTAGACTACGCATTCCTTCAGAACGAATCGAAAAATCAATCATATAGTCATTTGCTTTTATTTCATACTCAAAAACAAGAAACTGAGAGTCACTAACTTTTGCAGTAAAAGTGAGGATTTGATTACCACTGCGTTCCGTTAATTTTGGAGTGAAATAAAAATCAATTGAATTTAAAACCCTACCATCTGAAGTGGTAAAACTATAATTGAAATTTTGATTCTCTTTGATTAAGAATAAAGGTTCTTCTTTATAGTTATTAAACTCTTTTAAAAGTAAACTTGAAATTTGAGCTCCTTTTGGATTAAAAATAAGGTCTAATTTTTCATTTTCTATCTTTACATTCTCTGAAGTAGTAGCTTGAAATAGATTAGCAAAAGATCCATAAGCAGCATTTAATTGCTCCTCATTTGGAGTTTGATCTAAAACAACAGCTTTATTACCGTCAACTGAGCTCTCTGTTTGAGCAATTTCTGTTTGCACTTCCTCTACGGGAGGCTGATTGTAAAGCATCCAAGTAAGGATTAATGCTATTAAGAAAAATCCTACAAATTGCCAGGGGTCAAATTTTTTTTCTTCCATAATATTTTGAACCTTTTGATCAGGTTATTTAGAATGTTTGTTTTGTAAACTTGCTTTTATAAAATCTACAAATAATGGGTGTGGGTTAAGTACTGTACTTTTATATTCGGGGTGATATTGAACACCAACAAACCAAGGATGATTTGGGTTTTCTACTATTTCAATCAATCCAGTTTTTGGATTTATACCCGTAGCTTTTAAACCAGATGACTCAATTGCTTCTCGATATTCGTTATTAAATTCGTAACGGTGACGATGACGTTCAGATATTGTAAATTTTCCGTAAGCTTTGTGAGCCAAAGAGCCTTCAGATAATTCACAATCCCATGCGCCTAGTCTCATGGTTCCTCCTTTATCTGTTATTGTTTTTTGTTCTTCCATAATGGTAATAACAGGATCTTTACAATCTTCATCCATTTCGATGGAGTTAGCTTCTTTTAATCCTAGTTGATTACGAACATGTTCTATAACTGCCATTTGCATTCCTAAACATATTCCAAAAAATGGAATGTTATTTTCTCTTACGAATTTAATAGCATCTATTTTCCCTTCTGTTCCTCTACCTCCAAAACCTGGAGCTACAATTACTCCATCTATGTCTGTTAACTTTTCAGATATATCGTCTGAACTAAGAAACTCTGAATGAATCGATTTAACTACTACTTTGGTCTCATTATTAGCACCTGCATGTATTAGTGACTCCAATATGGATTTATAAGAATCTTGTAGCTCTACATATTTACCAATTAAACCGATAGTAACTTGTTCTTTTGGGTTTTTATGTTTTTGCAAGAATTTTTTCCAATCAATTAAATCAATCGGCTTGCTTTTTAGTTTCAAAGTGTTCAAAACTACTTGATCAAGACCTTCATCGAGCATTAGCAAAGGAACATCATAGATTGTTTGCGCATCAATTGACTGAACAACAGACTCTTGTTTCACATTACAAAAAAGCGCTAATTTTTTACGTATCTCATCAGATATTTCATGCTCAGTTCTACAAACTAGCACATTAGCCTTTACTCCACTCTCCATTAAAGTTTTTACAGAATGTTGAGTTGGCTTTGTTTTTAATTCTCCTGCAGCAGATAAATATGGAATTAGAGTTAGATGAATAACCATTGCATTGTCATCTCCTAATTCCCAGATAAGTTGTCTTACTGCTTCTACATAAGGAAGAGATTCTATGTCACCAACAGTTCCTCCTATTTCTGTAATTACAATATCATAATCCCCTGTTTTCCCTAAAAAGCAGATGCGTTCTTTAATTTCGTTGGTTATATGGGGAACTACTTGAACTGTTTTACCAAGGAAAACACCTTTTCGTTCTTTCTCTATAACACTCTGATAAACACGGCCTGTAGTAACATTATTAGCTTGAGAGGTAGAAACATTTAAAAACCTTTCATAGTGCCCTAAATCTAAATCTGTTTCTGCACCATCGTCAGTAACAAAACACTCTCCATGTTCATAAGGATTCAAGGTTCCAGGATCCACATTAATGTAAGGATCAAACTTTTGAATTGTTACACGATAATTTTGAGCCTGAAGGAGCTTAGCTAATGAAGCAGCTATTATTCCTTTTCCTAAAGAAGAAGTTACTCCTCCTGTAACAAATATATATTTGGTATTTGACATCCGGTTTGGAAAGTATAAGTTAGTTATTTACCGGGCTTAAAATTACAAAAACTATTGAAATAAATAGAGTTCTTGACTTCATTTCTTGATTTCAAAAACTTCATAGCCTTTATGCTGTAATAAATAAAAACCCCGATTTACATAGCCACCGCTAGAATTTGGTGAATAATCAAATCTACTTTCTATATATTCTGTTTCACCTAAACTATCGGAAGCCAGTTCTTTTTTATGTGCCCATCTGAGTATCAAATCCATAGTAACATCATATCCTCTTAGAGCTTCTCGTTTTGGGAAATTCCCAAAAGAACCTATGTAAAGAGAATCGAATTCCTTTGAACGTATACTTTCGTAGGGGAATGTTCCAGCAGTGTATGTGAATTTTAAATTTCCTAACTGTTTTATTGAAATATTTTTATTGTCATAAGCATTAGAACGAAATGTAGTAAATAACTGTACATCTCTTTCTTTTGAAACTTGTGAATTAAGCAAGGAAGTAACACTTGCAATAAGACTAAGATTTTGTGATTCAAAAACAACTTTATTAATTAGGGTATCTACTAATAATGAATCAATAAGATCAGGAACTACATAGCCTCCAGGTTCTGGCCTCAGAATTTGTGCAAAAGGATAACGTGCATATAATTGATCTTCTATATCTCTATTTAAAGTGTCTGTAATTAGCAATACGTTTTGTGTAGAATCTAAAACTGTATCCAGATACACAAACATTTTCTTTCTTAATAAATCCGATGAAGTAATTGATTGATATACGTTTGCACGGCTAGTAACCGGCTTTGATGACAAAGGGGCAACCATAGGAATTAAGCTCAAACTATCTTTTAAGGATACAATGTCAAAATTTGCAGGAATTAAAGGTCCTAAAATAACATCATTCGCTTTCCAATGGATACTATCAAGTTGATTTACTATATAATCTTTATCGTTTCTTGTGTCTAGAACATTGAGAACAACATCGATCCCTAAGCCTCCTGCTTCTTGGACAGCCATTAAAACACCAGAATAAAAATCAAGAGCTAGTGTATGTAAATTTCTCTTTTTTAGAAGCTCTTTAGTTTTTTCAATAGAGTCAAATTCTATTTCATTAGCCTTAAAAGGTAACAAAAGACCTATTGTTATTTCAGAATTTTCAGGAATTGAATCTCTCAGATCTTTTTTTTCAACCAAAAGATCGTCTTCTATTTTTAAATCCCCAGTAGATTTTAGTGGAATTTTTAAAACCATTCCTTCCTGAAGACCTGTTTTTTCTAAAATTGGATTTAGTAAAATTAAATCAGCTTCCTCAACACCAAGTTTTTTCTCGATACGATAAAAACCTTCTTTAGGTTTTACTGTATAGTAATTAAACTCTTCCTCTAGTTTCAGGGTTTCGGACTCCATTCGCTTTGGAACTATTATTTCTTGACCAATTTTAAGTTCGGAAATAATTTGTGGATTGTATTCCTCTAGCTGCTTTATTGTAATGCCATATCGATAAGCAAGTCGCCATTTTGTTTCCTTTGGTTTTACTAAATATTTAGCTAAACTGTCCGGAAGCTTTTTTACTTTTATTGGTTTTGGTTTCTTGTAAACTGGAATTTGAAGATTCATTCTTCTCTTCAAACCAATCTTTTTTATTAAGGGATTGAACTTTTCAATTTGTTCAATTTCAACATCATATTTTCGAGCTAGACTATACAAAGTCTCTTTCTTTTTCACTTTGTGGTTAATAAAAGAATCTGGTTTACTCTGAGCTGTTATTGCCAGTGAAACCAAAAATAAAAAGGAAAGAAGAATTTGTTTAATATGCATATGAAAAGTTAAATTTTACTCCCATTCAATAGTTGCTGGTGGTTTAGAGCTAATATCGTAAACTACACGATTAACACCTTTTACTCTATTTATTATTTCATTAGAAGTTTTTTGCAAAAACTCATAAGGCAAGTCAACCCAATCTGCAGTCATACCATCTGTTGAAGAAACTGCACGTAAGGCAACACATTTTTCATAGGTTCGTTCATCTCCCATTACTCCTACACTATTCACGGGTAAAAGAATTGCTCCTGCTTGCCATACTTTGTCATATAACCCATCATTTCGAAGTCCATTAATAAAAATAGCATCTACTTCTTGTAGCATATTAACTTTCTCCGCTGTAATATCTCCAAGGATTCTAATAGCAAGTCCTGGACCTGGAAAAGGATGTCTACCAATTAATTCTGGATCAATCCCTAAACTTGTACCAACTCTTCTTACTTCATCTTTAAAAAGCATGCGTAAGGGCTCTACTACTTTTAGTTTCATATAATCGGGTAAACCTCCAACATTATGATGAGATTTAATTGTAGCCGAAGGTCCATTAACAGAAATAGACTCGATTACATCTGGATAAATTGTTCCTTGTGCCAACCAAGTAGCACCTTCTATTAACTTTGACTCATCGTCAAAAACATCAATAAACGTATTCCCAATTACTTTTCTCTTTGCTTCTGGATCGGATATACCCGCTAATTTATTTAAAAAACGCTCAGAAGCATCAACTCCTTTAACGTTTAATCCCATTCCTTTATATTGATCTAAAACACTCGAAAATTCATCTTTACGTAACAACCCATTATTTACAAAAATACAGGTAAGCTGATCCCCAATAGCTTGATGTAATAAAACTGCTGCTACTGTTGAATCTACACCACCGGACAAACCTAAGATTACTTTTTCATCTCCAATTTGACTTCTAAGCGACTCTAAAGTCATAGAAACAAAAGAATCAGGTGTCCAATCTTGTTTCACACCAGCAATATCAACTAAAAAGTTTGATAAAAGCTGTTTCCCATCAGTAGAATGATATACTTCTGGATGGAATTGAATTGCATAAGTAAACTCATCCTCAATTCGATAGGCAGCATTTTCTACATCAGAAGTACTTGCTAAACGAACACCTCCTGTTGGAAGTTCTTTTATAGTATCACTATGGCTCATCCACACTTGACTCCCTTTATCAATGGACTTGAAAAACTCTTCATCTGAAGCGACAAAAGACAAATTAGCTCTTCCATATTCTCTAATGTTAGAAGGACTAACTTTTCCACCCGAAAAATGAGCTAAATACTGAGCTCCATAACAAACTGCCAGTAAAGGAACTTTTCCACGAATATTTGAGAGGTCTGGATGAGGCGCATCTTCTGATCTCACAGAGTATGGAGATCCGGATAAAATTACAGCTTTAAACGGACTAATATCTTCTGGGATGTTATTATAAGGGTGTATTTCGCAATAGATAAACAACTCTCGGACACGTCGAGCAATTAATTGAGTGTATTGCGATCCGAAGTCTAAAATAAGTACTTTTTCTTCCATACGCGAATTTACAATTTAATCTTCTATCAATAAAACTGAAACCAATTTTTAGCGAAAAGAATTAGTCTAAAACAATCCAATCAAATTTTAAAGAAAGTGGATCAAGATGTTTTATTAAAAAAGGGATTAAAACAGTCCCATGATCTAAATAAAATTCAGAAAAATTTACGGTTCGCTCCTGTAAAGATTGATTGGGAAACAAAGATTCATGAAGCAATGTTAAACGGGACACCTGATCTGCTAATTTTCTTTTTTGAGCTTTCAGCAGTCTTTGTTCAAGTTTATCTATACCTTTAAATTGCTTCGATTTCTGGGCTTTTAAGGCACCTTCAAAGGTAGCGTCTGTTTGATTTACTAAACCCTCTAACTCTTTGAATTGATCTTCTAGTGCTGATTTAAACCCTTGAAGATCCAGATTAATATTACTTATTTGACGTACTTTTTTATTTATCAAAGAAGATCGTTTTAAAAAAAGATCCTTCGGACTGAGTTCTAAACGATCTATTTTTTTTGCCGCTTTCTTTGAAACAAGAATAGCTGCATTTCGATGCAACAAAACAGGGAATATCTCATTTTGGGATTCGAAATATGCCTTTAGCTCAATCCAATAAGCTAACTCCCCACCTCCTCCTACATAGCAAAGATTCGGAAGAATTGTTTCTTGATATAAAGGACGCATCAAAACATTGGGCGAAAATCGTTCTGGAAAACTCTTTAACTCTTTTAGAAGCTCTTCAGTTGACCAATTCATGGTGTTTTCTGCATTTGAAAAACCCTTAGAAGTTCTCACAATACGTAAACGATCTTCATCGGTTAGATAAAACAAATTAATCTCTCTTGGATTTACTTGTGGTGCATAGGAAGAATCGTACTGCTGTTGTATTTTATCTATTGTATCTCCTACATGAAGAAGGCAAGAACTGGACAACAACTCCTTTTCCATTTTAGGAACAAAAAGCTCTTTCAGTGCAGGGTTATCTCCGTCAATGATCACCAATCCTTCTTTTTCAAACAAACTATGGACAAGCCTTCGTGTTGCTTCTACTAAGGTAGCAGAATTGGAATAGCTGTTTTTAATTAGTTTTTTTATTTGATTGGCTGTTTCGGAATTTCCGAGTTCTTTTTCAAACAAAGTAAAAAGAGAATCCAAACCTTCCAATGAAAATTTCCCCACTGCTCCTGCTTTTTCTCTACTCCATTTAAAGTTTTTATTTTTAAAATTGAAATAAGAAATTTCTTCAAAATCGTGATCTTCAGTGGCCATCCAAAATACAGGAACGAAATTATAATCGTTATGGGTTTCTTTTAATTTCTTACACAAATTAAGAACACTAATTATTTTGTATAAAAAATAAACAGGACCCGTCATTAAATTTAATTGATGTCCTGTTGTAATTGTGAAGGTTTTTTTACTTGACAGGCTTTGTATGTTTTCAAAAACTAAACTCTCTTTTTTAAGAAGGGGTCCATATTGCTCATTTAAAGTAGAAACTAAAATATTCCGATGGTATTCAGTAAAACTTTTTTGCTTTTTTAAAAGTTGCTTTTTCAATCCACCTAAAGTCGGACTATTTTCATAAAAACCTCTTAACTCTTTATTCCCTTCGAAAAGGTCGCATATAATTTTAGAAACATAACCTGTATCGCGATAAGGGATTTTTTGAAATTGCATAGATTGAATTCGTAGTAGTAAAGATATTCCTTATCAAAGGAATATAAAAATATAGGATTAATTTTATCTTTACTCACCAAGATAAAATTCAACAAATGAAAAACTTATATTTTACTGTGTTTTTTTGTTTCATTTTTGCAACGAGCAAAGCACAGAGTATCCCATCTCCAAGCGAGTTTCTGGGATATGAATTAGGCACTCAATTCACAAGACACCATCAAGTAGTTTCATATTTTGAAGCAGTTGCCGCGGCATCAGATCAAGTGAATTTATCGAGCTATGGAAAAACTTATGAAGGAAGGACCCTCCAAATAGCTTCTATTTCTAGTGCTAAAAATTTAAATAACATCAACGAGATCAGAGAAAATCATCTAATAAATTCTGGTTTAAAAAAAGGAACACCTTCTTCTTTAGCTCCTGTGAGTATTGTATGGTTGAGCTATAATGTTCACGGTAATGAGGCTGTTAGTACTGAAGCAGCCTTAAAAACCATTTACACCCTAGTTACTGAAAAGTCAGAATGGCTTGAAAACTTGATCGTTTTGATGGACCCCTGTATAAATCCAGATGGAAGAGATCGTTATGTAAATTGGTACAATCAAGTTAAAAGTACTCCTTTTGACAGTAACCCTATTGCAAACGAACATTATGAAGAGTGGCCTACAGGAAGAACAAACCATTATTATTTTGATTTGAATAGAGATTGGGCTTGGGCGTCTCAAAAAGAAACACAACAGCGATTAAAAGTTTATCATCAGTGGTACCCGCAAGTACACGTTGATTTCCATGAACAAGGCGTAAACAGTCCTTATTATTTTGCTCCAGCAGCAGAACCACTTCACGAAATAGTCACAGACTTTCAAAAAGACTTTCAACACACCATAGGAAAAAACCACGCTATTTATTTTGATAAAGAAGGTTGGTCTTATTTTACAAAAGAAGTGTATGATCTTCTCTATCCTGGCTATGGAGACACCTACCCTATGTTTCACGGAGCCATTGGAATGACCTATGAACAAGGTGGAAGCGGAAGAGCAGGACTCAGTATAAAAAATGAAATCGGAGACTATTTAACACTGAAAGACCGTATTGATCACCACTACACAACCGGACTCTCTACTATAGAAACAGCTCATAAAAACAGTGAATTACTAAATTCAGAGTTTAAAAAATACTTTACTCCGGGCAAAGTAAAATATGCCAACTATGTTATAGACGGAGATCCAAAAAAAATTGCGAGTCTAACATCATTATTAGACACACACCACATTGCCTATTCGAGTTCAAAGACAAATATGAGCGTTAAAGGATGGAATTACGACAAACAAAAAAACAGTACTACAAGCATTACTAAAAAAGCTATTGTTATTGATGGTAAAAGTCAAAAAAAACGTTTAATTCAAGCATTATTTGAACCCAATACCAAGATTGGTGATTCTGTAACTTATGACATTACATCTTGGTCGTTACCCTATGCTTACGGTCTTAAAGCGATCGCTACACAAGAGAAATTAAAAAATACAATCCCATACGCAAAAGCAAACAAAGTTAATAACACAGAATCTAAAGCATATGCATACGCAAGCCCTTGGAAAAGTTTTCAAGATGGGAAATTTTTGGCTGCACTATTAAAACAAAACATTAGGGTTCGTTACAACGGAAAACCTATAAAAAATAATGAAGGAAAATGGACCGAAGGGAGTCTATTCATTCTTAAAGGAGAAAATAAAGCTCTAAAAGACTTCGACGCTACAATAAAAAAAATAGCGGATAATACAAACCAAAAGATCACACCCATTGCATCAGGTTTTTCTGAAAAAGGAATTGATTTGGGATCTAATGAAATGAATTTCATATCAAAAAAGAAGGTAGGATTAATTAAGAGTAACAATACTAGTCCTCAAGGATATGGTGAGGTTTGGCACTTTTTTGAGCAGCAATTAAAATACCCTATAACGCAAATTGACCTGGATCGACTAAACGATCGCAACCTCGACCAATTTGACATTTTAATTCTTCCTCCTGGATACTACAGGAACATAACCGATTCTGAATCAGATTTAATTAAATGGATTCGAAAAGGTGGAAGAATAATTGTACTTGGATCTGCTGTCAATTCTTTTGCTGATTCAGATTCATTTGATTTAGAAAGTAAATCAAATCTCAAGGAAAATAAAAATATTCCGTTTTCTGAAATTGAAAGAAATGATATTAGTTCTGCAATTTATGGAAGTATTTATAAAGTGAACATAGACAACTCACATCCATTAGCCTTTGGTTATGATCAACAATACTACAGTTTAAAAAACAGTGAAAAATCATATTCGTTACTGAATAACACAACCATTGGAAGGCTCCCAAAGAACGCTAAACCTGTTGCTGGATTTAGCGGAAGTGAAGCAACTAAACTTCAGAGTGAATCACTAATTTTTGGGATAGAATATAAAGGTAGAGGAAGTGTTGTTTACTTGGTAGACAATCCACTATATAGAGCCTTTTGGGAAAATGGTAAACTATGGATGGTTAACGCTATTTTTCACTAGATTTCCCTAAATAGGTTCTGCGTATAAATCAAAATCTGCAGCCTCAGTAATTTTCAAATCTACATATTCTCCCTGTTTAAGATAATATTTAGTTGCATCTACAAGAACTTCGTTATCTACATCAGGCGAATCCATTTCCGATCTACCTACAAAGAAGTTACCCTCTTTTCTGTCAATTATACATTGGTATGTTTTACCTACTTTTTCTTGGTTTAATTCCCATGATATTTGAGATTGAATGTCCATGATTTCTGAAGATCGTCTCTGTTTTTCTTCTTCAGGAACATCATCTACTAAATTATGAGCATGAGTGTTTTCTTCATGACTATATGTAAAACAACCCAAACGTTCAAAACGCATTTCTTTAACCCATTCTTTTAACTCTTCAAAATGTTCAATCGTTTCTCCAGGATACCCCACAATTAAACTGGTGCGGATGGTTATTCCCGGGACATGTTTTCTAAACTCTTGAAGTAATTTAGTTGTTTTATCTTTAGTAGTCCCTCTTCGCATGGATTTCAAAATATCGTCTGAAATATGCTGCAAGGGAATGTCTAAATAGTTACAAACTTTTGGTTCCGATTTCATTACATCCAAAACATCCAAGGGGAATCCTGTTGGGAAAGCATAATGCATTCGAATCCATTCAATTCCTTCTACCTTAACTAGAGCTCTTAAAAGCTCAGCCAAATTTCTTTTCTTATATATATCAAGACCGTAATAAGTGAGATCTTGGGCAATTAAGATGAGTTCTTTCACTCCATCTCTGGCAAGATTTTCTGCTTGCTTTACTAAATCTTCAATTGGAGTAGAGCGATGTTTCCCTCGCATCAACGGAATGGCACAAAACGAACAAGGTCGGTCGCAACCTTCAGATATTTTAAAATAGGCAAAGTTTTTAGGAGTAGTAGTCATGCGTTCACCCAACAATTCATGCTTATAATCTGCTTCTAACGCAGATAATAATTGAGGGAGCTCACTGGTTCCAAAATATTGATCCACACTTGGAATCTCTTTCTCCAAATCTGGCTTGTAGCGTTCACTTAAACAACCGGTAACAAAAACCTTATCAATTTCTCCAGCTTCTTTACGTTGAATATTATCTAAAATCGTATTGACCGATTCTTCTTTTGCATTGTCTATAAAGCCACAAGTATTGATCACTACAATATTCCCATCTTCTTCATGAACAACATCTTTCCCATTAGCTTTAAGCTGACCCATTAACACCTCTGAGTCATATATATTCTTAGAGCATCCTAGTGTAATGACGTTTATCTTATTTTTTGTTGTGCTTTTTGTACGCATATAACTTATTGTATGGGATAATATCCTTTATTTAGTTTAATGAAGGTGTAAATCAAAGAAACGTATCGTTTCTTTTGTAACACTTTCAACATCTTGACTTGTTAAGTAAGAAGTCATCACATGATCTCCAGTATTTGGGAAAGCCATTTTCTCTCTTTGAGAAACAGGGGTTCCTAGTTGATCAAACATATCTAGCATAGCTTCAACAGAAACTACATTGTCTTGATTTTGTTCATCTTTATAGTAATAACCCATAAAAACTGGGACTTTAATTTTAGCAAAAGTTTCTGGAATCATTGCAACTTCCAATAATTTTTGAACATGAGTTAAAGCTTGCATATGGTATCTAGTGGTCCAATAATTTTCTTTTGGAGAAACAACATTCTGCATTTGATGATGATCAGAACCTGCGACTGCAATGGCTAAATTGAGACCCCAAGGAAGTGTAATGAGGGGTGCATTAGGGTCTTTAATTCTAATGTTTGGAGAAAACAGCCCAATTGAAACAATTTGAGGATCAGTTCCTAGTAATAGACTTAACGTACCTCCATTTGACGTTCCCAGTACAATCACTTTTTCTCCTAAAGTTTTTGCTACAGCCAGCGCTTCTCTAGCACTTTCCAAATAAGCATTAGCTGTAAAATCACTCATTGGACTATCACCATCTATTCCATGCCCGAGTAGTCTAGGTAAATACAAATTAGCTTTAAAATGTTTTGCAACATCTCTATGAAAAGGGGCTCCTTCTTCCGAACTTGCAGAAAAGCCATGAAAATAAATTACTGAATACTCTGTTTTTTGGGGAATAGAATCAAAGAATTCAATTCTACTTTGATTTCCTTCTTTAAGGTTTTCTACAGTAACCTCCCTAGAATCGATCCAAGATGCTAACTCTACTAAATCTTGAGGAACCTCAGGCAAGCTTTTATAAAGTTCAGGAGCTTCTACTTTTGGTCCGGAATAAAACAAAATGAATAGCAGTCCAAATACTCCTATGACAACTTTGATAGCTTTCTTTAACATAGAATTTAATTAAAAAAGGAGTGAAGAAATGTTTCCACATTAAAAATCTGTAAATCTTCAATGCCTTCTCCAACACCAATAAATTTGACTGGAATTTGAAATGCATCTGATATACCAAGTACTACTCCGCCTTTTGCAGTACCATCTAATTTAGTTACCGCCAAAGAAGTTACTTCAGTGGCTTGAGAAAACTGTTTTGCTTGCTCAAATGCATTTTGACCGGTTGAACCATCTAAAACTAAAAGAACTTCATGTGGTGCCTCGGGGATTACTCGATCCATAACCCGTTTAACCTTAGAAAGCTCGTTCATTAAATTAACTTTATTATGTAAACGCCCGGCAGTATCAATAATAACAACATCTGCCTGTTGTCTAAGTGCAGACTCAAGTGTATCAAAAGCAACAGAAGCAGGATCACTTCCCATTTCCTGTTTTATTAAAGAAACCTCTGAACGATCGGCCCAAACCTGTAATTGATCTATGGCTCCAGCTCTAAAGGTATCAGCAGCTCCTAAAACAACCTTTTTCCCAGCATCCTTAAAATGATGTGCTAATTTACCTATTGTTGTGGTTTTACCAACTCCATTGACTCCAACCACCATAACAACATGAGGTTGATTTTGATATGAATCTGAAAAAGAAAAAGAAGTTTTTGGCTGTTGATCTATAAGAATACTTGAAATTTCTTCTTTGAGGATAGACCTTAACTCTTTAGTTCCTAAATAACTATCTCTTGCAACTCGGGCTTCTATAGCCTCTATAATTTTAAGAGTTGTGGAAACTCCGACATCGGCTGTAACAAGAACCTCTTCAAGATCATCGAGTAAATCAACATCTACTTTAGATTTTCCTGCAATTGCAGTTCCTAGTTTTGAAAAAAATGATTTACGAGTAGCTTCTAACCCTTTTTGTAGATTTTTTTCTTGGTCTCCAGAAAACAATGATTTTAATAAACTCATGAGTATTTAAAATAAAAAAAGCTACTGTAAAAGTAGCTTTTTTTTAATAGAATAAATCAAATTCAATTAGTGTTTACTTAACCAGTCATTTACATTACCTGGACTTGTAATAGTTTCTGCGAAAGAATAACTTTTAGAGCCATCTTTCTTTACCATTTTGATTACTTTGGTAAGTCTTTTCGATCCCGATTGAAGGGTAGCTACTGATTTCTTTGCCATTATTATTTAATTTCTTTGTGAACTGTCATTTTCTTCAAAATCGGATTGAATTTTTTAATTTCCAAACGATCAGGAGTATTCTTTTTATTTTTCGTTGTGATATAACGCGAAGTCCCTGGTCTTCCAGATTCTTTGTGTTCAGTACATTCAAGTATCACTTGTACACGGTTTCCTTTTCTTGCCATGATCTATATATTAGATAGATTTTCCTTTTGCTCTAGCCTCTTTTAAGACTGCAGAAATTCCTTTTCTATTAATTGTTTTTAATACAGAAGCTGTTACTTTTAAAGTAATCCATTTATCTTCTTCAGGGATAAAAAATCTCTTCTTGATAAGATTAACTTCAAAACGACGCTTCGTTTTGTTGATGGCTTTAGAAACATTGTTACCAAACATTGCTCTTTTTCCACTTATTTCACAAACTCTTGACATAATTCTAGACTTTAGTGTTCTTTAAAACAGGATGCAAATTTAATGTTTTTTATGGAGTAACAAAATAGTTTACCTCAAATTTTATTGACTTTTTTTACTTCCGTTAGTTAAATGAGATCATTGTGCTTTATTTTTCTTGAAATATACCACGCTATTTGTTTAACAATCAACTATAAATGGATATAAAATCAATTATTTAAACTACAATAAATATACTAAATTCATACCTAAACTGTACAGATAAATTTAAATTAACAACCAACTTCAAAGGTGCTAAAAAACTTCTTTGTAAAGCAATTCCATCACTTTATTTACTGCTTTTTCCAACACTCGTTCTCTGTGTTTACCTAGGTGTAGCTCATAACTTATAACATTATTAGCTGTAGCTAGACCTATATAAACAGTTCCAATTTCAGCATCCGAATCTCCTTTAGTAGGACCTGCGTTACCAGTTGTAGATACCCCGATCGAAGTTCCAAACTTTTCAAGAGCACCTACTGCCATTGCTTCTGCAACTTGAGCACTTACTACAGAATATTCGTTGATTAGGTCTCTAGAAACACCAAGCAAATTAACTTTTGCATCTGTTGAGTAAGCAACTACTCCCCCTTTAAAATAAGCTGATGAACCAGGAATCTTGGTCAAGCGGTTTGCTATTTTTCCTCCAGTACAACTTTCTGCGATTGCTAGTGTTGTTGCTTTTTTGACAAACTGATTTTTTAACTGTTCCTCTATAGAAGCTTCTTCTTCAAAACCCATAATTATATCTCCGATTAGGGGATATAGCTTTTCAATTTCAGAATCAATTCGACTGTTTAACAATACTTCATCCGTACCTTTCCCAGACAATCTTAAACGTACTCTACCAAGATTTGGAAGGTAGGCAAGTTTAATATCATCAGGTAATTGATTTTCCCAGGACTCTATTCTTTCTGCAATTACACTCTCACCAAGACCATAAGTCAATAATGTTTTGTGAATAATAAAAGGACGAGTATAGTGCTTTTGAAGAGCTGGAATTACTTCATTGGTTATTAACGCCTTCATTTCGAACGGAACTCCGGGTAACGAAATTACAACTCGATCTTCCTCTTCAAACCACATCCCTGAAGCTGTACCAAAATAATTATCAAGCACTTTAGCTTTTGACGGAAGCAGAGCTTGCTTTCTATTTTCGTCATTTATTGGAGTCGGTACATACTTCGCAAACATTTCTTCGATCCGTTCCAATATCATATCATTTCTGACTAAAGTATCTTTAAAATAGGAACACAGAGTATGCTTGGTTAAATCATCTTTCGTGGGTCCCAGACCACCTGTTAAAATAATAACCTGAGCTCTTTTTTTTGCCTCATCCAAACAACTTTCAATATGCTCTTTTCTATCAGAAATAGAAGTTATTTGACCGACTTCAATTCCAATTTTATTTAATTCTTTAGCTATAAAAACTGCGTTGGTGTTTACGATTTGACCTATTAAAATCTCATCACCTATACTAACTATTTCTGCAATCATGCTTATTTGACTTTAATAGAAAACATTTTGCGTCCCTCTAGAGAACCTTCTAAAATGTCATTTTCAGATACCTTACCTACCCCAGCTGGTGTTCCTGTAAAAATAATATCGCCAATTTTAAGAGTAAAAAATTGGGATACGTAAGAAATTATTTCATCGATTTTCCAAAGCATTAATGAAGTTGTACCGCTTTGAACAATTTCATTGTTTTTTTTCATTTGAAAGTTTAAATCGTCTACGTTAGGCAATTCACTTTTACTTACCCAAGCTCCAACAACTGCAGCTCCGTCAAATGCTTTTGACTTTTCCCAAGGCAGTCCTTTTGCTTTTAATTTAGCTTGTAAATCTCTTGCAGTAAAATCTATTCCAAGACCAATTTCATCGTAATATTTGTGAGAAAATTTTTCTTGAATATGCTTACCGATTCTATTTATTCGAACTAAAACCTCAACCTCGTAATGGACATCTTCTGAAAATGGAGGTATGAAAAAAGGCTGATTCTTTAACAGCAAAGAGGTGTCTGGTTTAAGAAAGATTACTGGCTCTTGTGGCCGTTCGTTTTCTAGTTCTTTAATGTGGTCTGTGTAGTTTCGACCAATGCATATTATTTTCATAATCCTATCTTGTATTATCAGATTACTACCAGCTTACGATCCTCCGTTAAACTTACTTAAGCGTAAGGCCGTTAAAACTTTCTTGGTATATAGTGGAAAATCGGCATTTAGTAGCCAACCAAAATACCCAGGTTCTTTCTCTAAAACCTTTTCTACTGTTTTGCCTTTGTGTTTTCCAAAAGAAAAACAAGGTTGGTTTTCTTTATTCAAAACTATAAAACCAGCAACATCTAACGATCTTTTTCTCGTAGAGAAATTGCTTAAAAATTCTAAGTTGTTTTCTAGCTCTTCATATCGATCTACTTGAGCTAAAAGAATTTCGTAGGTTGCGTCTGTATCAGCCATTGCAGAATGTGCATTAATAAGTTCTTTATCACAATAAAACTTTAAAGCAGCAGTCAGTGTACGTTGTTCCATTTTATGAAAAATAGTTTGTACATCAATTGTTTTATGGTTTTTGAGATCAAAATCAACTCCTGCACGCATAAATTCCTCTGCAATTAATGGGATGTCAAAACGATCTGAATTGTATCCAGCCCAATCACAATCTTTCATAAATGCATAGATTTCTGTAGAAAGAGTTTTAAAATTAGGCGAATCTTTTACTTTCTCATCTGTAATACCATGAATGTCAGATGCTCCCTTAGGAATCGGCATTTCTGGATTTACTAACCAAGTTTTACTTTCTTTGTTTCCGTTAGGCAATAGTTTTAACACAGCTATTTCGACAATACGATCTTTTACTACGTTTATTCCTGTAGTTTCTAGATCAAAGAAACAAAGTGGTCTTTGAAGGTTGAGTCCCATATTTTTTATTTAAAAGTCAATTGATGTATCCCAATGCTCTAGAGCATCACCAACTGCTTTCACAAATTGACCACCCATTGCACCATTTATGATACGATGATCATAACTATGACAAAGCATCATTTTTCTTCTTATTCCAATAAAATCTCCTTTAGGAGTTTCAATCACAGCAGGCATTTTGCGTATAACTCCAATGGCTAAAATACCTACCTGGGGTTGATTAATAATAGGAATTCCTGTTATTGAACCAAAGTTACCTACATTAGTAACCGTATATGTTCCATCTTGAACTTCATCTGGAGATAATTTATTATCTCTTGCCCGAACAGAAAGATCATTAACAGCTCGTGCTAACCCAACTAAGTTTAAGTGATCTGTATTTTTTATTACAGGAACTATAAGGTTACCATCTGAAAGAGCGGTAGCCATTCCTATGTTAATGTTTTTCTTTTGAATTATATTGTCTCCGCTTACAGAGCTATTTAACAACGGAAACTCCTTTAACGCTTTTACTACTGCAGCAATAAAAATAGGCGTAAAGGTTAGTTTCTCTTGCTCTCTAGCCTGAAATTTTTCCTTAACTCGTTCTCTCCAATCCCATAAATCAGTAACGTCTACTTCAAAAAAAGACTGAACGTGAGCCGAAGTTTTTCGACTATTAACCATATGATCGGAGATCATTTTACCCATTCTAGTCATTTGAATGATCTGATCTTGGCCAGAAGGAATAATAGGGGGTTCTTCCGAATGAATTTGACTAATTGGTTGTGTTGGTATATATTTAACTTCTGAACCGCTTTTAGCTCTGCCCTCTATATAGGCTAAAATGTCTTTTTTCGTCACCCTCCCTTTATCTCCTGTACCGGGAACTTGTTCAAGCTCATCTATCGAAATCCCTTCTTCTTTTGCTATATTTTTAACTAATGGAGAATAAAATCTTGAAGTATCCGATACTGAGATTATCGGTGTGTTTATAATGGTTTGAGCGTTAGAAATATCAGCTTCAATAATTTCTACTGGGTCTACATCTGCTGTAATTCCCTGAACCTCTGGCTTCGAAACATTTGATTCAATTACTTCTTCCTCTTCAATTACTTCAGTTTCTCCTGCTACTTCTATTACCCCTATAACATCTCCAACTTGAGCAATTTGATTAACTTCAAATCTTTTCTCAATCAAAACACCTTCAACCTCAGAAGGTATATCAGAATCGACCTTATCTGTGGCAACCTCAACTATAGATTCGTCTATTGATATAGAATCACCGACATCTTTAAGCCATGCAGTTAGTGTAGCCTCAGCAACACTCTCTCCCATTTTTGGTAATTTTAGCAGGTATTTGCCCATAATTTTAAGCTTTTTAAAAGTGGTACAAAGGTATCAAAATTCTTAGAGAGTCTCTAAAAAAAATAAAGTACTACCCTTGTAAGGAATCCTCGTATGGAATACGTTTGAGTATACTTCTCCCTAAAGTAACCTCATCGGCATATTCTAATTCATCTCCCACTTGAATTCCTCTAGCAATTGTCGATATTAAAACTTCAAAGGAAGCTAATTGTTTATTAATATAAAAAATAGTGGTATCTCCCTCCATAGTAGCACTAAGAGCAAAAATCACTTCTTTTACATTGCCTTCTTTTACCTTGTCCACTAAAGTATTGATGGTTAAATCCTGCGGCCCAACTCCATCGATTGGAGAAATGATACCATTCAAGACATGATATTTTCCTTGAAATTGACCTGTGTTTTCAATTGCCATTACGTCTCTAATATCCTCTACAACACATATTTGGCTATCTGTACGCCTAGGATTTGAACAGATTTCACATATTTCGGTATCGGCTATGTTATGACATTTGGAACAGAAAATTATTTCTGATCTAAATGAACTCAATGCAGAAACAATCCCTTCTGTTTTTTCCTTTGGTTGTTTTAGTAAATGTAAAACTAAACGTAAAGCAGTTCTTTTCCCTATGCCCGGCAATTGAGACATTTGGTCTACTGCAAGCTCTAATAATTTTGAAGAAAAATCCATGAAAACAAAAATACAGAATAAATAATTCGTGAAAAAAAATTCATCTGATTCATTCTTAAAGAAAGATTAATTTTCTTTTATACCTTTAGCCCATATGATAACACCATTATTCATTCTCACCCTCATAATCTGTTACTTTGCAGTTCTTATGTTAATTTCTTACCTCACCAGCACAGAAGATTCAAACCAAGAATTTTTTACAGCTAACAGAAGTTCTTCTTGGTATTTAGTTGCTTTTGGAATGGTTGGTGCTTCTTTATCTGGAGTTACTTTTATATCGGTTCCTGGATGGATAGAGGCATCTCAGTTTAGTTACTTCCAAGTTGTTTTGGGTTATATGGTTGGTTATTTTATTGTTGCTTATGTTTTGCTTCCTATTTATTACAAAAATCAAGTTACATCTATTTACGAATATTTAAACGATCGACTTGGAAAAAACAGTCATAAAGCAGGGGCATTATTCTTTTTTATATCTAGAGTTTTAGGAGCAGCATTTCGCTTATTTTTAGTGGCTATTGTTTTACAACAATTTATTTTTGACGCTTGGAACGTTCCGTTTGAAGCTACTGTTATACTTTCTATTGTTTTGATCTGGATCTATACGCAACGAGGCGGAATTAAAACAATTGTATGGACAGATACTCTTCAAACTACCTTGATGATTTTAGCGGTATTCTTATCCATAAAATACATAAACCAAGAGTTAGGTTGGAGTATGCTGGACTTTTTAAAATCATCAGAATTTGAAAAATACAGTTCTGTTTTTGTAACAGATTCTTTTTTGGTTAAAAATCATTTCTTAAAATCATTCACCGGAGGAATATTCATTACGATATGTATGACTGGATTAGACCAAGATATGATGCAAAAAAATCTTAGTTGCAAAAACTTAAAAGAAGCTCAAAAAAATATGGTTGCTTTTAGTTTTGTTTTGGTTCTAGTGACTGGACTCTTTATGTTACTTGGAGCATTACTTTATATTTACGCTCAACGCGAGGGTATAACCATCCCGCTAGTGGATGGAAAAGCAAAAACTGATTTACTGTTCCCCGAAATTGCACTAAATGGAGCTTTAGGCTTAGGTGTTGGAGTAACTTTTATTTTAGGACTTATTGCTGCTGCATATAGTAGTGCTGATAGTGCTCTTACTTCTTTAACGACTTCTTTTTGCGTTGATTTTTTGAACATAAAAAATATTGAAGAACGAAAACAAAAAAGCTTACGCAAAAAAGTACATGTCGGAATGAGTGTCCTACTCATCGTTGTTGTAATTGCATTTAAATATATTTTAGACCGAAATGTAATTGACAGTTTATTAACAGTTGCAGGATATACCTACGGACCTTTACTTGGCCTTTTTGCTTTTGGAATATTTACAAAGTACAAAATCAAAGATCAACATGTATGGTTTGTGGTGTTCGCATCCGTGATCATTACCAGTTTGTTAGCTAGTATAAATCCAGAAACGCTCGGAGGATATGTTATTGGTTACGAGCTACTTCCTATAAACGGCTTGCTTACCTTCCTTGGTTTAATATTGATTCGTAGAAAGTAAAACTAAAGTACAAGCTTGTTCTGTTTGAATCCCTGCTTCTTTAAGAATATTCTCTAGTTCCTCATTTTCAGTACCTGGATTGAAAATTACCCTTTTGGGTTTTAATTTTAAAAGATAATCATAATAAGGTTCTTGTCGAGCAGGTCCGAGATATAAGGTTACCGTATCAATCGTACTCCAATCCAATTGATGCTCTTTATAAATTTTAAGATCCTCTAAAACTCCTTCTCTGAATCCAATGTTATACACTTTATGATTTGCAGCTTTTAGTCTATAAAAAGCTTTGTTAGAATAACGATCTGAGTTTAAAGAAGCTCCAATAATTAAAGTGACTTTTTCCGAAATGCTCATTTTACCAAACCATTAAAGAACTACCCCATGTAAATCCACTACCAAAGGCTGCTAAAACTACTTTATCTCCTTCTTTAATTTTTCCTTCTTCCCACGCCTCTGTTAAAGCTATCGGAATTGAAGCTGCAGTTGTATTTCCGTAACGCATGATATTGTTATAGACTTGATCATCGCTTAGTCCAAACTTCTTTTGAATAAATTGGGAAATCCTGAGATTTGCTTGATGTGGCACAAACATATCGATATCAGTAGACAACCAGTTGTTCTTTTTTAAACCTTCGTTAATAACCTCCGAAAAACGAACCACAGCATTTTTAAAAACCACTTGACCGTTCATGTAAGGATAATAACTTAAATCTTCCGGATCATTTGCTTCAATTATTTCTGGAACCCATCGATTGGTACTGGGTCCGATTAAGGAAAGTTCTTCGGCATAAGAACCCTCCGAATAAATATGTGATGACATTATGCCGCGTTCCTTATTGGTCTCTCTGGTTAGAACTGCTGCTCCAGCACCATCTCCAAAAATTACAGAAACTCCACGACCTCTTGAAGCCATATCTAAGCCACCTGAATGATTTTCTGATCCAACAACTAACACATTTTTATACATACCTGTTTTTATAAACTGATCAGCAGTTGATAATGCATAAATGAATCCGCTGCACTGATTTCTTATATCCATTGCAGGACAGGCTGTAATTCCAAGTAAATCTTGAAGTACAACCCCAGATCCAGGGAAATAGTAGTCTGGACTTAATGTTGCAAAAAGAATCAAGTCTAAATCCTCTGCAGCTATATTTGCACGTTCTAAAGCAATTTTTGTTGCTTTAAGTGCCATAGTTGCAGTAGTATTCCCATCGCCTTTTTTAATGTGACGACGTTCTTTTATTCCTGTTCTTTCCGTAATCCACGCGTCTGATGTATCCATAATCTTGGATAAATCTTCGTTAGTGACAATGTTTTCGGGGACATATTTACCTAAACCAATAATTCTTGAATTATACATAATGTAAAAGTAGTTGAACTTACAAGTAAAGAATAATAGTAAATAATCGCAAAAGATTTAGGTAAACTTTTTGTAATTATTTACAACTATTTCTGCTTTGAGATCATGTAGTAAATTATAAAGTCCAAAAAATGTTCTGTTTATATACAGAAAATGTTTTGATCCTCTATTTCCATTTAATTTTCTTAATTTCTCGTCCTGTGACAATCTTTCACTCATGTGAGCAACCTTATTCCAGAAAAGCTCATCAGAAAAATCAAATGTTTCATTATGAAATGGAAAAGTCAACACCCCTAAAAGCTCATGAAATAATTGGGTTATGTAGGCACTATCTTCCTTAGAATCGTCTGCTCTTAGAATTTCAAGAGTTGTTATTTTTTCAACAAAAAAATCTCGGTCGGCCATAGCCTCTTTTGTAGCTAATTCAAAGTATGGTGTATAAAAATCTTCTGGAACATTTTTTATACATCCAAAATCTATAGCAATCAGAGATCCCTTTTCATCAATTAAAAAGTTACCAGGATGAGGATCAGCATGAACACGTTTTAAAATATGCATCTGAAACATGTAAAAATCCCATAAGGTTTGACCTACAACTTTAGCTTGATCTAAATCTTTTAAATCAGAAGTATACTCGGATAAATGAACACCCTCCATCCAATCCATGGTTAGTATCTTATCACATGATAGATCTTCATAATAATTTGGAAACTTAAGATTAGGAATCATAGAACACGCATCTGTAATCTCTCTACTTTGTTTTAGCTCTAAAGTATAATCGGTTTCTTCTAAAAGTTTACCTTCTACTTCTTTAAAGTATTTTTCTGAGTCTTTACCCTTTAAATTAAATAAACGGGTAGCAACTGGCTTTACAAGCGTTAAATCAGAGCTTATACTGTTTGCAACACCTGGATATTGAATTTTAACGGCTAATTTTTTATCATCTAACGTAGCTTTATGAACTTGGCCAATGCTTGCTGCGTTTACAGATTCTGCGGTAAATTGATCAAAAATATCTTCAGGATAATTCCCAAGATATCTTTTAAAAGTCTTTCTAACCAAAGGTCCAGAAAGCGGTGGAACCGAAAACTGTGCAAGACTGAATTTATCAACATAAGCAGCCGGCAACATGTTCTTTTCCATACTCAACATTTGTGCAACTTTGAGCGCACTTCCCTTAAGACTTTTTAAACCATCATATATATCTTCTGCATTATTTTGGTCAAAATTTTGCTTTGCCTCTTCAGGGTTAGTAATTTTTTCACCAACATATTTAATGTAATTTCCCCCAATCTTAACACCGGTTGAAACTAGCTTTCCTGCACGTTGTAATTTTCCTGTTGGTATGTAATCTAGTGTTTTCAATTAATTAGCGAATTTTTCTTTCCATAAAAACTTACCAAAATCAAAAATTGTGTCTAATTGGTTGTTATCAAAAATTTCAAATGCTACTGCAATAGATTTTTCTATTGCGACATCCGTTTTTTCGAAATCGGGAGACGTATCATCCAACCAGAATTTTAAAATAAACAAAAGCTGAACCCATGATGCTTCAGAAAATATACGGATTGGATTTTTAGTTATATCCAAATTCTTATTATCATTACCCTCTTCAATTAATTCTGAGGCAAAACTTTTAAAACTCGAACGCAGTTTCTTTAATTGACCCAAATTTGCCATTGAATTCTTGTGTTCCTTCAAGGCGAATAAAACATAACTACGGTTTAATAGTAACACTTCAAAAAACGTAAAATAAAAAACCAATAAGCGGTCTTTTCTAGTCATTGAAGAATAATTTTCGTTCTTATGCAACAAATTAATGGTGTTGTCATAAAACGCTTGCCATATATGGTGCTTAACCGTATCTAGAGAAGCATACTCTTTATAAAATTCTGTTTCATCAATAGAATTAGCCTTACAAAATTTGTAAGCAGAGAGTGGAAATTTTTCGTGTTCTAATACACTTTCAATGTAAAGTGTAAGGATACTAGGTTTAGTTTGAACTTTCTTTGCAGACATTAACTTGTGTTTTGTACAAAAATACAATATGTTTATCTTTTTTGAACAGAAATTAAACAAAATTAAATGCCAATTTGTCAGCGTTTGCAATTTGGTATTTTTTTTGAACACAAATTTGACAAAAATTATTATTATTATGTCAAAAGGTAAAATCAATGTTTCGGTTGAGAATATATTTCCTCTCATCAAGAAATTTTTATACAGTGATCACGAAATATTTTTACGTGAATTAATTTCAAATGCTAC
>Ga0233426_10000133_pt1 | contig 85360 bp, 82 predicted proteins | sample SI_118_April2016_6_FD_179875 | JGI IMG/M metagenome (GOLD analysis project Ga0233426, IMG submission 179875) | Seawater microbial communities from Saanich Inlet, British Columbia, Canada - SI_118_April2016_10_MG | ecosystem: Environmental > Aquatic > Marine > Inlet | place: Canada: British... | reverse complement strand
TTCTGACACATACAAATTTATTAATGTCAATCTTGGTGCACAAAAAAATATTGGTTACGATTTAACCGAATTAAAAAGTTTGACTCCTTTGGATATCAAGCCAGATTATACAGAAGCTCAATTTAGAAAAAAGGTACAACCTTTGCTAGAGAAAAAAGAAGATAAACTTATTTTTGAAACTGTACATCTGCGTAAAAATGGCACAAAATATCCCGTAGAAATACATCTGCAGTTGTCTACTTTTAAAGGAAAAGAAGTTTTTGTTGCTATAATTTTAGATATTACAGAAAGAAAAAATTATACGAAAAAATTAGAGAACACCGTTGATCAAAGAACTATAGAGCTTAAAAAAGCACTTGCTAAAGAGCAAGAATTGAATGAATTAAAAACAAAATTTTTATCATTAGTTTCTCATGAGTTTAAAACGCCTTTAAGTGGTATTTTAACATCTACAATATTATTAGGCAAATATAAATTAACAGAACAGCAAGAAAAAAGGGAAAAACATTTAGAAACGATTACCAATAAAGTTCATTATTTAAATAATATTTTAAATGACTTTCTATCCGTTGAAAAACTAGAAACGGGTAAAATAAAATATAAATATGATAATTTTAAATTAAGCAAAGTTGTAGATGAAGTTATTTACAATGCAAACATGCTTCTAAAAGTGGGTCAAAAAATTAAGTATCCAGAAAATATTGATGAAATTTCATTAATACAAGATGAAAAAACTATTGAATTATCACTTTCTAATTTAGTAAACAATGCTATAAAATATTCTCCAGAAAATTCGGTAATCGAAATTGGTATTAAACAAGATGCATTTCACACTACCTTCAATATAAAAGATAACGGAATGGGGATTCCTGAAGCAGATCAAAAAAACATATTTAATCGTTATTTTAGAGCAGAAAATGCTTTGTTAACGCAAGGAACTGGAATCGGTTTAAACATTATAAAAAGCCATTTAGAAAATATAGGTGGAACCATAACTTTTGAAAGTAAAGAGAATATTGGGTCCACTTTTGTTATGAAAATTATTAATGAAGTATTACTATGAAAAAAATATTATTAATAGAAGATGATGTAGTTTTAAGAGAAAATACTGCAGAACTTTTAGAATTATCAAACTATGAAGTTATAACCGCAGCTAATGGAAAAATAGGAGTAGAAATTGCTGATATTAATTTGCCAGATCTTATTGTTTGTGATATTATGATGCCAGAATTAGATGGTTATGGAGTGCTTGAAGCTTTAACGAAGAATGAGAAAACAAGATACATCCCTTTTATCTTTTTATCTGCAAAAACAGAAAGAAAAGATGTTAGAAAAGGAATGGATTTAGGAGCTGATGATTATATTACCAAGCCTTTTAGTGAAGATGAACTTATTAGCGCCATAGAAAGTAGGTTAGCAAAAGCATCAATTCTAAAAGATATTAGAGAGAAAAAAGAAGAAATAAAAGAAGAAATAAAAGAAGAGAAAGAAGAAATAAGAAGCCTTAATGATTTAAAAAATTATTTTGATGATAACGGGGAAACTTTTCATTTTTCTAAAGATAAAACCATCTATCAAGAAGGGAATAATTCTAATTATATTTATTTAATAATTAGCGGACTCATAAAATGCCATAAATTAGATGAACAAGGAAAGCAACTTACAACTACTTTGTATAAAGAAGATGATTTGTTTGGGTATACTTCCTTTACTCAAAACTTAGCGTATCAAGAATCTGCAACTACAATTAAAGAAACAGTTTTAGTTGGTCTATCTAAAAAATTATTAACAAATGTTTTAAACAAAAATCACAAAGTAACTTTAGAATTAATAGAGTTATTGACTGAAGATTTAGTAGGAGTAAAAAATCAGCTTTTGCAAATGGCATATAGCTCTGTAAGTAAAAAAACAGCGAAAACAATTTTAAAATTTGCAGAAAAATTAAATCAGAAGCCAGAAAATCAAATTAAAATTTCTAGAAACGATTTAGCGAGTGTCGCGGGCATTGCAACAGAGACATTAATAAGAACAATGTCTAGCTTTAAGAAACAAGGTCTCATAGAAATAGAAGGTAGAACTATAAGAATTTTAGATTTAGAGAAGCTAAAAGAAATCTGCTAAAAACCTATAAAATACTGACTACATGACCGATATCATATTTTAGGATTCATCCAAATGATAAATTTGTCTACATAAAGATGAATTTAATGAAAACGATTTTATTACCAACAGACTTTTCGGAAAACTCGTGGAATGCTATAGAATATGCGCTAAATTTTTATAAGGAAACTAATTGTGATTTTTATCTATTACATGTCAATAAATTAAGTAATATAGTAACGAATGACTACCCATATATTCCTGCCTTAGATGTTATTGAAGACGTCTATATAAAACCTACAAAAACACGATTAAAAGCCCTTTTAAAAAAAATAGCAAAAATTTTTCCAAAGAATACAAAACATAAATTTTACACCTTAACAGATTATAATTTCTTTATAGAATCTCTAAGAAAACATATTAAAGAGAAAAAAGTAGATATGATTGTTATGGGAACCAAAGGAGCTTCAGGGCTTAGTAAATTTATTATTGGGAGTAATGCAGGAGATGTTATCACAAAAGTAAAATGTACAACTTTAGTTGTACCAGAAAACGCAAAGTTTAAAAAGATAGAAGAAATTACTTTTCCAACAGATTTTTCGCTAACGAATAACCTGCAAATATTGGACCCTATTGCTAAAATTTTAGAAAAAAATGATGCGATTTTAAGCATCTTAAATATTAGTAAAAAACCATCAATATTAAATGTAGAACAGCAAAAAAACAAAGAATTATTAGAAGATTATTTTTATAATTATAAACACAGTTTTTATTTTTTGACAAATAAAAAAGTGGAAGATGCAGTGCAACATTTTGTAGAAAGTAGACATGTCGATCTTATTGCAATGGTTGCAAAAAACCTCAATTATTTTCAACAAATATTATTTCATACTAAAGTAGAGGAAATAAGTTATCATACAGATATACCTTTTTTAGTGCTTCATGAATAAAAACTTACATTATGGATAGTTCAATTTTTTTAGCAAAGTTTTGGGGTTATTTTTTACTTATATTTTTTATTATTTTAAGTTTTAACCCAAAAAGGATTCGGCAAATATTTGCCGATCTAAAAGATGAAAAGTTTCTTATTATTTTGTCTTTTTTATCAATAATTGCAGGGTTGCTAAATATTTTAGTTCATAATATTTGGGAATCTAATTGGAAACTAATAATTACATTAATAGGTTGGTCTTCATTATTTATAGGCTTAGCACTTTTTATTTTTCCAAAAAGAACAACAGATTGGTTAACGTTTTTAAACATAAAACTAATTCAAGTAATTTACACACTGCTTTTTCTGGTAGGTTTATTTCTCTTAAATATAGCTTACTCAATAATACCTTTCTAACCTTTAGAATTGATTTATAAATTTAAAACCATAAGAAAATGACAATAAATATTCAATTTGTTAATATGTCAACAAGTGAAACTATGGAGGCATATACTATGAAAAAATTAAAACCTTTATCAAAAAAATATGATTCGATACTAAAAGCCACTGTGTTTTTTAAAAAAGAGAACAGTCATAAAGAAAAAGAAATCATTTGCGAAATAGCACTAAGTGCAGCAGGACCAAGATTGTTTGCATCTTCGAATGAAAAAAATTATGAACTTGCTATAAAAAACACAATAAAAGATTTAGAAATTCAACTTAAGAAGAGAAAGGGAATTGTAAAACCATATATGTAGTTAAAAAACACAAAGCTTTTTTTAAGCTGATATTTGTCATTGTTTGTTCTCGTGCTCAAATGTAACTTTGAGTATATCTTTAATAAGCTCACAATGAAAAAAATATTAATTCCTATTGATTTTTCTGAAAATGCAATAAATGCAGTTAATTATGCTTTGGCATTGTTTAAAGATGAATTTTGCAAGTTTTATATTTTACATGCATATCAAGAAGATATTTATTTAAGTAATGTTCCAATTACTAGAGAAATCATCAAAGAGGTTATTAGAACGGTTGGAAAAGATTCTCAATTACAACTAAAAAATACACTAAAGCAAATTAAAAAGCTTTCACAAAACTCTAAGCATATATTTAAAATTATATCGGCCAATAACATTCTTGTAGATGAGGCAGATAGAGTTGTCGAAGAAAAAAATATAGATCTTATTGTTATGGGAACTCGCGGCAAAACAAATAATAAAAAATTAACCTTTGGAAGCCATACACTTCAAGTTTTAAAATATGTTAAATGTCCAGTTTTGGTTATTCCAGAAAGTTATACTTATAAAGAACCAGATCATATTCTTTTTGCTACAGACTATAGTATACCCTATCAACAAAGAGAGTTAGAACTTTTAGGTGAAATAGCATCTGATAATAATTCAATAGTAGATTTATTATACATTTCAGAAGGTAATCATTTATCTCTTAGACAAGAAAGGAACCAGTCTTTTATTAAAGAAAACCTCAGAAATACAAAGGTTCATTTTAAAATAACAAAAGATAAAAATATTTCGAATGAAATTTATAGATACATAAAAGATTACGAAACTGATCTTTTAGTTATGATAAATAGAAGACATTCTTTTTTAGAAAATATTCTATTTCAAGATAATGTAGATAAAATAGGTTTATCTATAAATATTCCTTTTTTGGCCCTACAAAATATGAGACGTAATTAATAAGATACTAAAAACAGCTACTATGAAAAATATTCTTTTACCGACAGATTTTTCAGACAATTCATGGAATGCCATTCAATATGCAGTTGAATTATTTAAAGATGAAAAATGTAATTTCTTTCTATTGAACACATATACTCCTATGATTTATAATGTAGAGTTCATGGAAGTAAATACTGCAAAGTTTGGTTTAATTGATGCCATGAGAGAAACATCAAAAAATAACCTAAATAAAGTTCAGCAGAAAATTGAAAATAAGTTTAACAATCCAAACCATAGTTTTAGTAAAATTTCTTCATTTAACACTTTAACTAATGAGATACAAGAGCTGCATGAGGGTAATGTAATGGATCTTATTGTTATGGGAACTAAAGGAGCATCTGGTTTAAAAGAAGTCTTATTTGGATCTAATACAGTGCATGTAATTAAAAATGCAAAATGCCCAGTTTTAGCGGTACCTAGTGAGTTTGTTTTTGAATCTCCTCGCGAAATATTATTTCCATCAGATTATGAAGTTTCTTTTAATGAAAAACTACTAAAGCAAATTTTAGATATTACGAATTTCTATAATTCAAGAGTTCATATTTTAAATGCTTCATATGGTTATGATTTATCTGAAAAGCAAGAAAAAAATAAAGAAAAATTAGAGGGATTATTTAAAAAAGTTGCCCATTTATTTCATAGTGTGAGTAATCAAAATGTAACAGAAGCAATTTCTAATTTTCAATTAAAAGTCCGGATTAACCTATTAGTTTTGATTAATAACAAACATTCTTTTTTTGAAAATCTTTTCTTTAAATCAACAATTAATCAAATAGGTTTTCACTTAAATATTCCTCTCCTAGTAATACCCTCTAAATTATAGATTTACTTGGTTTTGAAACTGATTAATATCCTGGTTTAAATGAGTATTCAAACTTAATTTTAAGGTTTAACTTTTAAAATAGATTCTATGCAAAAGAAAATATTGTTGTCTACAGATTTTTCTGATAATGCATGGAATTCTATTATTTATGGATTAAAACTCTTTAGTAGTGAAACATGTAAATTTTATATACTTCATGCTATTCAGATAAAAAGTCCAACCATGTCAAGTTTTTCTAATAGGTTTTCAAAAACAGTGCGTGAAACTGCTATGAATGATTTATTGGATTTAAAACAAATGATAGAAAGAGTTAATGCAAATGCAAACCATAGTTTTGAAATAATTTTAAGCACTCAAAAATTAAAAACAGCTATCGAGTCAGCGGTTAAAAAGCATCAAATAGAAATGGTTGTCATGGGGACCAAGGGAGCAATTGGAGCAAAACAAGTCTTTTTTGGTAGCAATACTGTTAGTGTTATTAGCAAAATGAGACTTTGTCCAATTTTAACAGTTCCAGATAATTTTGAGTTTGTAGCTCCAAAACAAATAGTTTTCCCTACGGATTTTAATCGTTTTTTTGACGAGAAAGAACTGAAACCATTAATAGATATTGCAAATTTATACAATTCAAAAATAAGTATTCTTCATATTAACAATGAAGAATATTTAAATGAAGTTCAAAAGTACAATTCTAAAATACTCAAAAGTTATTTAAAAGAATATGAGCATACCCTTTATTTGATTCCGCATTACACAAAAAAAACAGAAGAAGTTAATAATTTTATAAAGGACCTAAAAATAAATCTGCTTGTTTTGGTAAATTATAAACACAGTCTTATAGAAAATATCACAAAAGAACCGATTATAAAAAAAATCGGTTTTCATCCGATCGTTCCTTTTCTGGTCATTCCAGAATAACTGATATATATCATTGTTAAGCTAATAATACTTCTTTAGCTTTAGATTAATAAATTTAAAAAATATTTTGATGAGATATAAAATATTATTACCAACAGATTTCTCAAAAAATTCTTTACATGCTATAAAATATGCTTTAGAACTCTATAAAAATGATAATTGTGATTTTTATATTTTAAATGTTTTTTATGCCACTGGAAATATAGCAGAAAGTCTAACGCATCTAGAACCAGGAAGTGAGTTACATGAAATGGCAAAAATAGAATCCGAAAATGGTTTAAAAAACATTGTTGATAGGCTGAAGACTCAAGGGTATAAAAATAAAAAGCATCAGTTTAAAACAATTTCGACTTTTAACAACCCATTAGAAGCAATTAAAAATATTGTTGAAAAAAAAGATATCGAAATGATCGTAATGGGTACTAAAGGAATAACCAACTCTAAACTCCTAGCCTATGGTAATACAGCAATTTATGTAATGGAAAAGGTAAGAAATTGTCCAGTAATTGTTGTTCCTGAAAAAGCAAAACAGCATTTACCAAAGGAAATCGTATTTCCAACAAGTTATAAAACACATTATAAGCGGCGCGAATTAAATTATCTAATAGATATTGCTAAAAAATGTGAAGCTAAAATTGCTGTTTTACATATTTTAGAAGAGGAGAATTTAGATGAAAATCAAAAAGAAAAACAGCAAATGCTTAAAGAGATTTTTGAAGGTGTAAACTATTCTTTTCACGAATTAGGCAATAATTCGATAGAATCTGCAATAAATATTTTTATTGAGAGTAGAGATAGTGATATGGTAGCATTTATAAATAAAAAGCATACTTTCTTCGGCAGTATTTTAAGACAACCTTTAGTAAAAGAGATGGGATTTAATTCTAAAGTTCCAATACTAGTGATGCACGATTTAAGAAACTAAAAACAGACAAGATGATAAATACAGGAATTTGGCTAGATAAAAACAAGGCACTTATTGTTTCACTAACAGAAGAAACAGAAGTCTTTAAAACAATTATATCAAACGTAGAAAATTTTCATATTCATGGAGGATCCGGAACACGTTTTAAAGGAGGTCCGCAAGATGTTGTGCAAGACAGCAAATATTTAGAAAGAGAAAAACATCAATTTAAAGTTTATTTTAAAGAGATAGCATCAGAAATAGAAGGTTCAGATGGAATTCTAATTTTTGGCCCAGCAGAAGTAAAAGATAAATTTAAAAAAGAATTAGAAAGCTCATATGAAGAAATTAATGTAAAAGTTAAAGATGTTCAAACGGCTGATAGTATGACAGATAATCAGGTAAAAGCTTGGGCAAGAGACTACTTTAAAACTTAGTTTTTTAATTCATTTTTTTTGTTTTCAATATGAATGATAAAGACATAAATATCATAAAGTATTCTGGGAAAAAAGTAAAATTTTCTAGCAACAAGCTATATACTTCATTAAAACGAACTGGAGCAGAAGACGCTATTGTAAATCAAATTATAAATAGGGTAATAAGCGAGTTATATGAGGGTATTTCAACAAAAGAAATTTATAACAGAGCATTTGCATTACTTAAAAAAAAGGAAAGTCATTTAGCCTCTAAATATAAATTGAAAAAAGCAATTTATGAATTAGGTCCAACAGGTTTTCCTTTCGAAAGGTTTGTTGCTGCTATTTTAAAATATTCTGGGTTTAATATCGAAGTAGGAAAAACTTTAAATGGTAAATGCGTTACACACGAAATAGATGTTATTGCAAACAAAAACAATGAAACCACAATTATAGAATGTAAGTTTCATGGTGAGCAAGGTTTAAACTGTAATGTTAAAATTCCTTTATACATTAACTCTCGTTACACGGATGTTAAAACGCATTGGGAAAAAAACAATAAAACAAAGAATATATTAGCAAAAGGTTGGGTTGTGACAAATACAAGATTTACAGCAGATGCAATAAAATATGGAAATTGTTGTGGACTGTATTTGTTAAGTTGGGATTATCCAAAGAATAATGCCTTAAAAGATAGAATAGATCGTTTAGGATTGTACCCCATAACTGTTTCTACATTACTTACGAAAAGAGAAAAACAATTTTTGTTAAATAGAAATGTAGTTTTATGCAGAGATTTAATAGATGACGTTTTTTACTTTGATCATTTAGGAATTTCTAACATAAGAAAAGAAAAAATTCTAAATGAAATTAAGCAATTGTGTACTAATAAAAATCATTAAACAATGGAACATTTTGCGAAAGTCAAATTTTTGGGAGCTTCTGGGGTTGTAACAGGCTCTAAATTTCTTATTGAAACTTCAGAGAAAAACATACTTATAGATTGTGGGATGTTTCAAGGATTAAAAGAACTAAGGGAGCTTAATTGGAAAGATTTGTCTGTTAATGTTAGAGATATAGATGTTGTACTTTTAACACATGGCCATTTAGATCATGTTGGTTATTTACCAAGATTAGTAAAACAAGGATATACAGGGAAAATTATAGGCACAGCGCCAACATTGGCAATTGCACAAATCATATTGAATGATAGTGCTAAAATTCATGAAGAAGAAGCAGAAAAAGCAAATAGAGAGCATTATTCTTCCCATAAAATTGCTTTACCTTTTTACACACTTAAAGAAGCAGAGAAGACAATTAATCAATTTGAAGTAGAAATAGAAAATAAGTGGATTGTTTTATCTGAAAACATTTCATATCGTTTTCAATATAATGGACATATTATTGGTGCAACTTTTATAGAATTAGATATTAAAGGAAAGCGTTTTGTATTTTCTGGAGATATTGGTAGAAGTAATGATTATCTTTTAGAAAATCCAAAAACACCAGAATGGGCAGATTTTTTATTTATTGAAAGTACTTATGGAAATAGATTGCATCCAAAAGAAGATGTTGAAGATAGACTTGCAACAATAATTATAGATACTATTTTTAATAAAGGAAATCTTATTATTCCAAGTTTTGCTGTTGAACGTTTGCAAACACTTATGTATATTTTATGGAAATTGTACAAGAAAAACAAGATTCCAAATATTCCAATTTTTGTTGATAGTCCCATGGGAAATAGAGTTTTAGATGTTTTTAATCGTTTCCCAAAATGGCATAAATTACCTCAAGAAGAATATAATGAAATGTGTAATCACATAAATATTATTCAATCATATAAAGAAACATGGGAAACAATTGATGATAAAAGATCTAAAATTATAATTGCTGGAAGCGGAATGGTAACAGGAGGTAGAGTACTTACGTATCTGCAGCAACTTATAGGCGAGCCCTCAACAACAGTTTTGTTAGTTGGTTTTCAGGCAGAAGGTACTCGTGGAAGACAACTTTTGGAAGGCGCACATGAAATTCGTTTTTATGGTAAATATTATCCTGTAAAAGCCGCCGTAAAAAACTTAGGAAGTTTGTCTGCTCATGCAGATCAGCAAGAACTATTAAACTGGATGAAAGACATTAAAAATATTCCAGAAAAAGTTTTTTTAATTCATGGAGAGCCAACAGCTATAGACGCTTTTCGAGTAAAAATAAAAGACACCTATAATTGGGATGCAACGATTCCAAAATTAGAAAGTGTTGAAGAACTTGTAATCTAAGTAATATATAATAAAATGGAAACAAAAAATATTTTTAAAAGCTTTAATGAAAACAAATCGATTGAAGAATTAAAGTATAATATGCTTCAATTTAAAACAAGATTAGAAGAATTAATTATTGAATGTAAATTTTTTAAGAAGCTTATAGAAGCATCAATTTATAAGTCAAATTCAATTAATTTATTTGAAAACTTAGAGAAGTTTAAAAAAGATATGAATTGTTTAGAAAAAGAAACTTTAGAGTTATTAAAAGATATTAATTCGCATTCAAACTCAATTACAAATAAAATTGAATGTGAAGACTTGGTTTGTGATAATTTTTTCATTGGAAGTCACGATAGATTGGAGGAAAAAATTCACAAGTTATTTATTAAATCTATGAATTTAAAATTCAAATGGTTTCAATATTTAGAAAGTGTATTCAAAGTTAAATTTTAAATTATTCTTTCAAACTGATAAAGATCATTTTGTTAAACGGTATTCCTTTATAACTTAGTGAGGGAAAAAATGAAGGCTCTAAACATAAAGAATTTGGCAGTAATTCTTTTAATCTTTTCAGATGCTATTGATAGAAAAGAAATGTTAAAAGCTGCTGATAAAAATGGTGTTTTAAACTTGAATCTTCGACAAAATAAAGTAGAAAATGAACAACCAAAAAAATTATTGAGGTTGTTTAAGTACTATTTGTTTGGTAGTTAAGATTTTAGTACAGTTTTTAACTAGGTAATAAATTTAAAAATAATATTATGAAAGCAACACAGACACACACAAATTTCGTAAAATGGTTGAGTGCAGAGGATATGCACAATGATTCTAAAGAATGGGTTTTAGAACTTGAATTTTTAAATGATGAATATCTTTTTTTTGAAGATTTAATGAGATCTTATACACTTCAGCTAATTGATTTGCAAGATTATTCTAAAAATAAAAAAATTATTGAGGCAATTGGTAATTCTAGAAAGGAGAATGACAATTTAAAAGAGTTAATAAGAGAGCATGAAAATAAACTTGAAATTTTAATTGATGGAGTTGACCAGCCAAATGAAGAGGAAGCATATAAAAATGGACATAAATCACTTTTAATTTCGTTTAAAAATCATTTAAAAGAACATAAAGAACTGAAGTATAGTTTATTTGGCATAATAAAAGAAATTAAGAAAAAAGAAAAACAAAAAAGGTTAATAAATGTTGAATAAAAACACAAAGGATGAAAAGTTTTCTTTTTTTATTATTTACATTATTAACGAGCTGCAGTTCTATAGAACTTGTAGAGATGTGGAAAAATCCAAAAATAGATTCACTTTCTGTATCTAAAGTTTTAATTGTTGGTATGACTTCAAATATGGAAGCTAGAAAACAATTTGAAGAAAAGCTAAAAAAAGAATTCGAATCTAGAGATATTGAAGCTGTAATGAGTTTAGATTTATTTGAACCAACATTTACAGCTGAAAAAAAATCTAAACAAGAGTTAAGAATTGTGGAACAAATCTTAGCAACTAGTTATTTTGATGCTATTTTATTTACAAAAATTAAAGGAATAGAAAACAAAATAGTTTATTCAGAAACATTTAAGCAAAAGGATTATTTAGATATAAAGTTTAAAGATGATTATTATTTAAATCAAGAAATTTTTTACAATCCAGAGTATTATAGAAAGTTTAATATTTACCATGCAGAAACCTCATTATATTGTATTTGTCCCATAAAAGAGCGCGAATTAATTTGGAAAGGATATATAGATATTGTTGATCCAATTTCGATTCAAGAAACAGTAAATGATTATATAAACCTACTAGTATTTGTTTTGGAAGAAGAAAACCTTTTAAAGAAAAAAGACATAGAATAAAGATTTTTAAAAAACACCTGTAGAAAAATTGTTAAGAAAAATAAGAATCCGTCCATTTGTGGACGGATTCTTTTACGTTTTAAGAATCTACTGCCGATTGTATCCATAAATAGATATTTTTAAAGGGAAAGCTATTTTAGGATGGACTATAAATAGTTTAAAAAAGGACAATGCTAAATAATCGTCTTTTTTATTCTAAAGAAAATTCATAGTTTCGAAACTTCATTCCATTATTTCTAATTTAAAAATGTCAACAAGCTATGAAAATAAAATTTGCTCAAAGGTTATTTCTAATTATTGTAATCTCATGTTTTTATGTCACCTATGCAAGCGCTCAACATAAAGAAGTAGATATTCAATTAACAGCTAGTAAATTAACTTCAATAGCACTAGATGCTAAAATCGATAGTATTATAAAAATACTGACATTAGAAGAGAAAATAGCAATGACACATGCGCAATCTAAATTTAGTACAAAAGGTGTTGCAAGATTGGGAATACCAGAAATTTGGATGTCAGATGGTCCCCATGGAGTGAGAGAAGAAATTAGTTGGGATTCTTGGAGTCATGCAGAATGGACAAATGATTCAATTACAGCCTTTCCTGCATTAACAGCCTTGGCGGCGACATTTAACCCAGAATTATCTGCGAACTATGGTTCTAGTATTGGTGAAGAAGCTAGATATAGAAAGAAAGATGTGCTTTTAGGTCCGGGCATAAATATATACCGAACACCAATGAATGGTAGAAATTTTGAATATTTGGGGGAAGATCCTTATTTGGCTGCAACCATGGTTGTTCCTTACATAAAGGGAGTTCAAAAAAATGGTGTTGCTGCTTGTGTAAAGCATTTTGCATTAAATAATCAAGAACATTGGAGAGACAAAATTAATGTAGAATTAAGTGATAGAGCACTATATGAAATTTATTTACCCGCTTTTAAGGCAGCAGTTAAAGAAGCAAAAGTGTGGTCTATAATGGGCGCATACAATAAGATTAGAGGGCAATATGCCTGCCATAATGAATTACTATTAAATAAAATTTTAAAGACGGATTGGAGTTTTGATGGTGTTGTAATTAGCGATTGGAGCGGAGCGCATACAACAGAAGAGTCTGCAAAATACGGTTTAGATATAGAAATGGGAACAGGAACAGATGGTTTAGGGACTTCAACCGCAAACCACTATGATAATTATTATTTAGCAAAACCATTTTTAAAAGCAATTAAAAAAGGAGTTTTAAGCGAAGATTTATTGGATGATAAAGTTCGAAGAATTTTACGATTAATGTACAGAACCAATTTAAGTTTTAATAGGCCTTTAGGGAAACTTAATAATAAAGAACACCATGAAGTTGCATTAAATGTTGCAACTGAAGGAATTGTATTATTAAAAAATGAAGATGATTTTTTCCCAATTAAAGATGATAAAACAATTACAATAGCAGTAATTGGTGAAAACGCAACGAGAGTTATGGCTCCCGGCGGGGGATCATCAGAATTAAAACCTCAGTTTGAAATTTCTCCTTTAGAAGGGATTAAAAAAAGGTTTAAGAATGCAAAAATTATTCATACGATGGGGTATTCTTCTGGACCATCTGTTTATGATGAAGTAATTCCAACTAAATTAGATCAAGATTCATTGTACGTGAAAGCTATTAAAATTGCTAAAAAAGCAGATGTTGTTCTTTTTATTGGGGGTTTAAATAAAAATCATTTACAAGATTGTGAAGGAGACGATAGAGAAATATTTCAACTTCCTTATCAACAAGAAAAACTAATTAACGGAATGCACGAAGTAAATAAAAATATAGGTTTTCTTTTATTAACTGGTAATGCAGTAGAAATGTCTTGGTTACCTAAAACGAAAGGGGTTTTACAAACTTGGTATTTAGGAAGTATGGCGGGAGAAGCAATTGCTCAAATTATTTCTGGTGATAAAAATCCTTCAGGAAAATTACCTTTTTCATTTCCTAAAAAATTAAAAGATAATGCCGCGCATTTTTATGGAGAAACTTCCTATCCAGGAGTAAATATGACTCAACATTATAAAGAAGATATTTTAGTAGGATACAGATGGTTTGATACTAAAAAAATAGCACCTCAATATGCTTTTGGATATGGATTGTCTTATACAAATTTTAAACTTTCTGATATTAAAACAGATAAAAATGTGTATTCTTTAACAGATAAAATTACCGTTCATTGCACTGTTACAAATAACGGAAATAGACAAGGGGCTGAGGTTATACAAGTATATATTGGCAAATTAAATTCTGACGTAAAAAGAGCCTCAAAAGAATTAAAAGGATTTAAAAAAGTATTCTTAAAAAGTTATAAAAAGGAAACTGCAAAAATAGAAATCAATGTTTCAGATTTAGCTTTTTATAATGAGAAAATTTCAGACTGGGCAGTTGAAAAAGGGACTTATTCCATCCATGTAGGAAATGCATCAGACAGCATATCAGAAATAATAAAAGTAACAATAAAATAAAACACGGTATTTAATTTTAGTCAAGATGCATTCAAACTATTTGTAGGTTAGAATAAAGAAGAAATAAATTTTGTAACTTTCAACATCAATATAAAATTACTCTCTATGCCTAACTACACGATACATGTCAACGGAAAAGAACGCTTTGTAACGGCAGATGCGGATACACCTCTGTTATGGGTTTTAAGAGATGAACTTAACTTAGTAGGTACTAAATTTGGTTGTGGAATTGCACAATGTGGTGCTTGCACTGTTCATTTAGATGGAGTTGCCACAAGAAGTTGCCAAATGCAAGTTTCTATTTTAGAGGATGCAAAAATTACTACAATCGAAGGTTTGTCTGATGATGGTAAACACCCCGTACAAGAAGCTTGGAAAGAACTTGACGTGCCACAATGTGGTTATTGCCAAGCAGGACAAATTATGACGGCAACAGCATTCTTGAAGGAGAATAAAAATCCTTCAGAAGAAGAAATTAGAGTAGCAATGCATGGAAATATTTGTAGATGTGCGTCTTATAATAGAATTGAAAGAGCGGTAAAAGTTGCTGCAGAAAAAATGTCTTAATTAACGAAACTACTCAAAAATGAAATCTCAAAAAATAGATAATTTTAGCAGAAGAAATTTCTTAAAAACTTCGATTTTAGCAAGTGGTGGAATGTTAATTGGTTTTAATTTGCTCACAGCATGCAAGCCAGAGGCAGTAATGCCTATAGATATTGAAAGTTTAAATTTCAATGATTTTAATGCTTTTATAAAAATTTCTAATGATGGTTATATCACTATTTTTTCTCCAAATCCAGAAATTGGTCAAGGTGTAAAAACATCAATGCCAATGATTATTGCAGAAGAATTAGATGTGGAATGGAGCAAAGTTAATGTAATTCAAGGGGTATTAGATACCAAAAATTTTAAAAGACAAATCGCAGGAGGAAGTCAATCAATACGTTCAAGTTGGGATGCTTTTAGACAAACGGGAGCAACTGCCAAACAAATGTTAGTAAATGCTGCTGCCATAAAATGGAATGTAGATGCATCAACTTGCAAAGCATCAAAAGGAATTATAACAAATGCAAATGGTGATAAAATTGGTTATGGCGAAGTTGTAAAAGAAGCAGCGTTATTGGAAGTTCCTGAAGACGTAAAACTAAAAGAAATTAAAGATTATACTATAATTGGGCAAGAAATTGTTAATGTAGATATGGATAAAATTATTTTGGGGAAACCACTTTTTGGCTTGGATTATAAGGCAGAAGGCATGGTATATGCTTCTGTTTTAAGACCACCAATTTTTGGACAAAAATTAGAAAGTTTTGATGCTTCTGAAGCAAAGAAAATTAATGGTGTTTTAGATGTTATAATAATTGGCGAAAAAGTAAGAAAGTATATCCAGTTGGGTAAGAAGAACTGGACATTTAAATTGTCTGAAACAGATAAAGTTGTTGTAATTGCAGAAAATACTTGGGCGGCAATTAAAGGTAAAAAAGCACTTTCCGCAATTTGGTTAGATGATACTAAATTAGAATCAACAGAAGATCACGATAATATTTTAACAAAAATTCTAGACACTAAAAAATCGAATATTAGACGTGAGGATGGTAATGTTGAAAAAGCATTTTCAACTGCGGATAAAGTTGTTGAAAAAACGTATCACTCGCCTTTTTTACCTCACAATTGTATGGAACCAATGAATTTTTATGCAGATGTCACTGCAGATAAAATTCATTTAGTTGGCCCTGTTCAAACACCCGAATATGCAGCAGCAGTTGTAGCAGATATGTTGGGTTATGATGCAAATAATGTTCATTTAGAAATGACTAGAATGGGCGGTGGTTTTGGTAGAAGGTTATATGGAGATTTTGTGTATGAAGCTGCAGAAATATCAGCTGTAATTAAAAAACCGGTTAAATTAATCTCTACAAGAGAAGATGATATGACGACAGGTATTTACAAACCTTCTGTAAAATATAGAATAAAAGCTGCTTTAAAAGATGGAAAAGTTACTAGTTATCATTTAAAAGAAGCGGCTATTGGTAGCAATATGTATGGCTCAATACCTAATTTTTTTCCTGCAGGATGCATTCCTAATTACAAAGTTGAAACAGGTAATTATAAAAGTAATATTACAACAGGAGCATGGAGAGCGCCCTACACCAATTTCTTGGCATTTGCAGAACAAAGTTTCTTTGATGAATTAGCAATAGAATTAAATGTAGATCCAATTCAATTACGGATAGATTTATTACAAAATGTAAAAGAGACTGATGATAAAAGAATAGAATATTCTGGTCAAAGGATGGAAGATACCATTAAATTAGTAAGAGAAAAAGCAAACTGGGGTAAAACACCTGAAGGAGTTTATCAAGGTTTTGCAGCCTATTATAGTCATAATACACATGTTGCAGAAATTGCAGAAATTCAATTAAAAAATGGTTTGCCAATTATTAAAAAAGTCACAGTCGCTGTGGATTGCGGGGTTGTCGTAAATCCATCAGGCGCAAGAAACCAAGTTGAAGGAGGAGTTTTAGATGGAATAGGACATGCAATGTATGCTGATTTCTCTTTTAAAAATGGAAAACCCGAATACGAAAATTTTGATTCATATAGATTAATTAGAATGAATGAAACTCCTCAAGTTGAGGTTCATTTTGTGAAAAATAATTTATCGCCCACCGGTCTAGGAGAGCCTGGGTTACCGCCTGCAGGAGGTGCAGTTTCCAATGCGATTAATGCAGCTTTAGGAAAAAGAATGTATAAGCAGCCTTTTGTAAAAGAATTAAAAAAGAGGAATGTTCTAGGTTAAATTAAAAATAAATTTCTTGTGCTAACCTAAAAGTATTAGCGTGCGCATTTACAATAATATTTATATCTTTAGAGTAACCTCCGCCCATAGAACACATCACCGGAATTTTTAAATCGAAAGACGTTTGTAAAACGAATTTGTCTCGCTCTTTACAGCCTGCGATGGTTAGCCCTAATTTACCTAATTTATCAGTTTCAATAACATCAACACCACATAAATAATAGATGAAATCTGGTTTTTCTTGATTGATGAGCTTTGGAAGGGTTTCTTTTAAAATGGATAAATATTCGTTGTCTTTTGTGTCATTTTCTAAAGCAATATCTAAATCACTCGTTTCTTTTATAAAAGGATAATTACTTTTTCCGTGCATAGAAAAGGTAAAAACGGAAGTGTCATTTTTAAAAATTTCTGCAGTTCCGTTTCCTTGATGTACATCTAAATCTACAATTAGAATCTTCTTCACTAATCCTTTTTGTTGCAAGTATCTTGCACCAATTGCTTGGTCGTTTAACATACAAAAAGCTTCTCCACGATTTGAAAATGCATGATGGGTTCCGCCAGCAATATTCATTGCAATTCCGTTTTTTAGTGCAAATTCAGAGGCTTTTATTGTTCCATCTGCAATAATCATTTCTCTTGCGACGAGCACTTCAGAAAGCGGAAAACCAATTTTTCTAGCTGCTTTTTGTGAGAGTGTAATATTTAATAAATCGAAAAAATACTCTGGGTCATGAACAGTAAAGAAATGTTTGTTATTCGGAATTTTAGGCTCGAAGAAATTTTCTTCTACACAGGTTCCTTCATAAATTAATTGCTGTGGCAACAGATCATACTTTTCCATCGGAAAACGATGACCTACTGGCAGCTCGTGTTTGTAAATTGGATGGAATGCTATTTTTAGCATTAACTAACTTCTTGTCCGTTTTTAACTGCCTTTTCCGGCTCAACAAAAGCTAATTTTCCATCTGGTGTATCTGTCATTAAAATCATTCCTTGGCTTTCTACCCCTCTAATTTTTCTTGGCGCTAAGTTGACGAGAACAGACACTTGTTGACCGATAATATCTTCCGGTGAGAAACTTTCGGCAATTCCAGAAACAATGGTTCTTGTATCAATACCAACATCAACCTTTAATTTTAAGAGCTTCTTTGTTTTTACTACTTTTTCGGCTTCTAAAATCGTTCCAATTCTAATATCTAGTTTGGTGAAATCTTCAAAATCTATGGTTTCTTTTTGCGGTTCTATAACCTTGTTTTCTTGTTCGTTGGCAATTTTAGTTGCTTGCAATTTTTCGACTTGCGCTTCAATAGCTTTGTCTTCAATTTTAGAAAACAATAATTCAGCTTTGTTTATTTGATGACCTGCTGGCAATAAAATAGCTATTTCAGTAACGTTTTTCCAAGACAGTTTTTTATTAATATTTAAAATATTTTTTAATTTTGTTGAGGTAAAGGGTAGAAATGGCTCGGACAATATTGCTAGTGCTGAAGAGATCTGTAAAGCAATAAACATAATTGTTTTTACGCGTTCTTCATCTAATTTTATCACTTTCCAAGGTTCTTCATCCGCCAAATATTTATTTCCAAGTCTTGCCAAGCTCATTAATTCTTGAGAGGCTTCTCTAAAACGATACCTTTCAATTGATTTTCCAATGATATTAGGAAATTCTTTTACAGCCGCTAAAACGTCTTCATCTATCTCTGTGAAATCATTTGGAGCTGGAACAATTCCATTGTAATATTTATTTGTTAGAACAACCACTCGGTTAATAAAATTACCAAAAATAGCAACTAATTCGTTGTTGTTTTTTGCTTGAAAATCTTTCCAAGTAAAATCGTTGTCTTTACTCTCTGGTGCATTTGCAGTTAAGGTATACCGCAACACATCTTGTTGATTTGGAAATTCTTCTAAATATTCGTGCAACCAAACGGCCCAATTTTTAGAAGTCGATAATTTATTTCCTTCTAAATTTAAGAACTCATTTGCAGGCACATTTTCAGGTAAAATATAATCTCCGTGCGCTTTTAGCATCGATGGAAAAATAATACAGTGAAAAACAATATTGTCTTTCCCTATAAAGTGCACTAATTTAGTATCGTCTTTTTTCCAATAGTCTTCCCAGTTTTTTCCTTCTCGCGCAGCCCATTCTTTGGTGGATGAGATATACCCGATAGGAGCATCAAACCAAACATAGAGTACTTTTCCTTCTGCGCCTTCTAAAGGAACAGGAATTCCCCAATCTAAATCGCGAGTTACAGCTCTTGGTCTTAAACCATCTTCTAACCAAGATTTTACCTGTCCGTAAACATTTGGTTTCCAGTCTTTTTTATGACCTTCTAAAATCCATTTTCTTAAAAATGCTTCATGTTTATCTAAAGGTAAAAACCAATGTTTTGTTTCTTTTACAGTAGGTACGTTTCCGGTAATAGCAGATTTTGGATTGATTAAATCTGTTGCATTATGACTGGTTCCGCAGTTTTCGCATTGATCTCCATAACTTTCTTCAAAGCCACATTTAGGGCAAGTTCCCACCACAAAGCGATCTGCTAAAAACTGATTCGCTTCGGCATCATATAGTTGTGCAGAAGTTTCCTCAATAAAATCGCCATTTTTATAAAGCTTTGTAAAAAATTCAGAGGCAGTTTCATGATGAATTTTAGAAGAAGTTCTTGAATAATTATCAAAGGAAATTCCAAAATCAGAGAAAGATTGCTTGATTATTCCGTGATATTTATCGATAATATCTTGAGGAGAAACCCCTTCTTTTTTAGCTCTCATAGGTATTGCGACACCATGTTCATCAGAGCCACAGATGTAGGCAACATCTTTACCTGTTAAGCGCAAGTAACGTGCGTAAATATCTGCAGGAACGTAAACGCCCGCTAAATGACCAATATGAATTGGACCATTAGTGTAAGGTAAAGCTGCGGTAATTGTATATCTTTTTGGAGTATTCATCGAATTTTCCTTGATTTAATTTGTGGTTTGATTGTTGCAGGACAAAAGTACAAAAAACCGAGTTTTAAAACCGATTGAAATTTGATACATTTACAATAGTTAGAATTTTACATTGTTAGAACTAAGAAGCAAGATTTATTTTGAAAAAACCTATCCTATTTATGACCATATTATTGATGACCTTTTCATCAATAATCGCACAAGAAAAATTAAAAACTCCTCCATATTTACAAGTAGGAGATACAATCGCAATTGTTGCGCCTGCAGGAATTTTAAAAGACAAGCAAGAGATTATTGAAAAAGCGAAACAATTGGCAGAAAGTTGGGGCTTAAAAGTGGTTTTAGGCAAAAATTTATTTAATCAGAATAATCATTTTTCAGGGACAGATTATGAACGTTGTATTGACATTCAAGATGCTTTAGATAACAAAAACATTAAAGCAATTTGGGCAGCAAGAGGAGGTTATGGCTCTGTAAGAATTTTGGATAAATTAGACTTTACTAAGTTTAAAAGAAATCCAAAATGGATAATAGGTTATTCAGATATTACTGCTTTCCACAATCACATTCACACGCTAGGTGTAGAATCTATTCATGGGATGATGGGTACAAGTTTAAGTGATGAACTTGAAGATATCATTGAAACGGTTTCATCTTTGAAAAAAGCAATTTTTGGAGACGATCTTTCGTATACAATTGCTTCATCAAAGTACAATAGAAGTGTTTATTCGCGAAGTCCATTCAACGCCGTAGAGGGGCAAGTTATTGGAGGGAATTTGGCGATTCTGTCATCAATGTTAGGTTCTCAAAGTCAGTTAAATACTGAGGATAAAATATTATTTATTGAGGAAATTGGTGAGTATAAATATGCTATTGATAGAATGTTACAAAGTTTAAAAAGAGCTAAATATTTTACACAAGTAAAAGCTGTTATTGTTGGAGATATGACAAAAGTGAAGAAGAATACTACTGCTTGGGGAAGTTCCATTGAACAGTTAATTTTGGATGTTTTACCAAAAGATATTCCTGTTTTATTTGATTTTCCTGCAGGTCATGAATTAGATAATAGAGCCTTGATTTTTGGCAGGAAGATTGAGCTAACAGTAGGGAGTGATGGCCAACAATCTTCAATTATTTTTAAAAAATAAAATGGCAGACCATAATGAATTAGGCAAGAAAGGAGAACAACTAGCAATAGCTTTTTTAATTAAAAACGAGTACAAAATCCTAGAAAAAAATTATCGCTTTCAAAAGGCAGAAGTGGATATTATTGCTCAAAAAAAAGATGTTTTAGCCGTTGTTGAGGTAAAAACAAGAAGTACAACTTATTTTGGAAATCCACAAGATTTTGTAAATCCTAAGAAAATAAAATTATTGCTTTCTGCTATTGACAATTATGTGGTTGAAAAGGATTTAGATGTTGAAGTGCGTTTTGATATCATTGCAATCATTCATCATAAAAAGGAAACAAAAATTGAGCATTTAGAGGATGCTTTTCTTCATTTTTGATAATTAATTTTTATCAAAAAATGCTTTTACATCTTTTATTTCATTTGGCTTTGCAATAATTTTTTTATTCTTATCTAAAACAAAATAACTTGGTGTAGAAGAAACTTGATAGGTTCTTGAAATTTTATTTTGCCATTTATTTAAACCTAACACATTATGCCACCCTAAAAGATTTGTTTTAGAGTAATTTTCCCAAACAAAAGAGTCATCTTCTAAGGCAAAAGCAATTACTTTTATATTCTTTTTGTTTTCCATGTAAGAATGCAATAAAGGGATTTCACGTAAACAATGAGAACAACTTGTACTCCAAAAAACCAACACATAATTTTCCGCATCATTTAAAGTAGAAAGGTTGAAGGTTTTATCATTTTCTTTCCAAGAAAAATCAGGAGCAATTCTGCCAACTTCTGTTATAAATAAAGCTACTTTTTCAGATTTAAACTTTTTATCTTGTAAATTTTCTGGAAGCTTATTGTAATAATTATCAAATAGATAATCTATGATTTCTAAGTTTTTAGAAGCTTCAAATTCTTCTATTAAAAACTCAATTACATCTTTTTTATAAGGTTGACTGTCAATCTTAGAAAGTACCGTTTCTAGAGATTGTTTAAATAATTTTTGCTGGGTTTTTTTGTCATCAGAAAAATTGATGTAAAATACATATTCTAAAATTTTATTCGTTAAAAAAGAAGAATTCATTAACGTCTTATTAGAAAAATCTAGAGCATTAAAGTAGGAGTTTTTTAAGTTTGACATATAATCATTTACAGAGGTCAAAACTCCTTTTGGGTTGCTGCGTAAATTAGCTTTTATAAAGGGAGCAACATATTTTTTTTTAGAAATATCTATAAATTTGTTTTGAATAGAATCTACGTTTTTCTTTGCTTTTTTGTAATGACTTTTTAAATCTAAATTTGGGTTTTGTAATACGGCGACTTGAATAGAGTCTACCTGCTGTTGTGCTATAGAAATAGTTTCTATATACTCATTAAACAACTTGTTTTCTGATGATTCTAAAAAATCAATAGATTGTTCTGGATAATCAGGGTTAAAAACAAAGGAAACATCTTCTTTGTTGTAAAAAAAATCTACAAAACTTGCTCCCTCTAATCTGTAATTTATTCTATATGCACCGGATTTGGCAGATGAAGGAATTTTTAATTCGAAATTACCAGCAAATTCTTTTTTACCATTTATATCTATAGAATCACCTTTTATCGAAGTATTGTTTACAAATATTTGTTTTGTCCCTTCAAGTTTATATAAAATAATCCAATCACTTTTTTCAATTTTAGGACTCATAATTCCTTTAACTGTATATTGTGCATTAGCAATTGAGGATATTAAAAGCAGAAAAGTAAAAATATTTTTCATGATTATTTTATGTTGGTTTTATTCTTGATATATCAATTTTTAAGAAGTACACCAAAAGTACTATTTCTGCATTAAAATAGGTATATTGTAATGTTAAAAATGAAATCATGAACTTTTCTGATAAAATAATTTGGATTACTGGTGCTTCTTCTGGGATTGGAAAAGCCTTGGCTCTAGAACTCTCAAATCAAAATGCAAAAATCATTTTGTCATCAAGGAAAATAGAAGATTTAGAATTAGTTAAAAGTGCTTGTAAAGATCCTTCAAAAGTAAAAATTATTGTTTTAGATTTAGAAGATTATAATAATTTACAACCGAAGGTTGATGAAGCGCTGGCGGCTTTTGGCGAAATCGATATTTTAGTTAATAATGGGGGAGTTAGTCAAAGATCCTTTGTAAAAGACACTCAAATTGAAGTTGATAAAAGAATTATGGATATTAATTATTTAGGAACTGTAGCTTTATCAAAGGCAGTTTTACCGTATTTCATCAAAAATAAAACCGGTCATTTTGTAGTAACTACAAGTATTGTTGGTAAAATAGGAACTCCTTTGCGTTCCAGCTATGCCGCAAGTAAACATGCTTTACATGGGTTTTTTGATAGCTTACGAGCAGAACATCATCAAGATAATATTGCAGTAACTTTAGTTTGTCCAGGTTTTGTAAATACGAATATTTCTAAAAATGCATTAACAGGAAATGGAACTCCACAACAAAAAATGGATGTGGCGACGGCCAATGGAATTGACCCTAAACATTTTGCTAAATTGATGGCAAAAGCGATTGAAAACAAAAAAGAAGAAGTTTATATTGCTGGTGCAAAAGAAAAATTAGGAGTGTATGCGAAACGTTTTTATCCGAAATTCTTGTCTACAATGATAAGAAAACTGAGTGTTACTTAATCTTTAAAATATTCTAAAACTTCAAAATAAGATACAATTGCTTCTTTCATTAATACGGTTTGTTCACCGGCTTTTAAATTGGGTAACTCAGTAAGTGATTTGTAGTGTGGCCAACCATCATCATCAAAAAAATCGAATTCATAATATCCATACGATTCTAATAATTTACAGATGGCAATGTGCATAAGGTTCATTTTCTCGTCTTTTTTAAAAGCTCTATGACCTTGGCCTAATTCCTGTACACCAATTAAATAGAGGATTCCGTCTAAATTTAATTCATCTCCTTCAGAGAAATCGTTGGTTAGTTTTGCTACTAAAAAATCCCACTTTTCTTTTAAATTACCCACTTTAGCCATAAAAAACGTTTAAAGAGCAAAGATACAATGCACATTTTTAAATTGTAAAAAAAAGATGTAGGTTTGAAGAAATTATTTTGAATGAATATTTTTGATATCATTATAGCTGCTTTGCTACTTTTTGCATTTGTAAGAGGACTTATGAAAGGACTTTTTGCTGAAGTTGCTTCTTTAATAGCAATTATTGCTGGTGTTTATGTGGCAATACATTATGCCTTCCATTTAGAGGCGTATTTAGTGAACTCTAGTAATTTAAATTGGTCTGATGAAACCAACAGAATTGTGGCTTTTGCGGTTACTTTTTTGTTAGTAGTTATCGCAATCATTTTTATCGGGAAAATTTTAACAAAACTTGCAGACATTACAGCATTAGGAATGTTGAATAAACTTTTAGGAGGCGTTTTTGCTATTTTAAAAATAGCATTAATTTTAAGTGTAATTTTCACTTTCTTTGGAAGTGTAAATAATACAATTCCGTTTTTGAAACAAGAAACCTTAGATGAATCTCTCCTTTATAAGCCGGTAAAGCAGATTGCACCAGCTTTATTTCCATCGATTATAAAAGAAGATGAAAATGGTGAAACATCTATAGACCTCCTAAAGTAAAAAATTTTACAAATTTCATTTTTACAACATATTTACTTTACCGGTTTGTAAGGAATAAACTCCACCAACAATTTTAATTTTATCATTATTTTCTAATTCGCGTAAAATTTCGCTTTTATCACGAATTCTATCAATAGTTAAAAGCACATTATTTTCCACAGTTTTTGCAACAAAATCATTGTTTGACGAGTTTTTTTCTCCCTCTATTTCTTCGGAAGATTTTTTTACTGCAGGCATAATATTATCTAACATACTGGTAATATTGCCAAGTTTTACACCATCACAAGCAGCTTTTACTGCACCACAACTTTCATGACCTAATACAAACACCAACTTACTACCAGCAACAGCGCATGAGTACTCTAAACTTCCTAAAATATCGATATTTTCAAAATTTCCTGCCACTCTTGCTACAAAAACATCACCAACAGCTTGATCAAAAACTTGTTCTACAGGCACTCTAGAGTCAATACAAGAGAGCACAACGGCCTTCGGATATTGCCCAGAAATAGTTTGTTTTACTAAATCTAAATGTGCAACTTTCTCTAAGTCATTATTTATAAAACGAAGATTACCTTCTAATAAATCTTGTAAAACATCATTTGGTGATAAACTTAATTGTACCTCTTTATTTATTGCTGTATTTCTCATTTTATTATTTTTTTAAAGATTATTTTTTATATTTTTTTTGATCCAATTTGTGCATTCGTCAAAAGATTTAAAAATGTGCTCTTTTGGTATAAAATCGGGTATGATGTCTATACGTTCCATCATATATCTTGGTTGCTTTAATAAGTTTACAAAAAGCACTTCAATATTTTTAGTTTTTAAATCTTGCAACATATCCTCCATAGCATATAAGCCAGATTGATCCATATATTGCATTCTTCCTAAACGCATTATTACCGTTTTTGCAGTGTCTGGTATTTGTTGCGCTAATGCTTGAAAATCACTTGTAGAGCCAAAGAATAAAGGGCCTTTTATGTGTTTGATAAATACTTTTTCTGCAAAAGCTTTTGGGAAGTCTTTTTCATCTGCCCATGATTTTTCTTTTAGTGTTTTCACATCTGATCTTTCAGCTGTTAAATCCCCAATCTTTTTCATAAACATTAAAGATGCAATTATCAAACCAATACCGACAGCGTACACTAAGTTCCAAAATGTTGAAAGTAGTAACACTACAATCATTATTAAGACTTCCGAACTTAATTTTAAGGGTCCAAATTTAATGTCTCTAGGAAGACTTGGTATTGCTTTTAAACCTTTATAATCCATTACTCCAATGCCCACAGTAATTAAAATACCAGCTAAAACTGCAGCAGGTATTTTAGATGCAACAGGCCCTAAACCTAACATAATTATTAAAAGCATTATACCAGCAATCATTCCAGAAAGTTTGGTTTTACCTCCAGCATTTATATTTACTACAGTTCTTATTGTTGCACCAGCTCCAGGAATTCCGCCAAACAAAGCAGCAATACTATTTCCTATTCCCTGACCAACTAATTCTTTATTAGGTTTATGTTTTGTCTTCGTCATATTATCTGCGACGACACTCGTTAACAGCGAGTCAATTGCCCCCAAAAGCGATAGCGTTAAAGCTGTAAAAATATACGGAGTAATATTACTGAGAGAAAATCCTGAAAATATTTCCCATTTAATTTGAGGAATTCCACTTGGAATTTCTTGAATAGTTCTATATTCTAAGCCAAAACCAACTGCAATCCCAGACATAACAATTAAGGAAACAAGGGTACTAGGAATTTTAGTGGTAATCCGTTTAAAACCATAAATAATAAAAATAGTTCCAAGCGATAAAAGTAATTCTAACCAATTAATGTTTTGTATGGCTCTAGGAAATGCTTTTATAGCCCCTAAAGCTCCAGAAGTTTCTTTCGCAGCCAAAGTTTGTGATTCTTTTAAAATATTTTCGGGCGTAATTTTACTTCCTCTTTCTATCGTTTTACTAAAGTCTTCTAAAACTAAAATACCTTCTTTTGCTTCTTCTTTTAAGATGTTTTCGAGAATTACTTCTTCTGCTAATGGTTTAAAGTTGGACACAAACTCTACATCTTCTTTTGGATAGTATCCTAACGAAGGTAAAACTTGAGTTAATAAAATTATCACTCCAATTGCAGTCATAAAACCAGAAACCACAGGGTAAGGAATGTATCGTATATATTTTCCTAAACCGATTAAACCCAGGCCAATTTGAAATAACCCAGCCAATAAAAATACCGTTAAAATAGCAGGTAAAGCTTTAGTAATATCACCGTCATTTGCAGCAACTATTCCTGCAATAACTACCATGCTTACCGCAGTCATAGGTGCTGTTGGGCCTGAAATTTGTGTATTAGTTCCGCCAAAAAGTGCTGCAAAAAAACTGATAAAAATAGCACCATACAAACCTGCACTTGGTCCTAGTCCACTAGAAACACCAAAAGCTAAAGCTAGAGGTAAAGCTACTATACCTGCCGTAATACCTCCAAAAGCATCACCTTTTATATTTGAAAATAAAGTTTTCATAATCTCTTGAATTTTGATGTTACAATGTAGTCTTATTAATCCAAAAAAAAAATCAATCTTGTATTAAGATTGATTTTTTTAAGATTGATTTTTTATTTTTTTAAATTAAAACATACTTTTACTAGTCAAAAAAAGTTACAGAGCCATTTTTAATATTATACATAGCTCCAACAATTTTAATCGCTCCTTCATCTTCCATTTCTTTTAAAACGGGACTTTGAGCTCGAATATTATCAATAGTCATATGTACATTTTTCTCTGCAACAGTATTTACAAAATCAATATTGCTAGAATTTCTTAAACTAGTATCTATTGGATTTGTAACAGCTTCAACAGCAGGTTTTATTTTACTTAACAACGCGCTTAAATTTCCTAATTTTGCGTTATCACAAGCCCCTTTTACTGCTCCACAAGCAGTATGCCCTAAAACTAAGACAACTTTAGTTCCTGCTAATTTACAAGCGAACTCCATACTTCCTAAAATATCTTCGTTAACAAAGTTTCCTGCTACTCTGGCGCTAAAAATATCTCCAATCCCTTGATCAAAAATCAGCTCTGAGGATACTCTTGAATCAATACAGCTTAAAATTGTTGCAAAAGGAAATTGACCTATACTTGTATCCTTAACTTGGTCTAATAAATCTCTACTTATTGTTTTATTTTCTATGAAACGGTTGTTACCTTCTTTTAAAAGGTGAACTGCTTTTTCTGGTGAAATTGACATCTGTGTTTCTTTTGTATGAGCTTTCATATTGTTTAGTTTGTTAGTATAAGAGAGCAATTAAAATTATTGATAGCCTCTTTTAAAGTATAATTATTTTGATTTTTATTTCTATCAAGCAACACTAAATTTGTTTTGCTTTTCGCTGAATAATTTGCAATATTTTGCAAAGCATTAGCTCCTTTTTCAAAAACATACTCAATAGGTTTTGTAGAAAAATAGGAACTATTTTTTTCTAAATTACTGTCTTCAGATATTTTAAAAACTTTTGGTGGAGTTTTAGATACAGAAATTAAACTTTCTATAAAATCTTTGCTTTTTGATTGTTTCGATTCGTTCAGAATTCCTATGGATAATTGATCAGAAATAGTTAATTCATTTTTCTCGGATACAATCATAACAATCCCATCAAATATTTTTAGAATAAAGTCAGTAATATTATCACCGAGTATGCCTAATATTTTTGATTTTCTCCTTCCTAAAACAATGATATCTGGCTCGTGAATTGATATATAATTACGAATTTCATTTTTAAGATTCCCAAATGTATGATTATACTTTATGGCTACATTATAAGTTTCAGAAATGGGTTTTACAATCTTTTCAATTTCTTTACCAGTAATATTATATTTTTGGTTTATGGTTCTTATTGCTGATAATTGATTTTCTTTTTCAACAATATCTGTTGGTTTTTTTACACAGAAAAACTCAACATTTCCATCTATCATTTTAGCTAAACTCGCACTACTTCTTAACGTAGAAGTGGTAGATTTCGTTAAATCTGATAGCACTAATATTTTGTATTGGCTCTTTTCCATCATATTTATATTTTAGGCAGTTTTAGGTCTTAATTCGAAAAACTCAATATAACTTGATGGATTTTCTGTAATACCTCTTTCAGAAACTAATTTAATATCGATGTCTCTTTCTTTAGCTTTAAAAGCAAAGTCTTCAAGAATTTCAATGATATCATTATCTAAATACCTTGTTTTTCTTACATCTAATTCTAAATAGGTTTCTCTCGGAAGGCTATCTAATTCTTTTAAAATAGCTCCTTTGTTAAAGAAAGTAACTTCTTCTGCTAGTGTCATTTTTATTTTATGTTTGCCATTGCTCTTATCCTCGATATGTAAAAAATGAGAGTTTTGAAAACTTTTTATAAGAATTACTACAATTCCTACTGCTAACCCCATACCTATACCGATTAATAAATCTGTAAAAACAATACCGAAAACCGTTACCGTAAAAGGAAGAAATTGTTTCCATCCCACTTTGTACATTTGTACAAATAAAGCAGGTTTTGCCAAGTTATAGCCCACAATAAGTAAAATAGCAGCTAGTACAGAAAGGGGAATCTTATTTAATAATGTAGGAATTAAAATAACAGAAATTAACAGAAGAAATCCGTGTATAATTGCAGACATTTTTGTTCTTCCTCCCGATTGAATATTGGCTGAACTTCTAACGATTACCTGTGTAATAGGCAATCCGCCGATAAGGCCAGAAATAATGTTTCCTGTCCCTTGTGCAAGCAATTCTCTGTTTGTAGGTGTTACATTTTTGTGAGGGTCTAATTTGTCTGTTGCCTCAGTACATAACAATGTTTCTAAACTTGCGACCAAAGCAATGGTAAAAGCTACAACCCAAATTTCTGGATTTGTAATTGCATTGAAGTTAGGGAAACTAAATTGACCTATAAATGAATCTAAATTATCAGGGACAGGAACACTAACCAAATTAGAGGGACTAATTCCATATTTAGAGTTTTGATCTGTAACAAAATAATATATAATTCCTGCAACAACTGCAACTAAAGGACCTTGAATTAATTGAAATATTTTACCTTTTTTTGATAAAACAGCACTCCATAGTAATAATAAACCTAAACCAATAAAGCCAACAATCGTAGAGCCTAAACTAATATTATTAATGGTTTTAAAAATTTCTGAAAATGTATTTTCACCATCCATTTGAAAGAAGGCGAAATCTCCTTCAGGATTTGTGTTATACCCAAAAAAGTGTGGTATTTGTTTTAAAATAATAATAATTCCAATTCCAGTTAACATTCCTTTTATGACGGATGAAGGAAAATAATATCCAATAATTCCTGCTTTTAGGAAACCAAAAATTAGTTGAATAATACCACCTAATACAACTGCTACTAAAAAGTTCTCATAACCTCCTAAAGAACCAATTGCTGTTAGTACAATTGCGGCTAAACCTGCTGCAGGTCCACTTACTCCTATTTTAGACCCACTTAAAGAACCTACTAAAATACCTCCAATAATTCCTGCAATTAATCCTGAAAATAATGGAGCTCCACTTGCTAAGGCAATACCTAAGCACAATGGTAATGCGACGAAAAACACTACAATACTTGCAGGTAAATCGTTTTTAATATATTTAAACATATGCGTAATGATTTTACTCTAAATAAATAATTCAGAGTTTATTGTTTTAAAAATAGTAATTGATTTGTCTTAGTAAACGATATTTAAACTAAGAATTCTGGCGGTGGAGTTGTAATCTTTGGGTATTCTGAAATATAGTTTTTAGATGTAAAACTTATATTTTTCTTTTTTTGAATTCCTTTTAAAAACAGAGAGCTACAGTTATCTGAAGGGTAAATTTTAATTTTTAAATCCTTAGCAGCTTCTTTACCTTTATTTTCTTCTTCTTCATTTATTTCAAGAAAAAAAGCAACATTTTTGTTAGCATCTACAAAACTAAGTATTGTAGGCGCAACTATTAGAATGCTAAATAATATAATGAAAAAAAACGCAATTTTTGTTTTCAAAGTAATTTTTGTATTAGAATATAAAAGGCAAAAATAATAAAGGTTTATGAAATAATTGTTAAAGAAAATTTAAAAATCACTCAACATTTTTATTTCATCTGCAATAATCCAGCCTAATTTCCCATCTTTTAATTTAATTTTTTTCCAGTCGTCTACTAAATCTAAAACCAAAACCTTTGTGCCTTCGTGTAAGGTGAAAACTACCTCAGAATTTAAAGTTGGTGAATTTCTTACCTCTGTTTTTTCCACAAAAACAATAGCTTCTTTATTATTTATAGTGTATGAATATTGCTGATAGGTAATTAAAAAAGAAATAATCAGGAGCATAAAACTTAATGAACTTATGGAGAAATAAAAGCGTTTTTGAGCAGGAGTTATGGCAAAATAAAAAAGTAAAAAGAACACACTAGCTAAGAAAGAAAAAAGAACAACTATAATTGCCCACTGATTGTAAGAAAGCTTTTGTAAATAATTTTTATTAAACTTTTGAAAGACTGTTTTTGGTAATTCTTCAATATTATCTAATGCTAATCTTTTAGCAAATACCAAATTATTTTTTACGTCCTCATTTAAAGGATTTAACTTTAAAGCTTTTTCATAATAATAAATTGAGGGTCCTACTTTGTTAATTTTGTAATAAGAATTCCCTAAATTATAATACAATTCAGATGAAACAAAACCTTGTAATTCTATTTTTTTATATAAAGTTATAGCTTGTTCAAATTTTTCATTTTTATATAAATCATTTGCAGAAGCAAAAGATTCACTGGTAGTTTGACTAGCGATTGTATTAGTAATTATCAATAATAAAAATAGGATTTTCTTCATCTTACAACTGCTTATCTAATTGGACGATTACTAGTTTTGCTCTTTCAAATTCTTGCTTCATTTCTGTATTAGTTATTGGAGAGTAACGTGCAAAGTCCGAATGTTCTAAAACCGCTATAAATTCTTTAGTAGTATCCTTATCAACATTTCTTTGTTGTAAAATTTGAGCTATTTTTTCTTTGCTAATATCAGCGATTTCAATTCCTAACTTTGCCTTTAAATAATTATGCAAAGCACGTTCTAAAGATTCGTAAAAAGCTTCTTTTTTACCCAACTGTTTATGTGCTTCAGATAAATATTTTTTAGCTAATCTTTCTGCTCTTCTTTGTTTTCTGCCAATGACATCTCGGTTACGTTTTTCATTGTTTTTAGCAATAACAATACCTATTGGAATACTTATTAAAGGGAGTAATAAGAATAAATAGAATACATTCGATTTGAAAAAATCTGTACTATCTTTAGTCATAAACTCACTTTTTGTTTGAATGTATCTAAAGTTTTTTCCGGTAGAAATTACGGTCTTTTTTTGTATTAAAGAGTTGTTGTTAGTCACCAATTCTTTGCCTTCTAATACATCAACAAATAAGTCTTCAGTAGCAATTGTTTGGTATTTTTTTTCGTTAGGATTAAAATATGAAAAAGCAATATTTGGTATTTTGTACTTTCCTTTATATTGAGGCACTACAGTATAAGTGTCAGTTACTGATCCGGTAATTCCATCAGCAGCAACTCTAACTCTTTCTTTTCTTTCTGGTTGATATTTTTCTAATTCAGCAGGAGTTTCTACAGTTGGTAATTCAAATAATTTTAAATTTCCTTTACCAGAGACCGTTAGTTTAATTTGAGAAGATTCATTTGCTTTTAAAGCATTTTTACTCAGCGAAACATCAAACTTAAACTTTCCAACAGCGCCTGTGAAGTTTTCTGGTTTATTTTCTAAAGGAAGACTTTTAGGTCTAATAATTTTTTTGGTAGAAGCGAATTCCTTTTTGAGGTTTTTTGTAATCACATTTCCAAAAAAGTCTACTCTTCCTGTTGGTACACCAATGACAATATCCATTTTCATAGGATCAATGGTAAGTTTTCCAGTTTTTGTAGGAATTAATAGCGCTTTTTGCAGTACAATATATCTGTAGTTTTCACCATTGTATTTTCCCATTTTTACAGGGAAACCATTTATTTTAATTTCTTGATTCCAAAAGCCATTATATTGCGGAGCTTCTGTTACAGAAGTATCGAAAACACTCACGTTTTCGCTAACATACAACCTATATTCAACATAAATTCCTTCTCCAACAAAAGGTCTAGATTTAGAGGTTTCTGCAACTAAATGTATGTTTTGTTGTGCTATGTAATTTGGGTCATTAGGATTGTCAGGTATTTCCACTGGATTCAAAACAACGATTTTCATCATTTTCGAATTCAAAGTTTTTCCTCTGTATTTAATGTTTGCAGGACTTATAATAAGCTCACCTCTTCTCTTTGGTTTTAGTATATAAGAGTATGATTGAGAAAAACTAACCTTTCCATTTATCCAAGATTGACTTACAGATTGACTTGGTCCTTGAATGACTCTAAAGTCTTTAAAGTCTGGAGGCGTAAAATTATCTGCACCTTGCTTGTTAACAGAAAATTCTATTCGTAAACGTTGGTTTAAACCTAGTTTATTTTTACTCACTTTCACTTTTAATTCTGCCTCTTGTGCTAGAATTGAAAGTGATAATAAGCTTATAAATATTGATATGTAAAATTTCATCTTCATCTTAAAGCAACAAACTTACCAATCTTTTTCCTGTTTTACTTTTTTACCTTTTGCTTTTTTAGCATTCATTTTCTTTTGGGTCTTTTTTTCCTCATTATTTAAGCTTTCTAATAGCTGCTTAATTTGTTGAGGAGACATTTTTCCTTGTTGAGGTTTGGGTTTCTCTTTCTGTTCTTTTTTATCGTCCTTTTTAGAATCTTGTTTTTTATCTTTCTTCTTATCTCCTTTTTCGTCTTTATCTTTGTCGTCATCATCACCCTCTTTTTTCTCTTTGTCATCATCACCTTCCTTCTTATCTTTATCCTTGTTTTTTTCGTCTTTATCTTTTTTATCTTTGTCTTTATTGTCTTTATTGTCTTTATTTTGTTGTTTTTCTTTTTCAAGGAATTCTTGAGCAACCGCTAAATTATAACGAGTTTCATCATCATTAGGATTATTTCGTAAGGAGTTTTTATAAGCATCTACAGCACCTTGATAGTTTTTAGTTTCCATCATAGAATTACCTAAATTATGGTAAGCTTCTGCTTTCGTATATTTATCTGAAGCAGTTTTTGCACTCAATTCATATTGAGGTGTAGCTTCTTTAAAGTTCTTGTTTTCATATAAAGCATTACCTAAATTATAACTTGCTTTATCATAATAGGAGCTTTTGTCTAGAGCCTTTCTGTAAGCAACAGACGCCTCTGTGTATTGTTTTTTTTGATATAATTCGTTGCCTTGTCTTACCATTTTTCTAGCTTTACGTTGCAAAGCAATAGAATCTTTTTGTGCAAGAATTGTTGTTGATGAAAACAGCATCAAAAATAAAATAAGGATATTTTGTAAAAGGTTCATTTTTTATTTTTTTGTTTTTTCTTCATTAAATAAATCTACCTTTTTTAACCATTTTGTTTTCTTTTCTAACAAGAAACCATCTAAGAGTAAAAATAAAATTCCTATCGCTAAAAACCATTGAAATTGATCTTTGTAATCAGAAAATTGCTTCGTTTCAAATTCGCTTTTTTGGGCATTTGCAATAATGTCTGAAATCTGTTTTACAGGATTTTCAGTTACATTACCATCTATATATTCTCCGTCAGAGGCATCTGCAATTCCGTTTAAAACATCGGGCATACGTTTGGTAATAACTGTTTCTCCTTTGTTATCTTTTTTATAACCAATCATAGCTCCATTTAAACGTATAGGAATTGGTCCGCCTTTTTCTGTACCAACACCAATAGTGTAAATCTTTACGCCATCATTAGCCAAATTAAGAGCTACTTGTTTGGTTTCTTCTTGGTGGTCTTCTCCATCAGAAATAATGACTAAAAACCTGTTGGTTTGCTCGTCATTATTATAATAAGTTTTTGCTAATTCTAAAGCTTCATTAATTGCTGTACCTTGACTAGAAACCATATCGGGATTGGCATTTTGCAAAAACATATTTGCTGCTGCATGATCTGTTGTTATGGGTAAAAGAGGATACGAGTTACCCGCGTAAATGATAATACCAACTCGATCACTTCCTAATTTATCTATAATTTTTGCAATGATTTGTTTTGCTTTTTCTAGCCTGGTAGGGGCAATATCTTCTGCCAGCATACTTCTAGAAACATCTAGAGCGAAAACGACATCTACTCCTTCTCTTTTTACCGTTTTCAGTTTAGAGCCCATTTTAGGATTTACTAAAGAAATCACTAAAAAGGCAATTCCTAATAACAACATTATTAGTTTTAGTATTGATTTAAATGTTGATGAGTTCGGAGCTAATTTTTTCAGTAAATCAGGATTTGAGAATTTACGCTGCATTCTTTTTTTCCACCATAAAACCAATAGAAAAACAACAATCATTACAGGAATAATTGCTAATAAATAAAAATAAATTGGTTCTTCTAATTTGTACATTTTTATATAAAACTCTTAAATAATGTATTTCTTAATAAGAATTCTAGTAGTAATAGACCAAGAGCTAATAGTACTAAAGACCTGTACATTTCTTGATAATTGTAATACTTGAATTCTTCTATTTTTGTTTTTTCGAGTTTGTCAATTTCATTATAAATTTCTTTTAATGATGTATTGTTTGTTGCTCTAAAATATTTTCCTTTTGTTTCTGATGCAATTTCTTTTAGCAAATCTTCATCAATTTCTACTTGTTGTTTTCTAAAATTTAATTGACCAGTTCTTGGGTCTTTACTCCAAGGAAAATCCGCCATTCCATTGGTTCCAATTCCTATTGTATAGACTTTAATACCCAATTCTTTAGCTAGTTCTGTTGCCGTTCTTGGGTCTATGTTTCCTGAGTTGTTTACTCCATCCGTTAGTAAAATAATAACCTTACTTTTTGCTTTACTTTCTTTAAGCCTATTAACCCCAGAGCCTAACCCCATTCCTATTGCGGTCCCACCTTCTAATTGCCCCCATTTTAATTCAGAAATGGTTCGTTTTACAATCGCTTTGTCACTTGTAATAGGCGTTTGGGTAAAACTTTCGCCTGCATACACTACAATTCCAATTCTGTCATTGGGTCTTCTATCAACAAAATTTACAGCTACTTTTTTTAAAGCTTCTAATCTATTCGGTTTTAAATCTCTAGCCAGCATACTTGCAGAAACATCAATGGCCATTACAATGTCGATACCTCTATTTGTTTTTGTTTTTTTGCTTACAGAAACGTTTCTTGGTCTTGCCAATGCGACAACTATTGCTGCCAAAGCCAATAATCGTAAAACATATAAAATAGGTTTTAATTTTGATAAGATGGATGCTTTTACTTTAAACCCTTTAACACTTGGCATGGTTAAAATTGCAGTATCTTTTTTGCGCATAAAAAAATACCAAATTGCCAATAATATAACTAAAATTAGCAGCCACAAAAATTCTGGATTTAAAAACTCAAAATTATTCCAATTCATCATCTTCTATAATTGGTTTAGGTTTTAAATTATCAATTACTAATTTTGCATCTTTTCTATCTTCTTCAATTTCTATCGCTAAAGGTTTCGATTTTGCAAACTTTACTAAATCTGCTTCTTGCAATAATGCTTTAAGTTTGTCAATGGTTTCTTTGGATGTCGATATCGTTTCAGCCTCATTAAAATCTTTTAGTGTCTCTATAATTTCATCTGTAGTTTTCTCTAATGCAGGTACTTTCAATTCGCGCTCAATATAACCTCTTACAATCTCTGTTAACTCACTATAATATTCTTTAACTTTATTATTTTGCCAAAGTAGTTTTTCATCTAACTCATTTAGCTTATAAATAGCTTCATCATAAGGAGGTAAAGCTCTAAAAGTTGGTTCTTCTATTTCCATTTTTCGCTTTCTTATCACAAACCAATAAATCCAGAAACCTATAATTACTAATGCCGCTAAAAGAATATATACATAGATTTTAAAATCATCAAAAGTATATGGTTCTGCTTTAATTGCTTTGATAGGAAATTTCTTAATTTTAGTGGTGTCTATTGCTACTGTAGCGACATTTACTAGTAATGAATCTGTTAAATAGGCTTGATTTTTAACAAAAACTTGTTGCTGAGGAATATAGTACGCTCCGCTGTCAAAACCGGTTATAATATATTTTTGAACTAGCATATTGCCTAGAGTATCTATCATAGCTGAATCGATAACTTCTAATCCTTTTAATTCCAGCTTGGGTAGAATTACATTCTCAATTTCATTGACAGAAATCTTTAAATTGAATTGCTCACCTATTCTAATTTGTGAAGTTTCAATTTGGGCCTTTACCATCGGATTTTGACCAAAAGCAATTATTGAAATTAATAGAAAAATATGTAAAATGTATTTTTTCATTCCTGCTTATCTTCCTTTGTGTTTAAAATATCCTAATAACTTTTTCACGTAACCTTCATCAACTCTCGTATTGATAGTTCCTGCACCACTTCTTTTAAACGTACTTATATAATAATCAGTTAATCGTAATGCATTTGCTTTATAGTTTCTTCGAGTAGTTTTTGACGAGGTGTTTACTAGTTGAATAGCACCTGATTCAGCATCTATCATTGGCACCATTCCTAAATTCGGAATTTCTTCATCATGTTTATCATATACTCTAATGCCTGTTAAATCGTGTTTTTTTCCTGCAATTTTTAAAGTTTTTTCATAATCATCATCCATAAAATCTGATAACATAAAAACTATGGCTCTTTTTTTCATCACACTTGATAAAAATTTTAAAGCTACAGAAATATCAGTCTTTTTACTTTTTGGCTTAAACTCTATTAATTCTCTAATAATTCTTAAAACGTGACTTTTTCCCTTTTTTGGAGGAATGAATAGTTCGATATCATCAGAAAAAAGAATTAATCCTACTTTGTCATTATTTTGAGTAGCAGAAAAAGCTAGGGTTGCAGCAATTTCTGTAACGGTATCTTTTTTAAATTGTGTAGCGGTTCCAAATGATTCCGAACCAGAAACATCAACCATTAACATCATGGTTAGTTCCCGTTCTTCTTCAAAAACCTTTATAAAAGGTTCGTTGTAACGCGCAGTCACATTCCAATCAATGGCTCTAACATCATCACCAAATTGGTATTGTCTTACTTCAGAAAAAGTCATACCACGCCCTTTGAAGGATGAATGGTATTCACCGCCAAAAATATGATCAGACAATCGTCTTGTCTTAATCTCAATTTTTCGAACTTTTTTAAGGATTTCCTTTGTTTCCATGTTTTAAGTATGCAATTTTCAGTTACGATTTAAAAAAAATCAGATTTAAGCAAGCTATTACTTCCTAATACTGATTTACTGAAAACTCCTTTTATGGCACTTCTACTTCATTAATAATTGAGTTGATAATGTCAACAGAAGTTACATTTTCTGCCTCCGCTTCATATGTAATACCAATTCTGTGACGTAAAACATCAAAAACTACGGCCCTTACATCTTCAGGAATTACATAACCTCTTCTTTTAATAAAAGCATAACATTTAGCTGCTTTTGCTAAATTGATACTTCCACGGGGTGAAGCACCAAAACTAATTAAATCTTTTAATTGCGGTAAGTTGTATTTTTCTGGATAACGAGTTGCAAAAATGATATCAAGAATATATTTCTCAATTTTTTCATCCATGTAAACTTCATTAGCAACTTCTCTTGCTTTTAAAATTTGTTCTACAGAAACTACAGGGTTAACTTTTGAGAAACCACCAGATAAATTCTGACGCATAATAATTTGCTCATCCTGTAATTTTGGGTAATCTATAACTACTTTTAACATGAACCTATCTACTTGCGCTTCAGGTAAAGGATAAGTTCCTTCTTGTTCCACGGGGTTTTGAGTTGCCATAACTAAAAAAGGTTCGTCTAAGTTAAAAGTAGTGTCACCAATAGTAATTTGACGCTCTTGCATTGCTTCTAGTAAAGCAGATTGCACTTTGGCAGGTGCTCTGTTAATCTCATCGGCTAACACAAAATTTGCAAAAATTGGTCCTTTTTTTATCATGAAATCATTCTCTTTCATGTTATAAATCATCGTTCCAACAACATCTGCAGGTAACAAATCTGGTGTAAATTGAACTCTACTAAAACTTGCCTGAACTGCCTTAGATAAAGTATTAATTGCTAATGTTTTTGCCAATCCAGGAACTCCTTCTAGTAAAATATGACCATTTCCAATTAATCCAATTAACAAACTTTCTATCATTTGCTTTTGCCCAACAATTACCTTATTCATTTCTAAAGTAAGAATGTCTATAAAGGCACTTTCTCTTTCTATTTTCTCATTAATAGCTCTTACATCTACATCCATGATACTCTTATATTATCTGTTAAATTTTACGAAAAACAAAGCTACAATATTCAATAATTTTTAATTGTTAAAAGTTGGTTAAAGATATTTTTTTTGATTTTAATAGCAATACTTCTTATTTAACAATAATGGTTGATGACGATAATGCTTTAAGTGAAGTTGTTATTACTGGTACTCGTTCAAAACCAAGAACAGTTCTACAGTCCGCTGTTCCAATTGATAATATTGGGGTAAAAGCGATTGAAAGACAAAATAACGGTGATATAGTACAAACATTAAAAGCTTTAATACCTTCATACACGTCTACACCTCTTACTGGCGATGGATCAGCATTTGTTAAACCAACATCTTTAAGAGGTTTACCACCAGATGAAGTACTAATACTTATGAACTCTAAAAGACGCCATAGATCTTCTTTGATAGCGCATTTTGGTGCAGCAATGAATGCAGGATCTCATGCAGCAGATGTAGGTCATATTCCTAGTATTGCGTTAAAAAATATAGAGGTTTTGCGTGATGGTGCGGCCGCACAATATGGTTCAGATGCAATTGCAGGGGTTATGAACTTTATATTAAAAGATGTCTCAAGTGGAGCAGAAGTTCAAACACAAGTTGGTAAATGGTATGGAAGAAATTATGGAAGTGAAACTGATTATAAAGTAGGAATGAATTTCGGTTTTCCATTAACTGAAAATGGATTTATTAACATAAGTGCAGAATATGCTTTTAATCCAAAATTAGCTAGAGGTAATCAACATGCAGCAGCTCAAGCAGCTATAGATTCTGGGATTGAAGGGGTAGCAAATCCAGCTATGAATTGGGTTAGCATATAATTATAATCAGACAAAAGTTTTGTCCCAAAATCAGGTTAGTGGAGTGAATCCTGTTAACGAAAGTGGAATTTTTAACTTAGAGAATAATTTACCTAAAAATAGAGCTAGTTTATCTTTAGAACGTAATTTTGGCAAATTTGATGCTTCAGTTCGAGCTAATTATTTCGGAACTACTTTTGATGAAAGATCTCAAAGAGAAGAAATAGAAGCAAGAACTTTAATAGATTTAGACTTTAGCTATCAAGCTTCAGAAACTGTTCAATTAATTTTAGGAGCACTTAATGTTTTTGATACATATCCAAACGAAGTTGAAACTCGTGCATCTCAAGGGATGCCTTTTCCAAGACGTACACCAATTGGTTATAGTGGAGGTCAGGTTTATTTTAAAGCAATTTATAAATTGTAATTTCAATAATATTAAATATTATTATATTTAGGCCATTATTAATTTAGTGGCCTTTTTTAATTTTCGCTCTCAAGGTATCTTCTGATTTCTGGAATTACTATATCAATCAGTCTTTTTTCTTAGATTTATATTTAAGAAGGCTAAAAGTATTTTCATCAAACTGTCCATAGGTGAAATATTGAATCCAATCGCCTAAGTTTATATAGGTACTGTTTTCTTGTAGTTCTATTTCTAAAGGTAAATGTCTATGGCCAAAAACAAAATAATCATAGTGTTGTTGAGTGAGTTTTCTTTTACAGTATTGCACTAGCCATTCATTTTCTTCGCCTAAAAATTTTGCATCTTCCTCTCCTGAAATCATCTTATTTTTAATAGACATATATTGCCCCAACTTTACACCTAAATCCGGATGCAACCATCTAAAAAACCATTTAAACAAAGGAAATGTAAATACCTTTTTCATGCGTTTATACCCTTTGTCATGCGGTCCTAAACCATCTCCATGACCCATTAAAATCTTTTTATTGTTAATGAGAAACTCTTGAGGACTATAAAATACAGGAATGTTTAATTCCGTTTCAAAGTAATCATGCATCCATAAATCATGATTACCAACAAAGAAATAAATAGGAATTCCAGAGTCTTTAATTTCTGCTAATTTTCCTAAAACTCTCACAAATCCCATAGGAACAACGGTTTTATATTCGAACCAAAAATCGAATAAATCACCCAATAAAAAAATAGCTTCTGCATCTTTCTTAACTTCATCTAACCAAGCAACAAACTTTTTTTCTCTAGGAAAACTTGCTGCTGCTGTTGGTGCTCCTAGATGTTGATCTGAAGCAAAATAGACTTTTTTATTTCCTGAAGTGGTTATTGTAATCATTGGTGCAAAGAAAAGCTATTCCTGCTTACTTTCCAACTCTAAAACCTTTTGCAACATTTTATCATCTTTATGAATAATTCGGTAAAAACCAACATCACCAAAAAGCATATTTGCAATAAAAGCTTTTAAATATTTTTTAATGCTTTCCTTTGTTTTAAATGACGGATTTGCTTGGTATTTGGTTTTAGAAAAGTAATTGTTTAAAACAGTTTCATCTTTGTCAAAATCTAGTACAAAACTGTCTACAGTCCATTTTGACAACTCTTTTCGTTTGTTATCTACATACTCAAAAGCAAAATTATTTATAGAATTCAAATAGAAATTAGATATGTAAGAAGTGGTGTCAATAGGAACGAAAACATCAGGAATGATGCCTCCTCCACCATAGACTATTTTTCCTTTTGGCGTTTTAAACAGAAGAGAATCGACTACTTTAATGCTGTCTTTATTTAACAATTCTCCGTTTACAACTCTTTTTTGATAATCTTTATAATAGTTTCCTTTTTCTCCATTTGAATATGGTTTTTGAATAGAACGCCCGGTAGGAGTGTAATATCTTGCGGTGGTTAAACGAACGGCAGAACCATCACCTAAATCCATTTCTATTTGCACCAAACCTTTTCCAAAAGAACGTCTTCCAATAATGGTTCCTTTGTCATTGTCTTGCAAAGCACCCGCAACAATTTCGGATGCTGATGCTGAATTTTCATCAATTAAAACATACAAACCTCCTTTTTCGAAAGAACCCATTTTGGTTGCAAAGAATTCTTCAATTTGTGCTTTATTGTTTTTAGTGAAAACCATTAGTTTATCATCTTCTAAAAATTCATCAATGATTCTGTTCGAAATGTCTATAAAACCACCTCCATTGCCGCGCAAATCTAGAACTAGATCTGTCATCCCATTAGCAATTAAAGTATTGATGGAAGATTTGAATTCCTTGTATGTATTTCTCGCGAAACGATCTATTTTTATATAACCAATAGAATCGTTAATCATGTAAGCTAAGTCTACACTTTTAATATTTACTTCACCCCTAGTAATGTCAACAATAAATAAAGAATCGTTACTTTTTCTATAGATTTGAAGTGCAACTTTTGTCTCTGGTTTTCCTTTTAAATATTTAGGAATACTGCCACTTCTAAATTCTTTGCCATATAACGTGTCTTTGTTGGCCATTAAAATTCTATCACCAGCCTTAAGTCCTGCTTTAATACTAGGGCCTTTTTTTATAGTTTGAACAACGGCAATAGAATCTTTTATCATTCTAAACTGAACACCAATTCCTACAAAATTACCTTGCATACTTTCTGTAATTGCTTGCAAATTCTCTTTGGGAATATAAACAGAATGTGGATCTAATTTGCCTAGTATTTGTGTTATTGCTCCATCTAATAATTTGTCTGTGTTGACATTATCTACATAATCTTTCTCAATAAAATTGATCAGTTTTTTTATTTTTTGCTCTTTAGAAGGGTTTTTTGAAAGTAAAAATAAATTGTTAGAATTACCACTAAAGAAAACACCAATTATAATTCCGAGAACAACAGCAATTGCAAAATATATAGGCAAGTTATTCTTATTCATAAGGTAAATATTTAATTTCTACACCTGCTTTTTCTAAAAAATTTAGACCAGAAGAATCTCTGTAATCTTTGGCATATACAACACGTTTTATTCCTGCTTGATGAATAAGTTTACTGCATTCTGTACAAGGTGATAATGTAATATATAAAGTGGCACCTTCTGCAGATTGTGTTGAGGAGGCAACTTTTAAAATAGCATTCGCTTCTGCATGTAAAACTTCCCATTTTGTCACGCCTTTTGCATCCTCGCAACAATTATCAAAGCCAGAAGGAGTTCCATTAAAACCATCAGAAATAATCATTCTTCCTTTGACAATTAAAGCACCAACTTGTTTGCGTTTACAATGTGATAGTTTTGCCCATTCCCTTGCCATTTTTAAATAAGCAATATCATATTTTAATTGTTTCTTCTCAGTCATAAAGCGAAAATAGAAAGATTTGAATAATTATCATGTTAATAAGTTACCAAAAAATACGCTCAATCATTATCGGACAAGAAAAACCAATAACAATAGAGGAACAAACTAAAATCCAGTCTCTTCTTGATACTCTAAATAGATTTTGAAGTGTCGTTCCTAAGATTAATATCCCAAAAACAATAATTATTTGTGATGCTTCAATTCCTAAAGCGAATTCTACTAAAGGGATAAGTTTATCTTCTTCTTTTCCAACTATCATTTTAAAATAATTAGAAAATCCTAATCCGTGAATTAGCCCAAATATTAGCGCAAAAACTAGGTTTATATTTTCTTTACCTGTTGGTGATTTTTTTGCTGTTAAGATATTAATGATAGCTGTAATAATGATGGTCAACGGAATTAAGAATTCAATCAAATCCATTCTAATTTTTAATACTTCATAAGCAGATAAAGCTAGTGTGATTGAATGTCCAATTGTAAAAAGTGTTACTAGCCACATAACTTTTCTCCACTGCTTAAAGTTGAATACAACGGCTAAGACAATTAAAAATAAAATATGATCATAGGCAGAAAAGTCTAACACATGTTTCAGACCCATTTTAAAATAAAGCACAAAATCATTCATAGAAAACATTAATTTACAGAGTGTCAAAGATATGAAAAGCTATAATTTTTTTAGAATTGAAATGCACTATTAATAATTCTAATTGATATATTTTAAATAATATTAAAATTATAAGTATTCATTTTTTTAAATCGATAATAATTTGATAAATACGTAATTATTTAAATTTTGAATATACAAAATTAAGTACAAATACTTAATTTTGTATTAAAATACGTAGTTATGCAAACGGTTATTGTTGTAGGAAATGGAATGGTTGGTTACAAGTTTTGCGAGAAATTTGCAGCAAAATGTAGAAGTAAGGATTTTAAAATCATTGTTTTTGGAGAGGAGCCTAGACCTGCCTATGATAGAGTTCATTTAAGTGAGTTTTTTGAGAATCAAGATGCAAAAGCATTAGAAATGGCTCCTGCAGAATGGTATTTGACAAACGGAATTGATTTAATTGTTGATGAAAAAGTTTCTGAAATTCACAGAGCATCTAAAACAATAATTACTGCAAAAAATAGAGCTGTAAGTTACGATTATTTGGTCTTAGCTACAGGTTCTTCTGCTTTTGTTCCTCCTATAAAAGGAGTTGAAAAAGAAGGTGTTTTTGTCTATAGAACAATTGAAGATTTAGAAGGAATGTTAGGGTATGCAGCAAAATTAAAAGCTGAAAAACCTAATGCAAAAGCGGCAGTTTTAGGTGGAGGCCTTTTAGGTTTAGAAGCAGGAAAAGCCGTTATGGATATGGGGCTAGAACCTCATATTATAGAATTTGCTTCTAAATTAATGCCGAGACAATTAGATGCTAGAAGTAGCCAAGTATTACAATTAAAGTTAGAGTCATTAGGTTTAAACATACATTTAAGAAAAACCACAAATCAAATTTTAGGAAATGGATCTATTGTTGGAATGGAGTTTGGGGTAGATGATTTATTAAATGTAGATATGTTAGTAATTTCTGCTGGAATTAGACCAAGAGACGAATTAGGAAAAAATGCTGGTTTAGAAATGGGAGTGCGTGGAGGAATTGTTGTAAACAATAAAATGCAAACTTCAGATGAAAATATTTTTGCAATTGGCGAAGTGGCGCTGTACAATCAAATGATATATGGTTTGGTTGCTCCGGGTTATGATATGGCTGGAGTAGCTGTTCATCAGATTATAGGAAAAACAGAAAGTATAATGCCAGAAGAGATCGATATGTCTACCAAATTAAAATTGATAGGCGTGGATGTTGCAAGTTTTGGAGAGCCTTTTATGCCAGCTTCAAAAGGACATTCTATTATTTTTGAAAATAAAACACAACATTTATATAAGAGAATTAATGTTAGTCATGATGGTAAAAAACTGTTAGGAGGAATTCTAGTTGGTGATGCCTCTGATTATAATATGTTGCATCAGGTTTATTTAAACGGAATGGCAATTCCTGAAGATCCATCGCAATTAATTTTACCGGCAAGTGAAGGAGGTTCTTCTTTTGGAAGTGTTTTAGATCTGCCAGATACTGCACAGGTTTGTTCTTGTGAAAGTATCAGTAAAGGTGATATTTGTTGCTCAATTACCGAAGAAGATTGTAATAATTTAGCGGATGTAATTTCTAAAACTAAAGCAACAACGGGTTGTGGTGGTTGCAAGCCTATGGTATCAGATTTGGTAAATGAAACTTTAAAATCTCTTGGAAAAGAAGTAAAAGAAACTATTTGCGAACATTTTGATTATAACAGACAAGAGTTATACGATTTAGTAAAAGTGAGTAAAGTTTCTGATTATCAAGAAATCTTGAATGCCTTTGGAAAGGGCCACGGATGTGAAATTTGTAAGCCTTTAGTTGCATCAATTTTTGCAACTGTAACGATGGAGACTCCAAATCGTCAACCCACAATTCAGGATACAAATGACCGGTTTTTGGCAAATATCCAGAGAAACGGAACCTATTCTGTAGTTCCAAGAGTTGCTGCTGGAGAAATTACTCCAGATCAATTAATTGTAATCGGAGAAGTTGCAAAAAAATACGATTTATATACTAAAATTACGGGAGGCCAAAGAATAGATTTGTTTGGTGCACAAGTTCATGAATTACCACTGATTTGGAAAGAGCTAATTGCCGCCGGATTTGAAAGCGGTCATGCTTACGGAAAATCACTAAGAACCGTAAAAAGTTGTGTGGGTTCTACTTGGTGCAGGTATGGTATGCATGAAAGTGTCACTTTTGCCATTGAAATAGAAAATAGATACAGAGGCTTGCGTTCTCCTCATAAATTAAAAGGAGGTGTTTCAGGTTGTATTAGAGAATGTGCAGAGGCCAGAGGTAAAGATTTTGGATTAATTGCTGTAGATGGTGGTTGGAATTTATACGTCTGTGGAAACGGTGGGGCAACACCAAAACATGCAGTTTTATTGGCAGAACAACTAGATGATGAAACAGTCGTAAAATACTTAGATCGTTTTTTAATGTTTTACATCAGAACTGCTGGTCCTTTAGTTAGAACGGCTCCTTGGTTAGATAAATTAGATGGCGGAATAGATTATTTAAAACAAGTTGTTATTGAAAATTCTATAGGAATTGCTGAAGATTTGGAAACTGAAATGCAAGGGCTTGTAAATAGATATGAATGCGAATGGAAACAGGCAATAGAAAACGAGGAAGTAATGAAGCGTTTTAAACATTTTATAAATTCTGATGATACAGATGACAACATCAAATTTGTAAAAATGAGAGGACAAAAAAAACCAGAAGCTTGGGTTTAAATAAGTAACAAACAATAACAATATGCAAGAAGTATTAGAAAAATATAAAACAGTTTCAGAATCAAATGTAAGTGAATGGTTTAAGGTTGGTAAAACGACAGACTTTCCAGAAGATAGTGGTGCTTGTGTAAAACATAACACCAAGCAAATTGCAGTATATAATTTTACAAGAACAGGTAAGTGGTATGCCACTCAAAATTTATGTCCGCATAAAATGGAAATGGTTTTATCTTTAGGTATGATTGGTGATAAGGCGGGGATTCCAAAAGTAGCTTGCCCAATGCATAAAAAGAATTTTTCTTTAGAAGATGGATCAAATTTAGCCGGTGAAGATTTAAAAATTGCCATCTACCCTGTAAAGATTAAAGATGGAAATGTGTATATTGGCTTTTTAGATTAAATTCAAAAAATGAGGCCTACAAGATTTGAAACTGCAATTGCATTAATAGATAAAAAAAACGCTGAAGATGAGAATACTTATCAAGTTGCAGGATTAGAATATCCTAAAGAATTATTGTATTCTCAAAGAATGACAAGAAAATTGTTAATGTTTGAGCCTAATGCATCAAAACCGCTTCAAATTGCAGCACGTGCGCAGCACATTTGTCGTTGGAAAATTCAAAGAAATGAATATCCAATGGATAGAGTCGGCTATTTTAAATGGCGTGAAACACTAAAAAAATTACATGCTGATATTACTGGTGAAATTTTGCAACAAGTTGATTATGATGAAAAGTTTGTAGATAGAGTTCAGAAAATTATCCTTAAAAAATTGATTAAGAAAAATGAAGAATCTCAAACTTTAGAAGACACTATTTGTTTGGTTTTTTTAGATTATTATTTTGATGAATTTGCAGCTAAACATACTGATGAAAAAGTAATAGATATTCTAAAAAAAACTTGGATTAAAATGTCTGCAAAAGGTCATGAAGCTGCTTTAAAACTTACTTTTTCTGAAAAAGGTTTAGCTTTAGTGAAACAAGCGATTTCTTAAACACACATACACACATGACAAAAAACGGCAATTCATTAGACAAAAAAACGTTTGATAAATTAAGTCGTTTATATATTATTGCTTTAAGCACAATCGCACTCTCTGTAATTATTAGTCAGATTTTAGTTCGTAATCATTTAGACACGCAAAAAAGTGACTCTACAGTTATAAATATTGCTGGAAGACAAAGAATGCTGAGTCAAAAATTAACAAAAGAAATTGTTTCTCTTACTGTTTCATTTGATGAAAATAAGAGAAATCTTCTTAAAAAAGATATCAAAGAGACCCTTGTTTTATGGAATTTATCTCATACTTCTCTGCAAAAAGGGAATGATAGTTTAGGACTTCCTAAAAAAAACAGCGTTAAAATAAAACAGCAATTTGAAGCAATTAATCCTGTTTTTGACACTATTCAGAAAGCATCAAAATCTATTGTTAAAAATTTAGAAATAAACCCTTTAACATCTATTGATGAGCTAGCTTTAGATATTAAGAAAATCATTAATAATGAAGGTGAATTTTTATTCATTATGGATAAAATTGTGAATCAATATGATTTAGAAGCTGATGAAAAAGTAGTTTGGTTAAGAAAGTTAGAATTTTCGCTAATGGTTTTGACTTTGTTAATTCTTTTGGGTGAATTTTTATTCATTTTTTGGCCCACAGCCAAATCAGTTAAGGCAACATTATCAGATTTATTATCAGCAGAAAAGAAAGCTAAAAAAATGGCTTTTGATGCAGATAAATTAAGTATTTCTAAAGAAAAATCAATTAAGGAATTACGTGCTTTAAGTCATGCAATGGATGAAACTTTGTTGTTTGCTAGAATTTCATCAAAAGGGAATTTAATTCATATGGGAAAAAAGTTTTCTCGCTTATTTAAACTTTCTAAATTTAAAAAAGAAGTATTGTTTTGGAATGTTTTAACCAGTAATGAAAATGAACAGGCATTCATTGAAGATTTAATTAGTCAACATAAAAAAACAGGTTGGCAGGGTGAAGTAAAATCAACCACGAAAGAAGGTCTAGATATTTGGTTAGAAATGTCTATCATTCCTTATCGCCTAACAGAAGATAAATCAGAATTGTTAATAATAGCATCAGAAATTACTGAAAGAAAAGCTGCACAGTTAGAAATTGAAAGATTAACTACAGTGAGTTTTGAAGAGAAGATGAGTCAGCAAAAAATCATTTCTAGTAAGATTATTGAGAATCAAGAAAAAGAACAAAATAGAATTGCCAAAGATGTTCATGATGGTATTGGGCAAATGCTTACAGGATTAAAATACAATTTAGAAAGTATTAATATTAATGATATTGAGCGTACAGCTATTAAAATTCAACATTTAAAAGAGTTAACTACCAATATTATTAAAGGAGTAAGAACTGCAACTTTTAATTTAACTCCACCAGAATTATCCGATCATGGAATTGTGCCTGCGATTGCAAAATTGGCGAAAGAATTAGGAAAGTTAACAGGAAAAGAAATTTTGTTTTTTAATAAAACCGATTTTAATAATCGATTAGATTCTTTAACTGAAATTAATATTTATAGAATTACCCAAGAAGCAATTAATAACGCTATTAAATATGCTGATTCTTCTCATATTGTAGTTTCACTTTCTCACAGTAAAAGTTTACTAAGCCTTGTAATTGATGATGATGGCAAAGGATTTGTGCCCTCTGAAGTAAAGAAGGTAAATAATGGAGATGGAGGAATGGGAATGACCTTTATGAAAGAACGAATTAAATATATTGATGGAAGATTATTTTTGAATTCTGAATTAGGAAAAGGGACAAGAGTTACTTTAAATATACCCATTTAACAAATACCTAGTTTTACTTAAAAAATGGTACTTTTGTGCGTATAACTTTAGTTTTTATAATTATGATTAATGTAATTTTAGCAGACGACCATGTTCTGGTAAGAGATGGAATCAAAGCTCTTCTAGAAGATCAAACAGGAATCAACGTTATAGATGAAGCTTCTAATGGAAAAGAAGCTTTAGAAGTGGTCTCAAAAAATAAACCTCACATACTTATTGTTGATATTCGCATGCCAGAAATGAACGGAATTGAAGTAGTCGCTGAAATTAATAAACATCATAAAGATGTAAAAACACTAGTTCTTTCTATGCACGATTCAGAAGAGTATGTTGTAAGATCTATTCAAGCGGGCGCAGATGGTTATTTGTTAAAAGGAGCAAGTAAAGAAGAGTTTTTGAAAGCATTAAATAAAGTGGCTTCTGGTGGTAAGTATTTTACAGGTGATGTTTCTTCAATTATAATGAACAACTTTGTAAACGGCAATATTAGTAAAACTGCGGCGACACAAAAAGAAATAAAAGAGCTTCCTTTTAAATTAACTAAAAGAGAGAAACAAATATTGATTTTAGTTTTAGAACTAAAAAATAATAAAGACATTGCTGAAGAACTGCAAATCAGCAAACGCACTGCAGAAGTGCATCGTTTTAATTTGATGAAGAAATTAGAGGCCAAAAACTTAATGGAATTAAATAGTAAATCAAAAGAATATCAATTAATATAAGAATTTTATTTCTTCTTGTTTTTTATTTTGGTTATTTTTTAACGTCAATTTTACCAAATCCTTAATATCACTATTACGTAATTATTAATGTAGTAATAATTTATAAATACGTATTTTTTAATTAAAAAATTAAGTATTTATACTTAATTTTGAAATTGCTAATACATCAATTTGCAATGTTTATTTTGCCGATATAAAAATTCTTAACACTTTTTTTTAGCGTATTCTGAATAATGAATTCAAACTTTGGTTAGTAAAATTTTAATGTCGTATTTAGTATAAAACCTTGGTTTCAATGATTAAAAAAAAGGAAATTAAAACAACTTGTTCTTATTGCGGAGTTGGTTGTGGAATTATCATAAAAAAAGACATTAACAACAAGGTTTTTGTTGAAGGCGATAAAGAGCATCCAGTAAATAAAGGAATGTTATGTTCTAAAGGGATGAACTTGCATTATGTTGCTAATGATACTTCAGACAGGGTTTTATATCCAGAGATGAGATGGAGTCGTTCACATCCTCGTGAGCGTGTAAGTTGGGATACTGCTTTAGATAGAGCAGCTAGTGTTTTTAAGTCTATTATAAAAAAACATGGTCCAGATTCTGTTGCTTTTTATGTTTCAGGCCAAAGTTTAACAGAAGAATATTACATCGCAAATAAGTTGACAAAAGGCTTTTTAGGAACCAATAATATAGATACCAACTCACGTTTGTGCATGAGTTCTGCTGTGGTTGGTTATAAAAAAACTTTTGGAGAAGATAGCGTGCCAATTTCTTACGCAGATATTGAATTAGCAGACACTTTTTTAATTACAGGAGCAAACCCCGCTTGGTGTCATCCAATTTTATTTAGAAGGATTGAAAAACACAAAGAGCAAAACCCAAATGTGAAAATAATTGTAATTGATCCTCGTAAAACAGATTCTGCAAATTTTGCAGATTTACACTTGCAACTAACGCCAGGTACAGATGTTATTTTATACAATGCCATTGGTAGATATTTGTATAAAAGTGGTTTAATTAATGAAGATTTTATAAATAATTATACAGAAGGTTTTGATGCTTACAAGAAAATTATTTTTGAAACAAGCTTAAAGCAAGCTTCTAAAATCTGTGGCGTTTCTCAAGATAACATTAAAAAAGCAGCAGAAATAATAGGTCTTTCTAAAGGATTCATTAGCATGTGGGCTATGGGTTTAAATCAAAGTGTTATTGGTACAGATAAAAATACATCACTTTTAAATTTATCTTTAATTACAGGTCAAGTTGGTAAACCTGGTTCAGGGCCTTTCTCTTTAACAGGTCAGCCAAATGCAATGGGTGGCCGCGAAGTTGGTGGTATGGCGAACTTATTAGCGGTACATAAAGATTTACAAAACGAAGAACATAGGAGGGAAGTTGCACAATTTTGGGGAGTGGATAAAATTTCACCAAAACCAGGTTTAACAGCTACAGAAATGTTTGATGCTTTAGAAAGCGGAAAATTAAAAGCAGTTTGGATTGCTTGTACAAATCCTTTAGTGAGTATGCCAAATTCGCATCAGATAGAAAAAGCAATGGCAAATTCTAAGTTTGTTGTGGTGCAAGAAATATCTCATAAATCAGATACTTTACAATATGCAGATTTGGTTTTGCCAGCAGCTGCTTGGTTAGAGAAAGAAGGGACAATGACAAATTCTGAACGTAGAATTTCTTATTTACCAAAAGAAATAGATGCTCCGGGAGAAGCAAGACCAGATGTAGAAATTTTTTGTGATTTTGCACAAAGAATGGGGTTTAGAGGCTTTAATTATAATAGTGCTTCAGAAATTTACGACGAGTATGCCTCTATGACAAAAGGAACAAATATTGATGTTTCTTTTTTGAATTATGATCGCTTAAAAACAGAAGGAACTTTTCAATGGCCAGTAAATGAATATCGCCATAAAGGAACCCCGCGTCTTTTTGAAGATAAGAACTTTTATACTGCATCACAAAAAGCAATTTTCAATATTCCATCAACCATAGAAAATACTTCAGTAAAAACAAATGACGAATTTCCATTGATTTTAACAACAGGTCGTGTTAGAGATCAATGGCATACCATGACTAAAACAGGAAAAGTTTCTAGATTAAAAACACATTATCCAAAACCTGTTTTAGAAATAAATCCGGTTGATGCTTATTTAAATAAGGTTTCAGATGGCGATATTACAGAAATAAAAAGTTCAAATGGTGTAGTTAGGGTTCGTGCTAAAATTACAGATGCCATTAAAGAAGGTGTTGTTTTCTTGCCAATGCACTGGGGAAAAGTGTTACAAAGTAATTTAAATAGGGCTAATAATTTAACAAATACGCTTGTTGATCCGGTTTCTAAAGAACCCGATTTTAAATTTACATCCGTATCTGTTTCTAAATACAAAAAGGCAAAAGAAAAAATTGTGATTGCCGGCGCAGGAGCAGCAGCTTTTCGGTTTTTACAAAATTATAGAGATTATAATGACGTGGATGAAATCCATGTTTTTTCTAAAGAAACGAACTTGTTTTACAATCGAGTTTTATTACCAGAATATATTACAGAAGAGCTTTCTTGGGAACAGTTATTAAAGATTAAAAACGGGGAATTAAGCAATTTAGAGATTAAAATTCATCCAGAAACTTTTATTGATAAGATTGATAAAGACAACAAAATAGTTACAGATTCTAATGGTGTAACACATAAATTTGATAAGCTGATTTTGGCAACAGGAAGTCGCGCTTTTATACCAAAAGATGTACAGATTGATTTACCTGGTAGATTTACCATGCGAAATAAAACAGATGCAGATAATTTTAAAAAATATTTGGAGAACACAGGTCTGCCGCCAGAAGAACAGCATGTTGTTATTGTTGGTGGAGGTTTATTGGGTTTAGAACTGGCAGCAGCTATGAAGCACAAAAATGTAAAAATTACAATTGTGCAAAGGGCTTCTAGACTAATGGAGCGTCAATTAGATAAAACATCAAGTAAACTATTGTCTTTAGACGTGCAGGAAAGAGGTATTCAAATTTATTTTGACAACGAAGTTAGCACTGTTTTTGATGATGAAGATACAGGTGAATTAACCATTAATCTAAAAAGTGGAAAATACATAACTGCCAATGCAATTGTCTATGCAATTGGTTCAAGACCAAACATAGAAATTGCAAAAGATAACGGAATTATTTGCGGAAGAGGTGTTAGGGTGAACCAACACTTACAATCTTCACATCCAGACATTTTTGCTATTGGAGAAATAGCAGAATTCAATAATAAATTATTCGGAATTACTTCAGCAGCGGAAGAACAAGCAGGTGTTTTAGCCAATTTTATTGCAGGTGATATTAGTGAGTCTTATAAAGGTTCTGTGTTGATGAATATTTTAAAATTTAATGATTTAAACCTCTGTAGTATTGGTGAAATTATTGTTCCAGAAAATGATTCTAGTTACGAAGAAATCATTTTTACTGATATTTCTAAACGCTATTATAAGAAGTGTATTGTAAAAGATGACTTGTTAATTGGTGCAGTTTTAATGGGGGATAAAAACGAATTTGCAGAATTCAAAACAATGATTGAAAGCAAAATCGAAATGTCTGATAAGCGAAACACGCTATTAAGAGGTACATCAAATAATACCCCAATGTTAGGAGAATTGATTTGTTCATGCAGTCAAGTTGGTTCCGGGAACATTGAAGAAGAAATAGCAAAAGGATGCACAAATTTTACAGAATTATGTAACAAAACTGGTGCCGGTTTAGGGTGTGGAAGTTGCAAAACTGAAGTTAGAGAAATTTTGAATAATGCAAAAGTAGGAGTATGAGCAAACAGTTAAATAGATTAATCATAAAAGGAGGCGTTTTATCTCCTGGAGAACTAAAATATATTTGCGATTCTGTCGAAAGTTTAGGGTTAAAAACGATTTCTTTTGGATCTAGACAAGATATTTTATTGCCTAAAAAAGTACAACGAGATGATCTTACTCAATTTGATAAACTAAAAATTGTAGAAATTGATGAAACTGGTGTAGAAAATATTGTTTCCTCTTATGTTTGTGCAGATATTTTTCCAAGTACTTCTTGGTTAACAGGAGATAGATACTTGTATATTTTAGAGCAATTTCGTTCTAAATCAAAATTGAAAATCAATATTACAGATCCAAAACAACGTTTAGTTCCATTGTTTACAGGACATATTAATTTTATTGCTTCAGAACACGAAGATTATTGGTATTTGTATGTGAGACTTCCAGATTGGAAAAAAACAAAAATGTATCCTGCATTAATTTATAGTTGGGATTTAGATAAAATTGAAGCTGCAATTGAAGATATTCTTCAGGAAGAACCAGAAACTATAGAAACTATTTTTGAGTTGGTAAGTGATGCAGTTGATACCAATAATAGAACCGTAGATAAACCTTTAGAAGTGCCTTTTTACCCTTTTCCATATTTTGAAGGAATGAATAAAATTGGAATGGATAAATATTGGTTGGGTTTGTATTGGAGAAATAACAAATATGACATCTCTTTTTTAAAGGAAATGTGCGAATTATGTTCAGAAAATAAGATTGGTAAAATTTCTATAACTCCATGGAAATCATTTGTAGTAAAAGGAATACCGAAAGAATCTAAATTAATATGGGAGAAATTTTTAGGTAAAAGAGGTATTAATGTTAGGCACTCAATGTTAGAATTAAACTGGCATTTGCCAGTTTCTAATAAAGATGCGTTAAATCTTAAGAAATATTTGGTTTCTAATTTCGATCAAAATGATATTAGTACATATGGTTTAACCTTTGGAATTACAGATTACAGCAAGTCTTTTTATTATTTTACATCTATTGTTGTTGAAAAAAATAAACAACCAGAAATGATTGGTAATTTTAAAACAAGAGATACCTATAATTTGTTGTATGCAAAAAATTTTGATCCAAATACGAGAGATTATATCTTACATGTACAAGATGTAGATAAGGTAGAATTACCAGGTTTATTAATGGAGTTAAGTCAACTTTATTTTGATCAGTTAGGAAATGAAAAAGAAGAAGAAATAGTAATTAAAGTAAAGAAAAAAACTACAAAATTAGAAGTCTATCAATGTCAAGATTGCTTAACAATTTATGATGACAGTTTTGGAGATATTACTCAGAATATACCACCAAAAACTATGTTTTCTGAATTGCCAGTATCTTATGAGTGTTCTCTATGTGAAGCTTCTAAAAACTATTTTAAGAAAATAGTATTAGTGAAATAAACAAAAAAAAAATAACTTTAATTATAACAGAATAAGAATTGATGTTACATCAAAATATAGTATCAAATAATACAAGAAAAGTGGTTACAGACTTCTCTTGCGCTTCTTGTGTTAATGCTAATTGTCTGATAAATAAAAATTTAAATTATCTTTCCAATTCAGCTTTTGTTAAAAATAAGAAAACCTTAAAATGTAAGAAAGGGCAGCAATTTATTATGGAAGGAGCTTCTGTAAATGGATTGTTTTTTATTATTAAAGGAACTGTAAAGGTTTTTAGAACAGGTATTAATGGTAGAGAACAGATTGTGCGTTTTGCTAAAGAAGGAGAAATTATTGGGCACAGAGGTTTTGGTACAGAAGAATATTATTCTATAGGAGCTATTGCTTTACAAGATGTAATATTATGTTATTTCTCTAAAGATTATTTACAAGAAGCTCTGTTAGAAAATCCTAAATTTTCTTATGATATGATGCTTTTTTATGCTAATGAACTAAACAAAAGCGAATCTAAAGTAAAGTCTATTTCTCAAATGACGGTTCGCGAACGTGTTATCGACACCTTATTATACATCAACAGAAAGTTTGGTAATTTAGGTGTTTTTTTAAACTTACCTCTTAGTAGAAAAGAATATGCAGATTATGCAGGAACTACGGAAGAGCAGGTTATCAGAATATTTTCTGTACTTAAAAAAGAAGATCTTATTACGGCAAAAGGAAAAAAAATTGGCATTAATAACCTTCAAGCTTTAAAGAACGAAATTAGTGAACATAACTACTATTTAGATTCATAAATAATATATTCTTGTTATTTCCGTGAAAACGAGAGCCCAAAATAAGTTTACAAAAAGACCTTTCAGTATTTATTAATTAGAAAGGTTTTTTTGCGCATAGAAATAATCTAAAAAAATAACTAAGTATAAAATATAAGTAGTTTTATTTTATTTTAAATATTTGTATATCAAAAACTTAATATATAAATATGTTTTTTAATAGTTTTTAATATGTTTTAAAAAGAGGTTTGTTTATGGTTAATCCCATAAGTTAAAACTATGTCTAGGTATATATTTGTCAAAAAATAAGTATTAATACTTAGATTAATAAAAACTTACTAAAAATGAAATCTCTATTTAAAAAATCAACTTACATTTTACCTGCAGCAATGTTACTATTTGCTTGTGGAGGTAAAGAAACTAAAAAGACAACAGCAGCTGTTGAAGCAAAAACATCAAAAACAAAAACATTAGAAATTGAAAAACCACAATTAACTTTTGGTTTTATCAAATTAACAGATATGGCTCCTTTGGCAATTGCTAAAGAAAAAGGTTTTTTCGAAGACGAAGGGTTGTTTGTTTCTGTCGAAGCACAATCTAACTGGAAAAATATTTTAGACCGTGTTATTGATGGTCAATTAGATGGTTCGCATATGTTAGCAGGTCAGCCAATTGCTGCAGGAGCAGGTTTTGGTCGTCAAGCAAAATTAGTTACTACTTTTTCTATGGATTTAAATGGAAATGCAATTACAGTTTCTAATGATGTTTGGTCTAAAATGAAATCTCATGTGCCAAAAGATAAAGATGGTAAGCCAGTTCATCCAATAAAAGCAGAAGCTTTAAAACCAGTTATTACTGAGTATAAAAATTCTGGAAAAGCATTTAAAATGGGGATGGTTTTTCCTGTATCAACTCATAATTATGAAATTAGATATTGGTTAGCAGCAGCAGGAATCAATCCTGGAATGTACACAAAAGAAAATGTACAAGGACAAATTGATGCTGAGGTTTTATTATCTGTAACCCCTCCGCCACAAATGCCAGCAACGTTAGAAGCAGGTACCATTCATGGATATTGTGTTGGTGAACCTTGGAATCAACAAGCTGTTTTTAAAGGGATTGGAGTTCCGGTTGTGACAAATTATGATATCTGGAAAAACAACCCAGAGAAAGTATTTGTAATGACTCAGAAATTTATTGATGAAAATCCAAATACAGCAATTGCAGTTACTAAAGCTTTAATTAGAGCTGGTAAGTGGTTAGATGAACCAACAAACAGAAAAGAAGCGGTAAAAATCTTATCAATGTCACAATATGTTGGTGCGCCAGAAGCAGTTTTAGCAAATTCTATGACAGGTACTTTTGAGTTTGAGAAAGGAGATAAACGTGATATGCCAGACTTTAATGTATTCTATAAATACAATGCAACATATCCTTTTTATTCTGATGGAATTTGGTTTTTAACACAAATGAGAAGATGGGGACAGATACCTGATGCAAAAACTGCAGATTGGTATGCAAGTACAATTAAAGATATTTACAGACCAGATATCTGGAAAAAAGCAGCAGCTCTTTTAGTAGCTGAAGGAAACATACCTGCTACAGATATTCCTATGACCGATGGTTATAAGCCAGCAACAGCAGATTTTATTGACGGAACAATTTACGATGCAAAAGATCCTTTAGGATACATCAATAGTTTCAAAATAGGAAATAAAGACAAAAAATAACAATACCCCAGAAAATAATATTATGAAAGCAAGTTTAACACTAGGGAAGGTTTCTAATTTTATAGGATTAGGTTTTTTTACAACATTAAAAGATCTGTTTATAGGAAAACTAGAAAAAGAAGAATTTAAAAACTTTTTACGCAAGACTATAGTACCACTTGCTTCCATTTTATTATTTATTGGTTTGTGGCATTTAGGAGCAAAGTCTTTATACAATATTGAGGCAGAATTTAAAATAGAAAAGGCTTTAGCAGATCAAGGTCAAGTTGCAGCAGATGCTTTAAAAGTTTGTATTGCTTCCGGTGAATCTAGTTGTGAACCAAATACATTGCCGTCTCCTGTTCAAGTTTGGAAATCGTTTCAATCTTTGTTAAGAGATCATAATATTATTACTGCAGATAAAGCTGCTTTTATAGAAAAGACAACAGTTTTAAATGCCAAAAGAGTCGCTGAAGGTAAAAATGCAATTACCTATACGGGAAGGCCTTCTTTTGTAGATCAAATTTTTAGAAGTTTACAAACAGTATTTGCTGGTTTTTTATTGGCGTTATTAATCGCTGTTCCCTTAGGAATTTTTATAGGATTGAGTCCAACATTAAAAAGTTCATTTAACTGGTTTATTCAAATTTTTAAACCAGTATCACCAGTTGTTTGGTATTTGTTAGTTTTTATGATTGTAAAAACATTGTTGATTGATTCTAATGAAGACAGTTCATTTACAATCTCATTTATAAGTGTTGGTTTATGCTCTATGTGGGCTACTTTGGTCAATACAGCAATGGGCGTTTCTTCTGTAGATAAAGATTATATAAACGTTGCAAAAGTTTTGAAATTAGGCACTTTTCAGAAAATTTTTAAAGTAGTATTACCCTCTTCCTTGCCATTAATTTTTACCGGATTAAAAATAACATTATCAGTGGCTTGGATGGTTTTAATTGCGATTGAACTTTTGGCACAGAGTCCTGGTTTAGGACTATTTGTATGGGAGGAATTCCAAAATGGAGCAAACGATTCTAATGCAAAAATTATTGTTGCCATGTTTGTCATTGGGATTATTGGTTTTTTATTAGATCGATTAATGTTAACGATACAAAATTGGGTGTCTTTTGATAAAACAAATGCAATATAAATGTGTAATTCTATAAAGATTAAATTGTAAAATAAAAAAATTCAATATAAAAAAATTCAATAATTAAATATTATAAAATGGCATATTTAGAATTAAATAATATTTACAAAACCTATGGTCAAGGGGATAGGGAAACAGAAATATTATCTAACATAAACTTGAAAATAGAAGAGGGAGAATTTGTCGCTATTGTTGGTTTTACCGGAAGTGGAAAAACAACTTTAGTAAACCTAATAAATGGTTTGTTAGCGCCTACAAGTGGTGAAGTTTTATTTAAAGGAGAGTCCGTGATTGGTACAAGTCATGAACGGGGAGTTATCTTTCAAAATTATTCCTTACTGCCTTGGTTAACAGTTGAACAAAATGTCTTTATGGCTGTAAAAGAAGCTTTTCCACAGAAATCTAAATTGGAGTTAAAAACGATTGTTTCTGACTATGTAGAAATGGTGAGTTTAACACCAGCTATGCATAAAAGACCAAAAGAATTATCTGGAGGAATGCGTCAAAGGGTTGCCGTTGCAAGAGCTTTGGCAATGAAACCAGAGATGATAATTATGGATGAACCTTTAGGAGCTTTAGATGCTTTAACTCGCGGGAATTTACAAGATGAAATCTTAAATATTTGGGGTAAAGACAAAAGAACAGCGCTATTAATTACCAATGATGTAGATGAAGGAATTTATATGGCGGATAGAATTATTCCTCTTCGCCCAGGTCCAAGAGCAACTTTAGGACCAGAATTTAAAATTGATTTAGATCGTCCAAGAGATAAAACGGAAATGAACGATAATCCTAATTTTAAGAAAACAAGAAATGCTATTATTGAGTATTTGATGGATATTGGGAATGAGAGAAAATCTGAAGCTAAGGAAGAATTTATATTGCCAGATTTGCGTCCGAAAGATTTTGTTAATCAGTTTAAATATGGAATGATATGAGCACTATATTAGAACAAAAAAAAGCTAAAATCATTACTAATAATAGACTGTTTCATTCGAATGAAGTTATGCTGGATTTAAAAAATCTAAAAAAAGTGTATCCTACTCCGAAAGGTGATTATGTAGTTTTAGAGGATTTAAATCTTCAGATAAAAAAAGAAGAATTCGTGACTATAATTGGTCATTCAGGTTGCGGTAAAACAACAATGCTCTCAATGATTGCAGGGTTAAACCCAATTTCAGGAGGAAATATTTCTGTATTAGGAAAACATATACGCGGACCAGGACCAGATAGGGGTGTTATTTTTCAATCACCTAGTTTAATGCCTTGGATGACCTCATTACAAAATGTATTGTTGGGTGTAAATAAAGTGTTTCCTCACGGAACAAAAGCGCAACGAAATGATATTGCAAAATACTATTTACAAAAAGTAGGTTTAGAAGATTCTTTTCATAAAAAAGCAAGCGAATTATCTCAAGGAATGCAACAAAGGGTGGGTATTGCAAGAGCATTTGCGATTAAACCAAAAGTACTTTTATTAGATGAGCCTTTTGGAATGTTAGATTCTTTAACGAGAGGAGAATTGCAAGATATCTTAATTGAGATATGGAATAAAGAGAAAATTACTGCTGTTATGATTACGCACGATGTTGATGAAGCTATTTTTTTAGCAGACAGAGTTGTGATGATGACAAGCGGTCCCAAAGCAAAAATTGGTGATATTCTAGACATCAATTTTGAAAGACCAAGAACTAGAAAATCAGTTTTAGAACACGACGATTATTATACATATAGAAAGCACTTAATAGATTTTTTAGAGCACTAGATTTATTTGTCAGTTTTATTATGAGATTTATCATAATATAGGTGTGGAACTGGTCTTACCTTTGAAAGGTCAATTTTAAGTAATTAAAAACGAAATACTATTAAATTAAAATAAGAAAATAATGAAGAAACAATACGTAATTTTAGGATTAATGCTTTTATGCTTCCAATTTGCAAAAGCACAATTTACATTAGATGGCGAGTTTAGACCAAGAACAGAATATCGTCATGGATTTGGAAGTTTAATTCCAGATGCTGCTGAGGCTGGTTTTGGAATTTCTACTAGAGTAAGACTAAATACTAGTTATATGACTGACAATTATTGGGTATATGTTAGTTTGCAAGATATCATGGTTTGGGGAGAAAATAGACAGATTTTACCTTACGATCAGAACAATTCTTTTGCGGTTTTTCAAGCTTGGGCTGAAATTAAGTTAGGAGAAAATACATCAACAAAAATAGGGCGTCAAGTTCTTTCTTACGACGATCAAAGAATTTTAGGAGGCTTAGATTGGGCACAGCAAGGACGTAATCATGATGCCGCTTTACTCAAATATAAAAAGGACAATTTTATGTTAGATGTAGCATTGGCTTTTAACCAAGATTATTCGCACCCAACGGGTTTTGTTTCTGCAGGAACAGGCTACAATACCAAAGGTTTTTTCTCATATAAAACTATGCAAATGTTATATATGAAGAAGAGTTGGGATAAATTTTCTAGTAGTTTATTGTTAATGAATAATGGATTTCAAGAATTTGACGCAGACAATAATGCAGATGGCGTAAGTAACTTACAGACATTAGGAACGCATTTAAATTATAAAAACGGAAGCTTTGGATTCGCCGCAAATGCCTATTTACAGACTGGACAACGTCAAGGAGCATTAGATGTAAAAGGGGCTTATTTATTAGGATTAGACTTTAGTTACAAAGCAACGCCAAAAGTTAATTTAGGAGCGGGTTTAGAAATTATTAGTGGTAATGACGGTGATGCAGGAGAAACAGGGGCATTCTTTCCATTATATGGGACAAATCATAAGTTTAATGGATTTATGGATTATTTTTATGTGGGCAACCATGCAAATTCTATTGGTTTAGTAGATTTTCATGTAAGCGCAAACTTTACTTTAAATAAATCTTCTAGTTTAATGGTGAAAGCATTAAACTTTAGAGGAGAACAAGCCTTAGCTAGTGGAGAAAAATCATTAGGAACAGAAATAGATTTGGTATACAAAAAGAAATTTAAAGGGTATGCTTTGCTACTTGGATATTCTCAAATGTTTGCAAACGAGGGAATGTATGAGTTAAAAGGAATTACTGAATCCGCAGCTGCAGGATCTCAAAATTGGGCTTGGGCAATGTTAGTCATAAAGCCTAAATTTTTAGGCGGTAAATAATTGATTGTAATATTTTTTGAACAGAAAAAGGAGATAATTAAAAACAATCTCCTTTTTTTTGTTATAAATTTTTATTCTTCGGTTTATAAAAAAAGAAATTAATTCAAAGAATTAAAACTAGAAAAATAAATTATTTTTTGCCATCAACAATAATAACAATCTCTCCTTTTGGTGGTTTATTTGAATAATGTGCTAAAACTTCAGTGGCGGTTCCTCTAATTGTTTCTTCAAACATTTTTGTAAGTTCTCTAGAAACAGAGACCTGTCTGTCAGCACCAAAATATTCTACAAAATGTGCTAAGGTTTTTACTAGTTTATGGGGAGATTCATAAAAAATCATAGTTCTTTTTTCTTCCGCTAATAATAAAAATCGAGTTTGTCTTCCTTTCTTAACGGGCAAAAAACCTTCAAAAACAAACTTGTCATTTGGTAAGCCAGAATTTACCAAGGCTGGCACAAAAGCAGTCGCACCTGGCAAACAGTCTACTTCTATATTATTTTCTACACATGCTCTTGTGAGTAAAAATCCAGGATCTGAAATGGCAGGTGTTCCAGCATCAGAGATTAAAGCACAGGTTTCTCCGTTTTTTATCCGGTTGATAATTCCAATGATAGATTTGTGCTCATTATGCATATGATGACTGTGCATTTGTGTATCAATCTCAAAATGTTTTAAAAGTTTTCCACTGGTTCGAGTATCTTCTGCTAAAATAAAATCGACTTCTTTTAAAACACGAATTGCTCTAAAGGTTATGTCTTCTAAATTACCTATTGGCGTAGGAACTAAATATAGTTTACTCATAATTAAATGCTTTCGTAAGTTTCAACAGTGATATCTGCAACAATATCTCCCGTATGTTTAATAGAAAGAGGTTCAAACAGAACAATATGAACTTCTTCTTTTGCAATTGGTTTGTGTTCAACTCCTTTTGGAACAATGTAAAATTCGCCTTCGCTTAAAGAAATTGTTTTGTCTCTTAGTTCAATGTCTAAAGAACCTTTTATCACCATAAAACATTCATCTTCATTATCGTGTTTATGAAACAAAAACTCACCTTTTAATTTTGCTAATAATATTTGTTGCCCATTTAATTCACCTACTTTTTTTGGTGACCAATGGTCAGAAAATAGCTTGAACTTCTCTTGTATATTGATGACACTCATAAAGCAAATTTACAAAGAATTGAATGGATTCTGCGTTACTGATTGCAGCAATTGTTTGAGCTCTTTTTTGTTTAAAAAAAGCGAGTGCGAAAAGCGGGGTATTTCTCTTTAGAAATGAACGCCCAAAAAAGGCATATTTAATAGAAAATGTTTAGTTTTGTGGTTCATTAAAAGAAAAGAAATGTATAGAAGTCATTCTTGTGGCGAGTTAAGAGCATCGCATATCAATACAGAAGTAACCTTGGCGGGTTGGGTCCAGAAATCGCGTGATAAAGGGTTTATGGTTTGGGTCGATTTACGAGACAGGTATGGAATTACGCAATTAATTTTTGATGAAGAGCGCACTCCAAAAGACATGATGGAAAAAGCAAAATCTTTAGGTAGAGAATTTGTGATTCAAATTACAGGAACTGTAATCGAAAGAGAATCTAAGAATTCTAAAATGTCTTCAGGAGATATTGAAGTATTGGTTTCTAAGCTAGAGATTTTAAATGCATCTATTACGCCGCCTTTTACAATTGAAGATAAAACGGATGGAGGTGAAGACATCAGGATGAAATACAGGTATTTAGATATTAGGAGAAATCCGGTAAAAGACAGTTTAATATTTCGTCATAAAGTTTCGATGGAAGTTCGAAAATACTTGTCTGATCAAGAATTTATTGAAGTTGAAACGCCTTATTTAATTAAGTCTACTCCAGAGGGAGCAAGAGATTTTGTAGTTCCTTCTCGTATGAATGAAGGTCAGTTTTACGCATTACCGCAAAGTCCTCAAACATTCAAACAATTATTAATGGTTGGCGGAATGGACAAATATTTTCAAATTGTAAAATGCTTTAGAGATGAAGATTTGCGAGCAGACAGACAGCCAGAATTTACACAGATTGACTGTGAAATGGCGTTTGTGGAACAAGAAGATATTTTAGCTGTTTTTGAAGGACTAACACGTCATTTGTTAAAAGAAATTAATGGAGTTGAGGTCGCAGAATTTCCAAGAATGCTCTATGATGATGCAATGAAATTGTATGGAAATGACAAACCAGATATTCGTTTTGGAATGAAATTTGGAGAGTTAAATGAAGTTACACAACATAAAGATTTTGGTGTTTTTAACAGTGCAGAATTAGTTGTTGGTTTTGCAGTGCCGGGAGGAAATACCTATACTAGAAAAGAAATAGACAATATTATAAAATGGGTTAAAAGGCCACAAGTTGGTGCTTTAGGAATGATTTATTGTCGTTTAAACGAAGATGGAACATTTAAATCTTCTGTAGATAAGTTTTACGACCAAGAAGACTTGGCTAAATGGGCAGTAATTACAGGGGCAAAACCTGGAGATTTAATCTGTGTTTTATCCGGAGAAACAAATAAAGTAAGAGCACAATTATCTGCGTTAAGAATGGAATTAGCAGAACGTTTAGGATTGAGAGATCCAAAAGTATTTGCGCCACTTTGGGTTATAGATTTTCCTTTGTTAGAATTAGATGAAGAAACGGGTCATTACCATGCAATGCACCATCCATTTACGTCACCAAAACCTGGGCAACTGGAATTGTTAGATACAGATCCAGGAGCTGTTAAAGCAAATGCGTATGATTTGGTTTTAAACGGGAATGAAATTGGGGGAGGTTCTATTAGAATACATGATAAACAAATGCAAGCAACAATGTTGAAGCATTTAGGTTTTTCTGAAGAAGATGCCAAAGCACAATTTGGCTTCTTAATGGATGCATTTGAATATGGTGCACCACCTCATGGAGGTTTGGCTTTTGGTTTAGACAGATTGGTTGCTATTTTAGGAGGACAAGAAACGATTCGTGATTTTATTGCCTTCCCAAAAAATAATTCAGGAAGAGATGTAATGATCGATGCGCCAGCATTTATAGATGATGATCAACTAAAGGAATTAAGTTTAAAACTCGATATTCAATCATAAAATTTTAAATCCTGCTTTTGCGGGATTTTTTATTAATTTAAACACATGAAAAAAACGACCACTCTTTTACTACTACTTATTTCAATTACTTCATTTTCTCAAAAACTTACAGGCAATGAGTTATTAGAAAAAGCGATTCAATTTCATGACCCAAAGGGAAATTGGGAAACTTTTAAAGGAGAATTTTTTGTGACGATGGAAACGCCAAAGAATGCTTCAAGAAAAAGTACTATTAAAATAAATCTTCCCGAAGAATATTTTTTAGTGAAAGCTGTTAGAGATACAATTGTTACAGAATATATCATTCAAAAAGACGATTGTAGTATGTCAATTAATGGAAACATAAATCCGTCTGAAGAGTTAAAAAATAGGTATAATCTAAATTGTGAACGTGCAAATATGTATAAGAATTATTATACTTATTTGTACGGTTTACCAATGAAACTGAAAGATGATGGGACCATTATCCATCCAAAAGTTGAACGTAAAAAGTTCCAAGGAAAAGAGTATTTGGTTTTAAAAGCGACTTACAATAAACAGGTTGGTAAAGATACTTGGTACTTTTATTTCAATCCAAAAACGTATGCGATGGAAGTATATCAGTTTTTTAAAGAGAAAAAAGACAGTGGAGAGTATATTTTATTATCAGGATTAGAAATTATAAACGATATAAAAATGCCAAAAAATAGAGCTTGGTATTATAATAAAAATGACGGTTATTTAGGTACCGATATTTTGATTTCAAAGTAAGAATGCCAACAACAAAAAAAATATATAGAAAAATTCTAATTTGGAGATATAGATATATTTCTGAGCGACAATTTATTTATATTTTAAGTGTATTAGTAGGTTTCTTGGCAGGTATAGGAACTTTTATTTTAAAAGATTTAACCTTTTTAATAGAAGAGGGTTTGCAAGGTAATTTAATTAAGGAATATCATTATGCATTTTATTTTATTTTCCCGATTATAGGTTTATTTTTAGTTTTTGGGATTAAGAAATTTATAGTAAAAAGAAATATTGGTCATGGAATTTCGACCACTTTACATGCTATTTCTAGAAGAAACGGAATTATAAAGAGGTATCAAATATTTGCGTCTTTAATTACAGCGCCAATTACGGTTGGTTTTGGGGGTTCTGCAGGGCTTCAAGGACCTGCTGTAAGTTCTGGAGCCGCTTTGGGTTCTAATGTTGCACAATTGTTTCATATGAACTCTAAAACAAGAATGTTATTAATCGGTTGTGCAACAGCTGGGGCAATGTCTTCTATGTTTCAAGCGCCAATTGCAGCCATTATTTTTGCGGTAGAAATTTTTAGTTTAGACTTGGCTTTTGCATCTTTGGTTCCTTTGTTGTTGGCATCAGTTTCCGCAGTCATTACGACCTATTTTTTTGTAGGAACCGATGTGTTATTTAGATTTAAATTGGTAGATGTTTTTGAAGTAAAAGATATTCCTTTTTATGCTGCCTTAGCTTTTTTAACAGGAATTGCATCTGTCTATTTTTCTAAAATGTATTTTAAAATAATCAACTTTTTTGAACAGTTTAATAGTCCGTTTAAAAGATTGTTAATTGGTGGAATTGCAATCGGAATTATGCTGTATTTAATTCCGCCTTTATATGGTGAGGGATATGGGTTAATTAATAATTTATTAAAAGGAAATACAGCAGCAGCGCTTAAAGACATTCCTTATAATCTAGATTTAGAAAATGTATATGTCGTTGTTTTAATGTTGCTATTAATTGCCATTTTTAAAGCAATTGCAATGACAACTACTTTTGCTGCCGGTGGGGTTGGAGGAATCTTTATTCCGACACTTTTTATGGGAAGTGCTTTAGGAAATGCTATTGCAAAAGTGATTAATCACCTTGGTTTTTTTGTGTCTGAATCTAATTTTACTTTAATTGGGATGACAGGTTTAATGGCCGGTGTGCTCCATGCGCCATTAACTGCTATTTTCTTGATTGCAGAAATAACAGGTGGGTACGAGTTATTTGTTCCATTAATGTTGGTTTCAGCCATCTCTTTTGCTTTTACAAAATATTTTGTATCCAACTCAATTTACACGGTAGAATTGGCAAAGAAAGGGCAATTAATTACGCATAATAAAGATAAAAACGTAATAATGTTGATGAGGATTGATAACCTTATTGAGCGGAATTTTAAATCAATTACACGGGAAATGACGCTTGGTGAAATGCTTAAAAATTCGGTTGCAAAATCAAAAAGAAATATTTTTCCTGTTTTAGATGAAAAGAAACATTTTTTAGGAATTGTGTTATTAGATGATATAAGGCCTATGATGTTTGATCAATCTCAGTATCACAAGACCTACGTTTCAGATTTCATGAAATTGGCTCCTGCCATTATTTTTCATGATGATGCTGTTGAAGATGTAATGAAAAAGTTTAAAGAAAGTGGTGCTTGGAATTTACCTGTAGTAGAAAATGAAAAGTATGTTGGTTTTATTTCAAAATCGAAATTACTTACTGCGTATAGAAATAAATTAATAGAAGTAACTGCTTAATTACAATAAATATTAAAAATGAGAACAAATAGTTTTACCCAAAAAATGAGTAAAAAATCTAATACAGAATTAGAGCAGATTATTCAAGAAAAAAAGAACTATACGCAAGAAGCATTACAAGCAGTAATTTGGGAACTTGAAAATAGAAGACTAATTAAGAAAGGTGAAATTAAATTAGAAGAAACTTCGCAAAACCAAGATGTTCAAATTTTTGAAAAATTTAATGAAAATAAAGAAAGTTCTATTGAAGAACTTGAATTACCAATTTTGTATTCAAAAAAAGCAATACAAGGTTTTACCATTTTCTTTAGTACTCTTTTTGGAGCTGTACTTTTAATGTCTAATTTAAAGGCTGTAAATAATTACAAGGCTAGATTTCAGGTACTTGTTTTTGGAATTGGATATACTTTACTTTCAGCCGTTGTTTTACATTATCTCCCAAAATCTTTTTTTACTACTTTGATTTTTAATCTTATTGGATATGTGATCTTAACTGAATTTTTTTGGAATACAAAGTTGGGTAAAGATGCTCAATACAAAAATAAAAAAATAAAAAAACCCCTCACTATCTCATTATTAATTTTATTATTTCTAATACTTCTTCAATTTTTGCCTTTAATTTTGGTAGAATAAAAAACACTTAAACTAATTCCAAGGCTCTTTAATAGTTTCTAATTGTTTTTGACTTATCATAGCTGTTTTTGCCTTTTGATCAGTTTCACCAATTAGTAAACTAGTATATAAAAGAAAAACCATTTTAATATCTTTCTCATCAGAAACTAACAATTGTATAAATTTTTCATCAGAAAGAGATTCATCAAATTCAGCTATTTTTTTATTGTTTTTATAAACTGATTTCTTCTTTTTGTAATGAATTTTAATTTCATAAATAGTTGAATCAATTTCAATTTTATAAATAGTATTTCTTTTATTTTGAGAGATTAATATTAAGTCTTTTTCATTATTATCTTTAATCAGATAAACCATTCTCCATTTCCAAAATTGAAACTTTTTTGTGATGAAATAAATCAATTCTTCTGCTGAATTTTGAACTTCGGCACAAGTTTTTCCAAATTCCATAAACCAAAAAGAGCTATAGATTATTTCTTTGTTATCAGCTTTAAAAACTTTTAGTTCGTTATTAAAATGAGATAGTTTATAAATAATTTTATTCATGTTTATTTTTTTTTAAAAAAGCAACTACCAAATCAGGGAAGTCTGTAAAAGCACCATCAATATTTGCATCGATTAAAAGCGTTTGCATCATTTCTTCAAAGTTAGAAAATTCACTTAAAGCATCTGCTCTAAATGTATATGGGTGGACTTTTAATCCCAATTTATGAGCATCAGAAACTAAAGAAGTAAAGGTGAATTTCCCATTAATTTTTTCTGATAAAATTTGTTTGTACCAAGGTCCAATTCCATCTGCATACGTTGCAAAATGTTTCAGTTGTTTTGTTTGTTCTGGGCATTCTATTAACTGAACTAAAAATAATTCAGACTTCAATTCTTTTCTAATTTTCTCTAACGCATTAGCATCGAAACATTGTAAGATACAATTGTCTAATTTGCTATTATAGCCATAATGTGATAGCACTTTTAGAACAATTTTGGGTAAGTCTTTACCTTCCTTTTGATGAAAACTAGGTTTTTTAATTTCAGGGTAAATTCCAATGTTCTTTCCTGTTGATTTATTTAGCCCTTGAATTAATTCTATTTCTTCTTGCAAAGAATTGAGTTTAAAATTTCCTTTTCCTTTTGGAAAACGATTTTTATAAACTTGCTCTCCCGTTTTTGTGTCAATACGTTCAGTAACACACAAAGTTTTTAACTCATCAAAGTTAAAATCGATGACATAAAAACGATTGTCTTTTCTTTTTCTAGTTGGAAATTTTGTGACAACATCGCTTATGTCATCCAAATAAATATCATGAATAACCATAGGAATATCATCTTTGCTCAACACTAAATCTTGCTCAATAAAATCTGCGTTCATTGCGTGTGCCATAACTTTTGCTTCTAAGGTATGTTCTGGTAAATACCCACAAGCACCTCTGTGTGCAATGACAATTTTTTGATTCATGGGTTCATATATTTTTAGCTGTTTTTAAGTCAAATATAATTATTAGTAAAAGAATGCTTTTCTTTATTCTCTAAAAATTTAACTTTTGTAAATTTACAAGATGAAATTAGCGTTAAAAATAATGTTTGTTATCTTTTTAGTTTGGATGATAATTGGGTTTTATCTCATAAATACAGAACATCAAGAAGCACAAGTTGTAATGGGTTTAGGTGTTTTTTACTTTTCTTTTTTGTTAATGCCACTTTTTATTTATTACAGATACAGAGATGGTAAATACAAGAAATATATTTTAAATGATGAAAAGTTGATGAAAGCTTTTAGAAATCAAGAAAAAGATTGATTCTTCTTTTGGAGGCAAAATTATCATCAATATCAAATAAATTTTCTAGCGCATAAAACGCAATAGTTGTTATTTTTTTTTCTTTTATTGAAGCTATTGACGGAATCATAAATGTGATTTGGTATTAAAAAGAGTTGAAAGTTATAGTAATTTCATAACCTTAAATACATGTTTTATTAACATTAAGACTTGCTAAATTTATTTTTAGAAAACTACTTTTGCCAAGTGTAAAGGCGGAGTGGGAAAATCACTATTAAAAAGAGAAAGTATAATACAATAGATAGTAAAATTTGAATTAATTAGTTAAGACCTCAATTTCTATTGAGGTTTTTTCTGTTTATAAAACAAGATTTGTTTGTACTTTTGCAATGTATGATAGATCAAAAAGAAGCCATTTCTGAGAAAGCCGTTTTAATAGGGGTAATTACGCAGCAGCAAGATGAATCTCAATCTCAAGAGTATTTAGATGAGTTAGAATTTTTAACATTAACTGCTGGCGGTGTTACTGTAAAACGTTTTGTTCAAAAAATGGAAAAACCAAACCCTAAAACTTTTTTAGGAGTTGGTAAATTAGAGGAGGTAAGAGATTATATTGAGTCTAATGGTATTGGAACTGCAATTTTTGATGACGAATTATCGCCAGCCCAAATAAGAAATATAGAAAAAGTTTTAGATTGTAAAATATTAGATCGAACTAATTTAATCTTAGATATTTTTGCGCAAAGGGCACAAACCAGTTCTGCAAAAACACAAGTAGAATTGGCGCAATGTCAATATTTATTGCCGCGTTTAACAAGACTTTGGACGCACCTTGATAAACAAAAAGGTGGTATTGGAATGCGTGGACCTGGAGAAACTGAAATTGAAACAGATAGACGTATAATTCGTGATAAAATTACAATACTAAAAAAGAAATTACTGACCATTGATAAACAAATGGCTGTTCAGCGTAAAAATCGTGGAAAAATGGTACGTGTTGCTCTAGTAGGTTACACTAATGTTGGAAAATCTACTTTAATGAACGTAATTAGTAAAAGTGATGTTTTTGCTGAGAACAAATTGTTTGCAACTTTAGATACTACGGTTAGAAAAGTGGTGATTAAAAACATTCCTTTTTTATTGACAGATACAGTTGGTTTTATTAGAAAATTGCCAACACAATTAGTTGAGTCTTTTAAATCTACTTTAGACGAAGTGCGTGAAGCGGATTTGTTGTTGCATGTGGTTGATATTTCTCATCCAAATTTTGAAGACCATATTGCTTCGGTAAACACCATTTTAGATGATATAAAATGTGGAGACAAACCAACTTTAATGGTATTCAATAAGATTGATGCGTTTGCACATGAAACAATTGAGGAAGATGATATCGTAACAGAGAAAGGAAAAGAACACTACACTTTAGAGGATTGGGAAAAAACTTGGATGAATGATTTAGAAATAGAATCGATTTTTATTTCTGCATTAAATAAAGATAATCTAGAGAATTTTAAAGAGAAAACCTACCAGGAGGTAAAGAAAATTCATATTCAACGCTTCCCTTATAATGATTTTTTATATCATGAATATAAAGTGGAAGAGTAATACCTTTAAGAATAATATTAAGTAATTAAAAAACTCATTATGTTTTTTTACAATACAGAATTCAAGGTCTAGCTTCATTAGAAAATTGGAGTATGTTTATTCGTCCTTTTTATTTTCAATAATTCCCATTCTTTTGGCTCTATCTTTCCACGATTTTCTTGCATAAGATTGTAAATCTGCAACAGAGTCAGTTTCATCCATAATTTCTAATCCAAGCAAGGTTTCAATGACATCTTCTTGAGAAACAATTCCGCTAACAGAACCATATTCATCAACAACCAAGGCAATATGTTCTTTTTCTTTAATAAGTTTATCGAATAAATCAGGAATCGATTGTTCTCTGTTAGTAATTAAAATATTCCTTTTTATTGTAGCTAATTTTTCTGCACCCTTGCCATTAATTATAGATTCTAATAAACTTCCTTTTAAAAAATATCCAGTTATTTCATCATGGTTTTCTTTAAAAACAGGAATTCTAGAAAAACGTAAATTTTTGTGTTCTTGATAAAAAGATTCGATAGTTTGGCTTTCGTCAGCTATTTCTAAAACCGTTCTTGGTGTCATTACATCATTTACCTTTATCTCTTTAAAACCCAATAAATTTCTAATAACCTTACTTTCATTTTTTTGAAAAACGCCATCCTTTTCAGCCATATCTGTCATCACCAAAAAACCTTCTCTACTTAAAATACTACCATGACCTTTTCCGCCAATCAATTTTGTTGTTAATTGTAGTATCCATAAAATTCCTGTGTATTTAAGCGGAAAAATCATCACTTTTAAGGCCTTAGACGTGAATTTTGACAACTGTTTCCAATAGGTTGCACCTATTGTCTTTGGAATAATCTCTGAAGCTACTAATATCAAAATAGTCATAATTGTTGAGACAATACCCACCATTACATCTTCAGTTATTTGAATTCCAAAAATGGTTCTTACTTTAGTTCCATAGACTTCTATATAGGCAACTTTTGCTTGAACACCTACTAAGATTGCTCCTACTGTATGTGCAATCGTATTAATTGTTAGAATGGCAATTAAAGGCTTATCTACATCTTTTTTTAATGTTTCTAATTCATTAGCAAACTCAAAACCTTCACTTTTTTTAAGATTTATAAAAGTTGGAGTTATGCTTAGTAAAACAGCTTCTAGAATTGAGCATAAGAAAGAAAAGAAAATAGAAACTGTTGCGTAAATTATTAATAATGTCATTACATAAATTTAGAATACAAAAGTAGGAAATACCAATTTAACCTTAAAATTCAAGAAAATAAAAACCTCAAGAATTTCTTGAGGTTTTTTACATAATATTTTTAGCTTCTAGAGAGAATAACTTAATCCAAATAACCAATACGATTGTAATTTGTTATCTGCATCTGCTAAATCAACACTTTGAAAATTTGCAGCTTCTTGTCTATTATTACGCAAACCAAACTCAAAACCTAAACCAATACCTTTCCAAATTGTGTAACCAAAAGAGTTGGTAAATGTCCAGTTAGATAAATCTCCATCTTTATAGCTTTGAAACATCGATAAATTAGATTTTACACTTAAACCACCATATTTATTGGTATAATCTGCAACAACTTTTGCTCCTAAAGAAGAGTTAAAAACCGTATCTCCACTACTAAAAACAAAATTGTAGTTTCCTGGATGCATTACTACAACTAAATGGCTAGTTGGTGTCCAAGTTAAACCAGCACCAATATCTAAATAACCAGGATCATTAAAGTTATCTAATAAAGTAGTTCGGTATTCACCTAGAGCAGAAAGCGCCCATTTTGTACTAATTCTTCTACCATATAAAGATGAAATTGTAAAAACATCTGATGCAGTTTCAAAAGCATCGCTATCTGTATCATCGTCTCTGTTGTCTATTTTTACCCAACCAAGGTTTACAGCTCCAGAGTTTCTCCAGAAAAATTTATCTTCAATTAAGTTTGCATACCCATTTACAGTAATACCTATATTACCGGCAGATGTATTTGGAGCTGCTCTGGCATACCAATTATTAAAGCCAGATAAGCTCGCACCGATAGTTCCAAAAGCACCTTTTCTCCAACCTGGAAGAGCATTTATTTTACCTTGAATTGCTTTTGCTTTAGTTTGTAGTTTTGAGATAGAGTCTTTTTTAGAAGCTAACTCTTTTTTTAATTCTTCAGCTGTTTGAGCTTTGGTTGAAAAGCTAATAAAGAATACCAATAATAAGATGGATAATTTTTTCATTTTTTTTCATTTTCTAAACATAAAAATACGATTTTTTTTTTGTGTAAAAATAATCGCATCAAAAAGTTACTTTTTCATGAAATCGATAATTCACACCCAAACCAAATAATTGTCTAAATTGAATTCTGCTTGAAGCGTTATCATCAATAATTGTATGAAAAGTCATATGCATTTTAATATGCTTATTTATTTTAAAACGGATGTTGGTTTGATAATCAAGATCAACATTCCCAATATTTGCTAAATAATCTGAATACATAGTTAAAATGTTTTCCATTTCAATATTTTCCATCAAAGTTGTTTTATAATAACCAGATAAGTTAAACCCCAAACTAAATGCCGTGTTTTTACCTTCTTCGACACCAAACTGACCAGAAAAGAAATCATTTACCAAGGTATATCTAGTTGTTGCAGGCGCAATATTTAGGCTTAAATCATCAGATTTCTTCCATAACATCCCTGGTCCAAAAGTTAAATAAGCAGGTGATAAAAATTCCGAAACTAAAATTTTAGGATCTTTTTTGTAATCAAAACCTTTCGTGTATTGTGTTTTAAAGTTACCAATAAAAGAAAAAAACCAATATTTTGAGGTTTTAAAACCATATAAGGTGTTGAATTCAAAACGATCATCTGTTTTGCGAAACCCTTTTTCGCTAATATGATTGATACCATAACCGCTCATAATTCTACTATCCCAGTTTACATTTCCTTTTTTGTAATTAAAATCGTAGTTGATGTTAAAGTTCCCAGCTATTGTATTTTGACCACCAGATGCCCAATTGGAAAATGAAGATTGATTAAAAATGAATGCAAATCTCCCTTGAATTTTCCATTTAGGAATAGGAAGCGTATCCTTTTTTTGTGCGGAAAGATTAACAGAGAATAAGAGAAATAATAGGATTGTAATTTTCTTCAAGTGTATTTTTTGGAAAAGTAAAAATAACAATATCTCTTAAAAGTTAAAATTATTTTTTGGATTTATAAAGAGGGACTGTAGAACAAGCTTCACCAAAAAGAATAGATTTTGCTATTGGTTGTAGTTTTGCTATTAAAAAAGCAAAAGCAGAATTTGGTATTGGTTTATCTGCACAACCTTTTATAATAACGGGTTTGTCTGCAAAATCTTTAAAATCTAAAAAGCTTATTAACTCTTGATAAATTACAGTTTCTAACAATTCTAAATTACCGATTACAACTTTGTTTGCAAAAGGCGTTAATTCTGATGAGACCAACATAAAAGCCCAAGAGGGAATAATCGCATCTACAGAGCAAGTAACAGCTACAAAAGAATTTTTATACTGAGACCAATCATGATTACTAATTGCTTCTCTAAAATCTTTTTCTTTTAAAATGATTTCTTGAAACAACCAATCTTTAATATCAAAAAGAGTTCTTTTTCCTTCTGGATAAATTTCTTCAAGATCAAATGTTTTGAGTTTACTATTCGCAACTCTATTTAAGATTTCTTCTGGCATTTTTTATAGTCGTTTCAACGTTTTTTTATCCAAAGCTTTTAAAGCATTCCTAACTCTAGCTTAGCTTCTTCACTCATCATTTCTTGTGTCCACGTTGGGTCAAATGTAATTTCAACTTCACAGTTGTTAATCTCTTTTAAAGTTTTCACTTTATCTTCAACCTCTCGAGGCAATGATTCTGCAACAGGACAATTCGGTGATGTTAACGTCATTAATATCTTTGCATTGTTTTCTTCTGAGACAAAAACATCATAAATTAACCCCAGTTCGTAAATATCTACCGGAATCTCGGGGTCATAAATAGTTTTTACAACTTTTATTATTTTATCACCAACTTCCTCTAATTCTTTATCTGTCATTTTATTTAAATCTTAATTATGCAATTTTGTTTGTTGCGCAATTGCATACATTTTTATTTGTTTTACCATAGAAACTAAGCCATTTGCTCTTGTCGGAGAAAGGTGTTCTTTCAATCCAATTTGATCAATAAAATTAGTTTCAGCAGTTAGAATATCTGCAGGTTTTTGGCCTGAGTAAACACGTAATAACAAGGCTACAATTCCTTTTGTAAGTATTGCATCACTATCAGCGGTGTACTTTATAGTATCATTTTCTAGCTCAGAATACAACCACACTTTAGATTGACAGCCATTAATTAAATTTTCATCTAATTTATATTGAGCGTCGATTATAGGTAAAGATTTACCAAGATCTATAATATATTCATAGCGTTCCATCCAATCATCAAACATAGAAAACTCATCAATAATTTCTTCTTGTATTTCTTTGATAGTCATTTTTTAAACTTATTTTTGTGGAATCGAAGATACCTTTTGTAAAAGGCAAAAATACGATAAAAAAGCATTAAAAATGCTTGATACATAGAAAGTAAATAGATTATTAATTTTGTTAGTTAGTATCAATACATATTAATTAACGTATTAAATTCCTTCCCTTTGGGAAGTTGAGATAAGCACATGAGTAAATTATTAGCAGTAGGTACTGTAGCATTTGATGCAATTGAAACTCCTTTTGGTAAAACCGATAAAATTCTTGGAGGTTCTGGAACTTTTGTGGGTTTAGCAGCAAGTCAATTTGGTGTAGAAACAGGAGTTGTTTCCGTTGTTGGAGGAGATTTTCCAGCATCATATTTAAAAATGATGAATAACAAAGGAATCAATACAGACGGTATTGAAATCATCAAAGAAGGTAAAACATTTTTTTGGAGTGGTAAATATCATAACGATATGAACTCTAGAGATACATTAATTACGGAATTAAATGTTTTAGAAAATTTTGAGCCTGTTGTGCCAGAGAATTTTAAAGATGCAGGTATTTTAATGTTGGGTAATTTACACCCCCTAGTGCAAGCAGGAGTTTTAGATCAAATGACCGAGCAACCAAAATTGATTGTTTTAGATACAATGAATTTTTGGATGGATATTGCCCTCGCGGATTTGCATACTGTTTTAAAAAGAGTAGATGTAATTACCATTAATGATGAAGAAGCTCGTCAGCTTTCTGGAGAATATTCTCTGGTAAATGCTGCAAAGAAAATTCATGAAATGGGGCCAAAATATGTGGTTATTAAAAAAGGAGAACACGGTGCTTTGTTATTTAATGAAGGCAGTATGTTTTATGCGCCAGCATTGCCTTTAGCAGAGGTTTTTGACCCTACAGGGGCAGGAGATACTTTTGCAGGTGGCTTTTGTGGATATTTAGCAAAAACAGAAGATATTTCTTTTGAGAATATGAAGAACGCCATTGTTTACGGTTCTAATTTAGCTTCATTCTGTGTTGAGAAATTTGGCACAGAACGTATGCAAGAGTTGACAAGTGATGAAGTGAAAGTGCGCTTGCAAGCCTTTAAAGAATTAACACAATTTGATATAGAATTATCATAAATAAGAATCCGCGTTTAAAAACGCGGATTTTTTTATACATAAAATACAACTAAATAACCGACTAAATGAGTGATGCTATTAAACACGAATGTGGAATTGCGCTGGTTAGATTAAAAAAACCATTACAATTCTATAAAGATAAATACGGTTCCGCTTTTTACGGAATTAATAAAATGTATTTATTGATGGAGAAACAGCACAATCGTGGACAAGATGGAGCTGGTTTTGCAAGTGTAAAATTTAATGTGGAACCAGGTACAAGATACATTAGTAGAGTTCGTTCAAACAAGCCAACACCAATACAAGATATTTTTGCTCAAATTAACGGTCGTTTAAACGGTGTTTTAGAGGAAAATCCTGACAAAAAGGATGATGTAAGATGGCAAGAAGAGAATATGCCATATGTTGGAAACTTATTTTTAGGGCATGTACGTTATGGTACTTTTGGTAAAAATTCTATAGAAAGTGTGCATCCTTTTTTACGTCAAAGTAATTGGAAACATCAAAATTTAATTGTTGCTGGAAACTTTAATATGACGAATTCTAAACAAATGTTAGAAGAGTTAGTATCTTTAGGTCAGCACCCAAAAGAGTTTACTGACACCGTTACAGTGATGGAGAAAATTGGACATTTTTTAGAAGATGAAGTGTCTAAATTATATCAGCAAGCAAAGAAAAAAGGATTTAATAAGAGAAACGCATCACCTTATATAGAAGAGAATTTAAGTCTAAAAAAAGTACTAAAAAGATCTTCTAAAAATTGGGATGGTGGTTATGCGATGGCTGGTTTAGTTGGTCATGGAGATGCTTTTGTATTAAGAGATCCTAATGGAATTAGGCCTACTTTTTTTTATGAAGATGAAGAGGTTGTAGTGGTTGCTTCAGAAAGACCAGTTATACAAACGGTGTTTAATGTTAAGATTGAAGAGGTCCAAGAATTGGAAAGAGGTCATGCATTAATTATAAAAAGAAGTGGTAAAGTTTCTGTCAAAAAAGTCTTAGAGCCCAGAGAAAATAAAGCTTGTTCTTTTGAGCGTATTTATTTTTCACGAGGAAGTGATGCAGGAATTTATGAAGAACGCAAAAATTTAGGAAAATATGTGTTTCCAAAGATTTTAAAATCAATAAATTCTGATATTTCTAACACGGTTTTTTCTTATATTCCAAATACAGCAGAAACTTCTTTTTACGGAATGACTGAAGCTGCTGAAGATTTATTGAATCAACAAAAAACTGCAAAAATATTAGCAGGGGGAAAAAATTTATCTGCAGATAAAGTAACTGAAATTTTATCTGAAAGAGCACGTTTTGAAAAAATTGCGATTAAAGACGCAAAATTAAGAACTTTTATTGCTGATGATAATTCTAGAGATGATTTGGTAGAACACGTTTATGATATTACTTATGGTGTTGTAAAACCTACTGATAATCTTGTTATTATTGACGATAGTATTGTTCGTGGAACAACTTTGAAGAAAAGTATTATTAAAATTTTAGACAGATTAAGTCCTAAAAAAATAGTGGTTGTTTCTTCTGCGCCACAAATTCGCTATCCAGATTGTTATGGAATTGATATGGCAAGAATTGAGGCCTTTATTGCTTTTAAAGCTGCTCTGGAGTTATTGAAAGATCATAATAAATATGATATTGTAGACGCTGTTTATGAAAAATGTAAAGCACAACTGTCTAAAAGTGATGAAGAAATTGTAAATCATGTAAAGGACATATATAGCCCATTTACCCCTGAAGAAATATCAGCCAAAATTGCCGAAATGTTAAAAACTGAAGATATTAAAGCAGATGTTGAGGTTATTTATCAATCTATTGAAGGTTTGCATAAAGCATGTCCTGATAATTTAGGAGACTGGTATTTTACGGGAGATTATCCAACACCTGGAGGTAATAGAGTTGTAAACCAGGCGTTCATAAACTTTTACGAAGGCAGTGATAAAAGATCTTACTAGCTTTTAAATAGTTAATAAAAAAGCATCCAATATATTGGATGCTTTTTTATTTATATTAGAATTTTAATAGAATCACTGTTTTACATTCGAGTGAGATATTAAAACTAATTATGCCACTTATTTTGCTTCCGCGTAACGTTTTTCAACTTCATTCCAGTTAATTACTTTAAAGAAAGCATCAATATAATCTGGTCTTCTATTTTGATAGTTTAAATAGTAAGCGTGCTCCCAAACATCTAATCCTAAAATAGGGGTTCCGCCACAAGTTACACCTGGCATTAATGGGTTGTCTTGATTTGGTGTAGAACAAACTTCTACTTTTCCTCCTGGAAGTACACATAACCAAGCCCAACCTGAACCAAATTGTGTTGCTGCGGCTTTAGAGAAAGCTTCCATAAAAGCATCTTTAGTGCCAAATGCATCCTCAATAGCCCCTTTTAATTCTCCTGATAAGTATCCTTTCCCTTCAGGGTTCATAACTGACCAGAATAAAGAGTGATTGTAAAATCCACCTCCATTATTTCTAACAGCACCATTGCTCATGTCTAAATTCGCAAGAATATCTTCAATAGATTTTCCTTCTAAATCAGTTCCTGCAACTGCTCCATTTAATTTTGTTGTATATCCATTATGATGTTTTGTATGGTGTATTTCCATAGTTCTAGCATCAATATGTGGTTCTAATGCATCATAAGCATACCCTAAATCTGGTAATTGAAAAGCCATAATTTTTTTATATTTAAATTGATTAAATTAATTTTTATTGACAAATTTAAACATTAAAAAATAGTTTTACAAGAAGATCTAGTTTTGATAATTGATAGTGATATAAAGATGGCTTATTTTGATATATAAAAAGAGTAAACAAAGGCGTTAAAAAACCAATCTAAATCATCCTTTTAAAGTTGATTATTATAGAAAGGTTCCAATATTTTTTTGTATTTAATTGTTGATTTGTTTTACTTCACAACTATTTATTCTCCATGGGCGCGCATAAACTCTTCTACTTTTTCAACCATGTTCTTGCTTCCGCAAACAAAAGGAACTCTTTGATGTAATTCTGTTGGGATAACATCCATAGTTCTTATATAGCCATCAGAAGATTTTCCATTGGCTTGTTCTGCAATAAAAGCCATGGGATTGCATTCGTATAATAAACGGAGTTTCCCATTAGGGTTTCTAGATCCTTTCGGATACATATAAATTCCACCTTTAATCATATTTCTATGAAAATCAGAAACCAAAGAACCAATATACCTACTTGTGTAAGGTCTTTCTCCTTCTTCCTCCTGACAGTATTTAATATATTTTTTTATCCCTAAGGGAAAGTCTAAATAATTCCCTTCATTTACAGAATAAATATTACCATCTTCTGGAAACTGCATGTTTGGGTGGGATAAATAAAAAGAACCAATGGCTGGATTTAATGTAAAACCATTGACTCCATGACCAGTGGTGTAAACTAACATAGTAGAGGTGCCATAAACTACATACCCAGCAGCAACTTGCTCACTTCCTTTCTGTAAAAAATCTTCTAGCTGTACCGGTGTTCCTACAGGAGTTACTCTTCTGTATATAGAAAAAATAGTTCCTACAGAAACGTTTACATCAATATTTGAAGATCCATCTAAAGGATCAATTAAAACAACATATTTATTTTGATGTTTTTCATCTTGACTGTTTATGCTTATAAAACTGTCTTCTTCTTCACTTGCAATTCCACAAACAATATTTCTCTTTGTTAGAGTTTGAATGAATTTTTCATTGGCGTATACATCCAACTTTTGTTGGTCTTCACCTTGAATATTTGTATCGCCAGCAGTACCAAGAATATCTACTAAACCAGCTTTATTAACTTCGTGATTTACTACTTTTGCAGCTAATCTTATAGAATTGATAAGTCTAGAAAGTTCTCCCGAACTAAATTGAAAAGAAGATTGATTTTTAATAATAAACTCTCCTAAAGTTTCTTTTTGTCTAGTCATTTTTTTTTGAGATAAATTGATTTCACAAAGATGCTGATTTTTTACTAAATCGATTTCGTAAAAATGGGTTTTCTTTTTTAAAAAAAGTTAATTTTTAACAAATCAAAAATAAATGTTCAAAAACATGAGATATTTTACCGTGATTTCAAAACGACTATCTTTGACAAAATTTTTATAAGATGAGTTTTATTATAAGAGAAGGGCAAGAAAAAGATGTACAAGCTGTTTTAGATTTAATTATTGAGCTAGCAGTTTTTGAAAAAGAGCCAGATGCTGTAGAAATTACTGTTGATGATTTACTAAGAGACGGTTTTTCTAAAGAACCAAAGTTTAAACTTTTTGTTGCTATAGAAAGTGGTTTAGTTATCGGTATTGCCTTATTTTATGAACGGTATTCAACTTGGAAAGGAAAAACAATTCATTTAGAAGATTTAATGGTTACTAAAAGCAAACGAAAGATAGGTGCTGGGAAAGCCTTATATACAGCAGTTTTAAAATATGCTCATCAACATCATTTTAATAGAGTTGCATGGGAAGTAATTGATTGGAATGTAAATGCAATTAATTTTTACAAAAGTACAGGGGCTATCTATTTAAAGGATTGGTCTGTGGTACAAATGAACAAAGAGGGTTTAGAGAAATTTATTCAAAACAATTAAAATGAAGATTTTTAAGTTTGGAGGTGCTTCGATAAAAGATGCAGAAAGTGTAAAAAATGTTGCCAACATTATTAGAACCGAAGTAGCAAAAGATACTTTAGTTGTTATTTCTGCCATGGGAAAAATGACAAATGCGTTTGAAGATGTTGTAGAAGCTTATTATAATAAAACAGAAAATTTACCCAAGAAGCTTAATTTTATAGAGGATTTTCATAAAAATATTATGAATTCTCTTTTTGATAAAGAGGATACAGTTTATAAAGATGTAGCTATTCTTTTTGGCGAACTTGGCTGGTTTTTAGCAAGAAACACTTCACAAAGATCTAATTATGTGTATGATCAAATTATTTGTTTTGGTGAGTTGTTATCTACTAGAATTGTAAGTGCATATTTATCTAAAATAGGAATAGATAATTGTTGGTTTGATGTGCGGAATTATATAAAAACAGACAGTAATTATCGCGATGCTAAAGTAGATTGGCAACTTACAGAGGAGATTATTTCTAAAAAAGTTGATACTTCTAAACTAAATATTACCCAAGGTTTTATTGCGGCGAATGATACTGAAAATTCCACTACGTTGGGTAGAGAGGGTTCGGATTATACAGCAGCTATTTTTGCCTATTGTTTGCATGCAGAAAGTGTTACCATTTGGAAAGATGTTGATGGTGTTTTAAATGCAGACCCAAGAGTTTTTGCAGAGACTACTTTGTTAAAACAAATTTCTTATGAAGAAGCTATTGAAATGGCTTTTTATGGGGCTTCTGTAATTCACCCTAAAACATTGCAACCTTTAGAGAGGAAAGAAATTCCTTTATTGGTTCGCTCTTTTTTAAATCCAAAACAAACTGGTACTAAAGTTTCTAAAGGAAGCAGTTTAAGGCCTTACATTCCTTGTTTCATTGTGAAGAAAGATCAGATTTTACTATCAATTTCGGCATTAGACTTTTCTTTTATGGTAGAAAATAATATCAGTTATATTTTTCAAAAATTACATGATTATCAATTAAAAGTAAACTTAATTCAGAATTCTGCTATTAGTTTTTCTGTTTGTATTGATAATAAATTTAACAAATTTGATGTCTTTTATAACGAGTTAAAAAAACAGTTTAAAATGGATGTTCAAAAGGAAGTTGATTTGTATACCGTTCGCCATTTTGATGACAAGGCTATAGCAGTTATAGAAGCAAAAGGGAAGTCATTACTTACGCAAATAAACAAAGAAACTTCGCAAATAGTTATAGCACCTAATTAAAAATACTCGCGTTAATTTTTTTAGTAAGTTTGTAGTTCAGTCTAATTTTAATTTATGTCATTAGTAACAGCTAAAGAAGTTGCACAAGTTATTGGTTTAGAGAAACTTGGTTTTCTCGGTACGTTTGTAGGTTGGTTCCTTATGAGGATTTTACGTATTTCTACGATCAACAAAATATATAATAATAACAAGAATAAAACTGATTTAGATTTTTTAAATGGAGTTTTAGATGATTGTAATATAAAATTTGAAATACCAGAAGAAGATTTAAAAAGAATTCCAAAAGAGGGAGCTTTTATAACCGTTTCTAATCATCCTTTAGGAGGAGTTGATGGTATTCTACTTTTGAAGTTATTATTAGAACATCGCCCTGATTATAAAACCCTTTCCAATTTTTTGATTCACAGAATTGAGCCATTAAAAGCTCATACATTAGCTGTAAATCCTTTTGAAAACCATAAAGATGCTAAATCTAGTATTGGAGGAATTAAACAAGCTTTAGGTCATATAAAAGCAGGGAATTCGTTAGGTCTTTTTCCCGCTGGAGAAGTTTCCACTTTTAAAGAAGGTAAGTTAATGGTCGATAAGCCTTGGGAAGAAGGTGCTGTAAGATTAATAAAAAAAGCTGAAGTACCTATTATTCCAATTTATTTTCATGCCAAAAACAGTAAGTTTTTCTACATGTTAAATAAAATTAGTGGAACTTTAAGAACGGCAAAATTACCATCCGAATTACTTAATCAAAAAAATAAGGTTATAAAAATCCGAATTGGAAAGAAAATTTCTGTTAAGGATCAACAAGAATTTGAGAGTATTAATGCTTTCTCGGATTTTATTAGAAAGAAAACATACATGTTGGCAAATCCTTTTGAAAAAAAGAATAATATTTTGTCAACAGAAAAAATAAAAATAAAGAAACCCACTAAAAAAATTACACCCCAAAAAAGTGTGGATTCTTTTATTAAAGAAGTAGATGCTTTAAGAGAAAATAATGGCAGATTATTAGAAAGTAAAAACTATGAAGTATTTTTTGCCAAAGCAAAAGAGATTCCTAATCTGTTGCATGAAATAGGGAGATTGCGTGAAATTACTTTTAGAGATGTAGGTGAGGGTACAAAAAAATCTATAGATTTAGACAAGTATGATAAGTATTATTATCATATGTTTTTGTGGGACAGAGTAGCTAATTGTTTGGCTGGATCTTACAGAATGGGTTTAGGAAAAGAGATTTATAAAAAGTATGGTATTAATGGTTTCTATATTCAAACCTTATTTAGAATAGAACCAGAGTTGTATCAAATGATGGAAAATACCATAGAAATGGGACGTGCTTTTATCATTAAAGAATATCAACAGAAACCTATGCCATTATTTTTATTATGGAAAGGAATTGTACATGTAACAATACGTTATCCAGAGCATAAGTATTTAATGGGAGGTGTTTCTATAAGTAATCAGTTTTCAGATTTTTCAAAATCATTGATGATTGAGTTTATGAAATCTCATTATTACGATCCATATATTGCACAGTATATTTATCCAAAGAAAGAATACAAAGTAAAATTAAAAGATGGTGACAAAGATTTTGTATTTGATGCTACCAAAGCAGATATGCAAAAATTCGATAAAATTATTGATGAAATTGAACCCGGTGCTTTAAGAATTCCTGTATTGATTAAAAAATACGTGAAGCAGAATGCACGTTTAGTAGCTTTTAATGTAGATCCAAAATTTAACAATGCAGTAGATGGATTAATGTATATTAAAGTTTCTGACATCCCAGAGAGTACTGTAAAACCTGTAATGGAGGAATTTCAGGCAGAGCTAGAGCGTAAAGCT